>Ga0209755_10006872_pt1 | contig 12460 bp, 15 predicted proteins | sample TergutCo191P1_FD_187301 | JGI IMG/M metagenome (GOLD analysis project Ga0209755, IMG submission 187301) | Cornitermes sp. P1 segment gut microbial communities from Petit-Saut dam, French Guiana - Co191P1 (SPAdes) (version 2) | ecosystem: Host-associated > Arthropoda: Insects > Digestive system... | reverse complement strand
ATTGATGTAACCGAAAGCCCTATAAACAGGCCAAAAAAAACCAAAAAGAGTATTATTCGGGCAAAAAGAAGCGTCATACTGTAAAAACCCAAGTGGTTATTAACGGTAAAACAAAAGAAATAATTGACGTCTGTCATGGGAACGGGCATGAACATGATTTTAGTTTATACAAAAGGAGTATCGGAACTGAAATCCATGCGTCAATATTGGTGTACGCGGATCTTGGTTATTTAGGAATTGAAGGACATCATAAAAACAGTAAAATACCCAGGAAATCAAGTAAGCGCCACCCGTTAAGCGATATGGATAAAATGTATAACAAACGCCTTGCCCGGAAAAGGGTTGTGGTTGAACATATTAATGCAAAAATAAAAACATTTAAAATTATGGCGCATCCATACAGAAACCACTGTAGAAGGCATCTGCTCAGAGTCTCTTTAATTTGTGGAATTATTAATTTTGAAAATCGGAATATTTAATGGGTTGTCGAACATGTCTATTTAACAAAATTCTTTGTCTTGTAGCGGCAAAAACACATAAGAGAGTTAATATGACAGAACAAAATGTAAAGGACATTTATTATTCATTCCGATTCAGAGATATTAGCAAAGAATCGTTAATGCTTTTAGCAAGCAGCCTTATCGTTTAATATATTGCCTAAGCATATTTTATGAGAAGTTATGATCGCTCCTAGAATACATATATGGATATAAACCGGCTTTCGCTTTTAATGACTTAAAAAAAACATACTAACTCTTCAAACCACGCTCCCAAAAAACTTTTTCTCGTTATCTGGGATATCAAAGCCGAGTGTACCGCCGGGATTCATAATGTTGTCCGGATCAAAATGTTTTTTTAAGGTTCTGAAAATATCAAATTGGTTTTTCCCGATTGAACCTTCAAGCCAGGGCGCGAACATTTTTCCGATACCGTGATGATGACTCATTGACGCGCCTGATTTTTGAATCGCGTCTAATATACCTGCGTGGAAGGCGCGGAATTCATCGGGGTCTGTCATTTGTACGATGAAAATAAAATAGAGGTTCGCGCCTTGCGGATAGACATGGGACATATGCGTCAAACAAATTGTTTTCGGTCTTGATTTGCAGAAAGCGCGGACATCTTTGTGCACCTGACTCATGTTGCTCCAGTTAACGCTGCATTCCATCGTGTCGGTGATAACGCCGAAGTCGTGCATGGTATCGCGCATATACGGATCATTAAAACGCCCTTTCTCCCAGGCTTTTGTTACGATGCCTGTAAGACTCATGCCGCCGTATTTTTTACAGATACGGTGTACGTTCTTTGCGCAGTTTTTTGAAAAACCTTTTTCGCCGTTTGTGAAACCTAAGTAGAGGCACATTTCACCTTCCTTAAATCCTTTTAATTTAAAAAGATGACGCAGCGGGCTTTCGTCAACATTGTACATCTTCATCATGAGTTCCGTTTCTTCAGGATCGGAGAGGCGGAAAACCGACGGGTATCCGCCTTCGGATTGCATGATCTCCCTCGCCGCTTCCTGACCGGTTTCCCAATCTGCAAACATATAAGAAAAGCGTTTGATTGTTTCCGGCATGTGGCGGAAGAAACGCAGTGTTACATGAGTCAGCACGCCGAATGTGCCTTCGCTTCCCATCATAATCTGCCCGATGTCAGGACCTGTCGCTTTTCGCGGATATTGATCGGTTTTAATCACACCGACCGGTGTGGCGTATTCCTGCGCCATTACGATGTCAGAAATCACACCGTAGTAAGTTGAGTTCTGCCCCGCGCCTCTTGTGACAACCCAGCCGCCGACAGACGAGTACTCGTAACTCTGAGGGAAGTGTCCGCAGGTGTAAGCGCGTTTTGCATTAAAAAGTTTTACAGCGTCATTTAAAATTGATTCCAGTTTCGGTCCGCTCATTCCGGCTTCCACCGTTATCAGTTGATCTTTCTCGTTAAAATTTATAACCTTGTTAAACCTTAAACGCATATCAATCGAAATGCGAACTCCGTTCGCGCCGCCCTTGGTACATTCAACGCCGCGTGTAACGGAAGAGCCGCCGCCGTAAACATAAACAGGAATTTTTTTTGCGGAACAGTACGCGACTATTTGTTCAATCTGCTCTTTCGTATCGGGATAGATGACCGCATCGGGGACTGCATCCACACGCTTGCTTCGCAGACGCATGATGTCGTACATTGTTTTACCATAAGCGACAGACAGACGTGAGTAATCATCGGTTCTGACAAATTCTTCGCCTGCGATTTTTTTAAAAGCATCAATATCTTCCTGTGAAAGATTACAGGGCTTATCAATCTTTACTTCATCAAAACCTAAATCAACTTTGTATTCTGAAAAAAAGTTATCGTCAAGTTCAAATTTTTCTTTTAATACTTTGTAGAGAGATTCCTTCGGCGCTTTTATTTCAAGCGGCGCTCCCCATTTAAAAATTGACCGCCATGAATTTTTCGGAAACTCTCCTCTAATCCATTTCGGTTCAAAGCCTTTATACGGTTTTGACATTTTTTTCCTCCTTATGATTTCCGTTTCTATAAATTTTATACAAAGGTAAAAGCTTGTTAAATATTTTACTGAACACTTCATCAAATAAATGTTTATATAATCGATGATCTTTTTGATCAGGTAAAAATTCATCTTTAATACGTACCATCTTTGATGCAGCTTCGTAAGTGTCAGTATAAACATGCTTTGCCGCAAAAGCTACAATGGCGCTTCCAAGTGCTGCCGCTTCATAAGTTTGTATTCTGTATGCAGGTAAGCCGAACATACTTGCCGTAATTTTACAAATCCCGTCGCTTTGCGAACCGCCGCCTGCAATGAATAATTTTTCTATGTTGACTTTCCCTCTCTTCTGCATGGTATAAAGCCCATCCATCAATGCAAAATTGATCCCTTCGATAATCGCCCTGTAAACGTGAGCGCGTGTGTGTACATCAGAAAAACCGATGATTGCGCCTCTCGCTTTAGGCATAATAATACCTGGGGTAAAGTAAGGTTGAAAGACAAGTCCTTCACAGCCTGCAGGTACCTTATTTAATAATGATTCTAAAAGCATTTCAGGCGGTACACCTAAATTTGCAGCTTGTTCAACTTCCTTGGAAGCGAATTCTTTTTTAAACCATGAGATTAACCAGTAACCTCTGTATACTTGCACTTCAGGATTGTAATGCCCTTTAAGAACCGCAGGATACGCAGGGATAAAAGGAAGAGGTTCCATGTATCTGTCAATTGTAAATTGTATTGTCGCTGTCGTTCCAAGACCGATTGCCGCACTGTCCGGTTTTAAACAAGAAAGCCCGAGTGTTTCGCAGCCTTTATCTGATCCTGTTGCAATGAGCGGCAGCCCTTCGGGGATTCCTGTTTGCAGAGAGGCAAGAGATGTTATATACCCAAGCGTCTCTCCGGGTTCGATAAGATCACTTAACTTTTCCGTTCCTATATTGAAGATGCACCTGTTTAACTCGTTTTTATCCATCCATGTCCGTGTTTTTGAATTGAAAGGAATATGTCCTATCATATTGGCAACCGAATCAATAATATTTCCGGTCAGCATGAATGTCATATAACCTGAAATAAAAAGAAACTTATATGTTTTCTCCCAAACATTTTTTTCGTTCTCTATGATCCAATTACATACAGAAGCTTTTCTTTGTAGTTCGGCTGTATCTTTCATTCCTGATATTGAGATAATCATATTTTTAAATAAGGGAAGAGGTTTCTTTGGTTCGTACTGACGTTTATCTAACCATAAAATAAAATCTCTTAGAGGTTTTCCCGCTTTATCAACACAAATACAAGTGTCGCGTATAGTTGTGATTGTTACAGCGATTATTTGAGACCAATTTTTTCCCGCTGCTTCACTTCTAAGTTGATTAGTGACAAAACAAATTGCATCCCAATAAACTTGCGGTTTCTGCTCTGCCCATCCGGGATTAATTGAATAATAGGGTTTTATATATTTATGCTGTACTTTAAATAAAATTTCGCCATGTTTATCAATGAGCATCGCTCTTACACTTTGAGTTCCAATATCTATTGATAATACAACCGGATTTTCTTTATTAACGCCATTTTTATTCATAGCAACCTTCTTATAACAAACGCTATTCAATAGCGCAGGTTGCAACAATATCGCAGCCTGTTCCTAAAATATCAGCAACGATTATATCGCCAATTCTGATATTTTTCATGATTAAAACATCTGCCAGCTCATGGATAATTTCAAGTATCATTTCTTTCGGCACTTCGCTGTTTGTTTTCACAGGAAGAACAGGCATGTCAACAAAAACCGTTCTTACTGTTGTTGTCAGAGTACGGACAGGAGCTATCATTTCTTTCATTGCGTAATCATATCCATTTTGGCATTTGTTCCCGGAGATAATGAAAGCATCGTTTGCACTTTCAACCATTATCCGGCAACTAATTGGACATGTAATACAGGTGATTTTTTTCATGCAACCCTCGACAAAGAAAAATCAACAGTGTTTCCATATTCAATTTTTTTATCAAAATCAAGAACTATCCTTTCCATTTCCGGCGGACGGAGTTGTGTATAAACTTTTTTAAATAGTTCACGTCCGTTTTGGGTCACATTAAGCATGGTCTTTCCCATTTCTCGTTTTGATCGGAAATAAACAGAAATAGAAGATGAAATTGTTTTTTCAAGATTTAATCTTTGCGGAACGATATACATCAAACTATCATCATGTTTAACATCAGCATAAGATCTGTTTCCATCTTTATTAGAAGTTATCCAACCTGCAGAAGCCCACCATGCTGCGGCGCGTCCTGCCGCTTCACCGCTTTCCGATACATAGTCAACAAGGTCGTTAACATGCAATGCGTTCCCGCAACAGAAAACTCCGTCAAGCATAGTCATATAATTTTGATCGGTAATCGGTCCTTTAGTCTTCTGATCGATAGGTATACAAAGACTTTCTGCAAGTTCGTTTTCAGGAATCAATCCTACAGAAAGAATTAGCGCGTCACATTCAACAATTTCTTCCGTGCCTTGAATCGGCTGCATTATATCATCAACTGATGATACTTCAACTGCATAAATGCGGCCTTCGCTTAATACACGTGTAACGGTTTTACTTGTATATAATGGGATGTCAAAATCATCAAGACATTGAACAATGTTACGTGTAAGACCGCTCGGCATAGATTTCGCTTCATAAACGCCGATAACTTCCGCGCCTTCAAGTTTTAACCTTCTTGCCATGATAAGCCCGATATCCCCCGAACCGAGAATCACGCAACGTTGTGTCGGCATCTTGCCTAAAATATTTGTGTAATACTGAGCTGTACCGGCAGTCAGCACTCCCGCCGCATGTCTGCCGTGAACACCTATCTGGCGCGATGTCCGCTCGCGGCAACCGCAGGCAAGAATGATGCTCTTGCATGAAATAACGATAATGCCGTCAGTATTTACAAGCGTGAGCTTAAAACCAATCGTTTGTTTAACTATTCGCGTAACAAAAGTTAATTCTGATATTTCTACACTGCTATTCGGTAACCGGGAAATAAATCTATGCGCATACTCAGGTCCTGTAAGTTTTTCTCCAAATCTTAAAAGACCAAATCCGTCGTGAATACATTGTTTAAGAATCCCTCCCAGATGCGCTTCACGTTCAACAAGAAGTACTTTCGCTCCGTTTTCATCTGCGGCAAGAGCGGCGGCAAGACCTGCAGGACCTGCGCCTATTACAATAACATCATAAAATGAATTTAACATATTTTCTCCTTATTATTCCCTAGTAATAATTCGCTGTATTCAGACATCTTTTTTACTTCAGTTAAAGAGATTTTCTTTTCTTCTGCTATAATTTGCATAACCTGCGGCCCGCAGAAACTTCCCTGACAACGCCCCATGCCCGGACGGACACGGCGTTTAACCCCGTCCAGCGTATCACATGGAATACTTCTTCTAAGCGCAGCTAATACTTCACCGCGGCTGATTTCCTCGCAACGGCAAATAATAATCCCGTAATCAGAATCTATTTTAATTAATGCGTTTCTTTCTTCATCTGATAATTCAGCCGCACGAGTAATCGCTTTCCTTCTTGGAATAAACCGGGTGTTCTTAGATGCATTTAAAAATTCCGATACCTTGTTCGCTATATCTTCAGCAATCGCGGGAGCAGCGGTAAGACCCGGCGATTGAATACCGGCAGCGTGAATAATATTTTTTGTATTTTTCCCGAATGTTACGATAAAATCTTCTTCATATGTGGCGGCGCGGATACCGGTAAAATAAGTTATCACATCCTGTTCTGAAAGATTAGAAACTGCTTTTTGTTTTTCTAAAACCAATTTTAAACTTTCTTTATCAGTAGAAAAATTTTCTTTCTCAAAAGTTTCTACAGCATCGGGACCGACAAGCAGATTATCATCTACTGTGTGAATAATCCCGCCTCCTTTTGAATGTTTACCTTTAGCAGAAGCAGCTTCATAAATCGTATAAGGAGACGCGATTGTTTTAATAAGTGAAGAAGCTTTTTTATCAAAGATCATACTGGTTCCGCGTCTTGGATGAATCGAGAAAAAACGATCATTGGCAAGACGGGCTATTTCTTCCGAAAATACACCTGCTGCATTTATAACAAGTTTGGGAAAAATCGTCCCGCGGTTAGTTAAAACACTTTTAATTATCCCTTCATCTACATTCATATTGATGACAGCGGTATCAAGGCAAATTTTCGCGCCGTTATCTGCCGCATTTTCCGCATAAGCGATTGTAAGTGTGTAAGGACATACAACACCCGCAGTTGGGAAAAAAAGAGCGAACTTTACTTTAGCGTTTAATTGGGGTTCTCTTTTAAAAAGATTTTTTTTGCTGACAAATTCAGCGGGAATCCCTTTCCGTTTCCATGTTAAAAGAGATGCAAACACAAGAGGCTGTAATAATTTTTCTGTAAAACAAAGATACTGTCCCGTAATTTTAAAGGGAACTTCAAGGTCTCTGCAAATATCAGGAAACATACGGTTGCCGGCATCGTTATATTTTTTCTTTAATTGACTGCTATGCAAATCCAAACCGGGATGAATCATCCCATCATTTCTGCCTGAAGCATGAAGAGCTACATCATGTTCTTTTTCAACAAGTATAACATTTAACTTGTAACGTGTAAGTTCGCGGGCAATTGCACAGCCGATCACACCGCCGCCAATGACAAGCACATCAGGGCTTTCACCATCAAGAGTATTACTCGCTAATGACGGTACTTTAATGTGCGGAATTTCACCGCCCAGAAAGTTAATATCATTAACAACAGTGTAACGCTTTTTGTTTACTGACATGAGGCCTGCGCGGACAATATCCTCCCATTCTTGTAATTCTCCTGTTAAATATAAAACACCGTCACTCAACATTGCGCAGACCTTGCCATCAAAAGCTTTTTTTAGTTTTTTATTAAGCTTTGTAACAAGTGTCATACTTAAAATATAAAGATAAATTGAATGTTAAAGTAGGGGTTTTTAATAATAAAATATGTTAAATCAAACAGAAATTTTATAAAATGTTTAAAATTCTACTAATTTATATATAAAAAAAGCATGATTTTTACATAATTATATAAACTCATGTTTCTTTAGATGTGCATTTTCCATCTTAGACCGAAAGCAAAATGGAAAGATGAAGAAATATCCTCAAAAAAATACATATCTTGTTCTTTATTAAAATATGACTGCCAGGAAAGCTCTATGTAAGGGGTTATTTGATGACGGGACAAATTTATATTAAAAGGTGTTATTGTTAAACCCGCTATTCCAAGCCAGCTTGTCTTGCTGGAAAAATGCGAATCTGACAAGTGTATCCTTAAAACAGGACCTGCAAATATTCTGAAATAATCTCTATGCCCCCAAGATAATGTTAAAGGCAAACGTAAATCATGAAATATCCCGTCATATTCAGGTCTTAACTCAATTCCAAAGGAAAGCCACTTACTGAACTCAGCGCCGATATAAATTTGAGAGGTAAAACCGCGAATTACTTTTCCGCTTTTTTTAAGAAAATCCCAGGTGGGCGCAATACCAAAACCTGTAATAAAGTTAGAGTATTTTTTTTCACCGCCTACTGCCGCTAAATTATCCTGCTCTCCGGTATTTGAATCTGCAAAACCGGAATCGGTAAAACCTATTTGCGCTTCAGGAAGAGCACGTCCCGCACCTGCGAAAGCGTTTGCCCAGTAACTCTCTTTAAGGTTTGAATAAATAACCCCTGTTACCGCACCGGCAGACGCTGAATGTATAAAATTGAGATTCCCTAAATATATAGCAACATGAGTAATACTTTGATCATTCCCGGTTCTAAAAAAAAGCAAATCCCCGGGCTGCGCCTTATCGAAATTAATTTTTTCCGCCCATGAATAAAGCCCCGATGCCGAGCGCGGCAACGATACATTAAGCGCATCTTTAAAACTAAGACAGATAAAACCGGAACAATCCATACCTTTGATATTCATACCGCCGTAAACATAGGGGATTCCCAAATATTTTTTAGACGCTTCTATAACTTTAGACCGCGCTTCAGAGGAGGCATGCGCTTTTTCTTCCTGCGAAGCGGAGACTCTCGGCGCTTTAGCGTACTTACCGTCAAGAGGGGCGGATGCAAAAAGCTCTGCTGAGAAAAAAATAAAAGTAACAATTAAAAGAAAACGCACTACTTTTAATATCGGTAAATTTATCATTATTACGATATATCCATTTATTTACGGATAGTATAAGTAACCACGGCTGAATAATCGGAGTCGGAAAATTCCTTCCCCTTTACTGTCCCTCCGAGCGCCATAACCTTCGCTGTAAGGGATGACGGCATAGGGACAGATTCATTGCGCCCGGATGTGTTGTCTCCGGGAATATTCCATTCCGGCATTAAAGTAATTTCAAATTTATTTTTCCCGGTAATTTGCACAGCACCATTATCGGTGACTTGCACTCTAACCCCATCCTCCCTATCGGTGCCTACTAACGAACTGTCGCCGGAAGATGTCATTACCGCAGTCCCTTCTTTTGTGTTTACAATTTTATTACCTGAACGGCAGCCAACACTGGTTGTTTCAATCAAATAACCTTGCGCATTAGGCACAGTGTCCCAAGTAACAGTCATTAGCCTGACATTAACATCAATTTTTACATTTTGAGGCACTGAAAGTTTTCTTTCTGCGGATTGATTGTTTAATGTTTTGCAACCTGTAGTTACAATTCCGACTACCAGTATCATACTGATAATCCCGGTCAATTTAAAAAAGTTTTTCATATTTATCTCCTTGCCGCTTAATCACAGCAGCTCCCTTTTTCACCTAACAGTTTCATTTCTGTAAACATGGTTTTCGCTTTTCGTAAATATTCTTTTGAAACGGTAAGGGTTGATGATGTTATGATTTTGTTTTCATCAGGAATCGGTTCAGGATGGCAAGCTGTTGATGAAAGTTGAATTTGATTCATTGTATACCTTCTCTCGCTGCCGCATAAAGAAAAAAGCACAGGACCTGCAGCTTGTGTAAAATACCCGGTAACTTTTTGATCATTATTCCTTTGATAACAAAAATGACAAGCGTTAAAAGCGGTACGTATTGTACCGTCCGGCGCTTTCACAACCATTATTTCCATCCTCATTCCGTCTGTATCTACAGGATAAAAAGTAATATATTCTTTTATATCAGCGATTTGGATAACCAAATCCTGATTGCTGATTAAAGGTTTTCTTTGATTGAGCATATTCTTTTGATCTTCGGCATTACCGGCGGCGAAAACAGACACGCCGCATACCGCTGTCAATATTATCGTTATAACAAGAATTTTAATTTTTCTAAAACGGTTATGTGATTTTTTCTTCATTGTTTATTTTAACTCCTTGCTTTTTTTATTTAGTAAAAAGAAATTAAAAACAGATACAGCAAGCATAAAGCCGCCCATCATCAATGCAAATGAACGGTATCTTTCAATACAAGGCATTACCATAGAACAAAACCCTTCCGTTAATTTTGAAGGGGTCAAAAGATATAAACAGCCGAGCATAACAACGGATATATTTAAACCATTGATAAAATCTTTTGACTTATTAAACAAAAGCATTAAAAGCCCTGAAACGCTGATTGTTCCGGCAAAAGCAAGCAGGACTTTCATTGTCCAATAACACCGCATAGGTCTGTCATTCATCCTCATCATTTCAGTACAAGGGTAAAAGGAATTTAACGTACCGATGATTGTAATTGCACCTAACGTAATAATTAATAATCCCGCAGTATTTTGTTTTCTAATCGATTTATCCTGACTGATAAAAAACAATACAATGCTCAAAACGATCAAACAGCCTGCTATAAAAGTTATAAGCCTTGCCGTCCCTAAATACATTATTGATTCATTTGCGCGCCAGTCTCCCATAATACTGCCGTCTTCATTGTAAGTATAAAAATTGAAAAACACCGCTATGATAAAAAGCGTGAGTATACCAAGCGCAATGATTATCTGCGAAATAATATTTATCTTTTTCATTTAATCCCTGAGTAATTCGTACTCAATTTTACTTTGTTCTTTATGAGGTAAATCTGCAATTGCCAATAAAATAAGAATTAGAATTCGGAGGTTGATCCCCTGTTGAATTCCAAGCACGGCTCTTTTAATAATAGTCTTATACCGGCGCTTATATTTGTTTTTTTCATTTTCAATCATATATGAATAAATTTCTTCGATTAAACAGCCGTCAGTCCCGTCTACAACCAAACGCAACCCTATTTTAAAATCATTATCATCAAGATCTTCCAGTTCTTCTTCCAGCGCCAGAAGCCCTTCCCTTCTTGCTTTATCACAAAAAGCTACAGCAATTTTAATGAAATTAGTGAAGTTTTTAATAAATTTACATTTAGTCATGTAATACTCCTTTTACAAATATTAATAATTATATCACAAAATAACGGTATTGCTATATCATTCCTCATTTTAGGTGTTGTATTTATAAGTTATGTTCATTCCTCTACAAATTCCCCGTCTTTCCAATTGCCTTCCTGCACTCTGCCGTCCGCAAAAGTAAGTTTTCCTTTGCCGTGGCGTTTGCCGTTTATAAAATCGCCTTCGTAGTAACCGCCGTTTGGGAGGCTTTCTTTGCTTTTACCTGTAGGTCTGTCGTTTTCCCAATCGCCTTCGTATACAGAGCCATCTTCAAATTCCAGTTTTACCATTGTCTAATCCCATAAAAATAAAAAATATTTTCCAAAATATTCAAAACCTTTTAACGCCCTGTTATGCGCTTTTGTTATAATTTCATAATTATTATCAAATTTACCGTTAATTATTTTATACGGGTCTTCACCAAAATATTTTAGGTAAAACTTTGTGGAATTTTTATCTAAGGAATCTTCATATAAAGCGTATTCAAAAGCAAATATCATTTCATCAATAGTTTTTAACCAGTCTTCAAGATTCTTTTTATCCTGTTCATCTTCTACATCTACTACAGGGCGTGCGCGGCTTATTGAATTTATATCGCCCGGATACCCGTGCAGTTCTTGATTTCTAAATGCTATAAGCCTGGGTAAAATTTCTTTTGCCAAATAAACATAACAATTCCAATTTTCAATATCAGAAATATGATTCTTCCTGAATATTTTTTGAAAAAAGAATTTTATATTATATAAAATATTTCTTATAGTCATATTGATAACCCAACGTTACGCGCCATCAATTATCGGTTCGGAATTATTATCATTTAATACCGTACCGCATCTGTCGCATTTGTATGGCGGTTCGTTGTCATCATAAAAATAGTTTGTTGTTTTGCATTTTTTACAATACAGCTGCAAAGAAGGGGGTTCAAATTTCATGTTTGAGATTTCGAAAGGTAAGCCTTTAAGCGGTTTGCCGTTAGGTGCAAAAGACTGCGATTTATCGTTGTTATTTTCTTTACCCATTTTATTCGTCTAACCCTAACATATCCAATTCAAAATATTCCCTTGCAGCAATTCCTTCGCGGTTTTCCAGAATTTTATCTACCTTGCGAGGATCGGGGCAATCCATCGTAACGATCATTACAGTATTTGATGCATCTCCAAAATTAACACCTGATTTATCTTTTCCGAATTCATTCTCGATATCTTCCATTGCCATTGCCCAGAGACGGCTGTTGTTAAATGTGTATTTTGCATATATTTTTTCCTGCTGTTCTTTAGAATCATTCTCTGATTTGCTATCATCATCACTTAGTATTATAAAGTCAATTTTTCGTCTTTCATTTTTTGTTAAATCAGCATAAGAGTTTAAAACATAATATAAAACACGAAAACTTTCTTGCTTTTGAATTCCAAGCAACGCTCTCTTTTTAATGGTTATTAATTGACGCATATATTTATCTTTTTCAAACGCGATCATGTTTGAAAATATTTCATCGATAATCGCAGGATCGGCTTTTTCAAGAATAAAAAGCAATCCGGTTCTTAAATCATCATCGTCAAGATC
>Ga0209755_10006871_pt1 | contig 12461 bp, 8 predicted proteins | sample TergutCo191P1_FD_187301 | JGI IMG/M metagenome (GOLD analysis project Ga0209755, IMG submission 187301) | Cornitermes sp. P1 segment gut microbial communities from Petit-Saut dam, French Guiana - Co191P1 (SPAdes) (version 2) | ecosystem: Host-associated > Arthropoda: Insects > Digestive system >... | reverse complement strand
CCGGCGGATCAAATCGCCGACTGCCTCCCGTAGGGCTTCCGGGTTCACGCGCTCGTTTAAACGCGCGGAAATCCGGAACGTGCCGGGGCAGTCGTCGCTGATCGTCGCGGCGTAAAACTGCCCAACCAGATCAAGCTCGACGCGGCTTCCAGATTTGCCTGGGCTTTTCGCGTTTGCATTCGTCATTCTTCCAACTCCTCTGCGGCGAAACCGTTCCGGCTTTCCTACGGCCTCCTTCATCCTGTTGTGCTCCAAGGATTTTTTCCCCGGAAGCATTTATAAGGCAGGCAAACTAGCACACCGGAACTGGCGCCACCGGAGCATCCGCAAATCCCTATCTTGGGACTTTTTCATGACAGGCACCGTTGCGCCTCCTCGGCCGAATCGCCAACGTTATTTCGAGCAAACGCTACAGGTAGCGTGGGTGGCGACCAACGGCACTAGGCGATTCGAGTGACTGGCACTCCGCGCCTCCGTGACAGGCACCGTTGCGCCTCCTCGGGACGAACCGCCAACGTTATTTCGAGCAAACGCTACAGGTAGCGTGGGCGGGCGACCAACGGCACTAGGCGATTCGAGTGACTGTCACTCCGCGCCTCCGACGACGGCGCTGCGTTGCCGGCCCTTCGAGGCTGAGCCGCAGGAACTCAGGGACGCACAACCCGGAACCCAATAAAGGTGTACCGATTGACGGGATTGACGACGCGACGAATCGCCGACCGAGCGTTACCGGGCGGGAGGTTCCAACCCCCGCCGCGTGCCACGCGGCTGACGCCGGCAGCCGGCCCCGTGGGGTTTGTCTGCGCCGCACTGGGGTACGGGCCGAACCGATCATAGACCCACTCCGACACGTTTCCGCTCATGTCGTACAGCCCAAGGGCGTTTGGGCGCAGCCTCCCGACCTCGTGCGTTCTCCCCCCGCTGTTCCCTTGGTGCCATGCCACCTCGTCGGCGGTGTCGCTCCCCGAAAAAATAAAATGCCCCGGCGTCCTGTCCCCGCCGCGGGCCGCAAACTCCCATTCTGCCTCGGTCGGCAGGCGGTAGCCGTTCGCCTCGCGGTTCCAGACCACGGTGCGGTTTGCTCCCGTGCCGGTTATGGTGTACGCCGGCTCAAGACCGGCCCAGATGCTCTTCCAGTTGGCGAATTCCACCGCATCGAACCAGCTTACGTTTTCCACCGGAAGGTTCCTCCAGTTCACGCCCGCCGCAAGCCTGCCCCCTTGAAAGTGGCTGGGGTTCGACCCCACGACATCAAACCATTCCCCCTGCGTCACGGGGTGCCTGCTCATGTAGAAGCCGCTTATCGTTACCATGCGCACGGGCCTTTCGTTGTCATTCCCACCGCTGTGGGTGCCCATAAGGAAAGTCCCGCCGGGGATACGGACTAGATTTGGGTTCTGGCCATGCGTCGCCTGCGCCCACGCGGAAACCGGCGCGAAAAACGCCGCAAACGTCAAAGACAGGAAAATCACTCGCAAATACATACATCCTCCTCGTTCAATGCAATGGTTCCAGTGTAACAGCCCCGCCGTCAAAACGCAATCGCCCGCTTGAAAAAACGGCTTTCCCACCATACCATGGCGGCGCGGTGGCGACGGTCATTGCTTCCGGCCCAGCCCAGGCGGAAATTTCGCGATTTGCGAAAGTTTTTCGGGGGTGAAAAATGTGGTCTGCGCTCGCTGTTTCGCAGTCGAATGCACTTGATATTTATCCTCAAATACCGATATAATAAAGAGCCCCCTGGTATCGAAACGCGCCGCGCTATGCGCGGGTGTCCGGCAAGACTGTTTCCGCCCGGGGGCTTTTTCTTTTTGCGCCGGTTTGGCATGTTATCCAACGCAACGATCAAGCCCAATCCGGGGTTCCGGCGGCAGTTAACAAATCGCCCCGTTCCGCCCCTCATTCCGGAAAAAGATTGCTGGAACCCGAAACCTGCATTATACTGGTTCTAAAGCAATAGGGGGCGTATTTATGGATAAAACGCGGTTACTCGGAGTGGTTGTGCCGGTGGGGGCTTTGCGCGGCAGCGGGCTTAGCGCCGTGGGGGAATTCCCCGATCTTGGCGAATTCGCCCTTCTGTGCAAGGAAATGAACGTTGGTTTAATCCAGCTTTTGCCGGTCAACGACACCGGATACGACAGTTCGCCGTATTTCAGCCTTACCGCCAACGCGCTACATCCTCTGTATTTGCGAATCGGCGACCTCCCGGAGGCGGAAAGCTTTAGGGAGAAGGCGGAAATCATAAATACCGAGTTCGGGCGGGAGACGCGGTTTAACCATTTGAAGGTGATGCGCGCCAAGATGAGTCTGCTGCTGGAGATTTACGCGGCAAACGCGTTCGACATAGAACAGAAGGCCGCCACGGGCGGCAGTCTTTTCGCCTGGATTGAGCGGAACCCATGGGTCAAACAGTACGCGGTTTACCGCAGAATAAAAGAGGCCAACGGCGAAAAAAGCTGGAAGGAGTGGTCGGATCATCAGGACCTTACCCCGGACGAAATTGCCGCGATGTGGGCCGATCCGCAGTTGCGGGGCGAGCATCTGTTCTGGGCCTGGTTGCAGGAGGCGCTGGACAGGCAGTTTGGCGCGGCGGCGAAGGCGGTTGCGGACGCCGGTATCATGCTAAAGGGCGATTTGCCCATTCTGATGAACGACGACAGTTGCGACGTGTGGGCGCACAAGGACATTTTCGTTCAGGACTTTTCCGCCGGGGCTCCGCCGGACATGTACAGTCCGGACGGGCAAAACTGGGGTTTCCCGCTGTACAACTGGGCGGCTCAGGAAAAGGACGGCTACGCGTGGTGGAAACAGAGGCTCGCGGTTGCGGGCAAGTACTACCAGGCTTACCGTATAGACCACGTTCTGGGGTTTTTCCGGATTTGGGCTTCCCCGCGCAGCGATTTTTCGTCCGCGCTGGGGCGCTGCATTCCGTATGCGGCGGTTTCCGCCTCCGATCTTGCCAAGCTGGGCTTTGACAAGGGGCGCGTGCGCTGGGTTTCGCAGCCGCATATTCCCACCGGCGAACTTTACGACGCGATTCGTTCCGGCGCTTTGAACGAAAACGAGGTAAACGCGGCGGCGCACAAGGTTTTCCACGATTTGCTTGACCGCGTGGGCGACGAGGAACTGTGGATGTTCAAGGGCTGGGTGAAGGGCGAAAAGGAAATTTGCCAAATGGGTTTGCACCACGCCGCCGTTCCGTATTTGCTCAAAGCCTGGCGCGACCGGATTTTTCTGGAGTACGAAAAGGGTAAGTTTACGCCGACGTGGCAGTACCGCAAGTCCCGGGCCTACGCCTCGCTTTCCGCAGGCGAAAAAAACGCGCTGGAAGCCCTGCTGGAAACCCATGAAGCGAAGTCGGAAAAGTCGTGGGAAGTGCAGGGAACGAATCTGCTTTCCGTGCTGGCGAAGTCGTCGCACATGATGCCCTGCGCGGAGGACCTGGGGGCGGTTCCATCCTGCGTTTTCAGGGTGCTTGAAAAGCTGGGGATTCTGGGGCTGCGCGTGGTTCGCTGGCACCGGAACTGGGACGCGGAAAACAGCCCGTACGTTCCCTTTGACGAGTACCCGGAACTTTCGGTTTGCACCCCGGCGGTGCACGACAGTTCGACGGTACGCGAATGGTGGGAACGCGAGGCGGACCAGGAACGCTTCGCCGGTTTTATCGGTCTGCCGTCGCTGCCCAAGGTGTACAACCCCGGAACGGCCAAGGCGATTCTGTCAAAAACCGCGTCCGCCAAGTCCCGCATTCGCGTTTTCCAGATTCAGGACCTTCTGCATTTGTCCCACAAGTGGTACGCGGAGGATCCGGCGTCCGAACGGGTGAACGTTCCGGGTACCAACAACGACTTTAACTGGACTTACCGCTTGCCGGCTTCCATAGCGGAAATCGCCAAGGACGGGGACCTGGTTAACGCCGTCGCGGAGCTTAGCAGGGTGGGCGCGGCAAAGTAGCCGGGTATTTTCGTTCATCCGTTTGTCGCGCGGGCGACTGCCTTGACGACTTTGCGGATTTTGTCATACAATGACACGAATTTATGACTGGTATTTCCCTAATTGTTGCGTTCATCGTCGCCATTGTGCTGATGATTGTGGCGATCTCAAAGTTTAAGCTCCACCCGTTTTTGGCTATTTTAATAACGGCGGTGGTTTTTGCCGCTGTTTCGTACGGTATACCCGTGGCCGACATTCCGGAGCTTGTCGGCACCAGTTTTTCCACCATTTTTAGGAATATAGGACTGGTTCTTCTTTTTGGCGCGTTAATCGGCCTTACGTTGGACGCGGCCGGCGGGGCGCTGAAAATTGCGGACATGCTAATCAAGGGTGTGGGCAAAAAAAGCCCCACGCTGTCGTTTCTTATTATGGGGTGGATTGTGTCCGTGCCCATTTTCTGCGAATCGGCGTACCCAATCATCAATCCCATAAGGAAGTCCACCGTAAAGCGCATTAAGGCCAGCGGGGTGGGTACGGCCATGGGGCTAAGCACCGGGTTGTACGCCTCCCACATACTCATTCCGCTAACTCCGGGCCCTTTAATCGCTTCCTACGAACTGGGACTTGCCGGCGATTTGCTGTTGGTTATTATCGTGGGGACGATAATCTCGGTTCCGGCGCTTATCGGCGCGTATTTCTACGCGATCTACATCAGCAAAAGGGTAAAGTCGGACGAGGACCTTGAAACGGCCCAGGGCGAAACGGTTAAATCCTACGAGCAACTGGTGGCGGAGTACGGGAAGCTGCCCAACGGCCCGGCGGCGCTTTCGCCCATTCTGGCGCCGATTCTGCTGATGAGTCTGGGGACGGTGGCGAACATTGCGGGCTGGACCGGCGGTTTGGTTGGCGACATTATAGTGTTCCTTAGCACGCCGGTTATAGCCCTGGCGATTGGTTTTCTCTTTGCCGTGTGTCTGCTTGCGACTTCCGGGAAAATCAAACAGTTCTACTCCGTTACCGAAAAAACGTTAAAAATGATGGGGCCCATCCTTTTCATAACCGGCGCGGGCGGGGTGCTTGGCACCGTGATAAGGCAGTCCGGCGTTATCGACGTTATAACGGCGGACACCTACGCACTGCAAAGCCTGGGGCTGTTTTTCCCGTTCCTGCTTGCCGCCGTGGTGAAAACGGCGCAGGGTTCGTCCACGGTTGCCATGATAATCACTTCCGGGATGATGGCGCCGCTGATGTACGACCTTCGGCTGGACGTTATGATTGGGGGGCTTCCCATAATGCAGGTTCTGACGGTTATGGCGATTGGCGCGGGCGCTATGATTGTTTCCCACGCGAACGACTCGTGGTTCTGGGTTGTTACAAGGCTTTCCGGAATTTCGCCGCAGAACGGCTACAAAACTCAGACGGTTATATCGCTGGTCGAGGGGCTGTGCTGTATGGCCGGTGTCTTCATATTTTATCTGATTATTAGCTAGGGGGTAAAACGTGAAAAACCAGGGCTTCAATCCGTATCTGCCGTCGTGGGAGTATATTCCGGACGGGGAACCGCATGTTTTTGACGGCAGGGTTTACGTCTACGGCTCGCACGACAGGTTCAACGGCTACGTCTACTGTCTGAACGACTACGTTTGCTGGTCCGCGCCGGAGTGCGACTTAAGCGACTGGCGCTACGAAGGCGTAACCTACGGAAAAACCGACGATCCCTTTAACAAGGACGGAAGCATGTGTCTTTACGCTCCGGACGTTACGCGCGGGGCGGACGGTCGGTATTACATGTTTTACGTGCTGGATAAAATGGACATAGTTGCCGTGGCGGTTTGCGATTCGCCCGCCGGCAAATACGGGTTCCACGGGCACGTACACTACCCCGACGGAACGCTGCTGGGCAGGCGCGAGGGGGACCAGCCCCAGTTTGACCCCGGCGTGTTAACGGAAGGCGAAAAAACGTATCTGTTCACCGGTTTTTGCGGCCATACCCACAAATCCAGAATAGGCTCCACCGCCGTTGTTCTCGGTCCGGATATGCTTACCGTTCAGGAAGATCCCGTGCTGGTGGTTCCGGGAAAGTTTTACGCCGAGGGCACCGGTTTTAAGGGCCACGAATTTTTTGAAGCGTCCTCCCTTAGAAAGCGCGGCGACACCTACTACTTTGTCTATTCCTCCATCGCGTCAAGCGAGCTGTGTTACGCGACCAGCAAACATCCCACAAAGGATTTTGTCTACCGCGGCGCAATCGTGGACAACGCCGATTTTAACATCGCCGCCTACAAACCGGCGCAAAGGCCCATGAGCTGCGGCGGCAACAATCACGGCAGTATTATAGAGATAAACGGCAAGTGGTACGTTTTCTATCACAGGCACACGAACGGAAACCAGTTTAGCCGCCAGGGTTGTCTGGAACCAATCGAGATAAAAGACGACGGTTCGATCCGGCAGGTCGAGATGACGTCCTGCGGGCCGAACGGCGGGCCGCTGGTTGGGCGCGGGGAGTATCCTTCCTACATTGCGTGCAACTTTTTCCTTATGGACGACGAGCTGGAATCCGCCGATCACTGGCCGTATCACGATTCGCGTCTGCCGTTTGTTTCGCAGGACGGAAAGGACGGGGACGAGGAAACCGGTTTTGTAACAAACATTAGGGACAACTGCGGAATCGGCTTCAAGTACTTCGACTGCAACGGAATCACCAAAGTAAAAATAAAAACGCGCGGATACAGCCGCGGTTTTTTCGAAGTCAAAACGTCGTGGGACGGCGAGCCCCTGGGTAAAATTGACATCGACTTTAGCAATATCTGGAAAGTGTATTCCGCGGATATCGCAATTCCGGACGGCGTTCACGCGCTGTACTTTGTTTACCGCGGCAGCGGAAGGGCGACCGTGGCATCCTTTGCTCTGGACAACGCGTAACGGTAAAACCGGCGGCTTTCCGCGCCGCCGGTTTTACCCAAATTTTACCGTTTGTTAACCCCGTGTTTACCCCCCGGTTTTAGCCTTGAACCCAAGTAGGCTTGGAATGTAACTGGAAATGCAACCGGAACGGCGAAAACCGTTTTCAAGATACCGTTAAGCTTGGCAGAGGAGAATTGATTGGCAACGTGCTGGCGTGGGAAAAAGCCGTTTAAACCGGCTGTTTATCGAAATCTGGTGTTTTTACTGTCGCTGTGCATGTTCCTGGTGCAGGTCAGGTACGCGCATCCCCAGGAAACCGGAAACGAATTTGAGGATTCCCGAAACCGGACGTTGGACGAACCGGAATCGCCCCGGTATGAAACGCGGGCCGAACCGGCGTTTTCCGGGGCCAGGGCTTGGGATCAGCCCCTGTCCAGGGGGGTTGGCCAAACCCTAACGGCGGGGCTTATCGCGAGCGGGTACTGCCTTCTTAGCAACGGTATTGTAATGGTCTTCAACAGATTCGTCGTTGACGCGCCGTGGGCCTTTCCTTATGCCGGATCGATTAGACGCAATTTTACCGAACCCTGGAAATGGGAGGACCTGGACGGCTTTAAGGTAAACCACCTGGGCCATCCCCTACAGGGCATGGTCTACTTTTCCGCAGGGCGGGTAACCGGATTCGGTTTTTACGGTTCCATATTTTTCAGCGCCTTTGGCAGTTTTGCGTGGGAGACCGTCGGCGAAAGACAGCGCGCCTCGATAAACGATCTTATTATTACCGCTCCCACCGGTGTGTCCTTTGGGGAAATAATGTATCGCCTGTATTTGCAGGCCCATGCCGCCGGGGTTCCGGCGTTTTTGACGTTTCTTATTAACCCCACCGCCGGTGTCCACAGGCTTTTGACCGGATGGGAACCGCCCGCCGTGGAGAGAAACCTTTACGAATTCCGCGCCTACCTTTCGGCTGCCTATGCCCACACAACCTACACGCTCCCGGGCTCGTTGTTTTCGGACGATAGACCAAAGCAGTCCCATTCCGGATTTTTTGGCGACGTTGGGTTCAGGATTATTTACGGCGATCCGTTTGTGCAAAACACCTGGGTTCCGTTCAGGCAGTTTGAGTTTTTTGGCTCCTTTGGTACGGATACCGTCAACCACAACGATTTTCGCCTTTTTACCGACGGTTACCTGTTCTCGTTTTCCCCGCTGCATTCCGAAACGCGGGCGTTGAGCCACGGGCTTTCGCTGTTTTTTGATTTTGCGTCCATCGGGAACTTCGACATGTACTTTGGTTTTATCAACATGTACAGCAACGCCCTGGGCTGGTCTGTAAAATACCGGCACCTGTTTTCGCCGAACGTTGGATGGCGGGCAAGGGCGCACGCCGGATTTACCTTTTTTGGCGCGTCCAGTTTTTATCATTACACCAGATATGGAAATCGACGTGAGATGTTAAATTACGGATACGGCATAAGTCTTAGGCACCTTTCCGGTTTTGAATTTGGCAGGCGCGCCAGAATTGACGTGAGCAATTTTTTCTATTTTCAGTGGACTTACCCCGGAATCAACCCCGCGCTTTCGCAGGGGTTTGTCTGGTGGCAGTTTCACGACTTTAGTTTTTCGCACCTTGTTTCGCAGCGAATATCCCTGGGCGCAACCTTTTCCATTGCGACGGAACGCGGATCGTTCGGCGGCGATATCCCCTCCACCCGAAAAAACAACTGGTCGGTAAGAACCTTTGTCGCGTGGAACGGGCAAAGTATCAGAAACTAGAACACCGGGAACGTCCGCGCAAAAAACGGCTTTCGAAGTATTGCCAATTGTGATAAGGAGTGTAGGGTGGCAAAGCGAAAACCATTTTGGCCCGGGCGCAAATCGTTTAACATATCCGCGCATCGAAAACTCGTGTTCTTGTTGCCGCTGTGCATTTTCCTTGCGCAGGCCCGGTACGCGCACCCCCAGGACGCGCGGCACGAGCCGGAACCGCCCGTAACCGGGGCATGGGACCGGCCCATATCCAGGAGTCTTGGCGAAAACCTGATGCACGGGGCCATCGCGTGCGGTATTTCCCTGCTGAGTCACGGGTTTTTGATGCTTTTCAACGGATTCGTGACCAGAGTGTACTGGGCGTTTCCAACTTCCTACTCGATACCGCGCAACCTTACCACTCCGTGGAAATGGGAGGACACAGACGGCTGGCTGGTGAACCATTTGGGGCATCCGGTTCAGGGTTCGCTGTACGTCAGCGCGGCGCGGGCCAACGGGTTCAGCTTTTACGGTTCGCTGTTTTTTGCGGCGTTTGGCAGTGTTACCTGGGAAGTGTTCGGCGAAAGCCAGCACGCCTCCATAAACGACTTTTACACCACCGTTCCCAGCGGCATGGTTCTGGGGGAAATACTTTACCGTCTGTACCTCCAGGCCCGTGTCGCCGGAATCCCGGCCCCGTTGCGGTTTTTGATTAACCCCGCCGCCGGTTTTAACAGTGTTGTAACCGGACGGGAACCGCCGCATTCCGAAAACAATTTTTACGAAATCCGGGCCTACGCGGGGGGCGGTTTTTCCAATACCAGTTACTCCATTTTGGGAAACTCGGTTGAAGGCGGTCGGCGGGAAATGTTCTCTTTCCGGGGCCCGTTTGCCAATGCCGGCATCAGAATACTTTACGGCGATCCCTTTGTGCAGAATACCTGGATACCGTTTAGGCATTTTGAGTTCCACGCGTCTTTTGGCACGGATGTCGTCAATTACAAAGATTTTCGCATTTTTTCCGACGGCTACCTGTTTTCGTTTTCGCCGCTGCACAACGAAAGGCGGGCTTTAAGCACCGGTCTTTCGCTGCACTTCGATTTCATGTCCCTGGGGCGCTCTGGCCCGTACGATGGCGCTATCGACATGTACAACACCGCTTTAAGCTGGACGGTAAAACAAAGACGGCATATTTCGCCGGGCGGCATCTGGTCGCGGCTTCCCCGGCTACCCGACATTGCATGGCGCACCAGATCGCATCTGGGGTTTATTTTTTTTGGCGCATCCAAGTTTTTCTGCCACAACGCATGGGACGAATGGGAAAGAGACCTTAACAATTTCGGATACGGAATTAGCGTGAAACATTTTTCCAGCGTGGAAGTGGGCCGCCGGATTAGATTTGACGTAAACGGGTTCTACTATTTTAAGTGGACCTACCCCGGAACCAGCATTCTTTCGCGGGGCCTTGTCCGCTGGCGCTTCAGCGATTTTACCTTTTCCTATCTTGTCTCGCGGCGCGTATCTCTGGGCGCGACCTTTTCCCTGGCCAGGGAACGCGGCTTTTTCGAAGACTTCCCGGACACCAGAAAAAACCACTGGTCGGTAAGAACCTTCGCCGTCTGGAACGGGCGGAATATCCGGGGGGACATGGGGGCTTTCTAGGATGCGGAGAGACAGCGTTGACGGGCGCATTCCGGCTTAATCGTCAACGGTAATGCCGCAGGCTGATTTTTTTCTCCGGACGCTTGCCATAAGCTTCGCCAGGTGACAGTATAAGTCAGGCTGGCAGTTATCGAAAAGTGAACACGCTCTATTGAAACGCCCGAAAACCAGAACTGCCGGTAAAAGGGCCACGATGGAAGCATGACGGGACTCATTTGCTCGAAGGAAAGATGCCCGTTCGCAATGTTGCCCTCCGTTACTAACGTAATATTTTTGCCGTTATATAAAATCGACGCGTTCGAGACCATGGAGAGAGCCGAGCTTTGCATGGCCAGGCGCTTCGCAAATTCTCCCCTGGCTAAGCCCTAGGTGCTTGAAAGCATATTCACACCGCTTTTTTACCACCGCCCCTGTGGGCGGACAATATCCGCGACTGTCCGCACTCTGGAAAACGGAGGCGGCAATCGCAAAAGGAACTCTTTATGAAAAACGTACTGACATTCCGGCGAATGGCCAGATTGGCCGCCATAGTCGCGACTATCGGGTTTGTGGTCGCATCCTGCGACAACGCCACAACGACTAACAACGACACGGTCACGGTGGACAGATGGCAAGCGCCAGCCGCACGCGGCATGTTGTCCGCCGGCATTTCGCACACAGTGGAGTTATGTGAAATTGCATTTTGAGTTGGTCGGAAAAATTTGGAATAAATAGTACTTGACAAAATAAAAAAAAGTATACATAATAAATATTGGAAGTAAAATATGGAATTTAATGCGCTGGCATTTTTGTTTACGATGGGGTGTTGTTTGATATCCTTAGTTGTTGCGGGAAAATCAGGCAGCAAAGAGGATAAAGAATGGTTTGCTAACTTAAATCATCCCGATAATTCATTTTTGTTGAAAATAATGAATATTCTTGGTGTGGTTGTTTATCTGTTCTTTGGATTTGTTTTATATCATCTCTTTGTCAGTAGCGATATTATTCCCATTACTTTAATGATTCTCATTATACAGTTAAATGGATTATCCCCTTATTTAAAGTACAAAACAAAAAACCTAAAGTTATTTTTCTTTGCCATGCTTATATTCTCTGTCCTTGTATCAGTATTGCTTTTCTTTTTACTTCAAACAAATATCACTTTGGCAATACCAGTAATAGTATTTTTATTGTGGGTTTTATACGATGTGTCATACTATTATCGTCTAATGAAGTTGAACAAGTAGTGTATAAAGTAGACAATATAGAACTTTCTGCAAAAGAGCAAATAATATATAAGCGACATAAAGAAAACTACTTGGTATATAATTATTGGATAGAGTATTTAGTAAAATTAAAATGCACGTTAGAATAATTTATAATTATGAAATGAAATATGTAAAAACAAAATGCAACTTCACATAGCAAACGGTAACTGCTCACCGCCCATTCGGGCGGTTCGGGTTCCAGAAAACAGCAGTCGGCGCTAAGCGCCTTTGTGCTGTTTTCTTCCACCACATTTTGTCGGTTGCTGGAATTGCTTCGCAATTCCTTTATCGCAACCGCCAAAACGTCAGTTACCTGAAACGTTAAGCGACATAAAATCCGGCTTTTTTGCTTTTAACAAAACATGGTTGAAAGAATAAATTAAGCTTGTATAATTGATTGAGGATAAGATACTGTATCATAGCAAGGAGGTTAAGATGAGAAGTTGGAAATATTGTCTAGGATTATTGGTAATAATGGCGACACTTGGAATAGGCATTATTGGGTGTGGTCAAAATAGAAAGAACTGGCGAGGGGCAAGGTGAGGGTGTTGTTCCTGCCGCCGTACTCACCTGACTACAACCCCATAGAGAAATCCTGGGCGAACATGAAGCGATTCCTCCGCGATAACCTGCGGGGTTTTTTCATGGTCGATTTTGTCGTTTACGAATATTTCGCTTTGAGAAATTTAGCTTAATTCACTATAGGCAGTTGTACGTTAAGAATTAGGCAGGTTGTGTAAAGCCACTTCTTGTTCTGGGTAAACTGAATCGGCTTGACACATAATAGAGAAGCCTTATAACATATGCCATGCGAAGCGTGGAAAGCTATTTGACGCTTGTAAAAAAGAGTCTGGAGCATTTTGCAGGGGGCGACTTCCCTATCGATGAAATTCAAAAGCTTGCCTCGAATACGGCGGTAAAGGAATACTCTCCTCAGGAATATTTTTTACGTGCTGGCGAAACAAG
>Ga0209755_10006870_pt1 | contig 12464 bp, 6 predicted proteins | sample TergutCo191P1_FD_187301 | JGI IMG/M metagenome (GOLD analysis project Ga0209755, IMG submission 187301) | Cornitermes sp. P1 segment gut microbial communities from Petit-Saut dam, French Guiana - Co191P1 (SPAdes) (version 2) | ecosystem: Host-associated > Arthropoda: Insects > Digestive system >... | reverse complement strand
TATCTTTATATGATTTGAAAGACATTGACTGCGAAACAACGATATTGAACTTGCTTACCCATACATCGGGCATAGCGGGTTGCTTTGATTATGATACCGCAGAGGAAGCTGATGAATATTTTCGGAAGTACCCATCGCATTTATTGTTGAAAAACGAAGATTATTTGCCGCTTTTTATCGGCAAGCCCGCCGAATTTAAGCGTGGTGAGCGAATGGACTATTCAAATGCGAACTTCATACTGCTGGCACTTGTAGTTGAGGCAGTAACCAAAATAGAATTTGCCGATTTCATCAAAGAAAACATAATTAGGCCCCTTGGAATGGAAAGAACGGGCTTTTACGCACTAAATAACCTTCCCGCAAATACAGCGGTTGGCTATTATTACGACCCGCGAAAAGCGAGGCTGTTTGCCAATTATTATTGTATTCCGATAGTTGGTGCAGGTGACGGTGGTATTTATACAACTGCCGGTGACTTGACGTTATTTTGGCGAGGGTTGTTCGGCTGCAAGCTATTTTCAAAGGATATGCTTGAGCAGATGATAACTCCAAAATTTGTATTTAACGATATTGAAGGCCATATCGGGCTTGGCGTTTTTATTTCAGAACTGAATGGAGCGCGTTACTATTGGCATGACGGCTACGACAATGGTGTTAATTTTTGTACGGCTTATTTTCCGAAGTCAGAATGCGTGCTTGCAATAATGGCAAATGTTAATATTCCCATTGGAAAGATTCAAGATGAAATTATAGCCGCAATATGCAGAGAAGCGTGAGAGCGTGAAAGTTGGATGTAAAAAAGTCATACCGATATAAGCATTTGTATCGTTATTTCCACCCTTCACAGCCAAGCCGCTTGACATTTTGTTAATTCACGCTAAATAAGCAAGCGTGTTCTTTGTTTTGTGTTCAATAATTTATTTGTACATATCCATTTCTTTTAAATATTGTTAAAGATTCCACAACAATAGTGATGCTACGGATTGTCATAATCTTTACACAACATTTGTTAAGTTTTTACAAGATCATCATGCGGATTTTACAAAATACGGTTAAATGCACATGGGTCGTTGGAATAAGTTGTGAGCGATCAATGGTTAAACAAAACCCTGTAACGCATGTATTTTTTGTAAATTAACGCAAATTTTCATTGTGAGTGCTTCCAGAAAAAGGAAATGTTTGTGTGCCTTTTAGGCCCTGAAAATTTACAGGAAATTTACAAGAAGGCTACACAACTTATATTGTTTTTCCTGTTTTTGCGCGTTATCATGTTAGCGACTTGTGACTAAAGAAACGCAAAGGAAGTGTTTTGTGCAAACATCAACAATAAGTTATCAAAAGTTGCTCAGAATAGGTTTTTTTGTGTTTTCTACATTAATCATGATCGGCATGATTTGGTTCGGAATCACGACTGATTTCGACTTCGGGCGTGATGCAATACCGGGAACTTCTTTCCCCAGAGGGCGAATTATCGAACTTGTTGCGGATGATACCGAAGTCGATGGGGTTGGATTTCGCCGCGGAATGCAAACGGTACGCGCAGAGATATTAAACGGAGAACATCGCGGATTGGTTGTTGAGGCACGAAATGTTATTTTTATCGATGCACCCATGTACGCAGAAGTTGGACGAGTATACATCATCGCATTAAACGAAATTGGGGTTTATTCGGATGGGTCCCCCCGGTTTCAAGCGAACTTGCATAGTTATGTCCGAGATACACAAATTTATATCATCGGTGCTTTTTTCTTAGTGCTGTTGGCCTTAATCGGCGGGAAATCAGGTGTAAGTTCTGCCTTTGGGTTGGTCTTTACCTTTGTAACACTGCTGTTCTTTTTAATCCCGGCGATAATTCGCGGTGCGCCTCCTGCGCTGACCACGATCATCGTTTCAATTGTGGTTACTGCGGTTTCACTTATCGCGATCATGGGCTTCGCAAAGAAAACATGGGTTGGTATCGCAGGCACCGTCATTGGCATCGCTTTATACTGTCTGTCTTATGTCATGATAACCGCGTTGCTGAACGTCACCGGCGCAAACACACCGGACTTCGCGCGGCTTATGCTCGTTGGATTCAATGACTTTGATAATGTGGCGCAACTTTTGTTTTGCGGCATCCTAATCGCTTCGTTGGGCGCAGTCATGGATACGTCTGTATCTGTTGCTTCCGCCACCGCAGAGCTTGCAGACGCGGGTAAAAAATTGGATTTTAAAGAACTTTTTAAAGCGAGCATGAGAATGGCACGCGACTGTGTCGGCTCATCTGCGAACACGTTGATTCTAGCGTTCACCGGTACTTTTTTTGTTTCGCTGATACTGTTTTATACACACGGACTTGACTATACGATGCTCATTAACAGAATCGACATCGCGATTGAAGTCTTACGGGCGATCTCTTCGTCTATTGGCATGGTGCTTTGTGCTCCATTTACCGCTTTGATTGGTTCATATGCTTATCGCCGTGTTCAGAGTTCCTAAGGAAAACAACGCAAAAAAACATATCTATGCAGCGTTTTTGATGCTGGTTTTATCGGCGGAAAGTCTGTCGTAAACAATAAAATATTTTTACAAAAAGGGGAAAGAACAGATGCGAAAAAAAATCAAGAGCAGCCGATTTAAAAAAGCAGCAGCCATGCTTTTGGCAGGTGTTATGACTTTGTCGGCATTACCCGTGTCTGCCGTCACACCGGCAGTGAACACAGGTCTTGCAGAGGTGGGGGGAACATCAAGTGCTGCTACAAATGTCGCAATTAATGAAGCGAATGATTGGCACACAATTTCGGTTGGCGCACAAACCGGAGCGAATGACGCCGGATTTGCAAATGCATCATATGTAACAAACGCGCTCTCGATATTTGCATTAAATTCTGAAGCTGTCAATGCACATGCAGGTACCTCGAATGCTTTGATGGGTGGACTCCCATGGAGTGTCATTGATTTGCAAACACAGCTATCACATCAAAATTATCGCACACTGACCATGACACCCGGTGCTAACGCAACGCAAATGCGTTGGACTTGGCATTCACGCAGTGCCGAATCCGGGATTACCATTAATGCTGCTGACGGAACGGCGCTTATTCGTGCCTCTGTGACCGGCGGTGTGACGACCGGGTTTATCGCTGAAACTGTTACCGTCGGCGGATTGACGCTTACAGTAAACAGACGGCCGCTTGGCTATCAAATTGGATTAAGAAATGCGCTTGATGCCAATGACCCTGCAAGCCGTGCTGAATTTGGTGGGATTCATTCAAATCACGCCAACCAGCTTCGTACCGTTGGCGGTGTAAGCCGTACGACTCAGCTTATGCCCCACAATCAATCAACACAACAATCAGAAATCGTTGCGGGCCGCAACGATGGCATGGAATATAACCGCGGCCGTGGTTGGTTTACTTATGATACAGAAGGTTTGTACTGGGTATATCAAGCCGAAGTTACAGGCTTGGCGACCGGAACAAGTTACACATACCAAATCACGGGTGTCGGTACGAATGCTCAAGTAAGAGCCGGCGCAGCGGCAACCGCATGGACTTCAGTTTCTTATGATTTCCGTACTGCTGGCGGTGATGTTCTTCGTTTCACTGCCGGTGGCGACGCACAGCTCGCTATTTGGGGTGCATTTAGCGGAACCGGCCAAGGTACTTATTCTGACGATTACAGAGGTTGGGCCAACGCTGTTAATGTTATGAGCAACTACCAAGGCGGTGCGAATCTTCCGATCTCGTTTTTCATGCCTGTGGGTGACCAAGTTGACCACAACAACAATCAAGCGCGTCGTTCTATGTTCTGGCATGACGCTTTGGTTGCACCTCCTGCATTCAGAAACATTCCCATTATGCCTGTGGTCGGAAATCATGAGGCAGCCGGTCAGAACGGACATTTGTGGCCTTTTATTTACAACACGCCTGCCGGCAACCATCCGTCACATACGCACAGCGCATCGAATGTACGCGCGCACAACGTAAACGCATACCAGTTTGATTACTACTCAGTTCAAGGTGATATGCTGTTGATTCAACTCGATGGTAACAGCCGCAACTGGTCTGCCGGCAGACTTGGATGGTTTGAAAACGTAATCCAAGAAAACGGCACAAACAGATGGATTGTTGTCACTTTCCACCATCCTCCATACTCTGTGTACAGAGATACCAACCTTGGCGAAAAAGTTCAAATTATCCAAAATTGGATTCCTGAGTTCGAAAGACTTGGCGTTGACGTTGTCATAAACGGCCACTGCCACGTTTATTCCAGAACACATCAAATGTTCCAAAATCGTCCGGTATTTAATCAAACTTGGGTGGTTGGCACATCCGGAACCACGACAAGAACAGGTTATGCTCAAGGAAGTGCTGCGCAGACACCTTCATCCGTAGTGGTTGCACCTACCGGTATTGTTTACTTTGCTTTGAACTCTATGTCCGGTTCCGGTTACAGAAACGTTCGTAACCTTGGCGGCCGTGATTATATTGCGACGCACAACCAAAACTTCCGCAGAAATTTCACCGTAGTCGATGTGACCCCATACTCTTTAGCCGTTCACACGTATCAAGTAAATGATGATGGCATAACGACCGACCTCGTTGACACATACACAATCGTAAGAAATGTTGCGGGTGGCAATATGTCTACGGCTGCTCTCATTGCCGCTGCACGTGTAGCTGACCCTCATGGTCTTCGCCAACTTGTCGAAGACATTAACACAAACGTCATTCCGGTACATGTACCCGGAGAAATTACAATTCCAACCCCTGCGGTTAACACGGCTGCCGGAAGATTGGCGGCTGCAAGAGCTGCGCTTCCTGATTTCGTTATGATTGAAACTGCCTGGAACAACAACCAAGGTGGTGCATGGTGCACAAACGGTGGGTGCTGCAACAGGGCTATGTTCGGTAATGACGGCGGTTTTGACGCACTCGGTATTCAAGGTATACAAGCAATCCGTTCAGAAATGAATGTCTATACCGTTAGAGTAAGACCAATATGGGTTCCGGTTACATGGAATGCAGCCGGTGCCGTAGACGACAACGCAAGAACGGTATTTACGGCAACCCCTGATTTTAACAATGTTTTGACGACGCCTAATACTGAAGAACAATTCCGGTACAGAATTTTAGATACGCATGAGAACCTCGGTGGCGGCCCCAGCCCGAACTACGGCATTAGAAATTATGTTCACTGGCAAGGTTCTCCGGCACATCAAATGGCGTGGATGAACGGCAGCTTCCGCTTCGCTGCTGGCACTGCTCCGCAAATCCCTGTAAACATCGGTGTCGTTGCTCCTGCAAATACGGCACAAACATTTACACTCTCAAGCATGGGAAGTACCTCGTTCCATTATCGTCCCGCCGCAAGCGGCACGGCATTTATAGACGATGCGTTCAATATCAACGAGTTTACTTCATGGCCACTTGTCAACAGCGGTGTCGCATTCGGTTTCCCCAATCTGGGTCCTTTGGGTTATTTGGACTTTAGATATAATCCGAACCCTGAACTTCACCGCAATGTAATGCTCATTCCTACGCACCTCACGCCGGTGCCGTCTGTTCCATACCGAGTTGGTGATGAAATTCGCTGGACACTTGTACATCGCGGGTCGCACACGGCGCCGATTGCGCATACAGCAAACCAACCTCAGTACAGAATTCCCGGACGTGAGATTGACGAAAATGCGACGTTCCATTACTTCTCAAGAGCATTTACGCTCCCTGCTGATTTTGATCCGGCAAGAATTGGTCAAGTCTTCGGTAACCACAGAATTGACGATAATTTGATTCTCTTTATCAACGGTGTTGAAATTTACCGTTACAACACAAGCACAAACGCAGCTGAAGTAAGAATCGGTGGTCCGATTAACTGGGAAGGATTCAACGGGCATGAAACGCGTGTGCGTAATCGTTCGTTTACCATTAATCAAGATATTGACTCAAGAGTCATGCGTTACTCTCGGGGAATGACAACGACTGCTGTTGGGACATACACGGAATACGACCAGATGACAATTGATGCGGCAAGCAGAAGCAATCTTATTGCTGCTTTAAATCCCGGGGTGAACATTCTTACTGCCGTGGTCGGTAACGCGGACGCTCAAGGTCGCGATTTCTGGTTTGACCTAGACCTTCGCATCGAATATCTCGCGGTTGCTTCAACAGGAGCGCGGTAGTTATTCCTAATCCAGTTTAATTCAGTGCAATTCATAATGCTGTTTGTTTTTCCAGCCGATTCATGAACAACCCTCCTGATTGAAGTGTATCGTATGAAATCAATAAACATCTTATAGCATGCATTATGAAGTCGGCAACGTTTGATGGCACGGAAAATGGGTTAAGATTTCCATCTCCGTGCCGTCAAATTTAAAATCACTTTTTTCCATGCAAATTATGACAGTGCTTCTTTTAAAAATTCATAGACTTTGTTGATGGCCTCATGAGAAACGATTTCTATGTTGTCATTTTCTGCCAAATGAATCGTTTTCATTACTTCAAGATGCTTTTCCATTTCCGTAAATATTTCTTCTTTTGACAACGACTTGTCATAAATTTCGTTCATTTTCTGGATGTCTTTCTGCGGATTCACGCTGATATCAATCGTGGGTATGCCGGCACTGACAAAACTGCCCGCATCACCTGACGGAAGGTACGGCACAAAAACAACATCATGCTTTAGCAGCAAGTCTTTAGGGATTAAATCAGCAAACACATCCAGCTCAAGATTGTCTTTATGATGGATGATTATTGTGTCACCAAATCCGACGGTATCAACATTGATCATCGCTGCGATATGATCAGCACCTACGCGGCGTATATATTCGAGGCTGCCGCTCATGCCACGCTCTTCAAAGTCAAAGAAAACCAAATCAATTGGTTTTTTTGTATTTTCGGATAAATACTGCGCAAGTTTTAGCAAAACAACAACCCCCGACGCATTGTCATTGGCACCAAGGCTTTTTTCCTTGGTCGCCCAATCGCCATAAGTATCATAATGCGCGCCGATGACGATGCGCTTACTTGCGGTGTTCGGGTTTAATGAAACGACAATGTTTTCAATCCAGTCATCATCATAGTACCCGCAATGAAGTTGGTGATGATGCGTGAACTCGATATGATGTTCCCTTAAAACGTTTAACAGGTTGTCTCTTCGCTCAGAATTGCTCCTGTTTGCAAGTGCCTTTAGATAATCATTCATGCGGCCGCTCCTTTAAAATTAATATAAAATTATGTCATAAAATACAGCGGTTTTCTCATTTCCAATATTATAATCTGTTTTAATTTTTTACAAAAGAATTTTTTGCGAAAGCAAAAAGAGAACAGGGACTGTTCTCTCAGAAGATAAATTAATAAATTGTACCGCATTAAGATAACTTATTGATTCACCGGCGGACCGAAATAACGACCCATAAAATGAATGGTATGGGGTGCTTTGGTGATGATCTCCGGCTTGTGTCTTGATGGTGCGATGACAATTTTTTGAATGACAACACCGGGGTCGATGGCGGAAATTTTTAACAGATGTTGTCCGGCTTCTAAGGTGCCGATGGGCACTGACACAATACGGACATTGTTCATCACACCGGCAGACCATGGTTCACCATGTCCGGGGGTGAAATCTTTTTGCGGAAGACAAGACACCGTCTGCGGATTATCATTGTTTAATTGAAGGGATACACGCATCTGTTCGTTAAAGGGTTTTGTCATCGCATGTGCCATGTTGTTTACCGGCGCAACAAATAAATTGATGGAAAAATCATCCGTAAGGTCGTCATTGTTATATTGTGGTATATCTGGGGTGATGTTTTGTTTTGGCGTATATACCGGCATGTTAAAGCAATATTCAATGCATGGAGATGTATCGTTTTCTGTAAAAGATGCCAACAGCGGCAGTATCATAATGCTGTCTTCATCCCTGCCATAATCACTGATGATGGTCCATTTTGCACCGCGTGCTTGTGTGTTTCGGTGATATTTCCGAGGATTGATGGCAATATAAAAATCATCATGATGATAAGGCTCGGCATCGGTATGTGCCATGTTTGAATCACCGGTGGTTATGCCCAGTGGCGGCATATCATTGGGGACAACATGCGTTTTAGGACCGTCCCATGTGGTATAACCCATGTGATTTTGTCTCATGATGCCATCCCATTTGCCGCCGGAAAGTTCGGTATTAAAATATTCGGTATCTTTGGCATTTGCATGAAATGCATCCCGCGCCATTTGGGCGTAATCATTTGCCAAGCGGTCGCCTTTTTCAGCAAAATATAAACTCCATGCCGCATATATTTGCGCTGCGTACACATGCATTGCCGCGCGTGTGGGGTAGAGTGCCAATTGGTAGAACGTGGCTTTTTTTGCATCATCAAGTTTTGCATACACGGATTCGGCTTTGTGTACATAGTATTTAAATTGATCTAAAATCCAGTTGGCCTCATCATCATGAAAAAGACTGAATGTTGACGGCTGTGCATGCACAACCTCGGCTTTTCTGCTGCCCAAAATTTTGGTGTATCCTTTGAGGACTTCTAGTGCATCATCTGCCACATCGCCGCCAAATTCACGCGCGGCAAAGGCATACATGAAGTCATCGGTTATGTTGGGTGCGCTCCATCTGTCATAATCGTACGCCAAGTTTAAAAAATAATCCAAGGGTAATTCCATCGGTTTTAAATCACCGACATTGACAATCCATACTTCACGGATTCCGGCCTCATATGCCATGGTCATGTTGTGCCATACTTTACAGAGGGGTGTTTGGTTGATCCATTCATAAGAAATCGGGCCTCCGCGGTAATCAAAATGATAATACATACCAAACCCGCCGCGCCGCTTGCGCATTTTTTCGGTTGGGAGTGTGCGCAGATGTCCAAAGTTGTCATCACACAACATTAATGTGACATCATCCGGCACATCCAGTTTGCCCGAATCATCGCCGTAATAAAAATCTTCGACTTCTTTATATAATGCAATCATTTGCGGTACGGCATCCGCGCGGCCATGCACATCCGTTACAATTTTTCGTTGGTCTGTAAGCACGGATTGCATCAAATGCATATTGTCTTTGAGGGTTGCATTCGGCCCCAAAATGGATGTATCGGCTTGTCCGCGCATGCCCAGTGTGACGATGGCTTCGTAATCTTTACGCTTCGTCATGCCCTGTTCCCAAAATTTATAGATATTGTCGCGGTTGCTGTGATAGTTCCATGCACCTTCGCCATGCCAGTTCCATTCTTTGTCGGCACAGGTCATGTGCTCATGGTGCGAGGTCCCCATGACAATGCCCATGTCATCGGCCAGCTTAGAATTTTTAGGGTCGTCTGTATGGAATGAATTGTTCCACATCACCGGCCAGAAGTAATTGCCTTTAAGGCGTAATAAAAGTTCAAAAACTTTTGCATAAAATTCACTGCCGCAGCCTTGTGTTGCGCGGGGTTCGGTTAGCTTTGAGAAGTGCTTGCTCATCCAGCCGGAAAGACTGGGTGCTTCATCGTTAAGAAAAAAACCACGGTATTTTACTGACGGCTCTTTGCCGGTGATGTTTAAATCCATCGGCAGCTCAATATGCTCTTTTTTTGCAGGGATACTGTCTGCCCAGTACACCCATGGTGATATGCCGATGCATTCACTGATTTTATAAATACCGTAGATGGTGCCGCGCTTGTCCGAACCGGCGATGACAAGTTGAGGTTGTTGGTTCTCATTCGTGATTATTTGGATGATGTAAGATTCCCATTTGCCTTTAATGTTTGAAACATTGAGTTTTCCTTCTTCAATAAGCGTGTCAATGATGGGGGATTTTCCGATGCTTCCTGCAATGACGCTGATGCCGTTAATGTTTTGCGCATCAAGTGTTACATTCGGACGCATGCCGCAAATCATTTCAATGTCGCTTGCCAATGTGTTTAGTGCTATATGAATGCCTTTGTAATCATCGTTGTGTGCGTAGAGTGTTGCGTGATTTAAGCTGAATACCTTCATGTTCGGCTCCTTAATCGTTGTGATTTTTTATAATAAAAAAGTGACATTATAAAGTCATAATATCACCAGTTGCTGTGTTCAACTATGGAACGATTCTAGTATTTTTGGAATAAAACAATATTAATTATGTCTGTTTTCTCGTTGTTGATTTGGTGGTTTGGGTGTTTGCGGTTAAAGCAGGATCATCGTCTGATTTTTGATGAGCGGGTTCTTCTTTTATGCTGAACTTTGTAAACAATCCAATCAACACCACCAAAATGACGGTGACAAATATAATAAGGTACGGCGCATGGATAAAATATTCAAAAATGATGCCATATGCAAATTGTCCAAGTGCATTGGCAAGAAAGGGTAGCATCAACACCAATGACATAATTTTCCCGATGAGTTCGGCGGGTGTTTCGCGCTGAATGAGGGTGATGATTTGTACATTTGCGATGGTGATAAAACCAAGAGCGATGGTACATGCGGCGGTAAATATTACATAAATAATAAAGGATGGTGCGTTTATCAGCAGTGCCATACCAACAGGGATCATCACAAATCCGGGTGCCAATAAAAGTTTGTATGCGCCGGAAACTTTTAATCTGCTGCCCAAAACACCGGCCATGATGCCTCCGGCAATACCGCCGACCATCATGATGCCCTGTGCGATGCCGACATACGCCATACCCATGGCGAGAATCTGCGTCACAATCACAGGAATACCCACCACAATCATTGACGCGAGTGTCGCCGAAATCATAAACGCGATAACCGCGCATCGTATAATGATGGGTTTTTGTTTCATAAAACGAACCGATTGTTTCATGTCTGCTTTTGCGGTGTCTAAGAAATTTCCGGATGCAGCTTGCGGCGTAAACGGCACGCGGATGAATAAATCCATAACCGCAGTGACAGCGAAACAAACCGCGCTCACCACAAGAATCGGCATGAGTCCGAAGTTGGCAAAGACAACACCGGCGATGGCAACCCCCGCCATTTGAGAAAATGCGTTGACAAGATTGGTCGCTGCATTGGCTGTATTAAGATGCTGATCCTGAACAATCATCGGAACGGTTGCACTCACCGTCGGCATGTACACACCTTGAATGGCATTTAGTGCCATGAGCTTGACAATAATGATGGGGAGTACTACGGCGGTAAAACCGCTCAGTGCGATGTATGTTATGATCAGAACCGTCGTTGTTGCGTCAAGCCAAAACATAATGCGTTGTTTGCGGAACCGATCGGCAATCATTCCGCCGATGGGGGACATGAGCAACAGCGGAATATTGGTGAGCCCCAGCACCAGTCCAAAAAGTGATGCCGATCCGCTGATGTATAAGATATACAGCGGCAGTGCGAAGCTGAGAATCATGTTGCCGAAAAGGGAGATGATTTGTCCGCCTATAAGTAATGAAAAATCGCGTGTCCATAATTTATTTGTCATGATGAAACCCCTTTAATTGTTTATATTTTTGCACAAAAACAAGACCCGCAACATGCTGCTGTTTAAAATAAATGTTTGTTGGGGTTGGTGGTTTAATAAATTTTTAAGTGATGGTTATTTATCAAAACCCTTTGTTTCTTGTATGTCATACAGTTCTTTAGAAAATGCAACATTTTCATTGATAAATTCATCGGTGATGATGTCCACACCGGTTGTCTTGAGCATCCACTGGTAATATTTTAGTCTGCGCAAATATGTGTCCCAGTCGCATTTTAAAATCATCGGGTCTGCCCAAAAGTTTGCGAGCACCATAATGACTTCTGCGCATTGTTCCGGATACTCGGTGGTGATGCTGCCGTCTGCGATGCCTTCTTTTAGGATGTTTGCAAGAATGGGTGCAGACATCTTGATGTTGTATTCCAACATCCCCATAATCACTTTAGGGTCTGTAATTTTTGACAGCATGACTTCCGCGACATGGTTGCTGTTTGCATTTTGTGTTGAACGCAGGAGCGTTGTTATTTTGTCTCTGCCGTTTAAATGAGACAATTCATTTTCGACGAATGCTTTGAGTTTGGCCATCTGTTCATTGGCGGTGCTGATGACAACCGCTTTAAAAATGTCTTCTTTTGATTTGAAGTGATGGAATACCGCACCTTTTGACATGCCCAGTTCGCTGATGATGTCGATCATGCTGGTTTTGTCATAACCTTTGTCCGTGAAAAGTTTGTACGCAATGGAAATGATGTTTTCAACCGTTTGTTCTGAATTGTATTTTTTACCCATAGTACCTCCTTATTGGCCAAATATAAAACCGACCGTTGGTATGTATTATAAAACATACCGACGGTCGGTGTCAAATGTTTTCCATTAATTTTTTGGAAATTTAATCGTGCCAGAAAAAACTTAAATCATCATCATGTTTATCGTTGATAAAAGAAGGTCTTTGTCTTTGAATATGATACGTAAATTCCCAAAGTAAGTGCAACAGTGAAGCCAACACTTGCGTTTAGTATGAGAAATGGCATTAAACAAGGGTTCGTTTAGAGTGAAAAATCAAA
>Ga0209755_10006869_pt1 | contig 12464 bp, 11 predicted proteins | sample TergutCo191P1_FD_187301 | JGI IMG/M metagenome (GOLD analysis project Ga0209755, IMG submission 187301) | Cornitermes sp. P1 segment gut microbial communities from Petit-Saut dam, French Guiana - Co191P1 (SPAdes) (version 2) | ecosystem: Host-associated > Arthropoda: Insects > Digestive system... | reverse complement strand
AGTTGTTGTGTTAGTAGTCGATTTAGTAGTTATTTTTGAATTTTCTCCTGTCCATGTCCATTCAAAATTACTTTTTGCTGTAAATTCTGAACCAATTTTTCCTATTCCAACTTTGTTTTTCCATTCAAGACCAACTCCGATTGTTGTTCTGTCTGTTCTGGAAATAGTCACGCTTTCGGAGATTGTTTTGGTTAATGAATTTGTATAAGTTTCTGAAGTGCTTATTGTTTTAACAAAATCAATTGGAACTCCTGTATAATCTATAGCTGCAAGAGTTGAAATGTACATATCTGAAATATATCCAACATCAAGTAAAAAGTAATTATTATTTCCATCAGTATAACTATCAAGAACTCTGGGAATTCCTGTATTAGTTGATGAGCTTGTTTTTGCTTTTAATGGTTGCACGAATTCAATTATAGTTTTCTGTTCACCAGTTTCACACGCGTTTAACGTAAATAATAAAATAGAGATCAAAGTTAATAAAATCTTGTTCATAAAAATCCTTATAATATTAATAATTAAACCCACAACGCAGGTTGTTTACTCTTTTAATACCACACCGTAGGAACTCCATCAACATAACGCCAATGTGTATATGCTGTGCCGGGGTATGTTTCGGAATAGTAGTAACGAGTTGTGTTATTTAAATATGTGTTATAAGATGTACATATTGCATTCCAAGCTGAGATATTTGCTCCACCGTAATATATTGTTCTTAAGTCAGTGCGAACAGAGAACATAGTATCGTCGATTCTGGTCACGCTTGAAGGAATCGTGATGCTTGTTAAGACACTGCAATCAGAGAACGCAAAATAGCCGATTCTGGTCACGCTTGAGGGGATCGTCACGCTCGTCAGCCCGCTGCAACCTCTGAACGCATAATCGCCGATGCTGGTCACGCTTGAAGGAATCGTGATGCTTGTTAAGCCAGTGCAACCAGAGAACGCATAATCGCCGATGCTGGTCACGCTTGAAGGAATCGTGATGCTTGTTAAGCTAGTACAACCAGCGAACGCACCTTCGTTAATACTTATAACGTTTGAAGGAATCGTGATACTCGTCAAATTATTACAATTAAGGAACGCTCGACTGCCGATGCTGGTCACGCTTGAGGGGATCGTCACGCTCGTCAACCCGCTGCAACCAGAGAACGAAGAATCACCGATTCTGGTCACGCTTGAAGGAATCGTGATGCTTGTTAAGCCAGTGCAACCAGAGAACGAAGAATCACCGATTCTGGTCACGCTTGAAGGAATCGTGATACTTGTTAAGCCAGTGCAACCAGAGAACGAAGAATTGCCGATACTGGTCACGCTTGAAGGAATCGTGATGCTTGTTAAGCCAGTGCAATCAGAGAACGCATCTTGGCCAATACTTGTAACGCTGTCAGGAATCGTGATACTCGTTAAGCTAGTACAACCAGCGAACGCACCTTGGTTAATACTTGTAACGCTGTCAGGAATCGTGATACTTGTCAAATTATTGCAATCACGGAACGCATTATAGCGGATACTCGTCACACCGTCAGGTATAATTACTGTTTTTAAATATTTATAAAAAATAGTTGTTGCCACAGATGATGTATTATAATGCCATAATATCGATAAATTCGTACAACGCTCAAATGTTGAATAGATATCGGTTACACTGTTAGGTATTGTGATACTTAAATCGTTGCAACCATAGAACGCATCTCTTTCTATTCTAGTTCCGCCTGTTATTACAACAGTTTTTAATAATGGATAGAATGATGTAAAATATTCACCTCTATTTAAACCGAAAATAAAACCAAAATGTGTATTATTATAATTATCTAGAGGTGTTCTATTTAGTCCTACAAAAGGTATTGTGATGCTCGTTAATCTTGTGCAATACAAAAATGCACCATAATCAATACTCTTGACGCTGTTAGGAATCGTGATACTCGTCAAGCTACTGCACTCGGCGAACGCAAAATCGCCGATGCTGGTTACGCTGTCAGGAATCGTGATACTCGTCAAATTGATGCATTTTAAGAATGCATTAGAGCCAATACTCTTGACGCTGTTAGGAATCGTAATACTCATTAAGCTGCTGCAATGAGCGAATGCACCAAAATCAATACTCGTGACGCTGTCAGGAATCGTGATGCTTGTTAAACTACTGCAGCTTGAGAACGCAAAATCGCCGATGCTGGTTACGCTGTCAGGAATCGTGATGCTCGTCAAATTGATGCAATTAACGAATGCATAAGCGCCAATCCTTGTGACGCTGTCAGGAATCGTGATGCTTGTTAAACTACTGCAATTACCGAATGCACCAATGCCGATACTCTTGACGCTGTTAGGAATCGTGATGCTTGTCAAGCTGCTGCAATCGCTGAACGCATCATAGCCGATAACGGTAACGCTGTCAGGTATGATGATGCTCGTCATTATTGAATATTGTTCAAATCCTTGCTTTTCAATTGCGGTTACAGGCAATCCATTATATTTGGCGGGGATTATCACTTCAGCGTCAGTTGCAGTTCCCTTTGAGACCGAATATTCATTATTATATTGCAATGTAAATAAAAGACCCATTGTACTGCTTTCGTTGCTTTCAATCGTAGCTGTCGGAAGGCTTTTAATGCTGCCGGAATAACCGTTACGGGAAACAATTACTGTAATAACTGAGCCTATATCGGAAAAGTGTATGGTATATGTTTTGCTGTCGCTTCCAATGATTTCTTCGCCGCGCATCCACTTATAACTTATATCGCCTGTTCCGTTAAGTTTGCTTGTATTTGCTGTAAGCGTCTGATCAACCTTCGCAGTCCCTGTTATAGATACTGAACCTGTTAATTTGGGAAGGTTTAACTCATCTGTAATATAAATTCCAAAACCGTTTGAAATACTACCGGAATAACCGTTACGGGATACAATCACAAAAATGTTTTTTCCTACATCAACTGATTGTATTATATAGCTGTTGCTGTTAATACCGGTCTCGGTTTCACCCTCTTCTCCGCTGCTCCTCATCCACATATAACTTATATCGCCTGTTCCGCCAAGTTTGCTTGTATTTGCTGTAAGCTTCTGCCCAACCTTAGCCGTCATTCCTGTAATCCCTGTAATACTAACTGTCCCTGTTAGAACGGGATCTTCGGCTGGAGGTTCATTATCATCAGCGCAACTTATTAAAACAACCCAGATTACCATCAAAATAATTAAAATCCCTGCTTTTTTAACCAAATTCTTCATAAAAACACCCCTTTTCTTTAGTTTTTTTTGTATAAATGCAAGTTTAAAATTGATACTAGTTTTTTCGTACATATTAAAAAATAGTACTAATATAATAGTATCCGGTTATAATATTGTCCATTATAATAGGAATGTCAACTATATAAATACTATTTTTATCGTATTTTTAAAGCATGGGATTTAGAGAAAATTTGAAGTCTCAGCTTGATTATTCGGGTTTGCTTATAAAAGAGCTTGCTGCTCTTTCCGGGTTAAAAAAGAAAACCATTGACAGTTATATGAGTAAAGGCGGTCCTACCCCTTCAGTTGACGCAGCCATCAGTATAGCTAAAGCTTTAAATGTATCAGTTGAATATTTAGTAACAGGGAATGACCCTGTAAAAGAATTACCTCTTTCTTCACTGCCTAAAGATATTCAAGAAATTGTGTTCGAGTCAAAAAAGTTAAATACTAATGATCGTTTAATAATTTTGACTCTTGCCCGGTTGCTTAATAAGAGGTAATAATTAGTAAATTTTTACAGCAAAATACCTCAACGAAAGTTGACAAAATACTTCAATAAATATAATGATAATTGACAATCATGTAAAATAATATAATAATAGAAAAATGGCGGAAACAGCAATACAACTTTCCAATGAAATATTACTTGAAGCAGGCAAATATGCTTCTGTTTATACTCGTTCTGTTTCAATGCAAATTGAACATTGGGCACGAATTGGAAAAATGGCGGAAGAAAACCCTGATTTACCCTATGCGTTTATTGAAAATGTTTTATTAGGAAAAGCTGAATTAGATAATGGAAATGCAACACCTTTTGAATTCAGGCTTCAGTAATGCAGATTTTACAATCAAATCAATTTAAAAATTCTTATCGAAATATAAAGCGTTAATTAACTTTTATATAATACTTTAACTGCGTACGGAGACCAACATTGTCTGATACAAACCTTGCCACAGACCTTATCGGGAAAGAGCCGATTGGAAAATTATTATTAAAATTTTCAATTCCTGCAATAATCGCGATGTTGGTAAATGCGCTTTATAATATCGTTGACCGTATTTATTTAGGGCAAGGCGTTGATCCTTTGGCTATTGCAGGCATAGGACTTGTTATGCCCATAACAATGATCATTATGGCTTGCTCCATGCTTGTCGGTATCGGGGCGAATTCGCTGTTTGCGATTCGTATGGGAGAGCGGCGGCATGATGAAGTAGAAAAAATTATGGGCCATGCTTTCATTTTACTTTTTTTAATACCCGCTCTTTGTATTATTATAATCTTGTTTTTTATGCAGCCGCTTCTGCGCGATGTTATGAAAGCGGAAGGTAAGGTTTACGAGTACGCTCAGACTTATTTGCGCATAACGCTTTACGGCGCGGTTTTCGGCGCGATGAGTCCGGGTCTTACTCATTTTATCCGTTCTGACGGGCATCCTAAAACTTCCATGATTGTTCAAATTACAGGCGCTCTTTTAAATATCATCCTTGATCCTATCTTTATTTTTGTTTTAGATTTGGGCGTTGCAGGAGCTGCATGGGTTACAGTTATTTCTCAATTTGTGTCCCTTGTTTTTGTAATGGGCTATTTTAATTCAAAATGGACGCGCCTTCGTTTTCGTTTTAAATACATGAAGCTGGAGGCAAGGCTTACAGGAAAAATTCTAGCTATCGGTTTTGCCCCCTTTATTATGCAGTTTGCGATGAGCTTTGTTGGTATTTTACAAAATACGGTTATTTTAAAATACGGCGGCGATGACGCTCTTACAGGGATGACAATTTTCTTTACAGTCCTTATGGTTATCATAATGCCGGTGATGGGTTTTGGGCAGGGCGCGCAGCCGATAATAGGTTACAATTACGGAGCGAAACAGTTTGATCGTGTAAGAGAATGTTTTAAATTGGCAATGATCGCTTGTACTTGTTTTCTTACTTTAGGTTTTCTTATTACACAATTCGGCTGCGGTTTAATTTTTTCCATGTTCAGTAATGATAAAGGAAACTTACGTGAACTTGGACTTTTAACGATGAGGATTTGCACAAGCGCGTTTCCTTTTATTGCAATTCAAATGATGGGCGGTCAGTTTTTTCAAGCTATCGGAAAACCTGTAGAGGCGACTGTCGTCAGCCTTTCACGTCAAATTCTCTTTTTAATTCCGGCTATTTTATTTTTACCGGGTGTGTTTGAAGCTGCCGGTATCCGCCCTGTATACGGCGTTTATTGGGCTTTCCCCATATCTGATTTTTGCGCCTCTATTATATCGGCTTTTTTTGTTTATAAAGAATTTAAACTCTGGCGGAAAAATAAAATCTAGGTTATTATTGTAACAAAAGGAAAAAAAAATGAAAAAAATAACTTTTACCCTAATTATATTTTTAATTGCCGTATCCGCTGTTTTTTCTAATGACGCTTTTTTCCCGACAACAAGGGGAACGGTTTTGCTTACTGCAAACCTTAACTCAAACGGAAGGGTAGAAGGTTATAACCGTATGACTATCACAGATATAAGAGAATCCGGTAACGAAAAAACTGTCGTCTATACCATTCAAATTCTGGACAGAAACCGCAGGCTTGTCCGTAATTCAAGTGAACGCGAATACAGTATGAAAATATTAAACGGTGTTTTAATTTTTCCTCTTGACAATATGATGGACGCTTTTTTTGCCGCAAGAGGGATGAACTATACAATGACGGCAGGAAATTTACTAATCCCTTCCGCCATTTCATCTGGTGAAAAACTCAATGACACATGGATGAAAATGGTGGTCAATGTCCCTATCATTGGTTCTGTAACAGCGGATGTTGCTATGACAGATATAATATGCACCGGTATTGAAACGGTCACTGTCCCTGCAGGAACCTTTGAGGCATATAAAATTACGCAAGTTACTACAACAATAACCACAGGGTGGGGCAAATCGCCGATTATCAACACAGGAGCGACATGGTATGTCAAAGGAATAGGCGAAGTAAAATCTATAAGTTATGATGCAAGGGGCAGGGTAGAGTCCTCCTCGGAATTGCATGAATTACAACGATAAGGCCTTAGAGTTGTTCGCAAACTTTAGTTTTTAAACAACTGCCATATTAAAAACCGCATCTTTAAGACTCTTGACTAATCTTTAAATTTTCTATAAAAATTAAAAAAGAACAAAGGCGTTCATCTAACCTCTCAATCTTATAGATTTATCATTGTGACCTACAGCGCTCGAAGCTTCAGGAACAATGCAGGATTGAAAGCTAAGATGAGCGCTTTTTTTATGAAGGAGAAATTATGCAGCGAGAAGGACAAGCAAGAATCCCGTCAGGTTGCGCGATTTCCGGTATTATTAATAAATCCGGAAAGAGGATAAGCGGCGAGGCGATTATAAATTCAATTTCTGTGATGCATGACCGCTCAAACGGTTTGGGTGGAGGCTTTGCCGCTTACGGTATTTATCCTGAATATAAAGATTTTTATGCCTTGCATATTTTTTACGATTCAACTTCCGCCAAAAAAGAATGTGAGGAATTTCTTGAAAGGCACTTTGATATTATTAACCTTTCTAAAATACCTGTTCGCAAAATAAAAGAAATTACAGACGAGCCTTTGATTTGGAGATACTTTGTTACGCCTCTGCCGACCAAGTTGGCAGACAGCCAGCTTGATGAAAGAGAGTTTACCGTAAAATGCGTGTTCCGCGTAAATACAAAAATAAACGGCGCTTATGTTTTTTCAAGCGGAAAGAATATGGGCTGTTTTAAAGCTGTAGGCTTCCCTGAAGATGTAGGGCGTTTTTATAAACTTGAAGAATATGAAGGCTGGTGTTTTACCGCACACGGGCGTTATCCGACAAATACCCCCGGCTGGTGGGGCGGCGCGCATCCTTTCGCCCTCCTTGATTATTCTGTTGTGCATAACGGGGAAATTTCTTCTTATGACGCGAACCGCCGCGCAATTGAAATGTACGGTTATAAATGCACCCTTCAAACCGATACCGAGGTTATCACATACATTATTGATTATCTTCACAGAAAGGTAGGTCTTACGCTTAAAGAAATTGCATCCGTTATCGCAGCTCCTTTCTGGAATACAATTGCGCGGATGTCTAAAGAGGATAAAGAAACACATGAATATTTGCGCGTAATGTTTTCAGATCAGCTTATTACAGGCCCCTTTTCGATACTTGTCGGTTTTGATAACAGCCCTGCAGAGAGAGGGCTTATGGCTCTTAATGACAGGTTAAAACTTCGCAGTATGGTAATCGGCGAAAAAGACGATACAGTTTACATGGCGAGTGAAGAAGCGGCTATCCGTATAATTGAGCCTGACCTTGATAAAATTTGGGCGCCGAAAGGCGGACAGCCTGTGATTGTTCATGTAACAGAGATTTAATAATAAATAACAGAGAAAAAAGAATAATTAGGAGTTAGAGAGTTATGCCTGTCAATTATATTTATCCTGAATATGAGATAACAAGAAATTACGATAGATGTATTTGCTGCCGCGCTTGCGAGAGGCAGTGCGCCAATGAAGCGCATGAATTTCTTTCACAAGAAAATAAAATGTTTTGCGATGATGCAAAGTGCGTTAACTGCCATCGATGTGTTTCTCTTTGCCCGACACGCGCATTAAAAATTATTAAAAGTAATAATACTTATAAAGAGAATGTTAATTGGAACGCTAAAACAATAAACGAAATTTACCGTCAGGCGGAAACAGGAGGCGTTTTGCTTTCCAGTATGGGCAACCCTGATGATTTTCCGATTTATTTTAACAAGATTCTTCTTAACGCCTCTCAGGTTACAAACCCTTCGATAGACCCTCTTCGTGAACCGATGGAAACAAAAGTTTCGTTAGGTGCAAAGTTTCAGCATATAGAGCGTGATGAAAAAGGTAAATTGATAAACAATCTGCCGCCGCAGCTTTCCCTGTCCATGCCGATTATGTTCTCCGCGATGAGTTACGGCTCTATAAGTTATAATGCGCATGAAAGCCTTGCCCGCGCCGCAGAAGAACTCGGTATTCTTTACAATACAGGCGAAGGCGGCTTACACGAAGATTTTTACCGCTACGGAAATAACACTGTCGTGCAGGTTGCCTCAGGGCGCTTCGGTGTTCATCCCGAATACTTAAAAGCGGGAGCCGCTATCGAAATAAAAATGGGGCAGGGCGCGAAACCCGGTATCGGCGGGCATTTGCCCGGTAAAAAAATTGTCGATGACATTTCACGTACCAGAATGATCCCTGAAGGAAGCGACGCGATCTCTCCCGCCCCTCATCATGATATTTATTCAATCGAGGATTTGCGCCAACTTGTTTTCTCTTTAAAAGAAGCGACCGAATATAAAAAACCTGTAATTGTAAAAATCGCCGCTGTCCACAATGTTGCGGCAATCGCAAGCGGAATAGCGCGAAGCGGCGCAGACATCATCTCCATTGACGGTTTCCGCGGCGGGACGGGGGCTGCCCCCACCCGCATAAGAGACAATGTCGGCATCCCGATAGAACTTGCCCTTGCAAGCGTTGACAAACGCCTTCGTGACGAAGGCATCCGCGACAATGTATCTCTTGTTGTGGGGGGAAGTATCCACTCAAGCGCCGATGTTATTAAAGCTGTCGCTCTCGGCGCGGATTGCGTCTACATTGCTTCAAGCGCACTTCTTGCGCTCGGCTGCCACTTGTGCAGAAGCTGTCACGGCGGCAAATGCAACTGGGGTATCGCGACCCAAGTGCCGGAACTAATAAAACGCTTAAACCCGGACATCGGCTACAAACGCCTTGTAAATCTTTTAACTGCCTGGCAGCACGAGATCAAAGAAATGATGGGCGGCATGGGTATCAATTCAATTGAAAGTTTGAAAGGCAACAGGTTGATGCTACGCGGTGTCGGTTTAAATGAGAAAGAGCTTGAAATTTTAGGTATTAAACACGCCGGCGAGTAATTTTTACTTTAAACCGAATACCAGCCGTACTTCTTTACCGTCTGTAGTTTTTGAGTAAAGTTCCATTTGACTTTCGTTAAAATTCCACGAATAGGAATTCTGCACATAAGTAAAGAACTCATGTTCTTTTAAATTTTCCGGTTCAAATATTGACGCCATCAAGGTTGAACGCATTATCTTTATATTGATAATATGATTGTCTCCCGCAGTAAAAGGAGCAGAGAAAAGATTCGGCGCTCCTGTGCCGCTTACTGTCTGTCCTTCAAATTTTAAAGTGTAACAATCTTTCAGAGTATCAGTCAGGCTGGCGCGGGTGAATTGTATATCAGAGCCGCTTAAATAAACCTCTATTAAAATCCATTCTTTCCCTAAAATATCATTTATATCTGACACTTTGCCCCCTATATCAGATTCCGGTAAGCCTCTTTCCTCTCTTATACCGGCCGCTCCTGCGCAGATTAAAACCATAGTAGCCATTAAAAATAAAAAAATAATTTTCTTCATAATTTACCTCTTTACATATAACAATAATATCATCAATTTTTTACAAACAAAAGTTTTTTTTGCAGTTATTTTTTTGTTTTAAAGAAAAATTTTAAAAATATTATAATAAACTTACGATAAGGATTAATTAAAAAGGAATTAATTAAAATCTATAACCCATACCTACGCTTAACACAAAGCCGCCGACCAAGTATTGTTGAATCATATATTTAGTAGTAGGGTCTTCATAAGTGAAAGATTCATTTATTCCAAGAGCGCCAATATAACCGATAGAAGGTTCAAGTATAAAACCTCCCGGTTTTTTGTTACCGAAAGCGATTCTCCATCCCAGCCTTCCGCCGTATGTTAAAAAATTATAATCTATTAAATCTGTCATTTTAAGATAGGAGTAACCGAACATCCAATCCAGAAAAAATTTACCTTGTGACGGATAAACCCTTATGTGTTCTTCAGCCGATAAAGTTGTTATTTCCAAATAATCAATTTCGGAGGTTATTTGCCTTATCCCTAATCTTGTTGCCAAGCTAAGAAAACTGTTTATTTGATATTCATATTGTAATGAAGTTATAAGTACGTAGTTGTTAAGATGGATGGTGTCATTTAATGCGGTTGTAATTAATAAAGAACCGAAAGTCGGCAAGGTATCAATGGTAATCGTATTTCTTGGGAAGTATTCTTTTATATTTTCTTTTAAATCGCTTTCGTCAGCGAAAACAAGCCCGTTTATCGCCAAAATAAAAATTAGAAATATTAATAATTTTTTAATCATTTATTAATTCCCCTACATTAAATATACATCAAAAAAAAATTTTATCCATATTTAAATAAGAATATCTATACAAATTACCCCTTAACATCTGTGTAGTCTGTTACTTCGCATCCGCGGGCGGTTAAAATCTCGGTTGTTTTTTGTGAAGTTTTTTTAGTCCCCCCGCCTCCGGAAACCATTATAATTTCGATTTTTTTGCCTGAAGGGATACATTCGGCAATATTATTAAATGCAGGCGCCGGATGGTTTGCCCAGACAGGAGCCATAATTATAATTTTTTCATAATTTTTTAAGTCTGCAGAAATCGGTTTTATCTTAACTGTCTTGCGTTTTAAAGCTTTAGGAGCGCCGATTAAAAAAGAACCCAAAAAAGACATTTTCTTTTCTTCGGAAATTTCTTCTATATCCGCATTGATTTCGCCGGCTTTTTTGACAGCAAGCGCTTTTGTTTTTCCTGTAAAGGAATAGTATAAGATGATGGTTTTCATGTTTTTATCATAACATAGAACAGTATCAGCCGCCAGTGTCTTTAAAATGACTTTTTTTGTGATTAAGCGTAGGCTTTTTATCCCCTTTGATTGAAAGGCGGGGGTTCATACTACGGCGAGGAATTCTCATTTTAACCGGATTTCATAATAAAACAACAAGAAATATAATTTTCGTTATATTTTTTTATCTCAATAGCAGCAGATTTTATTATTTTAATAATAAGGAGCAATTTATGAAAAATTTATTTGTTATTGTAATAACGGCAATCGTATTTTTATTTACGTCTTGCGATATTATCGGCGGCGAAAACAGCTTTTTAGGATCAACTAAACCTAATATTATTGTCGAGCCTACAGAAGGCAAGCTCACAATTACAGACATGAACAATTATAACGGTTCTTATGTTATCGCTTTCGGATTTAATTGGAATTATGAACATCTGTATGCTGCAGAAAAAATTAATAATAATTTTGTATTTACAGGAAATAAAGTTAAAGATAACAAAGTCGTGTTAAATGTTTGGCATGAGATAACTGAAAAAACATTGGAAAATTATAAAGGACAGGGCAATTTTACTTTTTTAGTTTATGTATTAAATAAGTCTGAATTTAAAAAAGCAGAAGAATTTATTATCGGAGACTATATTTATAAAGGAAAACCCAAACCGAAATGGCTTGAAACTGTCGGGCTGATAAGAGGGACTTCTGACATTGACGGTATATGCGAAGCGGTTTATGCCGAGTATTAATGTTATGTGTCATTTAAGCGGGCGCTCCTTTACTCATCTTGAGAAGGAGACGCTTCTGTAAACATTATTAACTTAATTGCGGATAAATTCCGTAATATTAGCAATACGGTCATGCGAAAGTGTGAGAGCTTTCTCAGATAACCCCTGTTTTTGAAAATTTTTGCTGATGTTTGATAATAAACGGCTTTGAGGAAATAATGGTGACAAGCACTCCATTTATTATATAGAAAAAAATACAATTATTATTAATTAAATAGAGGATTTTTACTTTTCAACTCTACATTGACTAAGCTCCCTCTTTACTGTATAACTTAACTTGGAGGAAACAATGTCTGAAAAAATACTATACGAAGGTAAATCAAAAATTGTGTGCGAAGGTCCTGACAGCGGTACTTATATTATCCGTTACAAGGATACGGCGACCGCCTTTAACGGCGAGAAAAAAGAAGATTTAGCAGGTAAGGGCGTTTTAAATTCTGCCATTTCCAATTTAATTTTTGATTATTTAATGAAAAACGGCATAGAAACTCATTTAATTAAAGTTATTGATGATACTTCCGCCATTGTAAAAAAAGCCGAGATCGTTATGGTTGAGGTTATCGTAAGAAATATTGCAGCGGGCAGTTTCTCTAAAAAATACGGCGTTCCGGAAGGGACGGCTTTAAAAAATATTACTACAGAATTCAGTTTAAAGAGCGATGCCTTAGGCGATCCGATGATTAACGACAGCCAGATTACAGCCATCGGTATTGCAACAGAGAACGAACTTAACTTTATGAGAGAGCAGGCTCTAAAAATAAACGG
>Ga0209755_10006868_pt1 | contig 12466 bp, 7 predicted proteins | sample TergutCo191P1_FD_187301 | JGI IMG/M metagenome (GOLD analysis project Ga0209755, IMG submission 187301) | Cornitermes sp. P1 segment gut microbial communities from Petit-Saut dam, French Guiana - Co191P1 (SPAdes) (version 2) | ecosystem: Host-associated > Arthropoda: Insects > Digestive system >... | reverse complement strand
CGGAAGCCGCTGAGTTCGCCACAAGACTGCGGGGACGTTATACGATCTTTGAAGGAGCGTCGGATCCCGGCCGGCGCAAAGGCGCAGACGGTAAGTACCGTTACGACTACACAGGGTATCCCGAATCAAGCGGAAACTTTGATCTGGGCTGGATGGTTTTCTGTAATCCTTCAAACGATCTTCGTATCGGCAACTCTTTGAATTTTACCCGCGGCTTCGCCTATAACGGTATTCCTAACGGCACAGACGAATGTACCTGCGGCGATCCTGAAACGAAGTGCAGAGTGCATGTTTTCGGCTGGTCGGAAGAAGTCAGGGTGCGTTACAAACGAGTTGTTTTTAAAGGCGGACTCGCCTTTGATCTCTGGGGACCGGTCAGTTCCGACAGAGAGAACAATCAGACCTATCCTCTCCTTTGGACATTTGATCTTGCGTGGAGCTTTGTTCCCAAAGCTTCGCTGATGGATTCAAGCAACAGGGTAGGGGTGTGCTGGAACGGAGTAATCCGGGACAGATATTCACCTAACACAAACCTTGGAAGGGATTCGCAGGAATTGCTGATTTATTTTAATTATACATTCTAGGAATGAAAGGAAAAAATGATGAAAGTGAAAATTAAATATTCAATTATATTTCTCTGCTGCGCGGCTTTGCTTTTTACCGCGGCTTGCGCAAGTCAGCCGAATACCCTTGTCAGCGGAGGAACTCTGATCTGGAGCGATGAATTTGACGGCGATTCGCTCGATCTTGCAAAGTGGAACATTGATACCGGAACCGGCGCCCAATACGGACTTGAGGGCTGGGGAAACAGCGAGAGGCAGTTCTACCGTCCCGAAAATGTCATTGTAAGGGACGGCGTTCTGCGTCTTGAAGTGCGCAAGAATAACCCCGAGGCGGACAGCGGTAAAGGCGCGTTCCCGTATACTTCGGGAAAAATTTCAACGGGCGGGGTAATGAACCATGACGCGGCAGTCAAAGGTCAAATCTTCGCTGTAATGCCGGGCGACCGTGTCGAAGCGCGGATTAAATCATCGCGCGGAGTTGGTTTCTGGCCTGCTTTCTGGCTGATAGGAGCTAACAGCAATGAATACGGAGGCCACAAAGTACGCGGCTGGCCAAGGTGCGGCGAAATTGACATCATCGAGGTTCGGGGCGGGCAGGAGAACCGCTTCAGTTCGACGATACACTACGGCCCGTACTGGCCGGAAAACCGCTCAATCGGCGATTATGTGCTTCTTGAAAACGGAAATCTTGCGGATGAATGGAATGTATACGGCGTCACATGGAATGCCGACGTCCTGCAGTTCCTCTTTAACGGCGAGGTATGGCAGACAATCGATCTAAAGCAGATCCATGCAGACGACAAAAGATACTTTGTAAAAGAAGCGTTCGGAGCCAAAACAGGTTTTATTATCAATATCAATCTCGCGGTAGGCGGCGGTTTTGTTCAAAACGCCATTCCCGCCGATTCTGCTTTCGCGGACAGCGCTCCGCTTGATGACCGCACCTTGTTGGTTGATTGGGTGAGAGTTTACAGGTAGAGAGCAAAAAAAATGAAAAACAGAAAGTTGAAAATATTTTGGAGGGAGTTTTAATGAGAAAGATTGGGTTAATTTGTTTAACAGTTTTTATTATAGCTTTTTCCGGGTGCGGCGCGTTAGGTGAAGATCCGCAGCCGTTTCCGGGGCCGAATGCCGACGGATCCGTAACTCTTTTTGTAAACGGAGGTTTGTATAATTTTGATTATACCGCGCAGTTTGACGGCATTCAGCTTAATGAATATGTAGCGCCGACACCGGACGGAAAAGGAGGAGCGTTTACAAATCTTGGTTCAAGCGGAGCGAGTTTTGCCGGAAATGATCCGCGCTCGCGTTTTTACGGAAAGGGTAATGGCACAAAGTCGCTGGAATTCGGACTTGATGTTGAGAATAACATGACACAGACATGGACAGTTACGTTATTCGACACTAACCCCATTATGGCGGCGAATGTCGGCACTGTCAGTTTTTGGGCAATGTACTCCAATGGGCCGAAGCCCGGTCTTGTGCAGGGACTAGCGCCCGCGAACATTACCTTTTCTGTGTGGACTACAAACGGGTATCAGATTTGTTCGGTATTAAACGCGATTCCGGCCGCGCAGAGGGACGGCGAATGGTACAGGTATACCGCGCCTCTTAGCAAGTCAATATCTGTTACAGGCGAGGGCGGCGCTGTTATGGGAAATGTGCCTCTTCCGTCAGGAGAGGCAGTCAAACGCTGGGCAATCTCGGTTCCGGCAAATGCCGGCAGAATATATGTGGATGAAATTGTTATCCAATAATTTAACGGAGGAAAAAATGAAAAAGAATATAAAAGTATTTGCTGTTGCGCTTTTCTTTATTTTGGCATTTAACGCGTGTAAAGAACCGGAACCTGAAACTAAAAATAAACCGCCGGCATCGGGAACAATGTTTACCATAACGATTAATGATTCTCAGGATAACGGAAGTATAGCGGTAATTAACGCGATTACAGGCAATCCCATTACAAGAGCGCAGGTGTATACGCGGATAGTCGTTACGTGCAATCCGGAGACCGGCTATACGGCGGATTGGGTTAAATATAATAATACCTCCGCGGATAAGATTTCGCTGAATACTTTCGAGTTTTACATGCCGAATACCAATGTTACTATCACGGGAGCGTTCAAACCGGGCGGAATGCAAAACGCGGCAGGCGGGTTGATTTTTGAGGACGGCTGGCATAACGGCGCGGAATTTGGCGATATAGAAATTAACTGGGGAGAGGACGGACAAGGAGTGTTAACAGGAGATATTGAGCTGGAACCAGGCGTAGGTATGTCAGGCGGGCAGGCAATAAAAATTGATGTTACGAAAATTACCGACTATTTAGGCGTACTTATCAATTTTGATCCTATAAACATGAATAGTGTTGACGGTCTTTCTATGTGGGTAAAAACTACGCATGAACTGACAGGTCTTCCGACTGATGTTTATATCAAACCGGCGATAAATGAAGTTGTTTTCGGGCAGTACGACAGCGAAGAAAATTCATGGTCAAAAAAAGTTGTATATACGGGTGAGTTAAACGAAGGCATTGATCTTAATCTTGCGTACCAGCAAATTCTTGTGCCCATCCCCAAGCGGATCGGTCATGATATGGATTCCATCATGTTATATTTTGCTCCAAGGCAGGTGGAGAATTTTGTTATCTATGTTGATCAGATCAGCTTTTTCACAGTAGATACAGGCGAGAAAGTTCTTGAAAGCATTGTGCTGCGCGATGATGAGCTGTTTACAGTTCCTTATAAAACGCATACATCAGGCGTTCTTGAAACTGACCTTGATGTTCTGTCAAAAGAAACAAAATTGATTTATGAGGTTCTGGGCGTTAAACGCACATTGTACGGCAAAAACAGCAATCCGGATACGCCTGAATTCCTCAATATTTTTACGGACTTTTTTAATATTACTTACAGTTTAAACTCAGGAGCTCCCGCTGTTATTTCAGGAAACAAAATTACTCCGTCAAGCGCGAATCATCAGGGCTTGCAGTTACGCGCAAGTTATGACGGCAAACAAAGCGATAATTCTATGACGATTGATATTCTAAATCTGCCGAGACAGCAGAGCGGCGGAACTCTGACAATTGATGATTTCAGCAATGTTCCGGTGGGCGGCGATTGGAAATTTTTACCGCCGTATTACTGGGGCGGATGGGCAGGCGATGCTCAGAGTTACGGTGACGGCGTAATTTATTTTTATTTAGACAATTTGATGGTACCGGCAGTTCTTGATATCGGAAGAGTGCGCGATGACTGGTTCTCCGCGGGAAGTTTAGGGCTTAACCATGATCTGACAGGATTAACGAAAGTTACTGTGCGTTACAAACTTGTCGAAGGCATTTCCTACATGTTTGCTCTTCAAAGCGGATATACGGGAGTAGCGCAAACGCTTGAAGGCAGCGATCCTGACGGCGCGAGAAAATCTCATTCTATAGAACTGGTCGGAAAAGGATTTGGCGATTTTGAAGAACATACGTTTAACCTTAGTGAATTTTCGGCTAACGGCGTTGATTTAACCTGTGTTACGGGATTTAGTCTTTCCACAGATAAGAGTCTGAACGAGGGGAAGATTATAGGTAATGATGATTTCTTTATGCAAGTTGACTCAATAATAGCTCACCAATAAAGGAGGAAGTAATATGAAACAAAAATATATTTTTATTGTAACAACAGTTATTCTTGCGGTGTTTTTTTTCTCCTGCAGCTCTTCTCAAAGCGGCGCTGCCGGAAAAAGAACCGGCCCCTTTACAGACAAGAGAGGAGTTTCCTACAGCTTCGAGCAGGATAAAACCTACGCGCAGGATATGGCTCTCCTCTCTCCTGCCGTTAAGTGGTTCTACAATTGGTATATACAGCCCCATCCGGAAGTGGAAAAGGCGCGCAAGGAACACAATGTGGCGTTTTATCCCATGGTGTGGAATCATTGGGCTGACCAGAAGTCTTTTGAACAGAGCTTAGGCGCGTATCTTGCGGAAAACCCGGATGTTGAATGGCTCATGGGTTATAACGAGCCGAACTTGACTGATCAGTGCAATTACACTCCAAAGGAAGCCGCCAAGTACTGGCCCAGCCTTGTTAAATTCGCGAAAAAGCACAACCTTAAAATTTTGTCGCCTGCGATGAATTACGGCACCCTTGAAAATTACTGGGTTCCCTGGATCTGGCTTGATGAGTTCTTCGGCATTGATTATTACAATGACGACGGCAGACTTGTAAGAAATAAAGGTTACCGCGGCGTATCGTTAAACGACATCGACGCGATTTCGGTTCATTCGTACATGCCGGACGCGGGCGCTCTTAAGTGGTTTATCAGCATGTTTAAAAAATACGAAAAACCAATCTGGCTTACGGAATTCTGCTCATGGGAATATTCGCAGCCAAACGCGGAATGGCAGAACCGCGAATATCAGATGATGTTTATGAGCGAAGCCGTTACTTACCTTGAACTTGATCCCGATGTGGAAAAATACGCGTGGTTCATTCCAAAAGGAAGCGAAGATGAGTCTGTAATTCCCGGAAATAAACTGCTTACAAAGACAGTTCAGCCTGACATGAGGCCGCCTGAGCTCACTCCCCTCGGCATTGTGTATGTCAACATGGGTACCTGCGATAAAACTGTGTGGTACACTCCCGGAAAAAATATCTGGGCAAAAGATTTCGCCGACATGATTTTCTCTGATTACATTTTTAAATATGACGATCCGAATTGGCCCCGCAAGGAGCAGGGTTTTACTAAAAATTCAGGCGTTCATTTCCGCCCTGGAACGGATCCTGGCGGCGCTCCCATCGATATGTTTGATTTTTCCGTTATGAAGTGGGTGGAGTATCAGGTAGAAATCCCCGACGCGAGGAATTACACATTGAGCCTGCGTAACACCGCGGAGGAAGCGACCAATATTGAAATTACGGTAAACGGCGAAAGAGCCGGAGGAATTTCGTTAAGCCGCGCGGGCGCATGGCGCACAAGCACAACATCTGTTCGATTGGAAGCGGGTAAAAACAAGATACGGCTTAAAGTGACGGAAGGCGACTGCGCCCTGAACTGGCTGCGCTTGGATTAGAAAAGGTTTTAAAATGAAAAGATTTGTTTGCTTTTTAACGGTTGTATTATGTGTGACGCTGAGTATGTGTGTTGTACAGAACGCCGATTCTGATAAGGAATTTTCCGAGGCGCCTGAATTGATTCTGGAAAATGCAGCAAATGGTGTTTTATACAGCTGGACACATTCTACACCCCGCGCGGACAGCTATAAGCTGTATTGGCAAAAAGGATTTAGCACACAGGAAGCGATTATAGAAGAGGGAACTTTAATTAAAGATCCCGAAAGACAGGGGGTAATAGACGGTCTTACAGACGGAGATTTAATCTGCGCGTTATTAGTCGCGGTAAAAAGCGGATATACGAATGCCTGTTCGGTAATCGCGACAAGAACATACAGAGCGGATGGCGGTGAAACCGGCGGTAATGTATTTACCGGCGCTCCTTCATTGACGCTTACTCAGGCGGTTGGCGGTATTTCTTATTCGTGGACTGCTTCCAATCCGGCGGCTGAAAGCTACGATCTCTACTGGAGAGAGGGAACTCATACCTCTGCGTCTCCGATAAAGGGCGGAACAAAAATTGCAAACGCCGTATCAGGCGGTTCTGTAAGCGGATTGACTGCCGGAACTCAGTACAGTTTTGTCGTAACTGCGAATAAATCAGGTTTTGTCAGCATTGATTCTTTAATTGCAAGAGCGGCTCCGCTTAATAATGAAGATGATCCGTCAATTGTAAAACAGGGAAGGAGCGAAAAACGCGGACAGGCAGTAAACGGATTTACCGCCGCCGATATGGCTCTGGTCAGCTCAACGTCAACATGGTTTTATAACTGGGGAAACAATTTAGACGCGACAATGAATAACGCGGCAAAGGCCAACGAACTGTCCTTTGTCCCGATGATTTGGAGCGGCGCGAACAGAAGGAACTGGGTAGTTGTCAACGGAGAGCATACCGACGATTATAATGATACTGTCAATCAGGCCGGTTATGATCAGGCGCTTGGCCGCATCGCGTCCTATGCGCAGAATAATCCGGGAACAGAATACGTTCTTGCGTTTAACGAGCCTAACTTGAAAGATCAGGCAAGCATGACGCCCGCTCAGGCAGCGGCGGACTGGCCCAAGTTAAAAACAATGGCGCGTAACAATAATCTGAAAATTGTTTCACCCGCGATGAATTACGGCACTTTTAACGATTACGGTAATCCGATAAAATGGCTCGATGAATTTTTCGGCCTTGACGGCAACCCCGGCTTTAACGATGTCGCAATCGGCGATATAGACGCCGTATCTATCCATTGCTACATGAATTATCCGACTGCGATAAAAGGTTTTATTGATTTCTTTAAAAAATATAACAAGCCAATCTGGATGACGGAATGGTGCGCGTGGGAAGGGCAGGGAGGTAATCTCGCCAATCAGGACGTCGGCACCAAATGGCAGATGTATGTTCTAAGCCAGACCGCCATGATAATGGAACAGGATCCCCTGGTTGGGCGCTACTCATGGTTTATGTTAAAAACGGCAAGCGCGACAGGCCACAATTCGTATCCATGGTGGTCGCTTGTTGTGAATCAGAGCGCGTCCCGTTTAACTGATCTGGGGCTTGTCTATACGCACATGAGCACCTGCGACAAGAGCGTCTGGTATCCTGCGGGTCAGGTAATACCCGCTAAAAACTTTTCCGCGAATGACTTGTCCGAAAGGACTGATGTCGGCGCGTCATGGCGGGATTCTGTCACGTTCCGTCCGACTACAGACCCGGCGGCGGAATCCGTTTTAGATATCCATGAATTTAAAAACGCAATGTGGGTGGAATATCAGATTGAAGTTCCTGAAACAAAAAATTATTCAATTACCCTGCGTTATACGACACCTGTAGCGACTACCATGCGCGTCTCCATTGACGGAACTCAGGTTGGATCAAATATCAGCCTTCCCCAGAATAATAATTGGGTAACAGGGGATATTATTCAAACCAGTATTGCTAAAGGAAAACATACAATCCGCCTTAGTGTAACAGGCGGTGCCAGTAATTGCGCGTTAAATTGGCTGAAAGCGGAATAAAACGGGATGTTATCCCATGTGTAAATAGTTTTTATAGGAGAGAGAACATGAAAAGACGTATCTTATTTGGTATCGCGGGACTTGTTTTCCTGCTAATGAACGCGGTATCTTTTACCGCTTGTAAAGAGGAAGGAGGAGGAGGAGGGGGATCGCCTAAACCCTCTCTTTACAATATTACTATTGATCCAACCATCACAGGCGGAACAGTGACAAAGAAGCCGGAAAAATCAGCTGCAGGAAAAAGCGTCACCTTGACGATTGAGCCGAGAGAAAACAACACGGTAAAGGAAGATTATCCCTATGTTGAGACGGATGAAGGCGATCCTGTGCTTGTAACAAGAGTGCTCAAAGATTCAAAATATACGTTTACAATGCCTGCTTCCGACGTATTTGTAAGAGTAGTATTTGAAAGACCCGGCGGAGGCGTAATACCGACAAGTTATTCAGTAACTAAAGATGCCGGCATAAACGGAGGCGTTGTAACAATTACAAGCGTCCTTACCGATGGCAAAGCCAATGTCGGCAGCATTATAAACTTTACCGCTATTCCGGAAGGAACCAATAAGTTAAGCGCCGGCTATCCAAAAGTTGAGAGAATATCAGGCGGCAATGTAGACGTAACCCCGGGTTCAGCCGGCTCTTATTCATTCACAATGGTAGACGGAGACGTCATTATAAAAGCTGTATTTGTTGACGAGGGCGGCGGAGCTATTGATTACTATTCCGTTACGCTGATACAGCCTGTAAGCGGAATTCTCAGCGCTAACCCGTCGACGCATTTGTACGCAGGCGATAATGTTACTCTGACAGCAACTCCGGCTAATCCGGCAGCTCAGGACGTAATTTATATCAGAGTTATAGGAAACAAAACAGGCAAACAGGTTCGTGTCTTTGATTTAAACAGATTTAAAATGCCGGATGAAAGTGTGACTATCAGCGTAATGTTCGGACCCAAACAGGCAATGCCGATTTTAATAGACGGCGTACCTCTGACGGGAGTGCAAATTTGGAATGAAGCTCATCATTTAGAAGGTTTTTATACTTACGAGAATATTTCTGAAATTGAAATGGGCGGCGGCTTAAACGGAAACCCAACTCTGGTGATAACCCTTGATGATCAATGGTCGAATTTGGTTTTCATAAATGCTGATGACGGCGGCAACACATGGCCTTACACCATTGAAAATTTCGGCGCTCTTTCGTTATGGACGCGCTGCGATGAGGGCGGCGCTGTTATAGGCGCGCTTTCTTTCGGCAATGACGATTACGCTGTCACGTACAAAGGCGAAAACAACAACGGAATTGCTGTCGGCACTGAATGGCAAAGGGTAATCATACCGATTCCAAATCCGTCAAGGGTTGTCGGAGGACAGCTGTTGGCGCTTAATTTCGGCGCCGGAGATTTCTTTGCTAAAACAGTATATTTGGACAGAGTTGAATTTGTCAGATGTGTTACAACTTTAGAAGAAATAAAAATTTCACCGCTTAATGATATTGCCAAATATCCTGGGGAAACAGATGTTGCTTCATTGCTTTACGACAGGATGGCTGTAAAATATATTGTCGATGGAACACCCGTTACCTTAATTCACGGTTCCGCGGAATTCCATAAATGGTTTGATATTAGCTATACAATAGCGGGCGACGTTACCTTCTCTAACGGAATAATTACATCTGTTGATCCCGCGGCTTTTACAAACAACGGAAATTTCACTTTGTCAGCTTCATTCGGGGGAAAGACAAGCAATACTATTAACGCCAAGGTCAGCAGACTTCAATTTGTTATTCTTGATAATTTCGCTACAGGATCAGCTTCCGCGCCCGGCTTACCAGGATCCGGGTTCGAAACTTGGGAAGCTCCCGACGGTCATACATTTAAAGATCCTTTCTATGAAGCTGTATGGTGGGCAGGAAGAGCAGGTGATTTCGGCAATTCTTTCGCGTTAATGGCAGGTGTTGGAAATGGCGGGGCTGCCGGTAAAATCAATATCGGCCCATGGGATATGACTATTTATGACGCCTTTGCTTTTGATTATTTAATTAGAGACGGAGCAAAGACCGGCGCTATCCCTAATAATTTTCATCAGGTAAGGTTTGATGTTCAGGTGGGAGGTACAACATGGTTCAACGGTCCTGTTATGCAAAATACTTTATATCGGGAATGGACAAGCAAAACAATTCTAAAGTCTCAATTTACAGGCGTAACTGATTGGTCAAATATAACCGGATGGAGGCTGTATGTAGTAAATAGAGGATCAGATGGAACTACTTTCTTTATTGCAGACCTTAAAGCTACAACAGTTGATTGATGTGTAAAAATTTTTTATAGGAGTAAAATATGAGAAGCAAAAAAAACAAGTCGTTTCTTGCCGCAGCAGCTGCTCTGGCAGGAATTCTAACAATGGTGTTATTCAGCGCTTGTCCCAGTGATGATTCATCAGACAAACCCAAACCCAAGATTAGTGAATACACTATTAAACTTATTCAACCGGATACGGCGACAGGCTGTACCATTGAAGCTAGCAAAACAAAAGCAAAGGCAAATGACACAATTACTTTAACCGCAAAGCCTGCTGAAGGTTATATTTTTCTTGGGTTTGATGTAACTCAGGACGGCGGCGGCAAAATTGATACGCAAAATATTCCGGTTGATCCAAACAGGAAATTGTTTCAAATGCCCGCCGGCAATGTAACTGTAACAGCGAATTTTCAATCTGATACTCATGAATATTTAATTAACAAAATTGACTCAAGCGGCGGCGCTTTTACTATTGATAAAACAAAATCTGTTGTCGGAGGAACTATCACAATCAATAGCAGCCCCGCCGGCGGCAACAAAGTCGGAGCTGTTATAGTAACAATGACTGATGAACCTTTTACAGCTGTTTCTGTTACCGAAGTTGAGGTAAACGCTAAATACACATTCCTTATGCCCGCGCATGATGTTAATGTAACAGTGGATTTCTGGCCGTTAAACCGCGTATATAGCATTTATTCAGGCGGAGCAAAACCGGGCGCAAATGTGATTCGCTGGAACGGAGCATTGACTACAGATGCGGAGCATGGTCGCAGCGGCGGCCACGCGATTCATTATACCGCTTCAGAGACTTATGAGGGCTGGTGCGGATTTAGTATTGAGTTTGATCCCGGCATAAATTTCAACAATGTTGACGCTCTTTCATTCTGGGCCCACAGCCCGGACAGCGCAGTAATTCAAACCGGATTTGGCGGCGATAATCAAAATACCGCTAAATGGGAAATCGCCTACAAAGGCAATGATGACATGGGCCTTGAAATTACTTCCCGCGGCTGGCAGCAAGTTATTATACCGATCCCGAAACGCGTATCAAAATCGGATTTAAAGCAGGCAATTTACGTATTGGGCGACGGCCTGTTGGGAAAAACCATAGTGATTGACGACGTTGAATTTATCTCCGCTGCAAGAACCTTTGACAGCATTACAATTCCTTCGGAGGTTGCTCTTGTTTCCACTCAGACAATGCCAATTCAAGCGCTTATTGGCGGTGCCTATCATTTAAGTTATACAGTTGACAGCACGCCTGTTTCATTATTCTTCCATGACAGCCAAACTGTAACGAACTGGTTTGGCGCGCCGAGCTTTACTGTCGGCGGAAACGCGACAAGATCGGGCAATAATATCATTGCAGGAGATGTCGGTTCTTTCACCGTAACTGTAACTATTGACGGAAAAACCAGCAACACAATGAACGGTACTATTCATGGAGTGCCGTCATCAAAAATTATTGATGATTTCAGCGATATTCCCGCAGGCGGAGCGGGCGGTAATTGGGGCGAAGGTGCCGGATTGGTCGTACTTGAACAATTAGGTTTTTCATTTACTCTGCCGCAATGGTGGGCAGGTGCCTATCATGATCTTCCCGGCGGAAATGTTGCCAGCAAAGTCGGCGTGCAATGCGGCTCGGAATGGGGGCCTGTTGATATCGCAAGAACCAACCAGCATAAATTTGACTTTATGAACGACATAACGCCTTTTAAAACTACTTATCCGATTGTATCTTTCCATGTTTATGTCCGCGCTCCCGCGTCCAATGTAGGTTCCGATCCTATAACATTTGAACTGCGCACAGGGCAGCATTTAGCAACTGCGTCCCAGCATACAGCATGGGCCGCGCCGGAGTTCTTTGTAAACCGCACAAGGCCGAATACTAATCCGACTTCAGGAGCGGGCGATAATGAAATGGCAGACTGGTATAATGTGAGGATACCGCTTGAGAACTTTAGAAATGCTTCCAACGCGTCGATCACTTCCCTCGAAAAAATTATTTTAACCGGCTGGAGAATTGCCGCAACAAGAGGCAACTGCACCGTCTTCATTTCGGATATAAAACTTATCGCGGGTCTGGCAGATGTCATTGTTAATGTTGAAGCCGAGTTTGAAGGTTTCCCGGAAAATCTTATTGTAATTTCCAAAGCTGCAACTCCGATGAAGATTACTCTGGATCAATATGATACTGCAACATGGTATGTTAACGGCAGAGTAGTTCAGGCGGAAACAGACGGAACATTTATTTTGAATGTCGCCGGTCTGGAAACGGGAGCTAACTTCCTGTCTGTCGTTGTCACGCTTAACGGGCATAAGTACTCCAAGAGTATTGAGTTTACGGTAACGGATTAAGGAGGAAAAAATGAAAAAGATATTCAATATATTAAAAATTGCGGGATTATGCGCGATTGCCGCGCTTATAGCATCCTGCCCCTCGTCTCTTACAACAGGCGGTCAATATCCCGACGGAAAGGGAGCTGTTCATTTAA
>Ga0209755_10006867_pt1 | contig 12466 bp, 5 predicted proteins | sample TergutCo191P1_FD_187301 | JGI IMG/M metagenome (GOLD analysis project Ga0209755, IMG submission 187301) | Cornitermes sp. P1 segment gut microbial communities from Petit-Saut dam, French Guiana - Co191P1 (SPAdes) (version 2) | ecosystem: Host-associated > Arthropoda: Insects > Digestive system >... | reverse complement strand
CATTTATGCTGTGGAAACTATGGACTTCATTCCTATAATGGAGCATTACAACAGACTCAGGAAGACTCTGAACAAGGTACAGAATTATAATCATCCTGAGACATGATTCACTGTTTTTAAAAAACAAATGTGTGTTTAATTATTTATCGTTTTTAAATTTTTTTTTTGTTTCAAAGGAAGTTTGTGAAGAAATTTTCCTGTTTGTGCAACACACATAAGAAATTAGTATTATTTGCTACAATATTTTCTGTCAAGTTTACACATAAATAAAATTATTTTCGTCATTATGATCATGCTTATATATGTTTTAAAGTGTTGACTATAAAAGGGGTAGTTAGTGGATTTTTTGTGTTGACAGTACACACACAACAAATCATACTGTTTGCTAAATTACTTTCAAATATGAAAATATACATATAATGATTTTTATGCTGCAATCAGGCCTTTAACATGAAGCTATTTAATATTAAGTTATAATGACAGTATTAAGGACAAATTTCTGCTCACAAGTAAAATAGTTGTTCAAAAAGCAAATATTTGTACTAGATATCAGAAACCAGTCTTGAAATATGAATTTGCAGTGCTAAATGATTTAATAATTCACATGACCTTGCAGTAGGTCACATGAATAGTCCTGACAGTGCTGTAAATTTGATGCTTTTAGAGGTGGGTGAATTTACTACCCAGGACCAAAACTTCATGTATTAAAGCATTTTTTTTCAGTTTTTTTTTCTCCCCCTCACAAGAGGTCAGGTATCTCCAAAAGAGCCATCATCTGAACATTATGTGTCATGTCATTCTGGCAATTCTAAGCATGTATACTTTCAATTTATATAGTGTGGACCATGATATTGATAGCAATGATTATGTGCATATACAGTAATAAAAAGTTATTCTGCAATTAGTTTTTGTGGGGGGGGGGGTTTAGAATGATCTATCTGTCAACATAAGATGTAAATTATAAATAAGAGTTAAATTTTTCAGCCTTTTCCCAAGGATCTGCAGTACTGTTGTCAGATGGTTTTAATGAAGTATCTGGAGATGAAAGCAAGTTTTCGGAGCTTCAAGCATTCTATACAACTTCTTGACTATTTAGAACCAGCTGAAATTCAAGCAATTGGTGGTAAGAATTTTAAAGTTGCACTTAACAATAATGGACACTAACACAGTATTAAACTGCATGTAAAATTACATTTGTTTACATGCAGATATGTTTAATTAATCCATCATACTGCTGCAGTAGCTACTGTATGTGAAACAAGTGTATTATTATGTACAGTGAACATAACCTGTTTCACTGTTATTTTGTAGACTATAAACTGAAATTTGGTATACTTTGTTGTCATAAATTATTACTTTTCAAATGAATAGGGATAAGGGGCTGGTGATACATGTTCTTCATTCCCCTCTGAAAAGGTACAATACTTCATCTCCTGTTTCTGACATTTCTCATTCTTTAACATACAAGTAGGTAGTAAAATATAAGTGTTTTGTCTGGTCTAATATGGGACTGCAGAAAGCTTTATCAGACGCCAAATCTTTTCAGCCTATTTAGCCTGCTGTGCACATTTAAAAAAGTAATTAGCACCTTCTTGTAAATCTTCCCCAGTGTCATATTTGTGTTAGTTTAGTTTAGTTTAGTTTAGCTAAGTTAAGTTCAGTGTAGTTTCTTTTTTCATCTACTTAGTCATACATTTGACACTGGACAGTCCAGTTTCAATTAGGGATTTACAGTGTTACAGAAACACAACTTATAAATACATCGACATCAAACCAGTGTAATATAATAAATAGCAATAAATTATTTTAAGTTGTTAGACCAAAACACGACTTCAGAATTCGTACATTATTATGATCCACATATAATGAGTATCACATATGTTTGTCTGCTGAATAAAATTCATATTGCAACAGAAAGGATCCAATTATTATTATTATTATTATATCATTCTTGAGGTAGTTGGGATGTTAAAAATTTAACTGTCTAACTGGATTAAGTAAACTTTTTTTATTACACACTCACAATTTGTCCCTCTACAATTAGGCAACATAATGTGTGTGCCTCAGGTTTTGCAAGAAATACAGTACAAAATTTATAGTCTATTCATTTTACCTGATTAATGAAAACTCGACCTATGTACATAAAGATGCTGCCAGAAAGCATTTGTATAGTTGTATGTCAATTGGAATCTATTCTGCCATTCTCCAACCTCTACCTTATATTATGATATATGGGGGTCTGGGCATGACAGAAACCCATGCCATACATAAATTGTTGTATTATTTAATAGCACTATAATTAGCATTAGCATAAAGGCAGGCGGGTGGGTGGGCAGGCGGGCTGGCAGGCAGGTGGGTGGGCGGGCAGGTAGGCATAAACATACAAGTTGAAGACTTCTTTTCTTATTACATTAACAACCACTATGATAATGCATCATAATTTGGTTTTTTTAAAAGTTCAAGCATGACCCACTGCAAAAGGTGCATAAATGTCTAAAATATACACTCAATCAGACTATTTGGATTCAGTATTACCATGATTAGTTGTCCATTTCCTGACAAAAAAAGGCTGGATTGGTTTAACAGAAAGTAAATTTACAGTGATTAATATCTATAACTTATTTTACTTAGTAGTTTCAGACTGCATGAACAGAAACAAATCGGTCTTGCTGCAAGTTCCGTGGTGGGCTGTTTGACATACAACATCCCATTGTGTTATTCAGCAAACCAATACAGAGTTTGATAAAAGTCTAAACACAACTGAATTCTATTCTCTTTAATAGAACAACATGTTTTGGCCTAGGCTAGGCCATCCTCAGGTTCAAAATCAATTTTGAAAACATATTGAGGTGAAAGGTACAAACAGTTTAATCATATTTAAAATTGGTTAAATTTTAAAATATATGAGCAAATTAAATGTAAATCAGAGGGTTTGCAATAGTTGTTTACAGTTTTTCATAACAAGTAATTACTTCCATTAGCAGTCCAAGTTTGTCATGGCACTGCCATCTATCTGGATGTCTCAATATTTACAATGAATGTCAACCAATACAACAAATTCTGTTGCTTCATAAACAGCTAACTTTGAAAATGGGAAGTACATAACTGGATAGCTGTATTTTGTGTGCAGGTAGGTCTCATTTTATGCAGTTACACCACTTCTAGACTATATGTGACAGTTTATAGTTGAGTGCAGTTTGGCATCATTGATTCATGTCCACTTATCTTCTGTAGCAGGCTAGCAGAATGTGATGTCATGGTCACACCAGCAGTCACATGTATAGATGGATTATGTTGGTGATATATCCATGCATCTCACTTACTTTCAGGTGAATTCAATTCAATTCAGTTTATTCAATCCACATCAAATGTGTGGCACTGAACAGGTCAATCACAGTATTCTCTTCTACAGCATTGGCTTTTCTTGCCAACATGAGTGAGAAACAAATATACATCACCTAGTGCAATCCAAGAGAAAAATCAACCAAATACAATCAGTATAGAAATTAGCCCAATAAGCCGATTTGAAAAATGTGAATGAATTGTTGACATGTGCTGTAATGTTAGACTCACTCCTATTAGTGATCTGTGATTGTGCTGATAGAATTAAAGGCAGTGCTAAGTCAGGAACTAAAGTGCTCATTTGTGTAGGAAGACTACCACAGTCCTATTAGAATAAACTGTGCCAAAAACAATGGCTATGTGTCCTTTACACATTTATTGCGTTAGAAACAAATATATTGTATAGAAATGTATGTATTCTGTATATACAGTAGACATATACCCTACAGTTCTATACATCCACTAGTGGTATAGTCATACGCTATGTAGGATGAGGTTGTCAATCCCTTAACCCTCAGGAAATACCCTGTTTTAAATGGCAATTTTGTGTTCAATTTGCCCGATGTTTTTCAGGAACATAAAACTGGTGTAAAAACAGACTCAATGTAATTAGTATTTTGCATTATGTTTGTACACTGTGTAGGCCATCATACACAGTGAACAAATTTATGCATCACAATGTATTAGTTCTTCGCTGGAAAAATGCATTATATCAATCTACCATGAAAAATTGATAACTTACCAGTGTTGTATAATTACTGCATCAAAGTATTTGAAGGGATGAACAGGGGTCACACAAAGAAATTAATGCTACAGTAGTTCAGTGATTCCAGCGGTGGCATATGCATTTGTTTGCAGTGCAAATTCATTGGTTGGTGTTTAATAAGATGCCAGTTTCTCTGCCCATAAGGACCACTGTTAATATTCTGCAAGCCTTTGTCCAGAATAACTACAGGTGGGTTTCATTGAGTGGCTTCATATATTGTAAGACACTAAATGTGAATCCTGTCACTGTCATGATTATGATCTGCTTTTGGAAAATGTATATTATGGAATTTTCTTCCCTTATATTCAGACTTTTTTATAAATATAGTACAAGTCCACATTTGCAAATTTTTAAGTGATTTATTTCAGTTCATTCATTCATTTATTCATTCATTCATTTAGTATTCCAGAAATCTGTCAGCGTGGATATAGAATTTGTCATTAGATAACAACAGGCATAGTACAAAATGAGTCTCGACAGTAAGATACATATGATAGTAATTTGTGATTATGACGCATAAGCAACAAATCAAGTTTATACAAGGAAACTGAGTTACAGTCAAAATTTAAATCTAAAATAACTGAAAGCACTTACATTCACCAAACCTAAAGTGAGCTTTAACATGAATAATCTGCAAGTGGCAGACAATACATTGATTTAATTAGGCATTTATATAAAAATTTCCAAATGGTACAAACTGATGAATCATTGGAATTTTTCATTGACATAATCCTTCTGGCTGCACTATGGCCCTGGGGTTAACTCAGCTGCTAACAGAAATGTGTAACAGGAATATTTCCTGGGGGTAAAGTCAACCTTAACGACCTTCATGTGCCGATTACCTTGAAATCTGGGAGCCTCAGACTTATGTAATCCTCTGGGCCTGTCCAGACTGTAATGGGATTGCTTTACCTTTACCTTTACCAACTGATGAACTGTGTGTTAATATTACAGTCTAGCCTCTCTCAACTTGACTTATTGCACTTGTAAAGGTAAAGCAAATTTTACCCTAGAAGAGGTGACGAAGGCCCAGAAGGGGAGGAGTTGTATAGCTCTACTCTTTCTTTAACCTCGGCACTAGATTGGAGTGGGTGGTCAACACCATGATTTGGCTGCTTTACTCTGGGAATAACCCAGTACCAGTCTGGAGCAGTGTGGAAAATCTTCCCCTGGCTGGGATTTGCTTATTGCGCATGTCTATTTTGTACCCTTGTTACTTTTCTAGGCCCTAACAGTTTTCTTCTTAACAGGATATATTTTGGCAACTTTACCAAGTGAAACTGTTAAGAGGGCTACCAACAGTCTATATATATTAGAAGCTGTTGGACAGTTGTCTCTGCCAGAACTTCTTGTAGCTACAAAGGAAATTAAACCTTACAATTATGCACAGCTTCTATTGGAAAAACATGCAAGTATTAATTCCTGTATCCATTATATGTAGCTGTGAAGTACATATTTGCAGGTTAGTGTAGTACACTTAAAATTGGTCATGATGTACTTCATTACTTCAGTGGTAGGAGTAGCTACTTATGCATGCTAGTAATGACTTCTATTTGTGAACATGATATCATATCATTTATTTTCCTTCAATAAATCCATACAGGATTACACAATCCATATGGATATGGAAATCATCATATTTGTTGGGATTAAGGGGTGATATCAACACAAGTGTGTACAACAATCATATGGTTATATAGTATAACAAATATAACAGAATAGGACAATACGAATTGTTTAGTGTAATAAAATATAGTAAGGATAAAAATAAAAATAGTGGGTTAAGTTGGAAGCAATTAGAGGTGCTCTTTAAGAAGGAAAACGATATAAGAACAGGATAACTATGATTCATAACATTTTACATACCAGTGCATCGTGTTTCGTACAAGTTACTGAATTTCATGAAAAGTTAGAGTGTAGAATTAAAGTAATGATAAGTTATGAACGAAACTATGTAACAGAAAGGTCTTGAGTTATCATGTATATGATAATTTTTTTTTGCACCATTCATTACAGATACGTCCACATCAAAGTGTAACTGAAATAAAATCATATGAGCTTGCCAGTTTTGGACATCTTATTTTCTTCTTACCAGCTGTTGACATCATACAGATAAATCCAGTTTCATTTAAGCTGTTTGTTGAATCAGTGGACAATTCAACAACAAAAGTGGTCTGTGCTGATTTGCCTCAAAGATTAGCATGGTACCAGATAATTCTAAAAGCATTTGGGTAAGAAAATTAAAAAGATTTTTGTATTCTCTGTAGCAGCATAGTCTGCAGTATCTCCATTTAGTGTCTATCAGTGTAAGGTTTTGCATTATTCATCACTAATTTCAGTATTATGAAGTCAGTGGACTATTTAATTTCTTCCAGTTTAGATTTTCCTCAGTTTATTTTCCCAATCCATTGCTCACCAAAGAAGCTATAAATATTGGCTTGACTGAATTTAAAGGTTTCAAGATATCAATTTCTCTGCTTGCTGCAGGAAGCCTTTTAGGTGGACTTCTTCAATGCTGGCCACTTTGGGTGACCTTTTACTGGTGCTACCACATGATCAGCTGAATTCTATACCAGTGGACAGCTGGGCAGGTGCAGCAGATACTCTAACTGAAGAAACATCTTACCACATGAAAGTGGAATGGCCTGGAATGGTTGACAAAATTCAGCTGTATCAAGTAACTTCACTCTTCCACACTTTTATGCTTGTACTGATGTTAGATTCCATGATTTTTCATTTACTGTGTGCAACTAGTGCCTTAAATGTTTGATGTCATTTCATGACACTTGTGGTTTTCTGAGACATTACCGTTTTAAGTTTTCTTAATGTCTCTAAGTATTAATGCTATGAGTAATATGAAATTTTTTCATGAAGAGGAAATATAAGCTGCAGTATTTACTATTGTAAATCACCTCATGATTGGCACCTTGCATTAAAACGCCTTTCTGTACCCAGAAACAAGTTAACTAAACTTAAATTACATAGTATATTGAAATAAAACTTGCATGTTCTCATAATACTGCGATTGAAGTCATATGTAACTTACTAGTATGTACAAATGGTTTGTTTTGATCAGATATTTCTCTGTGGATTTATTAATTTATTCAGTGACTGACATTATGTAATCTAAACTTGTCAGAGTGATTGATATGTCTTTGTCTATGATGTCTGTTTTAAAGAAAAATCAGTAAGTCCACACTGAATTATCTGATAAAAGAAAAGTTTTAGGCTCATTTGCAAAATTGCAAAAAGCGACTACCAACTTTGTCTGCCTGTCTGTCTGTCTCTTCATCTGACCATCAGCCTCTCTGTCTGTCTGCCTGCATGAAACAACTCAACTCCCACTGGACAGATTTTTGTGAAATTTTATATTTGAATATTTTTCCAAAATCTGTGAAGAAAATTATAATGTGCAGGTTTTAGTTACATATACATCTTTATATAAATTTGTTAGTATCTGTACTCACTATAAACAAGATGTACAATTTGTCTACCATCTTTAAAATGTTAATGAAAATCTCCATGAGAATGGTTAGTAAACAGAAACATACAAATGTGTGAGGGAAAAGTGAAAAATAATAGGACTTTTTTAAACACTTGTGTACTTTGTTGGTACATATTGAGTCAATATTTGAGAAGTATTGTTGAGAATTATGACATCCTAAAAGATTCTATTAGTGGTGACAGCATGGAGTATGGCTTAATATAAATCATTAACTCTCTGCACACAAACTTTCTTGCATGTGTGGTGCAATCAAAAAGTTCTGTGACAGAAGCAAACCGTGGTAGTTTGACTGGAACCTGTTTGTTCATGTCAAAACATTCAAACTTCTACATACAGCCAAAATAACTTTTCATTGCAATAATTAATATAATACTTGTAGATTTCAGGAAGAAATGCCATATGTGGAAGACGTGAAAGTTAGAAAATTAATGTTATTTGATGGTGAATTGCTATCAGATTTTCTCATCATTTAGAGAAAGTCAGAAACAGAGATGTTGCAAATGCTATGCAAAGTGTGTTGTGAATAATGTCCTGATCCAGGGTGAGTGATAGCACAGGTTCCCACATAGTCTTGATTTTCTGGAAGACAACCCAAACCGTGGTCATCCTGTACATTACAAAATGAGAAAAGTGGCAGACACCAACAGGAAACTGTGGCAATCATAAGATGGTACAGACAATTGCAGGGAAAACTAATTATTTTAGGTGGTAGGCGTCCCCATTCTTGGCAAGGATATGAAGGTGCATTATGTCATAGTAAGAAAGCTGATACACAAAAACTGCAACACCTGTGTGAGGATCAGTGGTGAGCTCATCAGTGTAGCAGAAAATGAAACTGTTCTTCCTCTAGAAGATTACCTGAGATAACAAAGCCTGTTGTATCCCATGCAGTGCATAAAAAAAAGGCTACACATGGAAGTCTCTGTGATTGTTACCATATTTTGCATATAATTATGTCTTCAGAACTTTCATAGTTTGATCACATTCAAAATGTGGCTTGTGTTTACAACTCTTAGAATTTACTATATATTTGTCTTTGAATTTACTATGTATTTGCAATCATAGATGATTCCTTGGTTTCCCTCATTTTGTCTTCACAAGAAAGAAATGAATTTGAATAAGGACAAGAAAGAAATGAATTAATAAGGACAAAAAAAACTACAGTATTTCAGAACCATGCATCTCCCATCTTAACAACACACTGAATTTGTCATATGAGCAGACACATACTGAAGGGTTAAGATATTGGCATACAATCTCATACAGGACAAAGTTTTTTAGAGCAGAATTTATATTCCATGCTATCTTCAGTTTTAGGAATATTACAAGTACCTTCTTCTGTTTCTGTCCATAAATGGAATTCTACTTACTGTCAATATTTGATGTGATAAATAAGGAAGGTTTTTTTTTCAGGCTTGTGCTGAGATTCTTGAAGACTCTGAAGCTTCTAAATACATTGCAGCAGTTCGTGAGTTGGCACGCTGGCGTCTTGCAGCAGTTCAGACCCAACTGAATACTGTAGTCAGTGCTCCTGAAATTCTTGCAGCAGTTCATCTGTCCAAGAAAGGGAAACCTGAAAGGAAGATGGTTATTCCTAATTTCCCTATGGAAGTACAACATTCAGACACTATTGTGAAAGTTTTGGAACCTGATGAAATTCAAAAGCCATTAAGAGTGAAGAAACAAGGAGCTGAAATGGAATTTGGAACAGGTTGTTTTATGAATTCAGTATTTTCTTGGCTAATTGTAGGCAGAAGGAGCACAAAAATCAAATAAGAGTAATTAGAAAATATGTAGTTACATGACACTTGCCACCTAGCAGTATGTAATATGGAATTTGTTAGTTTGACTGGAAGCATTTTGCTCATTTGTATTTTCTTCAATTATTTTCATTTAAATTGTATAGTGAATACATTTAAATGGAAAGCTGGTGTCTATGGAAAAGTCTAAAGATAGAGTTCAATAAATTTTTCTGCAGGCTAATGACGGCCGACTGTAGAACTGTAAGTACATGGTCTTCAATAGAGTTAAATCAACAATTTGGCCACTTAAAATGTGGAAATATTTTAAGTCTGTGTAAGGGAGGGGAATAATGTACTCACAACATGTATGCAGTCATCCAAAATTCTCATTTAAATTTTAGATGCAAAGTCGTTACCAGTGTATAAAGTACCTAGTCAAAATATGTTTATGGCTATCAGCAATACTGAATTAACAATCTTTTCTTTCAGATCAGGATGGAAAAACTACTGTAAAAGTAATTATATCGGACATATTCACTGGCATCAAAAATGTCTTTCATACTACACACAAGCCTCAGACTGTTGCACCTATTGCGGATTCAGGAATTACTTCAGTTGCACAACAGTTTGAAGCAGTTTATAATACTAAAATACCTGCATCATCTGATGTTACTTCTACAGAAAGCACAGTCTCTCCAGACGTTATTTTAGCAGCTAAACATACTGAACCTGTTATGTCTGTGATGCCTGATAAAGTAATCCATACAACTCTTCCATCTTCAACTGCAGTTTTGCCTGACACTGATGAAACATGGAATATTTCCATAATTAAAGAACTGGAGGAAATGAATTTGCCTACAACTGCTCATACAAACGTTCATACACAATATCCTGAACATATTTTAACTGCAAAAGAATCAGGCAATTGGTCACACATGCAGTCTCATGCAATAAATAACAATGAAGATAACACTTATTTGACTACTCTCAAGGCACTTAGACAGCGAAATATTTCTCTTGAGCGTCCACTGAAAGACTCGGTTTTAACTAAAATAGATTTGACAGCTTCAGCAACTGCACTCAGTAATAACAAACCAATACAAAGTGATATAAATGCTGCTAAAGTTAATGCTGGACTATCAACGGTTCTTAAAGATAAATTGACTGACCATTTTGAAAACATGTCATTACTACATAAACTGAAATTGGAAAGCTCTACTTTGTCCTCTCAAGTACATGGATATACTTTCCTGAAAATAGATGCAGAAAAATCTTTTCCTTCTAACAAGTCTGGCTATGAGAATGTAAAAGTCAAGAGACATGCAAAAACAGAAGACAATAAAGGTAATAACATAATTGAAATGGGCGTGTGAATAGAAGTGTATTGTATAAGGAGTGTGTAGCAAGCCCTTGCCATTTGCAGGCAGTTACGTTCTTTAAAAATCCCATGAAACATAAAACCACAATGCATGGCATTAAGACCATGTGCAAAAAATTGCATTGGGGTGAAATGGGTAATATATAAATCAGTGATAAATTGACATGAAAACATTTGTTTTGGGGTTTTTGGAATGACATTGCTGTTCCTGGCTGAAATGTGTTGAGTGGTAGCACAACAAGAGTACATTGCTGCAGTGGAAACAGATGACAGTGAAGAAATAAGTGATCTTTGATTACTTTCCCTTATTCTGAATGTTCTTTTATGTGTTGTGTGGTGCTTTGACAACCTGTGTCTTATGCTTATATTTCAAGTACCTATCCAAGACATGATTGACTAATCCCTCTGCAATCTATAAGGTTTTCTTTAGAGCACAGGTAGTCGGCTGTGTCTGCTCTACAAGTCTTTGTCTTCAGTTCAGTGAGCACCCTCATCTTTTTAGTGTTCTTGTAAATTAACTCAGCAACATGAGAATTGAGGACTTCTGGATGCCATATTTTCAAGACCACTTTTAGTCAGTTGAGGTCACTCCACAATCTCAGAATATTCTTCACCTTTGGTGCACTGAGTGCTGTCAGATTTTCAATGTTCTCTTCAATTAACTCAGTAGCTTGAGAGTTGAGGCCTTCTGGTTATCAGTCTCCTCAAAATCTGAGAATTATTTTCCTAGAAATTATAACCTGACATGATAATATTCCTTATTTTGTTATATGGCTAGAGAATCCTCAGAAGTCATGAATTACTCCAGGCCAAAGTTTCTTTCTGTAGCCATACAGTGCTACAGTTCATTTTTGAGCTACTCTATATTTACTGTGCTCTGTGATTTTGGGCATTCACCAGCACCAACAAATTTGTTTTCACTTACATCCAAGATAGTGCTTAAGTTGCTTGAAATGTAGTAGTTCTTGAAATCTGTTATGCTTCCCTGGTAGAGCAGCTGCAAGAGTGAGGTGGTATTATTGGACAGATATTCAACTTGAATACTAAGACTGGCAAGACCACGATGCTGCAGGTGTGTTGGCATTGTCAAAGAGAAGGATAAACTTGAGTGCCAGTTCTTTGATTTGAGGTACAGTTTTCACACAAAACTTCAGTGCCATGGTCTTCTGCCTCACCACATCATGACCGAATGGCAGCCATTGCTATGTTTTATTTTCCAGCTATACACATGAAGCCATTTTCATCTTTTTGAGAAGGGTCATAACAACTTATGTAAGAAATGTTTGCACTCAAGGAAACACTAGACTTCTCATTTTATCTGATTGTCTCTGTGGAATGGCAGCAGACTGTAGCAGTGCTTATTTACATGTCCAACTTACCTACCTAACTTACCTCCATTTTCTCTAACAGAGACATCAAGCTCTTTTACTTGTTATCCTTATGTTCTTTGTCAATATGTACATCATGTATTTCAGACATAATTAAAAAACAAGGGCAACATTTGTTTTTGAAAACTGTGAACAGTACATTCAAAGAACATTCTGTGTCACACTGTATCTAGGTAGCTGCTGAGTCAGACGGGCAGTAGTACATAGTAGGCAGGCCTATTTTTTATTAATGTGCACACCTGCAAACTGTCACTGCATATCATCAAAGGAGTTAAAATGCAATGCATGAGAGCTGCCACAATAATTCTTGGAATAAGTGGAACCATTGTTCGCAAACCTGCAATT
>Ga0209755_10006866_pt1 | contig 12467 bp, 11 predicted proteins | sample TergutCo191P1_FD_187301 | JGI IMG/M metagenome (GOLD analysis project Ga0209755, IMG submission 187301) | Cornitermes sp. P1 segment gut microbial communities from Petit-Saut dam, French Guiana - Co191P1 (SPAdes) (version 2) | ecosystem: Host-associated > Arthropoda: Insects > Digestive system... | reverse complement strand
ATTGGAAGCAAGTCTTTCAGGTCTGACGAAGAGGTGCAGCAGGCGGTGCATGAGTGGCTGCGCTCTCAGCCAAAATAATTTTTTTTCTAGAGGTATCCATGCACTTCCGAAGTGCTGAACACTTGTGTGGAACACAATGGAGACTACATAGAAAAATGAAGTCATTGTGTACCTTTTGTGTTCGATAAATTACGAGATAAAAAATATTTAAGGTTTTCATTTGACCCACCCTCATATTTTGACATAATTTAAATTTTTAATTAATATATTGTTAAATCAAACAATGTTGTATTAGTAATGCTTATTAGGACTGATATGGAAACAAAGATTAGCTATAAATAGATCTTTAGAGTTTATAATTTCAATTACAGGACAACCATGTTACTACATTTCTCAGCATTGATTACTAAAAAATCTGGTCACTCTACATGTATGTAAAGTGCATCACCATGCAGTAAATCCTGCCAGTGTGGATGATTCCATCCTGGAGCAGTGGTCTGTGGACATATCTGTGACTTTTAACTTTCGTCAGAGGTTGGCAATCTAAAAAAAAAATACAAGAGAAGTTTAGAGTACTTGATGCGACTCAAAAAATAGATATTTATGTTTATTATTGTAATTGGCTGATTAAATTTGTGAACTTTGAAGAACTGACAAGTCAGACTTCTGAATAATTTTTGGCAGCAATAATAGTTTTTCTGCCTTGGATGAATTGAAGTTCCTTTTAAAATGCTTTTGACAACTGATAGTATGGGAGAGCTTATTAGTTAAGGAATTATGCAGGATTCTCCCACACATACATGTGGGAATGTGCGTGCATGCACACACACACACACTTGGTAACATTATTTTGGTCATATGTTATGTGATCATTGTCAGTACAATAAGTAGTCTTGCACGTGATCCAGCATAATACTATGCAGGGATGAAATTTCAGAATTCGTGTTTGTCACATGGCCAAGTTGATGAGAGGAAGAAAATGGGGGTACCACCAGTTTGTCCAGTGGACCAGCAATTCTTGACCTGGCTACGTCGGTGTCGGGAGCAGGGACGGGATGTGACTGCAGTAGAATTAAAGAACAAGGCCAGACGGATGGCTGACCAGTGCACAGTACAGAGTTGTCACTGGTTCAAATTATGGGTCAGCAGGTTAGAAGTACATGGATTGTCACAGTCTTTACTAGGTGACAGGCTTCCTACCATTTAGACCTGGATCCGTGGTCAGTATTTGTAATGAACTCATCTGGCGTTGGTTACTGATGATGGTGTACCATACGTTGGTGCTTATATTTTTTGGACAAATTGGAAAATTATGTTAATAAACTGTTAAATATTCATGCAGCCAGTGAATTTATAGAGTTCTGGTGTGTGCTGTGAAACTATTAGGCCCAGGAGGAATTGGTTGTGGAAATGAATCACTGTATAAGACCAGAAAGTTTCCAGTACTTAGTTAATTAGAGAATAATTAATCTCATCAATCAGCACAGCAAAGAGTTACTGTAGTAATTTACGTGAAATGTTATTATGTCCATATCTTTCAAATTCGGTTGTATGAGTTCTGTTTTGAAAGACTTGTATCCATATGGTCAAGAAATTTAAATTTGGGATGAGAAAACCTAAAGGGAAGCAACCACTTAAGAAATACAGGAGTAGATGGCAGAATAAATTTAAATTTAATGTGGTTTTCTAAGAAAAAGTGTGTGGAAGTTCAACACAGTGTTAACTGATTCAGGACATGAACTACTGACAGTATTTCATGAACACAGTGTTTATCTTTTACTTACTTACTTAATTGCTTGCTTACTGACTTATTACTGCTTTATGTTCCATAAATATATGAAATTTTGTGACAAACTGAGTAACTATTAAACTTTCATGGATTTAATATGTGATACAGTTAAAATGTTAGCAGAGAATGTGAGAAGTAGTGTCAGGAATACACATGTTTCTGATACACTGTTAGGTATTGAAATTTACATGCAATCAACGCATTGACTTGAGACATACTGTAATGTGTGCTTATGTCTCCAGATTTGATGAGGAGCAGGTTTTTGAAGAAGACTTTGAGAAGGTGAAGCAGAAGAAGGAGAGGCACATTCAATACCCTCTTGCATTCAAGGTGGAAGTTGCAACGTTTGCAGAACACCATAGCCAGATATTGGCTGCTCGCACGTTTAGTGTTTCTCGAAAGAGAGTTTTTGAGTGGTTACAGCTTTGTAGATCAAAGTTTGCTAAAGGTATGAAATAATTTCTTGTGTACTGCTTATTAAGATTTTGTGAATTGTATCTTAGCACATTTCTAAAGAGTTGAAAGTGAGTAATGTCCTTTGCTGTTGTATCTCATGCAGGTGAACATTTGCTTGGTCTTCTTAAGTTGGTGCTTCATGATAGACATAAAATAACCCAGAATTGTATAGGTATAATACCAATTTTTGTACAACTGATCAATGATAAGTCTGTTTATCTTGATAGAACTATATGTTACACCAAATTATCTAAGATAATGGCAGTGTGTACTGAAGTGGTGCACTAAATAGTAGTGAAACCATTTTCAAAAGGACACTGCTTGAAGACATGTCTCCATCTAAGACATCAGAATAATTCAGCATCCAAATTTTCATATGTGTTTAACATAAACATTACCATTTTAATACTTTTCCTGCTTGAAAGGGTTTCTTGTTTAAGAAGCGCAAAATGTTCACAGTTCATTGTTCTTACCTTTTCAATATATTCTTCACATCAAAATCCTAAACATTTTTCGCAGGTTCCTATTCATTCCTTTGCTCAAACATACATATCAAAGTGCTGCTATCAGCTCCTAGAAATTAAAAACCAGTGTTGTCTCCACATGTATTTGTTTCCGTAGAATGACATACAGCTTCCTGTGATGTGTGTGTCATTTCAAGTTGGTCAGTGAGTGGACCCTACTCCTGAAGCGTGTTAGTGTTTGAGACCAGTTATTGTTTCAAGATTTATAGTGGATTGTCTTAATAATATATGCTTCTGTCAGCTATTTTCATGTTAGTTCTGTCAGCTAGTTAGGGAATTCAGGTCCAAAACATTGTTGATGCATTTTAACAAACGTAAAACCTGAGTGACAGAAACTCATGGTGCATGGGTAATTTGCAAAGTGAAGTGTAGGGTTAGAAGAGTACATAGTGACTATGTAAATGCTTTATTTTAATTTCAGTAATGTGAAGTATTTATGAAAATTTATGTACAGTTTTTAATCATGTCACACTGTGTGTGTGTATGTGGATTCCTCCAGTACTGTGAACTGAGTTTAATGTCAAATTTAAATTAGATGTCATCTGGCTGTGGTAACTGTGTGTCATGCTGAAGATACAGTATATGTGAGTCTAGTGTACAGTGATGGAGGAAGTCTAACCTAGTGAAAATTTTACCAGAAAAATATTTTGTGGATGTTATTTGAGACATGTAAAGACATAGCACAAAAGAAAGTTGTTTGTGCTGGAAAATGGTACCTGACAACTTTATCTGGACAAGTAGTAAAATGGTTTTTCCTAAAAACTCTCCATTGTCAAATGAGTTTTTCTATAACGCAGGTTATACATGGCTGTGAGTGTGATAAATATCCTATGACCATTTGACAGGTGTTTCAAAAGCAGCAGATGGGTCTTCACAAGCAGTTGATAAAGAAGAAGAAGGCCTGAAGAAGGCTGGATCAAGGCGTTCAGAGACTGATGTGGAAGTTGATCAGGAGCTCTGGATGTGGTACCAGAAGCAGCAGACAAAAGGCAGAAAGCCCAGTTGGCATGAGGTTGGTATATGCAATACTGACACGTGCAACCTGCCGTATGTGTCTTATAAGAGTTAGTTAACCAATGGTGCTGTTCAGTACTGTATATGATATCTATTTGGGACATGAGAGCTTGAACTTTGGCCAGAGGTTTGGTTGTTCTGACTGATTCTTGTAATTCTTGTCTGAACCTCTGTGTGAATACCATTGTGTTTCCAGACCATGCTATGCCTGAGGCAGCCCATTTCTGTTACAGGATTTACATTTAATTTAACATTGTTACTTGGTCTCTGACATTGCGGGAGGAAAGGAAGCTGAGGGTGTTTGAGAACATGGTGTTGAGGAGAATATTTGAACCTAGGAGGGACAAGGTAATGGGGGAATGGAGGAGATTGCTTAACGAGGAGCTAAATGATTTGTACTCCTCACCCAATATTGTGCGGGTGATAAAATCGAGAAGAATGAATGGGCTGGGCATGTGGCGCATATGGTTGAGGAGAGGGGGGTGTATAGGGTCTTACTGGGGAAACTGGAGGGAAAGAGACCACTGGGGAGACCTAGGCGTAGATGGGTGGGTAATGTTAGGCTGGATCTCCAGAAGGTGGGATGTGGGTATATGGTCTTGATTGGGCTGGCCAAGGATAGAGACAGGTGGTGGACGCTTGTGAGTGCGGTAATGAACCTTCAGGTTCCGTGAAAGCCGGGGAATTTCTTGACTAGCTGCAAACCAGTTAGCTGCTCAAGAAGGACTCTGCACCATGGAGAAGTAAGTATAAGAGTGCTTTTTCTTATAAAATTATTAAATTTCCTAGATGTGTACTGTGCTGTTTCTACTAGTCAGTTTGTACATCCCACATACAATTTATGTGAAAGTTAACTAATAAATGTCTGCACCATATTTTACTCTCCAAAATTGTTCTTTTGTAGGAATTTGTATGTGAATGTGACTTGTAACATTCAAGTCTAAATATTTTTTGAACTGTTGCTGTTGCAGGTGCAAGCTAAAGGGTTGGAACTATATCGAGGAAGAGGCAATGAGGGCATCAAGTGTTCATATCGGTGGTACAAGCGATGGTGTGACCGGTTCCATGTAGTGCTGCGACACGAAGGGGATGACGCTATGGTGGAATGGGCCCTGACACAGTTAGAGTTGGGGCGCAGTCTTAGTCACAGTGACCTGCAAGGGCATGCACTTAGCTTAACCTCAGACAATGCATTCAAGGTATGAGTGAATGCAAGCTAAATGTGGATAAGAATTTAATTATGCCTTAAGTTCAAAATCTTAAAAAGGATTGACAAGTTCCTGTAAGACGTTGACACGTTAATCCTCTCCTCACTTTTGACCTTTCTTCAGTCTATCAAACTCTCATATTGACAGTGTTTGTCCCAACTGATTGCTCAGTTGCCAGGAGGGTCAAGAGGTATTTCTCTTCTGCAGAGTGTGCAGACTAGCTCTCTGGCCTACCTGGACTCCTATCAGATTTGTACCAGAGCCTCTTTCGTAAGGTGTAAAGCATTTGAACACTGACCTAAAGGAAAATCTAACACAGCTAATTTGGTTGGATCAGTGAAACTGCTCACAGAATAAGGGGGACCATAAACAATAAATGGCAGTTCCATTGTACAGTTCATATAATTTTGTTGTGTGTAACCAGAATATGACTTACAGTGTGATACAGAGTTTATAGTAAGGAAAATGTTTGTCAGACTGACATTTTGGTGTACTTTAATGATTGACTGAAACAGAGACATAAAAAAAATAAAAGAAAATAGAAGTTGAGTTATTTCAGAAGCTTTCTTGGTGCTACTGGAAGTTTTGAGATGTCTTCAGAGTGTTAAAATGACACAGAATAATTACTGATTCAACATGTATTTGCTGACTGAAGTTCTTCATGGGTTTCTTCAGTTTTTGTAGGTAAATGTAGATATATTGTCTTGAAACAGGTCTTGACAGCCAATATTCAAGTCCATGTGTACTAAGTTCTTCAGCATTAACAAAGATCACCTTGTGCATGGGGCCTATCAACCTTCTATCCATTGAATGTTATGGGCTCTTTCCTGGGGGTAAAGTGATTGAGACATGAACCAGACTACACACTTCCTTCTGGTACTGAGGTTAGGAATATGTGGAGCTCTACATTCACTCTGCCTGGTGTCATCTTGATGTAGTGTTTAATTAAGTCATTGAAGTATCACTCAATGTGTAAATTGCTCTAGTACAAGTAGTAAAGTTTTGCACTCTGTGGCAGGCTTCACCTGGCTGGGCAATCCGGTTTTGCAAGCGTCACCCTGAGTTGCTGCAGCACACTCCTGCCCTAGACACTACATTGCCTGTCCCACTTCTCCAGAAAGTTCAGAAATTCCGTTCTGAAGTGCAACAGATTATCCGGGATAGGGGTTTGGTGCTGGGTTGTGTTGGCAACATGGATGAATTGTACCTCAGTTTCTCAGCTCTAGTGTCAGGTAGGATCATCATGGTAGCTAAGAAACATGAAACTGATATCATCATGATTGTCATTATCATCATCCATATCTGCATGCAATCATGTGGCAAAGCCATTTATACCCTCTTCTGGTATCTTCTTCCATTTTCCTCCAGTGTGTTCCCATTGTCTCTGGTTTCCTTTTCAATCTGTTATTCCTGACCCAGTGCTATTGAAACAGAATGTAACCAGTTCTTTTCATTTTATTTTGTGGGGAGGATTTTATTTTTCTTACTTCATGTTTAAGGCCAGTAAAGTTTCAAGAAATTACAACTTGAACGGTGTAGGTAAGCAACAAGAAGGTAACTTGAATAATTGTGGACTCTGATACCAGATTGACAGTTCTTTAGGAATGTGGGATTGTGTTAACCTCCTGGTGTGGCGTTTTTAAATGTCTTCTGTATGGGTATTTAAGAAGCATGTTTGAACGGCCACATTACTTTGCACCACCTTGAGTGACGTGTAATTTTCTGTGTTTATATGCATTTTATATAATAAGAAGAAAACTGCTTTGACTTTAAGTTTCTTGTATATCTTTCTGTTTTTATTAAAATTCTTTGCATATGATAATGAATGGAGCTTGCAGACTGTCAAGTTACATCCACTGAAAAGTGGTGTGTGTGTTACATATCTGCCTATTTTCCATGAGCCTGATTTCTTGATCTGTGTGGAAGTTACACACTTGCTTTTGGAATGAATTATTTGGAATGAAAAGAGTAAACTGTACACATGTGGATGTGATAGTAACAATGACAGAAACAGTCTAAGAAAGTTAACTATATTTGCTAGATCTGCTTGCATTTTTCAGTAATTTGATCTGTCTTCTATACAGTAAGCTCTTCCTGTTTTGTTTCTATCATTTGTTTTACATTGTTGCCACCATTTCAGACCTTATACTGTCAAATGCTGAATGGTGAATTAGGAAGATTTTGAATGAGATGGTCGTGGCCAAATTGAGATGCTGTTCTGCAATTTGCCTGGTGGGACTGGGGAAAACCGCAATGATGATAGCTAGTGTTCCAGCCCAGGTTTAGTCCAGACACTACTTGAGTACAAATCTAGAACATACCACCATACAATCTTGCAAGATTTTTTCTTTCTTCATACATATACAGAGTGCAGAAAAACTCTGTGCCCAAACTTTGTGAGGTGATAGGAGAGACTGAAACAAAGATTTGTTGTCAAGCAACTGCATGTCGTACATGTATCCTTGCTGTTCCACAAACAATCCAGGTGGGTCTGACCTAGGTTGGATTTTAAGCAAAGCCACTGAAGTATTCTGAAAGAAAGTTGTATCTCTTACCAATTTAGAGCGGATGCTCCAACCTACGGCAGCCAACCTCAATATAAAGCTGACAATGACACAGCAGAAGTTAACGTGTGCGCTCAAAGGTGCAAGGTTGCTGCTGCCTCAATGAACAGGCAGTAATTGCCTCTTCAGGAGCAACTGTCAATGTGTAAATCAAGACTTCCATGTAGCCTCATAGGAAGAAGTCCATTGGTGTGAGGTCCGGTGACCTGGGAGGCCTACCACAGGCCTGCCCCATCCAATCCAGTGATGTAAATGGCAGTGATATGTTGATTTGGAAGAGGTTCTTACTGCCTATATCCTTGAGGCAGCAGCAGCCCCATCGGGCATATTTGAGTGCACACGTCAGTGTCTGCTGCATTGTTGTTGGCTTTGTATGAGGTTGGTAGCTGCATGTTTGGAAATCTGCTAATTGGTAAGAAATACAACTCTTTCCCACCCCACTGGAATACTTCAGTGGTTTTGCTTGATTTCCAACCTTAGGATGGTCTGTGGCACTGCAAGGATGCATGTCTGACATAGTTGCTTGACACTAAATCTTTGTGTCAGTCTCTCCTATCACCTCAAGAAGTTTGGGCATGGAGTTTTTCTGTAGCCTATGTAAAACATCACATATCAGTTGAATGATGATGGTTATGTCTCTGAGCAGTTTTAGCAGTTCTAAATGTGTCATAGTGTAATTCTCCAACAAAGCAATGTCAAGTAACACAGTAAAGGAAATACTTGCTTGTCCTATTGATTGTGGCATACAGCTCCATTGTTATCTTATGTGTCAGTAATCAGTGATATGCATGACAAAATAAGATTCCACAAGTGAGGTGAGAATTTACAAGTATATGGGAACCATATTACTGATTATTAAATGTGTTTGCTGCTAGAAATGCTTCAACTGTGATGATTATATATTGCTACTAAATACAGGACAGTTGCCAAATTGAGAAATGTTGTATGAGGGGAACTAATATGGTGTTTATTGGACATACTGACAAGACTGTACACAGTCAATGACCATTATGTGTAACCTTCAAGTGGAGGAACATGATGCTGAGATTCTACAGTATTTTGTTCCAAGTTGTTTGACCCCTTAAATGGAAAGATGAAAATTAGTGCAGAAAGTCAAAGTAATGGAAGATACGTTAGGGATGCTGAACTTCTTTTGATAAACTGTTTGTTCCTTGATCTGTAAAACTGGTATTCCATTCACTCTTCAGCACTGTTAGGGCACATATTTGCCATACCATAATAACTATTTATGAAGAGTGTGTATAAAAAATATACTGTATGTCTTGAATTTCTGTGTTGGTTAGGTTCCAGCACAACTGCAAAGCGCCAGCTTCTTGTACGGCGCTCAGAGATGGAGAACTGTCATGCAACGATTGTTTTGGCATGCCTAGCTGATGGTAATATATTGCCCCCTGCAGTCATTTTGAAGGTATTATGATGCTTTATTCAGGTACAGTGTTTGTAGTCAGTCTGTTCCCTTTTTATAGTAATTATCATCTGTTTCTGCTCTTCCTGCCCCTGGAGCCAGATTTTTTTCTGTCAGATTTCATAAGTCCATTTTTCTTCTGGAATGTGGCAAAACACCAAGCATCACTAATGATTTGGAGCTTGTACTAAGCAGCATTACACTCTTGGTATTGTTGCTAATGCTGTCTGGAATTGTGGCAGCTCGTGTGTTGCCCATTGATGAGGGTCCGGTGAACATCCTGTCTGGGAATGATGTAGAAGTTCCTGTCAAGGCATCATTTCATGGATTGTCTCTTGCTTCTTCTCTGATAGAGTACACTTTCTTGTGGACTGGAGTACTGTCAATACAGTCTCTGTCATTATTTCTGTACAAAACTTGTTATCACAGCTGTATAAAACCTCTTCTAGACATATGCTTGCATTGTGTCTTCACACTGCTCATTCCCTGATGGGGGATATTTTTTTCATGTCATTTATTTTCTGCTTATTGTTGGCTGTGTCTTCCTTGATCCATCTACTGTTTTGTTGGTCTCCCTTGAATATTTATACCTTGTCTTCTTATTCATTATTGCACCTAGCATTCTGTCTTTTGCCATCCTTTGTACATACAGTTGGAACAGAGTTCTAGTTTTATATTTCTTTAGGAGTTCATTATCTTGCCCTTGTAGTACAAAAATGATTTGCTCTTTCCTCTTTTTTGTATATAATTCTCATTTTCTTAATTCATTCAGAACTTTGTACTTAACTTTGGTACATTGCATTTAGTTATCTTATTGTGCATTTTAAAATTGCATCGTACGCTGTAGCATATTTTCAGTAATGATGATGATTATGTTCATTTATAACATGTCTGTGGTGTGGGCAGCTTCAGCAAATTGTGATGTGGGCAGCTTCAGCAAATTGTGATGTGGGCAATTTGACATCCAATACACAGGATGAAGAATGAATAAGTATACATGTAATTATATTTATAACTGTGCTTCTGTACTTGTTTATACATTGTCAAGGAGAATTGTATAAAAATACAATTTACAACCTAGGCTAGGGTGTAGCACATTTTTACAAAATGAGTTGTTAATGTAATGATGGCTGCAGAAATAAACAGCTCATAAGTTTTCAAAATTGTTTCAGTGTTTTTTCTCAACTTTGCAAAGGGAGGGTTTAGTAGATGTTTTCTCATTTCATATGTCTCCACAGGCAACTTAAAACTGACATGGGCATGTTGCCTGCAAGCTGCAGGTTGAATGGACCTAGTTAGAATCTAATAGTATCTCAGTATATATATATATATATATATATATATATAGTACATGGTTTAACATTTGTAATGAAATAAAAAGGTAAGCATGTGGCTTGTTGCTGCAGGTTTAATTTTAACGTGACTATGATGTAGGTTGGTGGACCAGAGGGTGAAGCTGAGCCACTAGATGACAGTGTGGTAGTCCTACAGCAGGAGGAAGGGTTGATGGACACTGACTGTATGTTGCAGTGGTTACAACAGATATGGTTCAGGTAAACCTGTGGAAAAATAGATACTGTGGCTGTTTGTCTCATAGAGTTCATGGTCATCTTTAACAAAATAAGGCACTGAACCTCAGCAATTTTGTAATTTTATATGAATGCATGACCACATTGCTATTGATTTTAGACTGTATTTTTCAGTGTATGGTAATAATGATGATAATGAGTTCAGACACAAACTGTTAGACAGCAAGGTCTGTATATAACAGTATGAGAGTGAACATGTTGGGAGATATATGTCTCTTTTGCAGACATGTGCGAACCCCTAATCTTCTCCTGTGTGATGGTCACGAGCCGCACATAGGTGAGAGCATCATAGCTGAGTTCTCTGGTCACCAGAGTGACAGACTCATAATTCCAGGTGGCTGCACTTCAAAACTTCAGCCTCTCGATGTCAGTTTGAAGAGCATGTTCCATGTAAGTGATGTGTGCCTGTCAGCTACCAGAGTACTCTGGTTCTTGGTTTGTGGCAGTATAAATTTAAAAGTTTCATAGTTGGGTGCCTCCTGTGTGGTGTGGTGTGTGGAGGGACACTTTTAAATATCTGACATCTTTTATTTATTTGGACTTTTTCATTGTCACCTGCAGAGGGAGGCAGGTGGTTTTTGAAACATTGTGTGTTGTGTAAAAGGTAAAAGTGCCAATAAATATAAGTGATAAAACCTAAGATTTTATTATTGTTTAAAAATGTGTATGTGACAGAATATGGATCTTATGAACTGTTACTTGAAATATTTTTCATACGGCATGTGTGAGGAAAAAGTAATTCATACTGTACTTTTCATTACTTTTATCTGAAGTAGGATTTATGATTCTGTTACTGCTGCCAACTGTTTCTGTTAACACACATTAAGTGAATATCACAATTAGTAAGACATGTGGGTACACACATTTGCCCCCATGTTCTGAACAAAAGGTGCATTTTCAATATCTGTGTTTGGTGATGTTGTATGTAGAAGGCTTGCATTGCTGTGTTGCCACGGAGGGTTGTGTTATGGCTGTCTTTATTAGGACAAGCCAATGCTTATCAGCTCGTAAAATATTTTTTAGTGGACTTTGTATTAGTACTGCAATGAAGTACATGTATTAATGACTTATTTTTCTGGTATAAGGGTAGTCTGGCCACTTTTCCCCTGGGGAAAGAGCCCCTCAGTACCAATTAAATAGGAGGCTGAGTAGGCTCTTGAGGCAGCTAGAACACTCTGGAAAAGCACAAAATCTCTTACTTCTGCTGGGAATTGAACCCCATACTGACCAAGCCAGAGCCTTGTCACTATACTAATTTATATATTAACCTTTTATAGACCTGTGTTTGCATATGTGAAATCATGTAGGAAAACACATATAGAAGTTCATATTGGATATTTAGATAAGAAGGAAATTTATTGCATTTTTAAGACATGCTGCATAATCTCTGTTTATTTTCCACAAAATGCTGATTATTTCATAATTTTATCTTTTTCTGCTCAAATAATACGTTTTTCATAAACTGTGCTTTAAAATTTAAATACTCACCGCAGTCAACTAAAGGTTAATTAAAAATTTTAATATCTCCAGTATAGGATAGGCATGTGAATTGCTGCTGTATTTTCTCTCACTCAGGTATCCATACAACAGCAGTGGTCCATGTTCAACTGTCATTCAAATGGAGTGTGGGATACCAATGGAAACCAACTGCTACTGCCAGGTCGCAAAGAGATTGTGGAGTGGGTGTCCACTGCATACCGCAGTCTGCAGGCTACTGAGCAGGTGTGTACCTCAGTGTGTTGTTCAGTGCAGGAATCATATTCATATAAAGGTGTCCAAAAAAGATTGTACCTTTTTCAAAAATTCTGTTGTTTGGTGGGCACCATCTTGAAAATTTTGTGCCCACGGGAACGGCGGGTATTTCAATCAAAACTAGGAGTATCTAGTAGCAATCAGT
>Ga0209755_10006865_pt1 | contig 12467 bp, 13 predicted proteins | sample TergutCo191P1_FD_187301 | JGI IMG/M metagenome (GOLD analysis project Ga0209755, IMG submission 187301) | Cornitermes sp. P1 segment gut microbial communities from Petit-Saut dam, French Guiana - Co191P1 (SPAdes) (version 2) | ecosystem: Host-associated > Arthropoda: Insects > Digestive system... | reverse complement strand
GAATCGGCTTGCTGAAACGATCGGAAAAGTTTTCTTTGCTGTTCTTCGGTTATTCCAATTCCCGAATCCCTGACCGTTACGCGAATTTTGCAAACATTGTCTTCTTCGCTTCTTAAACGCGCGTCAAGTTCTATCGAGCCTCCTTCGGGAGTAAACTTAACCGCATTGCTTAAAAGATTTGTTATAACCTGAGCAAGACGCTGATCGTCGCCTATTAAAACCACGGGAATGGATTCGTCGATATTCACGGAAATTGTCTGTTTCTTTTCGTCCGTGCGAAAGCCGATTATGCTTATAACGCGCTGAAGCATTTTTTCAAAATTAAATTCTTCGTAAGAAAGCTCGAACATATTGGCTTCGATTTTTGACATGTCAAGAATGTCGTTAATTACGCCAAGAAGATGCTGCGATGCGTTTTCGATTTTATCAAGGCAGTAATCCTTGCGCGGAATGTCATCGGCAGTTTTTCCGATATATGTCATGCCGATAATCGCGTTCATAGGCGTGCGTATTTCATGGCTCATGTTTGCAAGGAACGCGCTTTTTTGTTTGTTTTCCGCGTTTGCTTTTTCCTTTGCTCTATCGATGCGTATTAAAAAAATTATCAATGCCGACGACAACAGGGCGCCCAGTATGCAAAGAACGATCAGCATCTGCGTAGTGCCGGAATAATATTGATCTTTGGGCGATAAAAGCAATAAATGCCAGCCGTTCGGAAGAACTCTGGAAAAAGCGATAACGTCTTCGCCTCTCCAGTTTTTCATCGGCTGCTCGTAAAGATCCACGCCTTCCATAATTTTTTGTGCATAAAGCGCAGTTGCAAGCTCCGGCTCGTTTATATGTCTTCCGACAAAGTTCGGGTTTGTGTAGGAAATTATCGTCATGTCCTGAGCTACAAGCATGCCGAATCCGCCGTCGCTTAGAGCCGCGTTTGTAACAATTTCGCCGATTTTATCAAGCGGAACGTCAATGGCAACAACCCCGATCCGATTTTTATTGCGATCCATTATGCTGCGCGAATATGTAACAATGTATTGACCTGTTGCCGCGTCAATGTAAGGCTCAGTTTCTACAATCTCGTTGCCATGCTCAACCGCGGCCTTATACCAGGGGCGCTCGGTCGGATTAAAATCGCTCGGAGGAACCCAAGTTGTTCCGTCCATATAAAAGGCATGTTCAAAAATATTTTCAAAATATCCGTAGATGCCGTTTATGGTGCTTAGTCCCGAACTGTTTGATGTTACGTAATCGCTTATAAGCGAAATATAAAGCTGAAGATCGTCAATATGCCCGCTTGCAATCATCAGTTCTACAGTCTGCGAAAAATGACCAAGTATCACTTTGGAAGAAATAAGCTCGGATTCAATCTGTTCATGGGTAAAAGAGAGTACGGTTTCCGCGTTTTTTGACAGGTTGTTGCGTACTGTCCTTGAATTGAACGCATAACTTAAAGCGACCATTATCGTAAAAGCAAGAATAGTAAATGTAATCTGTCTGTAGATCGATTTAATCTTCTTGTACTTCATTAAAAAACCGAATCCCATGGCTAATTATGTCATAATTTGTTGAATATTTCAAAGGGGAAAATGCGGTTTTTTGGTTTTTACAAAATTTATTAATAGCACCCATTTCCCCCATATTGATAGTTGTATATTATATGTTATAATTATTTTTAAGGAGAAAGGCATGAAAAAGAAAAAAATTACCATCGATAATTACAGGATTATAATTGATGAGATTAACTATTTTTATCCAAAAGATGTAGAAAATAAAGAAAAAACCCAGACAGAATACAGGGTATATATTGAGTTTACCAACAGGGAAAGACTGATGCTTAAATATCTTTCTTCCGATGCCCGCGACAACACATTAAAAATGCTTGATGCCGAATTTGATTGAACTTTGCAAAATAAAAAAAACCGTCTGTTGTAATAAACAAACGGTTTATACTTCCGTGTAATTTCCGGAATTAGAACATTGACACCATTCTTTGGGTGATTTCAGCAATTCTTTGCTTTTGAGCCGTGGAGAAAGAATTTTCATTGTGCTTATCAAATTCTTCTGTTATGGCTTCTGCTCTTTCCATCAATGTTTCCAATTGAGCAGCAGCAGCAACATCACCTGCCATTGCTTTGCGGGTCATTTCCGCAGCATCAGCGACTACTTTTTCAAAGTCATCAATGAGTTTGTCCAGAGCGGTATTGCCGCCGGAACTGGTAGAACTGGATGATGCAGCAGAATCGCCGGATGCGGCAGTTGCTTTGTCGGCGGCTTTGTTACATGCTGCCAACGAGAGTCCTACTATCGCAACAAGAGCGATAATACCTAATAATTTGAGCGCGTTTTTCATAAAAAACTCCTAAATAATTTTTATAAAAAGTCTTTGTTCACACTGAAGACATTTTTATGAATCTCCGATGAGGTAAAATTTTCCATTTTTGGCGAATATTTTGCCTACCTGAGACTATAATAACACTAAATGTATATTATTTCAAGGAAACGTAAAAAAAAACCGTCCAAATAGGACGGTCTTTTTTTTTATTTAATGTGGTGGTCTAGTAATCCATGCCGCCCATACCGCCCATACCGCCGCCTGGCATTGCAGGAGCTTCCTTCTTTTCAGGAATATCTGTAATGGCGCATTCTGTGGTGAGCAGTAAGCTTGCAATCGAAGCCGCATTCTGTAACGCAGAGCGCGTAACCTTCGCCGGGTCAATGATACCTGCTTTGATCATATCTACCCATTCCATTTTTGCGGCGTCAAAGCCTAAGCCTTTCTTTTCGTTCTTTGCGCGATCTGCGATCATTGCAGCGTCTACGCATGCGTTTTCCGCAATCTGGCGAATCGGCTCTTCAAGAGCGCGTTTAACGATTTTAAAGCCGACTTTTTCGTCATCGGTAAGTCCGCTCATGTCAGCCTTGTCTAATGCAAGAGCCGCTTGAATAAGAGCGATTGCGCCGCCGGGAACGATTCCTTCGTCGATTGCCGCGCGTGTAGCAGATAACGCGTCTTCTACGCGGTGTTTCTTTTCTTTAAGTTCAACTTCCGTTGCAGCGCCTACATTGATAACCGCAACGCCGCCAGCGAGTTTTGCAAGGCGTTCCTGCAATTTTTCGCGGTCATAATCACTTGTGGTATCTTCGATCTGCGCCTTAATCTGCGCGATTCTGTCTTGAATGTCTTTCTGCTTGCCCGCGCCGTTAATAATCGTTGTGTTGTCTTTATCGACCTTAACAGTCTTCGCCTTTCCAAGCTGAGAAATATCGGTGTTCTCAAGTTTGAGTCCAAGTTCCTCAGAGATTACTTCGCCGCCTGTTAAAATAGCGATATCTTCCAGCATTGCTTTGCGGCGATCGCCAAAGCCCGGCGCTTTAACCGCGCATGTGCGAAGTGTTCCGCGAAGGCTGTTTACAACCAATGTGGAAAGCGCTTCGCCGTCGCAGTCTTCCGCGATGATGAGCAAAGGTTTTCCGCTCTGGGCGACTTTTTCCAAAAGCGGAAGCATGTCTTTCATGCTTGAAACTTTTTTGTCGTGAATCAAAATGAAAACGTCTTCGTAGACGCTTGTCATGGTGTCGCGGTCTGTTACGAAATACGCAGAAATATAGCCGCGGTCAAACTGCATACCTTCAACAAACTCGATTGAAGTGTCCATTGTCTTGGATTCTTCTACAGTGATAACACCGTCTTTGCCAACCTTTTCCATCGCGTCCGCGATTGTGTTTCCGATTTCGCTGTCGTTGTTAGCGGAAACAGAAGCAACGTGGGAAATTTCTTCCTTGTCTTTAATCGGTTTGGAACTTTTCTTAATTTCCTCAACTGCGATTTCGACTGCTTTATCGATACCTCTTTTTAATTCGAGGGGGGTCATTCCGGCTGTAACAGCTTTAAGACCTTCTTTTACCAGTGAATAGGCGAGTACTGTGGCGGTTGTGGTGCCGTCGCCTGCCACGTCGTTTGTCTTTGTGGCGACTTCTTTTAAGAGCTGGGCTCCCATATTTTCATAAGGATCGGCAAGTTCCACTTCCTTTGCTACCGAAACGCCGTCCTTTGTTACTGTGGGGGCGCCAAATTTCTTGTCCAGAAGAACATTGCGTCCTTTGGGGCCGAGGGTTACCTTGACGGCTTTGGAAATTTGCTCAACCCCGGAAAGCAGCTTGCGCCGGGCTTCTTCGTTGAACATTAACTGTTTTGCCATATTATTACTCCTAAGTAATTGTTATAAATAGGCTCAAACTTGAACCTGTCCTTGTTTATACCAAATTACCGCAATCTCTTCAATAGGGCTTACACAGAAAAAGAAGAGATCTCGCTAAGGCGCCAAGAACCGCCAAGATCGCCAAGTTGTGTTTCGAAATCTTTCTTAAACCTAAGTATCAATATTAACTGTCATGGATTTCTTGGGTTTAAGATGAAAAGCCGAACAAGAGCTTGGCGTTCTTTGCGATCTTTGCACCTTGGCGAGAGGTTCTTCCTATTCTGTTGGTTTGGCGAGGGCGGTGACCAGCAGTTCGGCAAGGGCTGCGGCTTCGCCTTCGGTCAGGGTTATTCCCTTGCCCATTTTCTGATGATCTGGCGCCCAGTCCCGGACATCAAGCTTGGGAGTTCTTCCGCTCCATGAAACCATATTGAGCTCCTTCTGCCAGCCTGTTTTTTCCTGCGAAATAACCCCAAAATGCTTTACTATCTCAAATTTAAAATCTTCCATAAAAAAACCCCTTTATATGGAAGTTATTGTCTCATAAAATTCGTAAAAAATCAGCTTGAATAAAAGGGCATGTCGGTGTATACTCGGCTTGTAGTTGTTTTCATGCTAGGAGGGACAGATGAAAAAAAATATCTATTTTCTATTGATCATATTGATATTGGCTGTATCGATATCTATTTCTTGTACATCAACCGATAAAGCCACAACGGAAGAAACCCCGGCAGGCAGTGCCGCATCAGCAGTTGATCGGGCAAGACAACGGGCTATCGATTTTAATTGCCCTGCCTATTTTCCCAGCGATTGGGAAGCGTTAGAAGGCAGATATCAGGCAGCCGAGAATGCGGCGGCAAGAAATGCGCTGGCATCCGAATATGACGATCTCTTTAATAAAACTGTTCCGCTTTATGCTCAGGCAAGAGAAGACGAAATTACCGCCATGAGAGAACAGATAATCAGATCGGGCTTTACTGATTATTTCCCGGAGTATCTGGAAAAAGCGGACGAAGTAGCTCTTGGAGCGCTTGCCAAATATGAAGCAAAAGATTATTACGGAGCAAAAGAGGCTGCAGACGCGGCTCAGTCGGAATATGAAACTCTTTTAATGGGAGCCAGAATTTTTTCGGCAAGGCAGGAAATTGTAGATCGCGGTTTTTCACAGTTTGACGCTGACAATTTTTTAAAGGCCGATGAAGTTGCGCAGACAGCAATTGACGCTTATGATGAAGGCAATAAAGAAGCCGCTGTTGCAAGGGGAGAAGAAGCGCTCCTTAGATACAATCTTGTATTATCGAACGGATGGGTTGCCTATTCCTCTATAAGAAGAGATGCCGCTGTCGCTGAAAGAGAAGCCGCAATTGCAGAAAGAGCAAACATCGCATCCCGCGAACTTTTCCGCGATGCCGAAGGAATTTTTATCCATGCAGAAGAGGATCTTGCAAATGAAAATTACAGCGCTGCAGGGATTGGCTATGTAGAAGCAGAAGCAAAATTTGCAATCGCAAGAGTGGACGCAAATGAAAAACGCCAAAGAGCCGAAGCTGCGATAAGAAGAGCCGAAGAAAGAATTAACGAAAGCAACGAAACAGCTATTGAAGCTGAACGAATAATTGAAGGAGGTTCAAGATGAGCCGCAAAATTTTTATCGTATTATTGATGTCTTTATTTGTAACAGCTTTTGCGTTTGCAGTTGAAGGCGAGGAAGGAATCCCGGAAGGTATCGCCAACAATGAGTATTATCGCGAAAGTCTTCGTTTAACAAGACTTGCTATGGAAGTTTATGAACTCGGCGATTACGATGCTTCCGCAAATTTCGCGCATGAGGCGGTTCGTTTTGCAGAACTTTCTGATGAATATGTTTCTACTCAGCTTATTGCCGAAGCTGCACGCCTTAAAACCTGGGCGGACAATAACAATGTCGCGGCAAGGTTCCCCAATAATTATGAGGAAGGCGTAAACCAATACGAAGCGGCTGTAGCTTTTCATTCAGATGAAGAATGGTCTGACTCAATCACCGCTTCAACTAAATCGATAGAAATATTTGCCGCTTTCTATACAGGTCCTCACACTGCAGCAAGACCCGGCACAACAACGCCGGCAAGACCCGCATACAGCGGTCAGCTTGCAAGGCAGTATACTGTCAGAACATGGAGAGTGGAAAGAGACTGCTTGTGGACAATCGCCGGTTATCCTTGGGTTTTTGGTGATCCTTGGAGATGGAGAGAACTCTATGAAGCAAACAAAGATCGCATGCCCGAACCGGCTAATCCCGATTTGGTTCTTCCCGGCATGGTGCTTGATATTCCTGCAAGAGCCGGCGAAAACCGCCAAGGCATGTATCAGCCTTAAGCAATTAGCGGGTACTGTTCTGATAGTATAACGACAGAGCAGTGCCCATTAGCGCGTGAACGTACGGGGCGCGTCCCATTCCTTTTATTACTTCTTCAGTATCAACCAGTTCAATTTCGATAAACTCGTCTTCATCAAGGTCTCGTTTTCCTGTGTCGATCAAATCTTCTGCCAGAAAAAAATGAACTGTGTTTGACATTATCGCAGGGTTGGGACTGAACTCGCCGATTTTTTTTATTTTCTGCGGTTTATATCCTGTTTCTTCGTGCAATTCTCTTCCCGCCGCTTCTTCGGCATTTTCTCCCGGATTAAAAACGCCGCCGGGAAATTCAAGGCTAAGACAATTTGCTCCGTGCCGCCATTGCCACACCATCAAAAACCTTTTCCCTTTTTCTGTTTCGATAACAGGAATTACGATAGCCCAGTCTTTTGCTTCTATAATGGAAAATAATTTTCCTTCTTTTTTTTCGCCAAATTCCTGAGGAGCTCTGCAGTATGCTTCCATAACGGAAAACACTTTACAGTCAAAAACTTTTTTCCGGTTTTCTTCGGTCCATGTAAGGTTTGGTTTGTTCATGTTATTACGATATAGTAAATTTTATTTTTTTTCTACCATGAATAAGGTATACATAGTCCATCGATTAACACGAATTTTCACAGAGCTGATATTAAGAATTCCTAGTAATAGTTTGCGTAGAAAAGAATTTATTCACGAACGAATAATAAAGAAAATAGTCTTAACTTCCTTATCCTTTTTATGACACCCTTACAAAATTTCCCCATAAATAGGCATCATCTATTGGCTTGGGTTTTGGTTTTTCTTGTCTTACATACTTTGGAATATTACCATGAATAACAGTTATTAATTTATCTTTTTCTAATATTTCAACAACCTTTCGTCTAAATGCATGTGGTTTTTGAACCATGTAGAATTTCATTTTTTTACTTCCGCCGACACCATTTAGAGTTACGTCTCCGTAATTAAATAAAAGACCTGTTAAACTTTGACGGCAATCTATACTTTCTATTTTATCAAAAGGAATTTCTTCTGTTACTGTCTTTAGTATTCCCTCTTTAATCATTAAGCGTTTATTTGTTACGCCGTATTCTTTCAAGCAGAAATATAAAATGTAATATGATAATTGAAATAAAAATAATACAAACCAGAAAAAAAGAAATCCTTTAGAATGTGCCGCAAAGCTTAAAAATAAAACATTTTTTATTATCATTCCAAAATCTTCAATGCCGGATAAAACGAACCATGTGCTGAAAGATCCAAATATAACTAAATTGGATACAAGCAGATGTTTTATAACAAACATCCAATGAAAAACAGGCGAATATAAGATTACTTCTCTTTCTGTTAAATTTTTATCCCTTACAAATTGCATTTTTTCTCCTTTTTTAAAACGGCGAAACAGTCTTAATATTCCGCCGTTTGCTTAATTACCGCTGCTACTATTCTATCGCAAAATTCCTATTTGCGTAAGTATTCCAACCAGAGGCAGTCTTGTACGTTTCAACGCTGCCTGCGGGAGCTTCGATGCGAAGTGTAGAATGGGTATTCCAAAAAACATCTGTTCCAAATTTGTCACAGTATCAGACAAAGTAATAGAAACAAATTTTTCCTTACCTGTTGCGATACTTGGATTTGGGTTAAATGATGTCCCGTCATTGTACAAGAGGTTTCATGTAAATTTCCAATCCCTGATGTTATGGACAGGATTGCCGGGGCCTTAAATATCAAAACATGGCAGCTTTTTGCCGTCCAGCCTTCCTCCGAAGATGTAATGGAACAGTTACGCATCTCCATCGTCAAAGATATCGATCAGGTTGTCGCCGAAGCGGTGAAAAAAGCGATCAAAGAAAACTGCGGGAAAAGCGGAAAATAGTTGACAACTTAGTCCACTATGGACTAAGATATTAATATGAAAGAAGAAGAATCCTTCGTTAATGAACCTCAGGCGATTTATGCCGCAGAGACAGTATCCATCCACGAAGCAAAAACTAATTTTTCCAAGCTGGTAAAAAGAGCGGAAGCAGGGGAGACAATCTATATCGGCGCTTACGGCAAGCCGGCTGTAGCGATGATTTCCAGTGAAGCTGTCCCAAAAAAAAGACCTATAGAGGAAGCTTTTGGATGCATGAAAGGTGAAATTAAATATAAAGAAGGTTGGGATCATTGGACTGATGAAGAATTATATGAAATGTTTTACGCAAGTTTTATGACTTGGGAGGAATATTTAAAGTCATGACACATTATTTATTGGATACTAATGCGCTTATATGGTTATTTGAAGGCTCTCCTAGAATAAAACCTGTTTTACCTCTTTTTTCCATGAAAGACACTAGAGTCTACATCAGTATAGTCTCATGGTGGGAAATAACTATTAAGGAACGCAAAGAAACAATTTCTTTTACTGCTTCACAATTAGAGTTATTTGTAAAAATGTATGATTTTTATGAATTGCCTATAACAAAAGACCAATTTAAAGTTTACAAAGAACTCCCTAAAATTCACAAAGATCCCTTCGATCACATGCTCCTTGCCCAAGCCATAACCTGCCCCATGCGCCTTATCACAGGCGATGAGGTACTGGCTGAATATTCCTCACTTGTAATGGTAATCTAACCCCTCCCAAAAAAATTCGCAAAATTTTTTCATTTTTTTCTTGACATATTGTACTAGTACACTTAGAATTGTACTAGATGAATAGTACAATGACAAAAGCCCGGGAAAGTAAGCCGCCTGTCCAAAAGGAGGCAATCAATTTTACGCTGGATCCGTTAAACGGAACGCCTATTTACAGGCAGATTATCCAGCAGATTGAGTATGCCATTTTGTCGGGACGGATGAAATCGGGCGACAAGCTGCCCACTATTCGCACCTTGGCGGTTGACCTGAAAACCAACCCCAACACGATTGCGAGGGCTTACAGTGAGCTTGAAATTCGGGGGATTCTGGAAACCCAGGTGGGCAGCGGAACTTACATTTCCGATAAAAAGCCCGTTTTGGAGGACGACAGCCTCAACCGTAAAATTAAGGAAGTGCTTGCGCGCTTCATTCATGAGCTTCATGACCTTGGGGTCGAGGATAGGGAACTTATCAAATTGATTGATTCGTATATTAAGGAGGAGAATAAAAAATGAGTTTATTTAGTGCAGGGGCTGCAAACAAAAAGAAAGCGGATTATACGTTGGCTCTGATCAGATTGATCGTACTTGTTGTCACGGCAGCGATTATTTCGATTGTCTATCACGTACCGGAAAAATCTTCGTTTAGTATAGAAGATTTTAAAGCAATGTGGATAGGCATCGCGGTTTTCTTTTTTGTCGTGCTAATGGTTTTTTCGATCCGTAAAGTCGATGAATGGGAACGCGCGATTGTTTTGCGCTTCGGTAAATTCCGTAAGGTGAAAGGCCCCGGGCTTTTCTTTCTTTTTCCGCTTGCAGACAGGATTTCCCAAATCGTAGATATCCGCATCAGGGTGTCGGATTTCTCCACGCAGAAAACGCTTACAGGCGATTCTGTCACCGTAGACGTTGACGCGGTCTGCTTTTGGCTTGTGTGGGATCCGCAAAAAGCGGTTCTGGAAGTAGAAAAATATGTTGACGCTGTTTTGCTTTCATCCAAGACCGCGCTTCGCAACTCGATATCCAGCCACGACCTTTCAACTTTTCTTGAGCGCAGTGACATTATCGAAAAGCAGATTCAAGAAGACGTTGACAAAAAAACAACGGAGTGGGGTATTACTGTTTTGCATATCGAGATTACCGATATTCAAATACCCGAGGCGCTGCAGGATTCGCTTTCACGCGTTGCGCAGGCGGAGCGCGAAAAGAAAGGACGCATTCTGCTTGCGGAGGCGGAAATCGAAATTGCGCGCAAGCTTGAAGAAGCAGCACAGGTTTATTTGCGTAATGAACCTGCGATGAAGCTAAAGATACTTTCTATATTAAACGAAGGATTAAAAGCCGGCAATTCGATGATGCTTGTTCCAAACTCGATTGCGGAAGAACTTGATACAAAAGATATATTCGGTCTTAAAGCTTTAAGTGAAGTTAAAAGATTAAAGAATGATAATAAACAGGAGGTAGAAAAATGACAGTTGTAAAAGCGCAGAACGTAGTAAAAGATTATGGTCTTAACGGGCAAAAGGTGCACGCCCTACGCGGAGTGAACCTTGAATTTACAGGCGGAGAATTTTCCGCCATCGCGGGTCCTTCAGGAAGCGGCAAGTCAACATTTCTGCATCTTGTCGGCTGTTTGGATACGATCACTTCAGGCGATATTATCGTAGGCGGTTCAAACACGGCGAGCATGTCGCGCGATCAGCTGGCTCTCCTTCGCAGGCACAGCATAGGATTTATTTTTCAGGCGTACAATTTGATTCCTGTGCTATCTGTGGAAGAAAACGTATCGTTTCCGCTTACGTTGATGGGCGTCGATCCAAAAGAAATAAAGGAGCGCACCGCTAAAGTTTTAAAAGACGTCGGTCTAGAAGACATGTCAAAGCGCCGCCCAAAAGAAATGTCGGGCGGTCAGCAGCAGCGCGTCGCAATTGCAAGGGCGCTTGTTAAAAAGCCTGCGCTCATTTTAGCGGACGAGCCAACGGCTAACCTCGATTCAAAAATAGGACGAGAAATTTTGGAGCTCATGCTGGAATTGAACAGCTCGGAAAAAACGACGTTCATTTTTTCGACGCATGATCAAATGGTAATGGACTTTGCGCGCCGCCTTGTGCGTATCCGCGACGGGCAAATCGAAAGCGATGAAGTAAAAGGGTAAGGAGCGCTTATGACATTATCCGGTATATGGGAATTAAAAAAGATGGCGCTTCGCAATCTTGCCCGTCACAAGGTAAAAACTGTGCTTACGTCTCTTGCGATCATGGTAAGCGTTGCGGTTTACATTTTCCTCAACAGTTGGCTTGGCGGCATGATGATCGAGTCGCGCAGAAATATTGTCAACTTTGAACAGGGAGCCGCAAGACTTCAAACCAACCTTTACTTTGAGCGAAAAGACGAAATGCCCAGTTACGAAAATTTTAAGAACTGGGAGATTTACAAAAAGGCGCTTGAAAACGAAGGCTATGTAAGCGCTCCGCGTTATACATTTTCGGGCACGCTTTTTTCGACATCAGGCTCTGCGCCGATTTTATTCTTTGGAATCGATCCCGATTCTGAAAGGGAAGTTCTGCGCTACGCCGACTATGTGGACTTCGGCAGATTTCCCGACTATGGCAATTTTGAGATCGTGCTTGGAACAATTGCCGCGGAAAAATTAAAGGTGGGGATTCCAACCCGTCCTTTACGATTGGAACTTGAAGAATTAATTTCTAATATTACTTCCAATTCTCAGGACGCGCAGTTTGTCCGCTCGCTCTATGAAGTTCCGAAAAAGAAATGGGATCCGTTTAAATTAAACGCAGATCCAAAAGCGGTCGAAGGCAACGAGCGCATGATTTTAAAAAGAGACGCGTCAAAGGCAGACCTTGCGCGTTACTGGGATTTTATTGACGCGTCGGGACGCAATGACGTTCGCATTAACGCGGTCATCGATATTAGAGCGGCTCCCGAATTAATCAGAGCCGACAAATGGGAAGCAGAGCTTTGGCCTGCTCTTCGCGCTCAGGACAGAGAAATAATTTCGTCTGCTTATGAATACGCAGATTTTATGAACGCGTATCTTTTGATTGAATCGGAAGAAGAAAAGCTTAACCGGGTTTTGGACGCGATGATTCGCGCGGGATTTTCTGGCGCGGTGAATCACATTAATCAAGCGTTTGATGTAAAAGTGGCAGGCGTAATAAACTCGCCCGCTCCTCTTCCAAACGGCAACACAGCTTTTTTACCGCTTGATATTTTGCAGGACGAGGCGGGCATGATGCTCGAGGGCGCGATCACGGAATT
>Ga0209755_10006864_pt1 | contig 12468 bp, 15 predicted proteins | sample TergutCo191P1_FD_187301 | JGI IMG/M metagenome (GOLD analysis project Ga0209755, IMG submission 187301) | Cornitermes sp. P1 segment gut microbial communities from Petit-Saut dam, French Guiana - Co191P1 (SPAdes) (version 2) | ecosystem: Host-associated > Arthropoda: Insects > Digestive system... | reverse complement strand
AAGAGCGGATATGGACTGGAAGGAAGGAGTATTTAGCAAATATTAAGGAACTTAAAAAGTGTGCATAAAAGGAACAGGAGCGGTCAAGAGGAAAAAATGTTATTTCCTCTTGACTAAATCATAGGAGGCACCAAATTTGTCTAGTGTCGTTACGCGTTAAGCGACACCATATGTAGCGTTGTAGGTCGTGAAAAAGGTAGCTGCTACCTGAAAGCTGCCAATGGAGTAAATGTTAAATGAAAAAAATATTATTTTTTATAATTATTATTCTAATCGCAAAAAATGTTTATTCTCAGACAAGACCTCCTGATACAATATGTTTAAATACAGGTTATATTTTTTATAAATATCAGGAATATAATTTTGTAATAGTATTGGTAAATGATTTACAGAAAACATTGGACGATTGGAATTCATCAGGTAATAATAAAACAATAGATTCAACAACAATGGTAGGAATAAATGAGCCAATTTCTTTTTTTATAGTATATTCGGTTGATGAAGAAAAACCTAATCTAAGATTAAGCTATAATATAACTGTTTTAAATTCCGATGGATCAATAATTAACCGTAATTTAAGAGATGATCAATATTTGGGATTAAGAATATCAAATGGCGCTCCGGAAAAACATGAAGTATATATTGCGGACAATTTACAAACGATAATATTCAATGAAAATTATAATCCGGGTAATTATGCTTTTTATGTTGATGTATTTGACGCTATGAAATGTATAGGTATATTTAAATTTAATTTTACAATCGGAGACGCGATGTTAGCAGGTACCAGTTTTGACTAGTGTCGTTGCACGTTAAGCGACACTATATGTAGCCTGGTAGGTCGCGAAAATGGTAGCTGCTACCTGAAATAACGTGGCAGGGAACAGTGGACAATGCTTACAGGCATTTGTTATAATTTAATTAGGATGTTTATATGAAAACAAAAAAGACATTTTTCATTTTATCCTGCGTGTTAATCGCAGCAGTCGCGGTTCCTGTTCTTTCCGCCGAAGAACAGGAGGACAGGGTTTTTCCTGTGTTCTTAACAGGACTTTTAAGAAAACATGAAGAACTTAAAACTCTTGCAATGCCGGATGTAGAAATACATAATGTCGAAGGTTATGAAAACGATGCGTTATATTTGCTCACTTTCATAAAGCCGGATGACGTACAAGTTTTCATTGCAGCCCTTAGGGAAGAAAACGTTCCTTTCGGTACATTCCCGCAAAGAGAAAAACAGCTTGTGCTTTTTTATACTGATATGATAAGGTTTCTTTTTATGGATGTGATTGGATTATAGTCTTTTATGGATTAAGGAATTTATTTTTATACATATAACTGTTAACCGGAGGAAAAATGAAAAAATTTATTATGTCATTCTTTTTTATCGCCGTTTTATTAAACGCTCAGTTAAATGCTCAGGATTTTAATGTGGATTTAATTGGCATTGATAATTCAGTTGGCAGAATCACATGGCTCTTTGCGGACAGCGAGATTTCAAGTGTTAACTGTTTTAATTTTTTTAAAGAATTTTATAACGATGATAATTTTTATGAATACGAATTAAATAATCCAACGGAATTTGAACAGGTTTTTATTGTTTTATTTACAATGTTATGTGAAGATTTTTATAACTGTTATTATGATCCGCAAGAAATTAACACAATTGCTATAGGCGATATTGATAATGTTAAAATAACAGATTACCAACTTTATATATTGAGAATCAGATATGCAATAGATTCAAGGGACATAGATTTTATTTTTATACACAATACTGTAAATGACGAGCAGGTTTTATATTGTAATATTAAAGCGCCAGAGTAACAGGAACTTTTTTTCTGTGCCTTTGTGCGGGAATTTTCTAATGAACTGTTAATAAAAAAGGCAGCCAGCTTTTTAGACTGCCGCCAATGGAGAAAATGTTGAATGAAACAAAAATTATACAGAAGATACTCGCCGTTATTAACCGCCGCCGTTATGTGCTTTTTCTTGTTCTTGCTTTCACCGCGGGATGTTTATGCGCAGGGATTTTCTTTATTGGACAGCGATCTTACACAGTTGGAGAACTTGATCAACGATACAATAGCCAGCATGACGGAGCAACAGATATTATTGGAAGACTTGAAGAAGAACTTGGACGAGAGCGGGAACTTAATCGCCAGTTACGAGCAAATAATTCAAGAGCAAGAGAACTTGCTGAAGGACTTGCGGATTCGACTGCAAGAAATGTCAGAAACTTACAGGATGCAGTCGCAATTATCGGCGAAATACGAGAAAAGCTCAAAGTTCTGGAAGACTTTTACAATAATAGCAATTCCGGTAACAGCTCTAATTAGCGGCGGCATTGTGTGGGTGTTGATGCGGTAGAAAAGCTGTGCAGGATGGATGGGATTGCGGAGAGAGGTTTGGGTGCTAAGCGAGAGTAACAGGTACCATTCTTGTCTAAAAAATACTTAGCTACAACAATATTTTGTTGTTCTGATACTATATATGATGTTCTATTGGAGTAAAAATGGCACTTAAGAAAATAGTGTTAATTTTTTCATTAAACAATAAAAGTTTACGTCGCCTAACGTTCTAGGTAACTGACGGTTTGGGCAGGAATAGGGCGTTGCGTAGCAACGACCCCTGCCCAAACTGTGGCGGAGAAAAACCGTGCAGAGGGCGTAAGCCCGAACACGGTTTTTCGTAGCCCGAGCCGCAGAGAGGCGGCGAAGCAGTTACTGTTTGTTAAGTGCAGGTTTTATAAATATTTTTTACAATTTATCATCTTTTTACAAACATAATTCCATTAATTGTTATAGTATTCTCAGTATTTGTGAATGAAAAAACTTCTATTGAGTTATCTGAAAATAATAATTCTATTTTATTATCATCAGAAATAGAATAAGTCCCTTCAAATACATTGCTATATATATTTGTAATATAAATATCTTCACTTTGTTTATATTCAAAAGTACTTATAAATTTTAATTTATTTTCTTCAATATCATAAACAGATCGATTTAAAAACGAAAGAGAATTTTCCCAATTATCACCGTACCAAGCAACAGGCCACCATGAACCTGTAATTTTTCTAGGATATTCTGTTAATTTAAAACTTTTACCTGAAAATTCTATTATTGTACCAAATTCAAGATCATTTTCATCACCCCATGTACCGTTAAATCTACTATTCTCACTACAACAAATAAAAAAAGCAATCAATACTATTGGCAAAATACCAATTAGTATACATTGTTTTAAATTTTTCATAAAAATCTTCTTTATAGTGTATTATTTATAAGAAAATTATATTCCCTATTCTTTTATTATATATTATTTAACTTAAATGTCAATACTTTTTTTATATAACTTGCACTAAACAAATGGTAGACGAAATACACATTTTAACGTTATTTTTTATTATATAAATTTTTTAAATATTATATATAAAAAAATGTCTTGACTAAAATATTAGTTTATGATATACTAAATAAGGTATAAAACTATGATTATTATTTAGGAGTTCTGTATGAAAAAGTTAATTCTAGTTGTTTTAATTATTCTAATTTCGGCATTTAATGTTTTTTCACAATCTATTGTTGTTTTTGAACATTCTAATAATCTAAATATAATCTATGAAAATTTTAAAGAAAAAGTTCAAAATTTTTCTTTAAATTATAATTATTTTGATTCAGGTATAGAAATGGATTATTTACCATTATTAAATGATAATGATAAAAATGTTATTGGAAATGATAATTATTATATAATATTTTTACATGGATCTGGTATAGTTGATTTGGATATTTTATTTTTATGCAATAATAAAGCTAAGGAATCTGTTGTATTTATTTTCCAAAAAGAGCCTCGTGATGTATTTATACCCTGTTCCATTGATATAATAAATGAATGGTTATTGTATCAATATATAGAGTCATTATTTATTATGAAAGGTTCTGCGATGGTAACAGGTACCATTCTTGTCTAGTGTTGTTTGTGTGTTAAGCGACACTATATGTAGCGTAGTAGATCAGTAAAAGATAGCTGCTACCAGTTGGAGTAAATGTTGAATAAAACAATAACCGAAATTAAGAATAACATCTCCCAAAATATAAAAACAGCCGGGAACTCCGTATTTGCTGATCCTCTGACATTTAAAAAAGCTCTGCTTCTTTGTTTTTACTCTATTGGACTACAGTACGCCGCCGGGTTTATCGCTTATATCGCAAAAATTAATATAGGATTTGTTCCTGATTTATTATTTCTTGCGATTGTACTTTTTATCGCAAAAGAAATGGGAAAGAACGAGCTGCGGCAAATACTTAAATGGCGCAGTATTCCTATACCTGTATTTGCAGGCGTGATGGTTCTATTCTTCGGGTTTAATATACTAAGGTCGGAATTTAGTATACTCTTTCAGATATTGCTTCCGGTGCCTGATGGTTTTTTTGACAGTCTTTTTTATAAACCCGAAAATATTTTCATGGTTGTCTTGTTATACTTTTTGTCCGGCTTCTCCGAAGAGATTTTTTTCCGCGGAATACTGGCGCGAAAATTTTTCCGTTCATATTCACCATTTAAAGCCATTCTATTCAGCGCACTGCTATTCGGGGTTATGCACGTCAATCCATGGCAGTCTTTAAACTCCTTTTTAGGCGGCATTTTTTACAGCTGGGTTTACTGGCGTTACCGCTCGATATGGCTTTGCATATTCACTCATGTTTATTCAAATTTACTTGTGTCTTTAATGCCCTTACCCTATACAGGAGTGAGTTCCGGTTATGGATTTATATACCGTCATCCCCCATGGTTTTTAGCGCTGGGAGCGGTTCTCTTTGTCATTGGTTTATTGATGATTATATTATTTAGCGTTAAAATAAAGAGGATTAAAGAACAATGATAATATGCTCAAACGGTAACAAAAATATAATGAAAAAGATATGTATTTTTTTATTTTTATTAATCCTCCATAATACGCTATTCGCTCAAATAGAAGATATAGAATATATAAATGATGTTTATATATTAAACTTTATAGATAATAATTTTATTGGGGTGTATTTGTCTATAGAATTTCTTGAGACTTTAAATAAAACAAAAAATTATGCAATTGCAATGAATCATAATACAAATTATGGACTGGATGATTTTTATGAAATAATTGTGGTATATGAAAATCATATAAAATATAATTATCCATATTATGATGGTTACTGGTTAATTTCTAATTATGATTATCAAAACTATAAATTTGAATATATAAATGAAAATGAAATATTTATTACAGATCCTAATGATCATAAATACATAAAAATAACAAATGATTTATTAAACTATAATGAAATTATTAATAATATTATAGGAAATATTGTCTTAAAAGACCTTATTACAAATGATTTTTTAACAATAGAGAATAATATTATCTCTATACCATCGCTGGATAATAAAAAATTCATTATTAGAACATTAGGATATTTGTATAATAATATCGAAAACTTAATATTAGAAGATTATGATAATAATAGATTAGTACGTTTAAGTATAGAAAATTATATATATACAATTTTCTGGATAGAACGTAATTTTTATACATCATATCAGAATGTAACTAGAGTAGTATGGGAACATGAATATATTAATAGATAATGGCGTATTACTAATGGTAGACGAAATTGAGGCTAAACGATTAGGAAAAAACATAAGTAAAAGGAAAAATATATGAAAAAAAGAATTATTTTATTTCTTGCCTTATTTACAACAGCAGCGATTTTCGCCTTCGGGAAAGGGATAATTGATGATAACCAACTAACCAGTGTAACCATTCCAAACAGCGTTACCTATATCGGTAAAAAGGAATTTTATGATAACCAACTGACAAGTGTTATAATTGGAAACAACGTTACCACTATTGGGGATTGGGCATTTGCTGAAAATCAATTAACCAGCATTGTTATTCCGAACAGCGTTACCTATATCGGAAATGCGGCATTTGAAAATAATCAACTGGCCAGCGTAACCATTCCAAACAGCGTTACCTATATCGGGGAAGGGGTATTCTCTAATAATCAACTGACTAGCATAAATATTCCGAACAGTGTTACTGAAATAAGATATAGAATATTTCAATATAATCTACTAACCAGCATAACCATTCCGAACAGTGTTACCTATATTGGAGAAGGAGCATTTTATAGTAATGAACTGACCAGCGTAAATATTCCGAATAGTGTTACATATATCGGAAAATGGGCATTTGCTTTTAATCAACTGACCAGCGTAAATATTCCAAACAGCGTTACCACTATTGAAGAAAAGGCATTTGAAAATAATCAATTGACCAGCATTACTATTCCAGACAGCGTTACCTACATCGGGAGAGGGGCATTTTATCGAAATTCTGATTTAACCGCAATAAATGTTTCATCAGATAATCTAAATTATATTTCAATAGACGGGGTTTTATACAATAAAGACGGTACTACTCTTCATTCATGGCCTGCCGGAAAAAATGTTGAAATTAATATTCCGAACATTGTTACAACTATTGGAGATTTGGCATTTTCTAAAAATAAATTAACCAGCATTGCAATTCCTGACAGTGTTACTTCAATAGGATATTGGGCATTTTCTGATAATCAATTGATCAATGTTACTATTCCAAACAGCGTTACCGCTATCGGTATAGGATCTTTTCTTAGAAATCAACTGGCCAGCATTGATATTCCGAACAGCGTTACCTATATCGGACATGTGGCATTTAGCGCAAACCAGCTAACCAGCGTTATCATTCCGGATAGTGTTACATCCATCGGGGTTGGGGCATTTGCTGAAAACCAACTGACTGACATTGTCATTCCAAACAGCGTTACTTCTATCGAGGCAATAGTATTTGCTGATAATCAACTAACCAGCGTTACTATCCCAAACAGTGTTACCTATATCGGGTATAGTGCATTTAATTATAATCAACTTACCAGCGTTATCATACCTGACAGTGTTACAAATATCGAGAGCGGGGCATTTAATAACAATCCGTTAACAAGAATTACAATAGGTAATAATGTAATGTTAGCAAGATTTATAATATATGATACTGATTATTCATTTCCTAACGGCTTTGATTTATTCTACGAAAGTAATGGAAAAAAAGCTGGAACATATGTTTACGAAAATGAAACGTGGAGTGAAGTAAGATAGAAAAAAGTGAATATTTCCATAAGTGAATAAATAATAATATATTAATATTATTAAAGTGTAGCCCCAACTTCGTATATCTATAATGTTAGGCGACATTTGCGCGAGGATTGAAAAACAAGAAAAAATAAATAAAAAACACCAAAAAAATTATTTTAAAACGGTTTACATAATCTTGACACAATAAGAATAAAAATCTAAAATATTGTTAATAAATACTAACTTAAAAGGAGGAAAAAATGAAGAAATTAGCAATTTTCTATATTATGGTTAGTTTTATTGCGCCTTTCCTTGCCGCACAGCAAAACAACAACATGGTACGAATTAACGGCGGCACATTTACAATGGGAAGCCCTGCAAATGAAGCGGATCGTTATAACGGTGAAATTCAAAGGCAGGTTACAATAAGCGCTTTCTGGATGGGAAAGTACGAAGTAACGCAGAAAGAATATCAGGAAATTATGGGAGTAAATCCCAGCAGTTTTATTGGGGAAAACTTTCCTGTAGAAGGTATAACATGGTTTGATGCAATAGAATATTGTAATAAAAGAAGTCAAAAGGAAGGGTTTACGCCTGTATATACAATAACAAGAAGGACTCCCTCAACAGGATACCCGATAACAGCAGCTACAGTGACGGTAAATTGGAACGCAAGCGGCTACCGCCTGCCAACAGAAGCGGAATGGGAATATGCCTGCAGAGCGGGAACAACGACAAGATTTTGGAGCGGTAATGACGATGCATCGTTGGCAGGGAAAGCAAATATTTGTGATTTGACTTTTAAAGATAGTTATCTAAATCAACTTGGTGATCAATTAAAAGAATTATATGCAGATGGTGTATATTGGACAAACATTAGAGACGGGTATGCAGCAACTTCACCTGTTGGAAGCTTTACAGCCAATGGATGGGGTTTACATGATATGCACGGAAATGTAATGGAATGGTGTTGGGATTGGTATGGAGCTTATGCAGCAGGATCACAAACGGATCCAAGAGGCGCAACCTCTGGTGTCAACCGCGTTTTACGCGGCGGATATTGGGGCCATTCGGCTTTGCTCGTTCGTTCTGCCGTTCGGTTCTTCGAAAATCCCGGCAGCCGGTACTACGATATCGGCTTCCGTGTTGTGCGTCCCTGAGTTATGTGGAATGCAGTGCTGCCGCAGAACAAACTGCTTTCCAGCAAGAAGATAAAATCTTTTTGCAAAATTGAGTAACACTTTCCTGTTAGTATTAGAATGAATTTCCAAAGAAAGCCGTAAAATATTATTTTATTTTAAAATAATATTTGTATAAAAATTAAATGTTATGCGCAAGTTTATTCAAAATGGCTTGCATAAAATATTATTGTATGTTAGAATAATTATATATTTGGAGGAAAAATGAAAAATATTATTTTTATGTTTTTTATTGTGTTGTGTTCTTTAAGTTGTTCTGCATATAACTCCAATAAAAAAATTATCGGAATTGGTGATTATATAATTGGTGTTATTGAAAATGAAAAAATTCAATTTTATGAAATGATATTTTTTAATAATGACAAAAAAGTAGAATTTGAAATCTTAAATGGAAAAGATTTAATTTTACCTTATGAATATACAGATGTAATTGATACTGAATTAGGTATTGGTATAATATATAAAAATTTAATTAAATTTTATAATGGAAATGATGAACCATTCTTTAGTGAAATTTTCCAATGGGAATTAATTTCAGATATTGATAAGATTTTACCTAATGAATATACAGGAGTAATTAGTATTGATCGCTACATAGGCGTAATTGTAAAAAATAATATTCAATTTTATGAATATATATATGAAAATAAAATTTGGCAAATAATACCTGATGTTGATATGGCATTACCTAATAGGTATAAAAATGTGTTTGGTTGTAGTATTGGAATAGGTTTAATAATAAATAATAAAATTGAATTTTTCGACTATAATTTTGAAAATAAAAATTGGATAAAAATTCCCGGAGCTGACATGATTTTACCAAATAACTTCAGAAATGTATTTGGTTTAGGTAGTAAATACTTGGGTGTTTTTGTTGATAATGTTATTAAAATATTTGAATATAGAAATGATATATGGGATAATATATATAATGTTGAATTAATATAAGAAATTAAATATTAAAACTACTTGACATAAATATAAATTAATAGTATTAATAATTTTTAGGAGGAATTAATTTATGATTATTAATAAAAAATAACATTCAACCTAATACATTACTTCAACCAGGTGGATCAGAAGATGGATATTTTTACTCGTATCGTACAAATATACGCGCTTACTTCGCATAACAAACGGTAGGCGACATATTTGTGAGAATAAAAAGAGGGAAAAATGAAGGAACGAATTTATATTTTTATAATAATTACAGTTTTATTGTTTAATTCATGTAATAAAGTGAATTCCAACATATTATTACCATTAAATCGATTAGATAATAACCCAATTAATAAAATATTAGGATTTAACGGCCTAAATACAGACGATCTTCAAATTGGTATTATTTCAAATAATAAAATAAGATTTTTTTCATGGCAGTCTGGTGATGATAATTGGAATGAAGTTGAAAATGTTGTTTTTTATTTATCAGATAATACCAAAGATATTTTTTCAACCGGAAATGGTATTGGAGTTGTTACAAATAATGAAGTAATATTTTTTGAATTATTGGAATCTGTCTGGCATGAAAAAATAGAATTAGTTTTTAACTTGCCAAATAATTGCCAGGCTGTTTTTTCACCTTTTAATTGGAGATATTTAAATGTTATCGTAAATAATAAAATAAAGTTTTATAATTTTGATTCAAATGAAGGTATTTGGAGTGAGAATTTTGGATTAGAATTGGAATTACCACAAAATACCAAAGGTGTATTTGCAGATGAATGGGGTGGTATATTTATAGTTTCTAATGAAAATATAATAAAATATTATTCAAGAGAATTATCTGAAAAATGGGATGAAATACATAGACTTGAAATAAAATTACAGAAAAATTTTCGGAATGCTTTTTTTCAATATTATTTGGCTATTTATGATGAAAATGACATAAAATATTATATGAGTCAATATCCAGAAGGTACTTGGGTTGAAATATTAAATGCAAAATTTGATTTGTCGGCTATAAATTGAAAGCAACAAATAACGGCCCATAATAAACGTTATGTGCAATACTACCCGAAATATTATTAATAAAAAAATACTTGACAAAATAATTTTTTTAATGTATAGTAAAAAAACATGAAATAATAAGGAGAGCTTTATGTTAAAAATTAATAATTTAGTTAGAATTTCCTTGTTTTTAATTATATTATTTGTTTTTGGATGTAGTAATAATAATAAATATGATATAAATTTAAGTGGGAGTTGGAATCAATATATAGAGTCATCACATGTTATGAATGACATTAAATTTAATGATGGAATTTATGAATATTATTTTTGGAAGGATATAGTATATATAGGTATTTATTCTACGAAAGAAAACCAATTAACTATAAAAATAAATAAAATTTTTGGAAGCTCATTCTCACAAATTTATAATATATATCCTTCACTCGAGGAAAAATGGTATTTAGAAGATGAATTAAAAGACATTTTAATAAATGTTTATAATTATAATGAAAATCAATATAATAATAAATTTGAAGAATTATTTAATGAAGTTATAATGAATTATTCTATTATTGAAGATAAATTAACTTTAACATCAGTAATTAAAGATTATTATTCTGATGGATCATCAGCTATTATGGAAGAAGTATATAATAGATTAAAAGATGATATATAATATACGAGTTGTACTGCGCCTAACAAACGGAAACTGCTCCGCTGCCCTGTACAAAGGAAGAAATGTTAGTATTTTCGGCATGGATGTCTTTGTAAGAAACGATGTATCCTTCATATATATAGCCTTCGTCAAACTCCCCAGTTATACTCGCTTTTATGCGTGGGTTTTCCGCTCGCGGTGATTTGGCAGGGGGAGTTAAAATTGCGGCCGTATCCAGAGAAAAGAAATTTGTCCTTGCTGTTCAACAGGCTTAAGCTCAACATGGTCACATGTTATCACAATTGCGTTTGTACATTTAGCGGTCGCAACAAGAATGGAATCGGCAAAGGACATTTTTTCGGCAGTTTTGAAATATGCGGCCTCATATACAATATCCTGGTTAAGTGTTTCAATTACGAATACCGGAAAGGTGTCGTAGATTTCACGAATGATCTCGTCAGCTTCTGCAGCTCCAACTTTTCTTATTCTGTCATAATAAACTTCAATAAGATTTGCAGAATTTATACTCAAAATAATTTCATTATGACTTGCTTTGGCAAAGAGTTCTTTGACAATATCTGCTCCTTTTTCCCCGTTAAGAAATGCAAGTACCGCACAGGCATCAAGAAGATAATTTTGTTTTGGCAAGACGTTCCCGCTCCTCTTCCTGACGTTTTTCCATGGTTAATTCTCGTTCTTTATCTTCACGGCAGTCTGCAAGGAAATCATCCACAGAGCCTCTCTTTATATTTTTATGAATACCATATAGTTTCATGTATGGAGGCGAATCCTCATTTACAGTTTCCGTTGTGCTTTGCGGGGATGAGGATTTTACATGAATAAGTCCAAGGTTTTCCAAATCGTTAAGCAGGCTAAGAGTTCCCTGTTTAATTATTTCTACAGTCACAGTCATACCTACATTATAAACAAAAAACATAAAATAGTCCATTGGGATTATCAAAAGCGGGAAAAATAAACATGAAATTTATCAAAAACCTTGGGGCCATATTGTTTTTACATTAATTATGCTTTCCTGCGTAAACCGCGCCTTTACGCAAAATACAGGGCAATCTGCATTCCCTAAAAACAGCATTAGTTATGTGCAATAAGCACACCATACAAAAATGTATATTGACATATATTAAAGTATTAGTATATAATATCTAGGATGAAATTGGAGGAAATTATGATACGATTTTTTATTTTGTGGTTAATATCTTTGGTTCTTTTTGTTTTAGCAACTATTTCTGTAATTGCATCGGAGTTTATGTACACTATTGTTCCATGTTTCTTTATTATCGGGTTATTTCCTTCAGTATACATGTGTATATTATTTGGAATTAAGGAAATGTCAATGTCCTTTTCTTTATCGCATAAAAAAAATTATTCTAAAGACATATTATTAAAAGCAAATAATTTTTTAGAAATATTTGGCAAAGTAACATGGATTTCCGGGATTGTTTCTTTTGTTGTCGGCGTTATCTTGTTATTACGAAATTT
>Ga0209755_10006863_pt1 | contig 12470 bp, 5 predicted proteins | sample TergutCo191P1_FD_187301 | JGI IMG/M metagenome (GOLD analysis project Ga0209755, IMG submission 187301) | Cornitermes sp. P1 segment gut microbial communities from Petit-Saut dam, French Guiana - Co191P1 (SPAdes) (version 2) | ecosystem: Host-associated > Arthropoda: Insects > Digestive system >... | reverse complement strand
ACCATCATCATCATCATCATGAGCTCTGAAGGGTTAGCCGTCATGCCTGTTCCTTAACCCTCAAGGCGAATTTGGTCCTGCCATCTTTCGAAAGAATTATCAATGTAATTAGCTGCATTTATGGAGGCAAGAATAAGAGGCGGCGAAAGAAGATTTTAAAAAGATTTGCATAACTTTTGTTCTTTACTAAAGTGTCTTATCGTGATAAAGTGAAATAGAGTGAAATATAGGCCATCTGCTCTATGTGGGAAATAGTGACATTTATACAGAATTTTAGTTAAAAAACGAAGATAACTGGGTAAAAGTCACGATTTTTGGGTTCCATTTTCTTTCGTGAACTGTCTACAAGTGATCCGAGTGACATCTGGAGGCAGTGCACGCAGCGGGCGGGTATCGACCCGTACATGAGGTGACGGGTCACTCAACAGCTGACCTCATATGTCCAATAAAATTTGGACAGCGGTTATCATATTAGTTTTGTGCACTCTGCAGACTTGCGTGTTCGTAGAGAACTTGAGAATTCCCTGCAAGGAGTGACGATTCTGTGGATTTTTGATCGCAAGCTGTTGAAAGAGGCTGCGTCATTTGGAAGAGGTATATCGAACTGAGGGTTCACAATTTACGATATAACTTTATGTTTTAAATTACACAGCGTTTCAGGACTTAGACCAAATAAAATGTCGTCTTTTGGTATAAGTATACATATCCCGTCTTGAGTCATACTTACGAACGTGCTGAACTGTGTGTTTCAGTGCAGGTTAGAGCCGGCAGTTGCTATCCAACAAGTAATAAAGTTAGGGAAAGAAATGCATAGGGTAAGGGTCGAGACTCTGACTCCCTTACATTTAAATTGTCTCTAACGGCGCATGACCCGTGGGAAAACTGAATTGAACTTAAGAAAGAACTTGATATTTCTGTACGAAAAGGCGCGAGACAATCCAGAAGGGCAGGAAAAGCCTGCAGGTCTTCATACGAAATTTCCGTTATATTTGTCCGATATTGATCAAAATTAGAGTGAGTGAAATGTGTCGGATTATTCTCCTTATATCAGATTAAAGAAGTTCTGTTTAGAACTTTTCGAGTTTTTTCATGCACACAGACGCGTGGAGAGGGCGGGTGCAATGTGCATTTCACACAGATTCAAAAGTGTATGCAGCTATATAGAATAATTTTAAGAATTACTACAACTTACCTTTTCATACGAAGCAAAATAGGTGCACACTATTTCTTGGTATATTTATTTCAACTTCTGTACATGTTTCGGGCAACCATGTGCTCATCATCAGGAGAACTTACTGTATCTATGCGACACCGGTATTTTTCATTCTGTATGGGTGGTTGTCTGGTCTGCAGACCAGGCAGCCACCCATACAGAATGAAAAATGCCAGTGTCGCACAGATACAGTAAGTTCTCCTGATAATAAGCACATAGTTGCCCGAAACATGTACAGAAGTTGAAATATACTAAGAAATAGTGTGCACATATTTGGCTTCATTTGAAAAGGATTAAACAGAGATGCACCGTCAACAAAACATAAAATACGACAACTCATCTGAGGATTCGAGTAGCACCACCTACCGTTTTCTGTAAGTGGTAATAGATGAACATGGCACAGTGTACATTTTCCACTTTAACTTAGGTGTGGTGTACTAATGCTTTACGGGCTTTCAGGGAATCAAACTGCAGAGGATATTTAACACTGTACGAGATGCGAAGAGACGTGCGTGACAGTACAGTGATATGGAATGCACGAGAGGGGAATCGGTGTTACTCGTGCACTACAATACATGATGCTACCACTCATAAGGGAAATTGGCGGAGAAGTAATAGACACTGCTGTAGAAATAAGGGATATCCTATCGTACTCACACGTGGGTTAAATGGCAAATAAATTTCGTGCCTGGTATACAAATTTAGGCTATTTTCGTATCTCAGTTTGTACGAGCAATTGATAAATTACGGGTGTTTCCTGGAATTTTTCGTATATTTGCGGCTCCAAAATTGTAGATGGGAGAGTCCTGAGTTATAGGATACTTGACGTTGCTACCGAGATTCGATCAGGTAATTCTCACTTGCGTTTCTGCTTCGAGTCGACATAGTATCTACTGGTTGATATGTGGAATCACATTCGGTATTAGAGCAGTAATATGTAAGTACCCATTAGGTTACTAGCAAGAATTTATGAAGAACTAGGAAAAAAATACAACATATATTATACAGTATATTATTATTTGAATGCTGTATGGCATAGTATTACGTGTACGGACCATTTTGAAGGCGCTACGTTAGCTACTGAAAGGACTCCTAGATGAATGCACCTACGATGTGCTGAAACATGCAGGAGACATAATAACGTCTTATGTGTATATATTTCGGTGAATGTCAACTTGGTTTTTTTAATTGATTAGTTTGTTACTGTGTGCATCTAGTTCGCTTCCAGTGCAAACTGTGTGGGATTTGTGATGAATAAATTTGCATAGGGTGATTTCTAGCAAGAATGATGACTGAAGTACCGTACTATATTAGCAGTCACAAAGCATTCAGTTATTATCATTCTCTTGTATTTTATACATTTTAAATCGATCACGTTAGATACAAGTCTGAAATATGGAATGAAGTTACCTACAGTTAGAAAAGCTGGGTGACTGTAAATATACATCCGTTGCTTTATTCTTTTATTATTCCAAAATGGCCGAACTTAAATATTCTGCAACCCTTTTAACGCTAAAATATCCTGCTGTTAATACTGCGTTGTGACAGAACACACAACACACAACTCGCCACGTTACGAAGTTAGGTTCTTTTGAATGTAGCAGCACAAAAGACAGGCTGCTACATTTCCTACCAGGTTAGCCGGTCAGCCAGGAGACCGACGTTTTCTACAGGTACAGTTGCTGCACTGCAGGTTACAAAATTCACGCGTGAAGTGTTAAAGAGGTTTCATTCCCGTTATGCTTGCGGGTTGTTGCACAGGTTATGAACATTGTTTTGCTATAAGGTGCAACTAATGCCCCTATGTAAACCCCTTATCTTTTGAGTTACGCTCCTCTTTGGAGGAAACAGTGTAGGTGAACTGGTGGGTGGGTATGTCATAAATCTTTCGTTTTCTTTTGCTGGTTCTCAGAAAAATTCTTTCATCAGCATTTTGCTTTTCATGCAACAAAGAAGAAGGAAAACAAACACAACCCACCAAGAGAGACGCTGGTTCTATTTCACGAGAATAAGACACAAAGAGGAGATAGCGAGAAACATACATAAAGATAAACACCCGACATTACATAAGGTTGAGGATGTGGTGACTAGAAAAGTGATTGAAGTTTGATACCAATGAGAAAAGCGCTATGTGGCTCTGTTTATGGTTTGCAAACAGCAGAATGTTTTCTCTCTTTCTTTTTTGGCTATCACCGATTTAGATACTTTGTCCCGTTCTTTTCAGAACAAACCTCGGAAAAAATTTTTTGAGACATCTTGTAATGCTCCTTGAAAGTAGAATGGGCTTATCTGAAGCCACAGGATTCTTTCTTTGGGATCATAAAACTGAACTGCAATTTTGTCGGTGGGTCTGTGTTTCTGATCAACACGGAGAAAAGTAATAGAATAATTCACTGATCTTCTTTGAATTAAGTGTGGATGCCATGCTTTTGAGCCATCCAATTACAGAACGTGACTTCTTCACCAACATTGACTGTTTCTTAAAGTGTTTAATGACTACGTATTGATGAATTATACGTGATTCCTTGTGTGGGAGATTGTATAAATAATAAAGAGGCGTGACTGGAAAGAAATATGAGAGATAATTACGCCAATTTAGTTGTCTAGGTGGAACTCGACTGCAGGAACTGAGATAAACCGCGACTTCCTTGAAATGAGTTAATCTCGTGGGTTTCAGTTTACTGCAGTGATAGAAAATTCAAAAGGACAATTAAGGTTTTACTTTTGTGTTTCCGTGCATCGTAGTATAGGTCAAATAAAACACCAACTTGCTGCAACACTGTGCAGGTTTCGTCCCTAATATGGTGATGTGATGACCTACCTGCAACTATAACACCTGTACCAGGGGCCGCCGTGCCAGTTTTTTTAATACTCCTGATGATGGGCGCTTGACGCCCGAAACATGTAGAGTGACTCTGCAGAAATAAAACCTACACAGTGTTGCATCAAGTTGGTGTTTTATTTGACAATTAAGGTATTGTTATTGTGTGAACTGGAGACGACAGGTGAAAGGGTTGAAGTATCTGTCATGTGTATGTTAATTTTTCAAAATAAAGTGATGGTTAAGTTCTTTTATAACAGAATATAAAGTGGAAAGTTCTATACAGACTTAGTTATAAACTCGATAATAAGAACATAACCCGTCGATACACAACTTTTATATTAGCAAATATAAACCAGCTATCTGTTTCGGCTACATAAAGTAGCCATCGCCAGGCTGTACACATCAGAAAATGTAAAAGGAGAATTATGTAGCTGTAGCCATACATACCGTAAGATGGTCAGAAACTGTTTTAAGTGGGCCACTTAAAAGACGGGGAAGAATAGTTATCAAGATGGATATACCAAGGTCACGGAAAGAAAGACTGTTGTGTGGTGGGGACAACGGCGTTCGAGTTTTCCTATGTCTGTTTACTCTTCCCCTGTAGCATGTCAGTAAGCCAAAGTCGCTTATCAGTAGCTAAAATTAAGCCTGTAATATATAACTACTAACATTCATGTGAATAGAACAGGCAGACGACTGGAAGGAAATACACAGAAGTGCGGTCTAGTGGGAAGCGTAAGCGCCAGGTAGCGACGTGGAACAGAACCATCCTGGGAGCGTCTATGGCCTTGGTATAGCCAATTACTCTGATAGATGGTATGTGTTCTTTTGATCTGGTCTCTATTACCTGAGGGCCATAGGTGATCTGAGTTGTGGTTGGTCCGTCTGGAACTGTGTCGCTGAAGTGGTGTCTACAGACACAGCACACGTTTCTGTCCGTACAAAATTCACTAATCCTGCTACACAAAGCCATGGATGAAGTTCCACATCTAGAAATAACGACACACGCTCCAGTTACCTCGTCATATTGCTCATAATGTTGTTTTTTTCAAACTTGTCTCTCCCACATAAAATATTACTGATAATCTGATTATTCAAATCTCAGGCTATTCACTTTACCTTTCATGTTTACAATTTTTTGTATCGAAGTCTTGAGGGATGTAGCTTTTTATTATCTAAGGTACACGCCATTTTAAAAAAACGCCATGGAATTTTCGTCAGTGGTTATTTTTCGTGATAAAATTTTAACTGAAATATTTTAACCATAGCCAATTTCCTGCATTAAACTTTTATAACTTGGCTTGTATCAACCTTCGTATCTTCATTACATTTTATGTTATATGTACAGAAATGTGATAGTGTAGTATTGTCGTATTTGAATGTGTGACTTCTGCGTATTTTTAAAATGAAATTGTGTATCGGGGAGTTTTGGAATGAGTTGGGAACACGTCACACAGTTACGCCTTTGAAAGAATTGTGTATTGAGGGTCCTTTCTCCCCCGTCTTAATTACACATAGCGTTTAAATAAGAAAACCTAGACGAGCGAATGTGACAAAATCGGCTGTATGTACATTGCTTAATTTTTTTATCACGTAAAAACCAAATAGATGCACAATATGTCAATATGAGTTTATATTTAAAGTTTAAAACATAATATATCTGTGTTTCGACTCTGTATCAGTCATCGTCAGGTAAAACACACATCAATAGGTTATGTATGAAACATGAAGTAGTAAAACCTAGGTTTAAAATTTATACAGTAACCTTAGTGAAACTTGTCTTGAGCAGCATACAGTAGCGTAGAACGTAGAATGTAAAATATTCCCTTATAAAGTCGGCGTGATCATGAAGTAACATGGAATTCTGTGACGTTTGTATGACGGTACAAACATAAAATATAAAACATAATGTTGTACATGAAATATGTAAAACAATAGTTGTAAATACACACCAGTATTTCAGAATGACGTGTGTATAATGAGGGGGTCGGCACGGTACTGCAGAAAAATGGAAGTGGATAGGAGCAGTGCATTCCGTTGTGTGCCACGTGTCTGCATGTTGCAGGTGAATGTCTTATGCAAGATTGCATTAATGGATTACGATCTCCAGTATTTTACTTGAGTATGAGTTTATTGGTGTAACTATACATCCGGGTGTGGAACTGTTCGGGATAATTCATATGAATACCCTTATTCACGTAATAAAGAAGCGACATTGTGTTATTAATGGGTTCATATTCATGTAAATGTTTAAGATGTGTAGTGCTTATGCAGAGGAGGATCACTGTAGTTTATATACCTCAAGCTTTCTTCATATTTTTGTTTCAGATTACGACCAATTGGCCACCGGTAGTATTCTAAACCAAAAATGTGATAACTCATGAAGAGTCGAAACATGTTGGAGATATTACGTTTGAAACTGTAAATATAAACTTACATGGCTAATTTTGTCGGTTGTTAGCATATAGTAATTAAATAAAGCACGGACTGAGAAGTGTGATTAATATCGTAGGTATCTTTACCTTTAAATCATTGATATTAACACGGAAATATTTACCATAGAGCCACAAGAAAAGTATCAAAAAACAAAATACGTTGTTGAATGAAGTGAATAAACTTACAGTTTACTTGCTCGTAATTGCAGGATACATACAATTACAAACACGAGTTTATTTCGTTGTTACGTATTGCTTCAAAGCAGTGAATCAGACTAGTGATGTTCTGTACTGGGCTGAGAATTCGAGGAAAATGTTAGATTGTATTGGACCGTAGGCGATGACTGATGCAGAGCGACAGCACGGACCCTCTATCAAACATCAAACAAATTCCACTTCCCATTTAAATGAATTGAGTTCTCGGAACAGTAAAAAATTATTGAAGGTTCACCATTACGGTGGTCCTGTGGGATAAGCCAGGTTACGAGGCCAAAGGCCAAATTCGTTGGGACCGTTACTCCATTCTGCCATCACAAATGAAATTCACAACACGCGACATAAGTAACTGTAGACTGCAGAAAACAGCTTTCAATAAATCCATAGTTCTTTTCGAATTCTTAGTACTCAGGGCTTGAAACCTGATGAGGTCATATTCATGAAGGGGTTAAACGTAGCAAAACTGCATCTGTGACCTTGAACCTCTAGTTGTTGAATATGAAGTGTTAACTGCGGTGGAAGTTTGGTAATATAGGCCTATTTACTCAGAAGTCTACTGTGTGAATCTGGAATTTGGATAAACAGAGGAATGTCAGGGATGTACACAGTTTGTTTCTTCTGAAGAATACGCGTTTACCTGTATTTAGTGCTGGTGTATCTACTGTGCTCTGCGTGTTTCGTCTGTCCAATACCGGTATATTTTGGAAATCTTAAGGCTCTTGTATTTTTAACATAGGTATGCCATGAAGATTCTATTGTTTTCTCTCGCAGGAACCATAACTACAATATCATTAATATTTTCGCACCTAAGATATCCATTGAATTTACATGTACGAAGCTTGGTACATACAAGACACGGAAATTCAGGCTGGAAAAGTATTTAACAGTGGTGCCGTGTTGGAACACAAAGGGAGAAAACGAAAAACACAAAGTAAATTGAATCAAGCAGGATTTATAAAATAAAGTGTATAAGGTGTATTTGGTGAGTTGTGCATAATATACAAGGGCGTGGAAGATAAAATGTTAGTGAAATGAGTCAAGAAAGAAACCAAAGAAGTTTACGTTTTCTGAACCATGAATCGTGATTTACATATGTAATAAGAACCAATAAGATGCACATTTTTTTCATTAATGGTTTAATTCAATTATACTTTCTTCTAAATGTTTCGGACATCTAGATGTTCATCATCAGGAAGACTGTACAAGCAACTTTACGGCATTTTATCATGAATCTATACAAGCAGTCAGGATGTGTTTGATACTCAATCAAGTATCATACACATCCTGTCAGCAACTAGACTGCCTGTATAGATGAATGATAAAATGCCATAAAACTGCATGTACAAGTCTTCTTGAAAATGAACACCTGGTTGTTTGAAACATGTCACATACAAAACAGTTGAATTAAACCATTAATGAAAAAAGTGTGCATTTTGTTGGTTCTTCTTACATATGTAAAACAAAGAAGGTTATATCGAACGGTACTAAAGCCGGATAATTACTTAGTAAAGTTTATCATTACGGGCTGAACGACTGGGTTCGATACAGTGCTTGGATGTGACTGTATGCACTTAATTACCATATCCAGATCAGAACGGCTTTTGGCACACACGACTGGATCATGGATAAGGGAATCTATTTGTCAATGAGTAAATAGGCTGGGTGTGAAGCTGGTCACTCACCTATATTTATGGCAGTAGTTCTCCATACACACTGTACAACTTCAGAGGGTGGAATTTAGGCTGAGCTTCAACTTTGCGTATTCTATCTTTTCCTCGTGCTGCCTTTTTTGCTGTTCCCTTCACATTCCCAATTTTTGCCTTTCCCATAATTCAGGTCCCAAGTATTAATTTATCTATTCATTTACCGACTTATCTGCTTTACTGCTTCTTGTAATTTGGTGAGGTTTTATAGACACTGACATTTATGGTGTGCTGCTCGTGGGAACAATGAGAGTTGAGGGTATTTGTCTACATGACGAAAAATCTTCGTCTTTACTGTTCTCATAGGTATGTTGCATAAGTCAAACAGACTGCAACAAGCTGGACATTTCAGTTGGGACAAAGCAGTAAGAAACGCATACAGAATTTTGGGGGAGCACACTTCGGAGGAGGTTATTGACAAATTAAGACGGATAAGGGAATGGTACTTGCATAATATACAAATGAGCCCAACAAAATACATTTATACGTGGTTTAACTACATTAAAGTTACTTACTATTATAATCTGCTACGTGTTTCGAGCCTTTCTCTTCCATCATCGGGGACACAATAGATACAGGAGCTGCACAAAATGTTTGTATATACCTTCAGTGGTAATGCAGCCCTTGCGTCTGCCAAATATATAAGCACCCTAAACATGTGTATTATTGGAAAATTTTTGGAATTTTATGTTTTTTGCGCCTTGCATTGTAACATAATTATACAATACAAGCTAACGAAATGCACCTTCTCTGAATTAATATGAAGATATAAAAAATTAACCATTGAAATACTAATTTAGAAAAGGTGCATTTTGTTGGTTTATATTGTAAAAAACGTGGGAAATTAAAATTAATAAATTGTGTTTGTTTCTACTTTAAAGTAGCAACACAATATAAATGTTTTTTGCATTCAAGTAACTACTTCAGTTTCTTCGATCCGATTGTGTGAAGAAATCCCGTTCAGTTCGCATTACGACGTGTGTTGTCTAAGTGAACGCGTTTTCTTAGAGTCATTTGTATATTGGTAATACAAGAAAAATATGGAAAATATTAACGTACTTATGTGACCCCCCTAAAGGAATACCTGTTCGCTACTCAGTCGAATTAAATCAATCATTGAATTAAACACACTGAGCAGGAAGTTGCTTGCATCGTTGATAAGGTTATTGCAGGCAGCTACTGTAAATACACTTCTTATTCCAACAGAAATGAATATGTGTAAGTAAATGAGACTTACGTTCAGTTGTGATGCTTGTTTACAGCTCCTGAGAAGAGCCTGGAGTTTACTTCCTCGAAACCAGATTCTGACGCCGTGAACCTGACCTGCAGGGCACGTGGTGTCTATCCAGAGCCCAAGATGGCGCTCTACAAAGATCCAGACAGGTGAGATTTACAAAGACATGTCATGACGTGGACAAGCAGTTTTATTTGTGACTGTAGGATGCTTCGCACTGAGGCATTTCAGTAGGGATTATTTGTAGTTCTGCATGTCCAAACGAAAAAAAAAAAAATAGAAAAACAGGCGCGCGGTCAATACTGTGCTTACGTATATACAGTTTGGAGGGAGGTTGCTGTATTTGCTCCGGTAACATCGACAATTGTATGGAAAGGATATTGTACATAAAAAGCAAATGTTTGATGGGGTAAGGTATGAATCTTTGACGGTGTCGGAATGCAATTAAAAGTTTCTGCAATATACGTGCATGATGTCTGTGTCAGCCTAATATGGAGTTTTCGAATTGTGATGCTGTAAATGCGATTGTAAAATTGATAGTAATATAATAATATAATTATAATATTTAAATTGGTAGGTTATTATAATAATTTAAAATACTAATAGTAGTAATTTGGTCATAGAATAAATAAATTGATTTGCTGGCGCCCGAGGGTAGGAAAGTAAGAAGCCGAAGCGTGTGGGCTCGTTTGTCGAAACTGGTTGTGTTGTGGAATTGTGGGTTCGAATCCCGCCGGGAACATGGAAGTCTGTCTCTTGTGAGTGTTATCAGGTAGATTTCCCTCCGTCGGGCTGATCATTCGTCGAGAGGTATCCTACCGAGTGTAGTGTGTCTGAGTGTGATCTTGAGTCCTCGATAATGATGAGGCCTTGGCCCACTGGGGCTGTTGCGCCATGGGAAAAAAGTAGTAATTTACTAATAGCATCAATAAATTGATTCGTCAGCGCCCGAGCGTAGGAAGGGACGAACCCGGCGCGTGTGGCTGGTTTGCCGACACTGGTTGTGTTTTGGCCACTGAAAACAGAGAGACTACAGACTTCTATCCCGTGCTACAAATGCACGTCAGATGCTCTTAGTGTGCTTGTGCGGTTGAAGTAGACTCTTCATTTTCACTACTTAGACGGGGTGTATAACGTGAACAAATTGTTTGGAAGTCTGTGAAAGAAAATTGTCCTTATGAGAAGTCCCGATAGAAAGAAAAATACCCAGAAGAATGAAAACTTCTCGAACTATAAATTTATGTGCTGGCAAAGTAAAATTCTAAACCTTGTGTCCTTCTCGGATGTGGCATGATTTACAGTAAGCAGGAACGTACACAGCCTAATGAAAGATGTTAATGTTAACGGAAGTATCCAGGCATTCATGACCTTACAATAAGGTGAGAGAGTTTGTAGCTATTGGTCCGTTTTAATAAAACAGGTTCCTACAGCTGTATTAAATTAATAATGAATTAATTGTTTAGGACATTAATTGGAAATTAATTGAAGAAGGGAAAATGTGGGACTGTCCTTTGTAATTGCAAGAATTTAATGGCACTTTTTAAAAAAAATGTTATTTCAAGAAAGGAACTTCACCTTGAGTCGAGAAATATTTTCACAATAGGCTTGATTAGGCGCGAGAGGTAACTACTCCGAGATCCGTTGGGAAACAAAGTAAGTGGATTTTCGGTGGAGAAAGCATTAGAAATTTCTGGCTGGTCCATACGTCGTGTGCACTAAAGATCCCGTGACGCGTGCTGTGCCAAGGTGACCGATAAAAAAATATGTTTATAATTCAGCACGGTGTTAAACTGACAGCTTATATTAAACGACCCTCGTAATGACCACTTAGTTCATAACAAACTTACTGTCGTAATGAATATAGCAAGTGTGCAGTAGAAGGAATCTGCTGTTACTAGTCACATCCAAAGAAATGTACCTGAAACTCAACTAATAAATCTGATTTGATTATAATAGTCTAATTCTTCAAAATATAAGACTGAACTACGTTAGGGAACTGTCATAATAACCGCATAATTCAACACAATATGAAGATGGTAGGCTATACTGGATGTGCATAAATGGAATCTTGCAGGAACTGACATATTGGAAGGCATTACCCTGTCCTCTTGTCTCTGTATCAATGCTATACGGACCTGCTAGCACATTGCACTCGCTAGAAAGGAACGCCACTGGAGACGCTGTCCAATCATGTGTTACACGTGTTCAATTGACGACAAATCCAGCGATATGGTAACATCTGCACGTCTCTCTGTGTGTCAGGTGGCGCTTGGCGATGAGTGTGCGTGACGGCGTAAATCTTTAAAGGGGGAAATTGCAGGGCTGAAAGGAGCTGTAATAGAGAATTTCAAATTTTGATTATGATGAAGATTTACTGTGGTAACGGCTGACACCGACACAAGAAGTCCTCAGAATATTTCACTGCCATTGACGGCATCCAGAGTGGTAATTTTACGATAACTGACGGGCTTGCCGTCTACCTGTTTTACATTGTAAGACGTAAATAATACTATATCTCTAATTACCAGTATCCCGTGTGCTTACAGTGACAATGAAACGACTCTGCGTGTGAATGGTACTGAAGGCAAAATTTATAATTACTCACAATGACTGTTGGCATTTAAAATTGAATTGGAGCCTGGAGAGAGCAGTAAAGTGAACATACATCATATAACAGCATACAACAAGATAGTACACAAAACCACACCAACACCCACGCCCTATTTCGAGAAAACCCAGAAAGACAACCCGGCCAGAACATAATCAACGCACCACTCAGCACAAAAGATCATTCAACCCCGCAAACTGTAGAAATCTGCACTAGAAATGTCCAACCCCAACACAC
>Ga0209755_10006862_pt1 | contig 12471 bp, 8 predicted proteins | sample TergutCo191P1_FD_187301 | JGI IMG/M metagenome (GOLD analysis project Ga0209755, IMG submission 187301) | Cornitermes sp. P1 segment gut microbial communities from Petit-Saut dam, French Guiana - Co191P1 (SPAdes) (version 2) | ecosystem: Host-associated > Arthropoda: Insects > Digestive system >... | reverse complement strand
AGCAAAGATGAAACCCGCGCTCTTGAGGAAGAATACGCGAAAGTCGGCATCCCTGTAATTTCCAACGCGTCCGCTCACCGCTGGACAAATGACGTTCCGGTTTTGATTGCGGAGATAAATCCCGATCATACAGATATCATTCCTATGCAGAAAAAAGCGCGCGGCTGGGATCGCGGTTTTATAGCGGTTAAACCCAACTGTTCGATTCAAAGTTATATGAAACCAATTCACGCTCTCATGCAGGCCGGTTTTATGCCGCAGAGAATCATCGTGACAACCATGCAGGCAGTTTCCGGGGCAGGATATCCGGGCGTTCCAAGCCTTGATATGATTGATAATATCGTTCCCTACATCGGCGGTGAAGAGGAAAAAACCGAAAAAGAACCTTTGAAGATTTTTGGCTCGATAGAAAACGGCGTTTTTAAAAACGCTGATTACTTAAAAATTTCCGCGCATTGCAACAGGGTGCCGGTTGTTGACGGTCATACCGCCTGCGTCAGCCTTGAATTTGCCGGCAAGAAGCCTTCGTCAATGGAAGAGATAAAGTCGATATGGGCCGCTTACAAAGGACTTCCTCAGGAAGCGGATTTCCCAATGGCGCCGAAACAGCCGATTATTTACCGCGAAGAAGATAACCGTCCTCAGCCACGTAAAGATCGCGACGCTGACAAGGCAATGGCAGTTGTTGTCGGACGGCTTCGTCCCTGTAATGTGTTTGATATCCGCTTCGCCGCGCTTTCGCATAACACAGTTCGTGGCGCCGCAGGCGGCGGCATCTTAAACGCCGAATTGTTAAAATACAAAGGTTATTTGAATTAAAGTGAGTGAGAAATATTTTCCGTTAGATAAAGCTGAGCTTGAAAAGATCGCGAAAGAATACCCAACTCCGTTTTATATTTATGATGAAAAGGCGATTATTGAAAATGTCAGGCGGATAAAGACTGCTTTTTCGATCTTTCCTTCTTATAAAAATTTTTTTGCGGTAAAGGCGCTGCCAAATCCTTATATCCTTAAAATCCTTGCGGCGGAAGGCTTCGGCGCTGACTGCTCCAGTTACGCCGAACTGCTGTTATCTGAAATGGCAGGTCTTACCGGTGAAGACGCGATGTTTACTTCCAATGAAACTCCGGCGAAGGAATATGAAACAGCGAAAAAATTGGGCGCGATTATCAATCTTGATGATTTTTCCCACATTGAGTTTCTGGAAAAAACAGCGGGTTTGCCAGAATTAATTTCATTTCGCTATAATCCGGGCCCGCTCAAGGAAGGAAACGCAATCATCGGCAAACCGGAAGAAGCAAAGTACGGTTTAACACGCGATCAGCTCATTGAAGGGTATGCGCTGCTAAAACAAAAAAGCGCCGGAAATTTACTCCCTAAACGTTTTGCTCTTCACACAATGGTTGCGAGTAACGAACTTTCCGTTCCGTATCACATTGAAACAGCTCGTATGCTTTTTGAACTTGCCGTCGAAATAAAAGAGAAAACCGGTATTCGCCTTGAATTCATTAACCTCGGCGGCGGAGTCGGGATTCCGTATAAACCGGAACAGGAGGCTGTGGATTATCAGATTCTTGCGGAAGGTATTTCAAAAGCATATAACGCAATTCTAAAACCCGCGGATCTTACTCCGATGGGCATCCGTACCGAATGGGGAAGAGTTGTAACAGGTCCCTACGGCTGGCTTGTAACGCGTGCAATTCACAAAAAGGAAATATACCGCAATTACATAGCCCTTGACGCTTGCATGGCGGATCTGATGCGTCCCGCTCTTTACGGCGCTTATCATCACATAACAATTCCAGGCAAAGAGTCGCATCCGTTATCTGAAACTTACGATATTGTCGGCAGCCTCTGTGAAAACAACGACAAGTTCGCTATTCAAAGACTGCTCCCCAAAATTGACACCGCTGCCGAAAACGGCACAGGAGACTTCATCGTCATACACGACGCGGGCGCTCACGGCAGAGCGATGGGCTTTAACTACAACGGTAAACTCCGCTGCGGTGAGCTGCTCCTTCGTTCAGACGGATCGGTCATACAAATACGCCGGGCTGAGACTGTCGCTGATTATTTCGCTACATTAGATATTAGCGGAGGAAAAAATGTTAACCCGAAACCCTAACATCGCCAATCTGAAAGCCGGATATCTGTTCCCTGAAATCGCCAAACGCCGCAGGGAATTTGCCGCGGCTCATCCTGCTGCGAAGATCATCAGCCTTGGTGTCGGAAATACCACTGAACCTGTATTGCCGCATACCAACGCAGGGCTTGTGGATGGCGCAAAAAAACTTGGAACCGCGGAAGGTTATTCCGGTTATCAGGATGAAGGGTTGCCGGCGCTCAGGGAAAAAATTTCCAAAGTGTTTTATGACGGAAAATTTACGTTAGATGAAATATTTATCTCTGACGGAGCGAAGTGCGACATCGGCAGATTGCAGATACTCTTTGGGGCTGGAACAAAAATTGCAGTGCAGGATCCGTCGTATCCTGTTTATGTTGACGGTTCCGTGCTTGCGGGAGCCGCAGGCAGTTGGATCGGCACAGGTTACGCAGGCATTACATACCTTCCCTGCACGGCGGAAAATAATTTTTTCCCGGATTTGGATGCAATCCCCCAGAACAGCTTGATTTATTTCTGTTCACCTAACAATCCGACAGGCGCGGTTTCGGATCGCGCGCAGCTTTCCGCTCTTGTGGAAGCCGCTCTCAGCAAAGGCTGCATCATCATTTTTGACGCCGCATACAGCGAATTTATCCGCGACCCTTCTTTGCCGAAAACAATTTACGAAATAGACAAAGCTGATCTGTGCGCCATTGAAGTTAACTCGTTTTCAAAACCGGCAGGTTTTACCGGAGTGCGTCTCGGATGGTCAGTTGTTCCGAAAGCGCTTAAATACTCCACGGGGGAAAGCATCAACGCGGACTGGAACCGCATTGCAGGCACGATCTTCAACGGAGCGTCAAATATCGCGCAGGCAGGCGGTCTTTCTGCGTTAGATGACGAGGGGTTAAACGAAATCAGAAAATTAACAGATTTTTATTTAGGTAACGCGAAACTAATCAGGGACACTCTGCAAAAATTGGGAATAAACTGCATGGGCGGCGATAATTCACCGTACATCTGGGCGCATTTTCCCGGAAGGGACAGTTGGGAAGTGTTCGCGGAAATCCTTGAAAAGTGCCATGTCGTTACCACCCCGGGAGCGGGATTTGGCCCTGCTGGGCGGGAATTTGTGCGTTTTTCCGCGTTTGGTCATCGCACTGATGTTGAGGAAGCCTGCAGGCGGCTGATCGGTTTCGGTGAGCATTGAAAGCTAAAAGTTTAATTTATAAAAAAAGTTTATTATAAACCATTAAGTTTATAGTTATTTGGTCATTTAAATAATATTGACGGTATTTCTGTGTCCGACATATAATTTAAAAGGAATAATTATGATAACTAAATGGGGTTTAAAAAATTTTAAGTCAATTCGTGAAGCAAATCTTGAATTTGCTCCTCTTACTGTGTTTACAGGCGTTAATTCAAGCGGTAAAAGTTCGCTTTTACAGTCGATTGGAGCGCTTGCGCAATCAGCGCACTTTTCCAAATTTTTACAGCAACAATTTCCGCTATTTAATAGGGCTTCGGATTTTATATCTTTTAACAGCGGTAATAACGGCTTAGTCAATCTTGGCAATTATGATCAAGTTTTTAATAATAAATCTGATAAGGAAAAAGAAAATATTGAGATTGCATTTTCTCTTTTATCGGAAGATATGGACATGAATGTGATACTTGGATTAGGATGCGATTCAAATATGAGAAATGTTGTATTTAGGTCATTTAATCTGGATTGTAGTGAAAAAGGACATATATCGGAATTTAATCTGAATCCGCCTAACATTTTCATGGACCAGGATTCTTTGGAAGAGTTAAAAAAATCATCATTGTCAAAATATAATTTTAAAATAGGAAAAACAGACGGATGTAATTTTAATACATACTTTATACATAACGAATTCTTTAGTCCTATAAAAATAAGATTAAAAATATCGTATGAAGCTTATGAAAAAAAGTTTCAAATATTTTTTAAAATTTTATGTAATATACCGCAGCAAAAGTTGTCATCAAGAGAAGAAGCTGAAAAATACGCAGAATCAATTATGCCGGAAGAAGTAATTGGCGGCAATGAAATATTTAACATCAAAAAAAAAGAAGATGGTAGCTATGATGTTAATAAAATAACAGAGCCTTCTAAAATAAAAAAATATAACATGGAAATGACAAATAAATGGTTCGAAGAATTCATTAACATAGATCCGGAGAATAATGATTATTATAAAATAATGAACAAATTGTTTCCGGCTTACAAAGACGATAATGGAAAATTTAAAATAGATATTGCAGATTGGTTCCTTGTAATGTCAGGACTGGATGAGAATGATAGAAAGGGATTTTTTCTTGGTTTTGATATTAAACTCTTTGTTAAATACAGGATAGAAGAAATCTGGCTGTCAGATTTTGATGAATATACCGATGAAATTGATCTTCCATCCCAACTAAAAAAAGCGGTCGAATATTACGGAAATTATTTTTATTCAAATATAAAATATTTGTGTCCATTGCGCGAAGAACCTAAATGGATAAGCGAACCTTTTGATATTAATATTAATCCGGATTACAGAGAGGTTGATTTTAAAGGTTCAAATGTTGCCGCTGTTATTGAATATCATCACAGGAAATTTACTCAGATAGAAAATTATCTGCCTCCGAATGAATTTGACATAAATAAAAAAAAGAAAGATATTAATTTTACCGAAGCGCTGATGGAATGGATGCAGTATATCGGATTTGCGGAAAGTTTCACAATTAATGAAATAAAAGAAAATGATGAGGTAAAACTGGAATTACTTCTTAAAATTGACGGAGAGAAATATTCTCTTCCGCAGTTAGGCACTGGCGTAAGCCAGGTTCTGCCCGTTCTTGTAATGTGTCTTACCGCTAAACCAGGTTCTACAGTAATTATTCAGCAGCCGGAAGAACAGCTTCATCCCAGAGTGCAATCACGTCTTGCGGATTTTATTATAGCGATGGCTCTATCAGGGCGGCAATGTCTGATAGAAACACATAGTGAGTATATAATAGACAGAATAAGATTACGCACCTGTCAATTTCTACTGGATGACAAAGAACTGATAAACGATACAACAAAAATATATTATTTCAGCAAAGAAAATTCATGCACAAAAATAACGCCTATAGAAATAGATAAATTTGCCGCATATACTGTATGGCCGGATGGATTTTTTGACGAGCGGTATAATAACAGCGAAGAAATTAGAAATTTAATTAATAAAAAAATACTTGAAGAAAGTGATGATGATTCGGAGCTGTCTGATGATTAGTTTTACTATTGACGCCGGCGTATTCGCTTTAAAGCAAAAAACTGAAAATTTAGACGAAGAATATAAAAATATTCAGCAATTTGTATCAAATATGTTTTATCTTCAATTTCTGGACAAATGTCCTTCAGTAACGGTTAGTTATATGAATCTGAATGGCTTAGTGCATGATTCGCTTATGCCAGCGGAAATTAGGCCAAGGATTGCAAAAATTATTAATTCATCATTCAAATTAAATAATTACTCTAATGAATTAATTGATTTTTTTGATAAAATACACAACAAAATTAATAAGAAAGGAAAAATCGGAATCTATGAAAATATTTTTGACAAAGAAAAAAAAATTCCCGACAGAAAATATAATGATATAACCTATAATTACGGAAATTATCCGTTTCATAAAGAAAAAAATTTATCTAAAATATTTAAAAGGTATCTTGGTTTATTATCCGAAATGAATTGTGAATTTTATTCGGATAACAATAATTACATGGTTTTAAGCGGTAATGCACCTAATATTAAAGAAAATATTACAATGTGTTACAGGAACTTTAAACAATCAATGGTAAATATTATTGGCGTGCAGAAAACCGGCGCAATTTGTAAAAAAATAAACAGTAAAACAAGTACCGATAATGTTAATGATAATCTTGTAATCGGCAGAAAAGTAAATTATAAAGAGATTGAAGAAAAAAAATGTTTAAAAAATAATATCTATATAAAATTATATAATTATATGAAATCAATGAATGAAATTATTAATATAATTAATAATAATAAAATAAATTGCGATAATGAAAAACTTGTATTAATGATTAACGCGCATGGATGTCTCTGTTCGCAGGATAATGAAAATTATTCTATTCGTAATTGTCCCCATAGAATATTTGAAGATGAAAACGGACAGTCCGGCTTTTTTGATCTGCATTTAAAACCAATAACGGAGACTAAAGAAAAATCATATTCATATACATTAGGCGGCATTGATTATAATTCCACTTTTAGAATATTTTTTAAATTGGTTAATCAAAAGTTTCTTGTCGGGTGGATAGGTACACACCAGATAACCTGTTTTAATTGCGATGAAAAAACAAAGGCAAAATGTAATAAAAAACCATTAAGTCCCTAATAATACGGACATTAATTAATCAGGAGACAAAAATGAAAGCAGTAATTATAACAGTGCCAATGATGCAGCCTGACAGAGTTGAAGCAATAATTTACCCGGTGGATGGCAATAAAGCCGTAGAATATGAAAAGACTGTGAGAAGTCCTGTAAACCATCAATAAAAATATCGGAGCGGAATTAAGCTATGATACTGTGGAAATTGAATTCCTTGCGACAACACAGACATACAATAAATTCATTAAAGACCTGGTGGATAAAATTCCTGATGACGCGGAATTATACGCCGATATCACTTACGGTTCAAAACCGGAGATTCTTTCTTTGTTTTGCTTGCTTAGGTTCGTTGAAGAATTCCGTTCAGCGGTTTTAGAATATTTTATTTATGGAAAAGTTGAATTTAATAAAAATACAAATCAAAAAGAATATCCTATGATTTTTGATATTACCTCGCTTTATTATCTTTTTAAACTTATGGGCAGGATGGGTTCCGTTGACGCTAAAACAGCATTAAAAACAATAAAAAGATTTTTTTACACTTTAGGAGATTGCGTGGATTATCCGGCGGAAGAACAGATAAAAACAAACATCTACGAAGTTTATTTACATTGCAGAAATGCGTCATCTCCCGCTCTAAAGCAAAAATACAGTTGAAAATAACGAAAAAGCGGCAATAGAAAGAGAAATCTTTTTAAATACCTGCAAAAATCATTATATAGGGTAAAATTTGTAATGATTTAAAAAAATATTTATAAAATTCTATCTTAAACCGTTAAGTTCCGTTTTTTCAGGCATTGTTAATGACAGATAAGGAGAAATAAAAATCAATACTGTAATTTCCTGATTGAATTACTTTGAAGATTTTAATTCTTTTATCTGCGCCGCGATTCCTGACAGGCGGTATAATTATTTATAATATTGACATTCGGATTATTCTCTCTTATAATACTTCATGGATCGCGAATCAAAAATTAAAGACTTAATATCAAACATGACGCTGGAAGAAAAAGTATCACAATTGCTTTACAAGAGTCCTGCAATCGAAAGACTAGGGATTCCTGAATATAACTGGTGGAATGAATGCCTTCACGGAGTAGCAAGAGCCGGTATTGCGACAGTTTTTCCGCAGGCAATCGCGTTAGCCGCAACTTTTGATAACAGCCTGGTTGAAGAGATAGCAGCCGCTATTTCTGACGAGGCGCGTGCTAAATATAATGAAGCTGTTAAAAAGGGCAACCGCGGTCAATACTGGGGATTGACTTTCTGGACGCCGAATATCAACATATTCCGCGATCCTCGCTGGGGACGAGGGCAGGAAACTTACGGCGAAGATCCGTATTTAACATCAACCATCGGCCTTGCCTTTGTCCGCGGTTTGCAGGGAGATGATCCTGAAAATTTAAAAATCGCCGCCTGCGCCAAACATTACGCTGTTCATTCGGGGCCTGAAAAAGATCGTCACACTTTTAACGCGATTGTAAGCAGGAAAGATCTTTGGGAAACCTATCTTCCCGCGTTTAAAGCGCTTGTTGAAGACGGCGTTGAATCCGTTATGGGCGCTTATAACCGCACTCTTGACGAGCCATGCTGCGCAAGCAATTTGCTCATCAAAGACATTCTTCGCGGACAATGGAAATTTAAAGGCCACTTTGTTTCGGATTGCTGGGCAATTCGCGACTTCCACGAACATCACAAAGTAACAAAAAATCCCGAAGAATCAGCGGCACTTGCGCTTAACGCCGGCTGTGATTTGAACTGCGGCTGTACCTACCCGATGCTGACTGTTTCTTACAAGCAGGGGCTTGTCACGGAAGATGCGATAAATACCGCTCTTGAACGTTTGCTGCTAACACGATTTAAGCTGGGAATGTTCGATCCGCCTGAAACAGGCAAGTACGGAAAACTAGGCAGGGAAGTTATCAATTGCGAAAAACACCGACAGCTCGCGCTCAAAGCCGCGCATAAATCAATTGTCCTCCTGAAAAATGATGATAATCTTTTACCTCTTAATTCCGGTATAAAAAAAATTGATGTCACCGGTCCTGGCGCCGCAAATGCGCATACGCTTTTTGGAAATTATTACGGAATCAGCTCTCATTTTGTTACTGTACTTGAGGGAATAGCGGAAAAAGTCAAAGACACTTACGGAATCCAGCTTGAATATCGTCAAGGCTGTCTGATGTACGGAGATAATAGCAAAGGAATTCTTTTTGCAGGTAACGCCGGAGGAACAGTTCAGGTTTTTGAAATAAAAACTGATGAGGTAAGTATTGTTGTCATGGGGTTAGACGGAGCAATTGAAGGAGAAGAGGGCGATGCAATCGCCTCTGATTCAAACGGCGACCGCAATTTGATCGAACTTCCTGCATGGCAGTTGAATTACCTGAAAACAATTCGCGCTTCCGGTAAAAAAGTAGTTCTCGTTCTGACAGGTGGAAGTCCCATTGCTTTCCCCGAAGACCTTGTTGATGCATCTCTCTTTGCATGGTATCCCGGAGAACTTGGCGGTAAGGCGATCGCTGACATCATTTTCGGCGATGTTGTTCCGTCAGGTAAACTGCCTGTCACTTTCCCTGCGTCAACAGCGCAGCTTCCTCCTTACGAAGATTATTCCATGAAAGAACGCACCTACCGTTATATGACACAAAAACCGCAATATCCGTTTGGCTTTGGACTTTCTTATACGAATTTTAAATTTGATGAAATCACTTTGTCCGAGTCCTCTGTCTTATCAGGTGGTAAAGTAAAAGTATCGGTTACAGTCAGCAATACCGGAAAATATGACGCTGATGAAGTGGTACAAATTTATATAACCAGAGACGGACGAAGCGAAGATGAACCGCTGTCATCGTTACGCGCATTTAGCAGGATTTTTATTCCCGCGGGAAAAAGCAAAAAAGTTGATTTTGAGCTTCCGTCATCGGTATTTGAAACAGTAAACGAAAACGGCGAATATGTTTTGCTGCCGGGCTCTTACACGGTAATTGCAGCAGAAGCCGCGCCTGTTCCGGCTGCTGTAGAAAAAGGCGCGGCTGTTCCAGTTACGGCGAAAATATTTTTGTAATGTTAATTCTATGGAATTATCAATTTCAAATATTTTATTTTCATACAACCAAATATTCAAATAAATCAAACTGTAATTTTATTTTTCCAGGGAAATCTTTTAATCCGTTTTAATTTTCCTATTTTAATCAGATAACCAATCGCAATTGAAGCGTCTTCCTGCGACCAGCGGATTGTTTCACTTTGCGCCAAAATCGATGCGGCTTTGTCCTGAGTAAAACATCTTTTGTTTTTACGGAAGAACTCCATAATTGATAATTCTTCACGTAATTTGCCTTTTGATTCCTCACTGAAACCCGGAGGCGGACAGCAGACATCACAGCAGTTTTTTTCCGGCACTTCTCCGCCGGAATCGAAATTCAGCAAATCAAGGAGTAAATGCCGCCTGCAATGTTCTGTATCTCTGGCGTATTTTAAAAGCGCGGAGAGCCTGTTCCTTTCTAAATCATTTTTTGCGCGTAACATTGCGTTGTCATCTTCAGGCCCCCATAAAAGAATAGCGATTGACTGCTCTCCGTCACGACCTGCTCTCCCCGACTCCTGTAAATACGCTTCTACTGAAGGAGGACAATCCCTGTGAATCACAGTGCGGACATCGGCTTTATCAACGCCCATCCCGAACGCGCATGTGCTCACAAGCACAGCTGAGGTATTTTTTAACAGCCATTTTTCCGTTACGGCTTTTTCCTCTCTGCTTAAACCGGCGTGATAAAAACGAATCTCGTTATGCCACGGATAACCCATTTCGCCAAGCTCATCTCTAAGGTAACGAGCGAGTTTTTCCGTTCCCGGGCGTGAAGAGCAAAAAACAATCGCAGGGCGTTTATATTGTATTAAAAGATCGCGTACCGCTAAATTTCGGTTAACGCACCCCTTTACGGAATAGCTGATGTTAGGTCTATCAGGATTGCCCAATATCAAACCTGCTTCACAATCACCGAAGACATACTTCCTGATTTTTTCAAGCACGGGAGTGCTGGCTGTCGCGGTAAAAGCTGTAACAAGGGGCGGATTTAACGCGTTAAGAATCGAACCAATCTCAAGATAACTGGGACGAAAACTTTCTCCCCATTCGCTGACACAATGCGCTTCATCAATCACAGCATGAACAATTTTAATTTTCTCAAACCGCTCTTTCACCTGAGGCGTAAGCAAAACTTCAGGATTCGCGATAATAAATTTACTCTCGCCGCTTTCAAGTTTCCGCCAAATTTCGTCCCGCTCTTCTTTCGTCTGCCCGCCCCTGATTGTCACCGGAGAAAAACCGCGCTCATGCAAACGCCTCTGCTGATCCGCCATCAGCGACAAGATCGGATAAATCACAAGCGTGAGCCCGTCAATCAGCATCGCAGGCAGTTGAAAGCAAAGGGATTTCCCCGCGCCGGTCGGCAAAATTACAATCTGTTTACCGGATGCAACTCTGTCATTCGTCTCTTCATCATCAATTTTAAATTCCTGTGATTCCAAAGACGAAAATTTTACAGGGATTCCCGCGGCGCGGGCCGCTTCCAAAAGGTTTGTCATAACAAGCCTCTGATACGGAAACAGATACGAAAGCCCGAACAGATTTTTCACCGCTTCGCTTAACGGGTCAGGCGTTTCCAAAGGCTCATTTTCTTTTTTATTTTCATTCATAAAAACCTCCATAATATATATGGTTCGAAAGTGAGGTTTTGCTTGACTGAAAACAAAAAAAAATTGGAAATTTTTTTATTTTGAGATTGATTTTATTATACGTTTGTATAGTATAACGCTAAAAAATGTTATTCATCACCACTATACCAACTCAACTTTCTTGTTAGGAACATAACAAGCGCGACAACGGTAAAAGCGCCGATCGATCCGATGAGAAGAGCGTACGATTCAGCGTTGAGAACAGCATAAAGAAGAACATAAGAGATTGTTACCACAAGTCCCATATACCAGCTTTTTTTCCATGACGGCAGAAGCGCGCGGGAATAAAGCGTCAATAAAATGATCACGGCAATGGCGGTAATCAGATAGGCTAGATAAAAAGGCATCTGTTCCGAGAGGGAAAGTATCAAAAGATAAAAAATGATATTCGCGATTCCTGATAAAAGATACGGCACAGGATGGATTTTCTGTTTCGTAAAAATTTCAAGCAGAAAAAGCGTTAAGAAAGGAACTATCAGAAAAAGTATCGCGTATTTTACCGCTCTTGTGTTAAGCGAATAAGTGTCAACAGCGCGGAAAAAATTTACCCCAAAAAGAGAATTGGAAAAATCACGGCTACTGCCGCGGGAAACATCGCTGGAAGCGCCGGTTTCGTTCTTCCAGTGAAGAGGGATATCGCGGCTTAAATAGCTAATGTCCCACACCGCGTTAAAGCCGTTATCTGAAATGTCAGAGCTGCCGGGAAGAAACGCTCCCTGAAAAGAAGGAGACGCCCAATCGGCGGTAATAGCGGCGCTGGTATCCTGTCCCATCGGAAGAAAGCGCACGAGCTGTCCGCCCTGAATTGATATTGATATATCGAAATTTGTTTCATTATTTGAAAAGCCGGATAAAGCCGCGAAAATACCGCTGCCTGAAAAATTGTTAGTCTGCTTTGCGCTGATCGAATCTATCCTGTTGACAATATTCAAACCTTTATTGCCGGGTTGAAAGAAAAGATTGTTGCCGTTCCACTCGGCTTTCTCAATTTTTCGAATCCCCTTCTGACTTGAAAGAACGATGATAATTTCCGCCTGAGTGAAAAAAACTTCCTCATTCGGCAAAAGCGAAGAAAGCGCCTGCGCGGGATTAAAACTTCCTGACAAAGAAAGATCACCGTAAAAAAGCGGTACGGAAAAAATTCCTCTTTTACGAATTTCAGTTTTAAAATCAGCTGTGATAACAAGCTCCTGCGGCGTTATTATCAATGTAAAAGGTCTTGT
>Ga0209755_10006861_pt1 | contig 12472 bp, 10 predicted proteins | sample TergutCo191P1_FD_187301 | JGI IMG/M metagenome (GOLD analysis project Ga0209755, IMG submission 187301) | Cornitermes sp. P1 segment gut microbial communities from Petit-Saut dam, French Guiana - Co191P1 (SPAdes) (version 2) | ecosystem: Host-associated > Arthropoda: Insects > Digestive system... | reverse complement strand
TTCCCGCTCCCGGCGTGAAATTGTCAAAAATTGTTGGATTAGCAGATAACATCGCTCTGCGTCTTGCGGCGTCTTCTGTGCGTATTGTCGCGCCGATTCCCGGGAAACACGCAGTCGGCATCGAGGTTCCCAATGCGAAAAGAAACATTGTTTCTTTCAGAGAAATTATCGAAGGCGAACTGCGCTCCGATAACTGTATGGGAATTCCCGTCGTTATGGGAAAAGATATAACAGGCGAAGCCCAAACCGTCGACCTTGTTCAAATGCCTCATCTGCTGATTGCGGGCGCGACAGGTTCAGGAAAATCGGTCTGCGTTAATTCGATCATTCTTTCGATATTGTATCAGTTGCATCCCGCTGAATGCAGGCTTATGCTCATCGATCCAAAAATTGTTGAACTCAAATTGTATAACGATATCCCGCATTTGCTGACGCCTGTTATTACCGAGCCTAAAAAAGCGTTTCAGGCTCTTCAGTACTGTATTTATGAAATGGAACGCCGTTACGCCTGCCTTGATTCGATGGGTGTGCGCGACATCCGCAGTTACAACAAACGCATCAAAGAAAAAAATATCGCGCAGGAGCATTTGCCTTACATAGTCGTTGTTATTGATGAGTTCGCCGACCTTATGACAACAACCGGAAAAGAGCTTGAGTCAACCGTCGCTAGGTTAGCCGCGATGAGCCGCGCTGTCGGTATTCACCTTGTGCTTGCCACTCAGCGTCCTTCGATTGATGTTATTACCGGGCTCATCAAGGCAAACATACCAAGCCGTATCGCGTTTATGGTCGCAAGTAAAACTGACAGCCGCATTATCATCGATATGGTAGGCGCAGAAAAACTTCTCGGCAAGGGTGACATGCTTTACTCAGGGGTTGTCGATCCCTTCCCGATACGGATGCAGGGCGCGTTTGTTTCTGAAGAAGAAGTAGAGGCTGTTGTCGAGCATGTGAAAACATTCGGAGAACCCGATTATATTGACGATGAAATTTTCTTTGATGACGAAGAAGATGACGCCGGAATGTCTTTATTCACGGATGGCGGCGATCCGTTATACGACAGCGCTCTGGAAATAATTATGCAGCAGGGAAAGGCAAGCGCCAGTTACATTCAGCGCAGATTGAAAATCGGTTTTAACCGCGCCGCGCGTCTAATCGATGAAATGGAACACAACGGCGTAGTCGGCCCTGCGAATGGAAGCAAGCCGAGAGAATTGTTGAGAGGGTTTAATTAATTTAAAATCACATTCAGGTTCCTGCTTATACGGTACCTGCTACCTTTGTGCGACCATGCTAAATAAAAATGGTACCTGCTACTTTTCTTTACGCGATGCAAATAGTGAAAATGGGTACATTAAATCTTATAAACTTTCTAACGAATAATTAAATAAATTGTATTATTTTCAAAATTCCAATTGAAAATAACAGGGTATGGTTCAGATGTTAGTGAAAAAACAGGATTTTTTGTATATATTTTTGCTGTGTTATTTGAGGAATTTGCATTTATGGTAATCGTTGGCTGTCCTTCATTATCTATAAAGTCATCTGCTTTTATTATAACATTCACAGGTAAAGTATTTGTTACATGAAGGTCAAATGGATTATTATTCTTGAAAGTATAATTAATACCAGTTGATGTTGTTTTTGATTCCATTAAAACACTAAAACCAAACCCATAAGGACTTCCGGCATCAATATTATTGATTCCTGTAAAACGTTGCCCTGTTTTAGTTTGGAATTCTTTTAAATTGGCAGGTGCAATTGTTTCTATATTTAAGGAATCATTAAAAATAAATGATACAGTTTTTGCAGATTCATTTTTAACTGTATAATAATAATATTCTGATATGTCGCACGCACTTATTAGTAAGGGTATAAATAAAAAACAAATATTAATTTTGCGCATAGATAACCTCCATACTAATAATTATTCTAATCTGTTTGCCTATTCTTTTCAAGATAGGCTCAATATTCATGGCAACTCCTTTATTTTATTAACAAATTCTCTCTATGTTCCGCAGGAGCTTCCTTGTTATTTAATAATTTAATATATCTTAACATAACAAATATTATCTATGAATTGAAATTCGGCTTTTGTCGGATATGTAGAAGATAATACAGAAAATCTTGGAGTGCTTGTATAAATAAAACCATTGTTTTCATCGTTAGCAGGAATATATAAAATATCCATCCACCCATCTGCTGATAATGAAACTGCATACGATAAAGAATTAATTACTTTTAATTCGTATGGCACAATATCACTTACAGTAATAATATCGCTATGCTTTTTTTGCATTACTCTTTTTGTAGGTTTTAAATCATCAACATTATAAATGCTGTACCCAATAGATTCTGATTGTTGAGGCTCTAGGGTTATTATGTTATGACCAGTAGACCATTGAAACGAAATTTGACTAGAAGATTCATTTACAATTGTAGTATTTTGATTAATCATACCACATGAGTATAATAGAATAATGACGCTAACAATTAACCAAAATTTTTTCATACAGCCTCCTATGTCTATAAATAGTTTTATTTATATTTTTGTATTTCAATGTAAAAAATTGTAGCAAATAATGTTAAGGTAAGCAAGAATTACAATTTTGTGTCTTGAATCATTATATTTATAACTCCTTGACATAAACAGACTAGTCTATTAAACTAGTTTATAGGAGTTAATTTTGATAACACAACAGATTGGCGCCTTTGAAGCAAAAACCCATTTTTCGCATATTTTGGAAAAAATTGAAAACGGCGATACATTTGTAATTACCAGGAGGGGTAAACCTGTGGCAAAAATTATCCCTTATAATGAAAAAACAATGAGCCGTAAAGAGGCGATTGAAAAGCTTAGAGAAATGCGAAAACTTTACCGCGGAAAACCATGTGATTTTAATATACGCCAAGCCATTGAAGACGGGAGAAAATATTGAATTACGTTTATGACGCGTCTTTTATTTTTGCTATAATTTTACCTGATGAAAATAATTCAAATATTGACAAGATATATAACGCTTTAGATGAAAATGACGATGTATATATTCCTCAGTTAAACTGGTATGAAACCGCGAATGTTTTTAGGAATTTAATCCGGCATAAACGTTTTACCGCGGAGGAAGCCGCTTATTTTTTCCCGATGTTATCATTTGTGGGTTTTAAAACTGATTTTGAATCAGGCGTAAATTATTCTAAAAAATTATGGGAATTGGCTAACGAATATAATTTATCCTCCTATGACGCTGCGTATCTGGAATTGGCGGACAGAAAAAAAGCAATTCTATGTACTCTCGATGAAGAATTAAGAAATGCCGCAAAAAAACACGGCGTGAAAACGATTGATTGATTTTTCCTATAAAATAATCTAATATATTAGATATAAAGGTTATTTTATGGCAGTATTGGTTAATATATTAGATATAAAACAGGGACTAGCAAAGCGTTTTAGGGCGCGAAGACGCGAGGCTAAGGTATCACAAAACGAATTAGCTAAACGCTCAGGAGTATCGCTTGGGTCTGTTAAACGCTTTGAAGGATCGGGGGAAATTTCACTGGCAAGCCTTCTGCGTATTGCCGCTGTTCTTGGTTATGAAACTGATTTTGAAAAATTATTTGAGCGTAAAAATTATCAATCTTTGGATGAAATAATAAATGCAAAATAAGTTGATAAATGTTTTTTATCATAAACAAAAAGTCGGGCGGCTTGCCGAAACGCCTGAAAAACTGCTTGCGTTTGAATATGATCCTGACTGGCTGCGAAATGGTTTTTCAATTTCTCCGTTTAAATTGCCGTTAGAAAAAAAAGTTTTTATCGCGTCACGCGATCCGTTTGACGGCAATTTCGGAGTATTTAACGACAGTCTGCCTGACGGATGGGGGCGTCTTTTAATCGATCGATTGCTAATTAAAAAACATATTAATCCTGCAAGTGTTTCAACGCTTGACAGATTAACGATAACCGGCAGTTCCGGAATGGGCGCGCTTGAATACAAACCGGAAGAACATTTAGTAGGTAAAATTAATATAAGCGATTTAGATACGCTGGCGCGCGAAGTTGAAGCGGTATTAAACGAAGAATATAACGGACAAAAGCTTGAAGAGCTTGTTAAACTTGGCGGAAGTTCAGGCGGAGCGCGGCCAAAGGTTTTAATAAAGATAGATAATGAGGATTGGCTTATAAAGTTTCGAGCCGGTTCTGATCCTAAAAATACCGGTGAGCGGGAATTTAACTATATGACCGCCGCGAAAAAGGCAGGCTTGAATGTGCCTGAGGCGCGGCTTTTTGAAGATAAATATTTCGGCGTTAAACGGTTTGATCGCAAAGGCAGGGAAAAAATATTTATGATTTCCGCAAGCGGGTTACTGGATGCCAGTCACAGGTTTCCAACGCTTGATTACAACAGCTTGATGGCGTTAACGCTGCAGCTAACGCGGGATTTCCGCGATGTCGCGATGATGTTTCGTCTTATGTGCTTTAATGTGTTTATGCATAACCGCGATGATCATTCTAAAAATTTTTCATTTCTTTATGATGACGGGCAATGGCGGATGTCGCCTGCTTATGATTTGGTATATTCTGACGGCATGGGCGGTGAACACGCGGCGGCGGTTGACGGAGAAGAGCGCAATCCTGATGATAAACATATAATGTCAGCCGCGAAAAAAGCAGGTCTCGAACAGCGTTATGCGAAAGACATTATGGAAGAAGTAAGAACCGCGGTTAAAAATTTCGCGCCTGACCTTTAATCAGCTAATTCTCTGTTTTAGCAGGCGATATGCGCTGAGTCAGGGTATTTGTTATTTTTGTTATCAGTTTCGGCGTTTTTTCGGGCCCTGAAATCTCGTAACAGTAATCGCCGAGTTTTTCTATTTGGCGGACAAGATCGATAAACAAAAGTTCCGCTTTGACATTTTTTCCCGCTTCGATGCGCTTGCGTCCCAGTTTTTGCAATTTTTTGCGGCTCTTATCGATGCTTTCTTCAAGTTCAACAGCGCGGGCTTTTTGTTCCAGAGTTGGTTTGCGTCCAAGCTGGTTTTCTAAAATCTCGAGGAATTCTTCAACCTGATCGACATACGGGATAAGCTGATCCATTTCCTTATCTTTAAACATCAAATCTTTTTCTACGCTTTTTTCAAGCAGGCGGCTGATGCTGTAACATTCATCGCTCATTGATTCGAGCGCGACTATCACCTGTAAAAGATACGTAACGCGCGCTTCTGTGTTGCGGTTTAGTTTTACGCGCGAACATTCAATCAGGAAATTGCTGAGTATTTCGCGCATTTCATCAATATATTCCTCTTTCTTATGCAGCTCTTCGCATAAAGCCGTCGTGTTTTCCGCGTTCTTGTCTGAGTCTTCGCGCAGGCTTCGCAAAACAACGCAGAAGCGCGAGAACATATGCGATACAATTCCCGCCATGTTGCTGATTTCTTTTTCCGCGCGAAGAATGTTAAACTCAGGCGAGCTTGCGTTAATTGTCGCAAGATACGCGAAACTATAATGTTCGTCTTCTTTTTCAACTTTCTTCTTTTCGCGGATAAGAAATGTTAAGAATCTGGCGTATTGCTTTATAAAAGGAAGGAATAAAATTGTGTTTAACACCTTGAACGTTGTGTGAAGCATGGCAAGGTGAAAACCGATAGCAAGGTTAACGACTATTTTTCCTTCAATATCATAAACAACCGGCGCCAGAGGATTTCCCGGCACTATTACATCAACAAGTTTAAGCACAGGCATTAACAGCGGGAGTGCCCAGCACGCCAATATTACATTGAAAAGCACATGACTCCACGCGGATCGTTTCGCGTCGGCGCTTCCGCCGATAGAGGCAAGTATGCCGTCTGTTGTTGTGCCGACATTCGCGCCTAATATCATGCCGGCGGCCATTTCGTATGTGATTATATTTCCGCCTGCCATAACTATAATCATGGCGACCGCGGCTGTGGAAGAATTTATAATGAGCGTCATTATAAAACTTGTGCCGAATGCGATTAATACAGCGGCAAATCCCATATCCTTAAACGCTTCTATCGCGGCGGCGTTAAAGCTAATATTGCCGATTCCTTCGGAAAGATAATAAAGCCCTAAAAATAAAAAGCCGAATCCCATTAAAAATTCGCCGATGCTTTTATATTTCCAGTTGATTTCCTTTAAGATAAAACCGATGCCTATTGCCGGAACAGCAAGAGCGTCAATGCTTATTTTAAAACCAATCATCGAGACGATCCACGCGGTCAGCGTGGTGCCGATATTCGCTCCGAAAAGAACTCCGATTGACTGAGTAAGTGTAAGAAGTCCGACATTCACAAAGGAGACAACCATAACCGAAACTGCCGACGAAGACTGTATAACAGCTGTAACTATAAAACCTGTAAAAACCCCGACAAGACGGTTACTGGTCATAAAGTTCAGCGCTTTACGCATCCGTTCGCCGGCACTTTTTTGCAGTCCGTCGCTCATTATTTTCATACCGAACAGGAACATACAAAGACCGCCGGTCATTGTCAAAATAAGTGAAACAATTGCCATATCAATATGGTACATGAGATAATGATAACTGGCTAGTATAAAACCACTATTCTTAAACCTCTGATTTATTCTATTATTAATTATGGCTTCCAATATTAAACAATCAATCGAACTTCTTATTAAGAACATCAGGGATTTAATTTCCGTAGATGCCAAAAAACTGGAATATATTATCGCGGCCCAAATCGCGGGCGGGCATGTAATTCTTGCGGATTCTCACGGGGTGGGAAAAACATCTCTTGCAAGGGCGCTGGCTCAATCGATCCAGTGGCGGCCTGAGGATTTGAAAGTATTGAACAGCAAGACAGCAAATGACGCGGGCGGCAAAAACGGTAATGTAAAAATGGAAGGTTTCAGCCGCATTCAATGCACTGTCGATCTTCTTCCGCAGGATATTCTTGGATTTAACAGGTTTATCGGGAATTCGGGGGAGCTGCTTTTTAACAAGGGCCCCATCTTCGCGCACTTTGTTTTGTGCGACGAAATTAATCTGCTTACCCCGAAAACGCAGGGAAGTTTTTTTCAGGTGATGGAAGAGCAGAGCGTAACAATCGAAGGCAAGCTGTACCGTTTGACAGATCCGTTTTTTATTATCGCCACGATGAATCTGAAAGGCGTTCACCTTTTTCCGCTTCCTGTGCCTCAGCTTGACCGTTTCATGATTCGCCTTTCGCTCGGCTATCCAAGCGCGGAAGATGAAACTGAAATCATTAACCGCCACGGAAAAATTGACGCGTGGGATAATTTCAAAAGCGTCATCGACAGCGGTGATTTAATTAAATGGAAAAAAATGGTTGATGATGTTCAAATGCATCCTGATGTTACTTCTTATATTGTAAACTGCGTCCGCTTTACAAGGATTCATCCCGATATTGAAACACCCGCAAGTCCAAGGGCAGGCGTTCGCATTTCGCGGCTTGCGCGATCGCTTGCTCTCTGCCGCGGCATGGATTTTGTCACTATCGATATAGTAAAAGAAATTTTTATACACGCGATGGCTCATCGAATTATTACCCGCGATCCTTCCATACCGCCCGAAGCGCCGCTGCAAAGCATTTTAAAATCGGTCCCTGTAGAACCGAAACGGGATTAATATGCGGCAGTTGTCATCCGCCGCGCATTTATCTGCCGCGCGCGGAACATTCCGCCGCTTTCAGCTGGTTTTTACGCCCTCAGGCGGCGCTGTTCTTGTTATTTCGCTTATTGGATTAATCCGCTCGCTTGTTATGCGCAATTCCTACGAGATTGTGATTTTCTGCGCCGCGCTGTTTTTGCTTCTTGCTCTTGGCGCCGCGGGCGCGTGGAAATCATGGAAATTAAAATCGATGGACGCGGGCTGGAAGCCGCCTTTTCCTATGACCGCGTGCGCGGCAGAAGAGACAGAAATTACAAGCCTTGATCCGCAGACTCCCGGCTCTTCAATTCCGCTTTTCTTTCGCCTTCATTATATAATTAAAGGAAGATTCTTTCCTTCTGACGCCGAAAGCTGTCCTGTGTTAGTTGAAACTTCCGTTCCGCGTAAAAATACTTCCGCTAAGATTGCGCTTGATTTTCCGATGTCGGGGGTTTTCCGCGGAGAAGGCTTCTGTCTGTTACGCGACATTTTTGGTTTCTTTTCTTTTAATTGCGGCCAAAGGCAGCAAAGAACAGTTATGGTAAGAAGTTCACCCTGCTTTGGCAAAAAGCCAATCATTAACGCGCAGACAGGCGCGGAAGACAGGCGCAGCAAGCCCTCCGCCGACGAAGAACGTTACTATATGAGGGAATATACTCCAGGCGACCGGTTACGCGATATTAACTGGAAAAGTTCTGAAAAAATCGACAGCCTTATTACAAGGATTTCCACTGATAATCAGGAAAAAATCACAAGGATAGAAGTGCATTTTCGCAATTACGGCGCTGACGCTTTTCTTGAATCATTGTGGCTTTTGGATCGCGCAAAGGCTCAGCTCTCTTATTTTTTGCGAACCCTGATGGAACAGAACTCTTCCTTTGTTTTTGACGTTTACGGCGCGGGAAAAAACTGGGAAATAGAAGACATGGATGATCTTGAAAATTTTTTTGAAGAGCTTTCCGGCCTTTCCTTTATGCCGTTGAAAAATGAAAATTTTTCAGGCGCACAGAATAAAGGCGACATATATGTTTTTTCAACAGCGTGCGATTCGGGGTTACAGGGTTTTCTGCTTGCGAATAGCCAAAGACCCGTTTCGTTATTTTTGATTCAACCCGCAGGCATCGAAAAAAGCGAAGAAGGCGAAACAATAATTAAGACTGAAATTTTAAACTTAAGGAATTTTACCGCGATGGGCTGCGGCATACCTCCGCGATGGCTGGCGCGCGGAAAAGTAAAACCATTGGCTGTTCAGACAGGCAAAACGGATGTATTTTACGCAAAGGTTAAATTTTAACAGGAGATGACATGAGCCCGGATACGAAAATGAAAATACCTGATCACGTTCGAGCCTCTTTCATTTTACCGATCATTTTATTTGCTCTCAGGCTCTTTTTCTACTTTAGCGTTATTGTATTGATATTTATCCATCCGGGTATTTCTGTTTCATTTGATCGTACGGGCATAATGCAATGGTTTGTTGTTATTCCATTAATGGCGATCATCGCTTTTCTTCCGGCGGATGCCGCAAATGCGAAAAAAAAATATTTATTCGCGCTTGCAGCTTTGGTTTTGTTATCTGCAATTACAGCAGGATTCAGCTTTGACGCGCTAATTATTTTTGCCGCCGGTTTAATAAGTTTCATTTTATCAATACTGCTGTTTCAAAAAAATCAGATTCCGTTTCTTCATTCAAGATTTGCGAATATAACGGCGCTTGAACCATTTCTTCTTGCGTGGGTATGTCTGCGACTTCTTGCGTTGTCGCGATCAGGCGAAGATATCGCAGGCGAGAGTATTGTTCTTACTCAATTTATTCTTGTTTGGACAGCCGCTGTATTTTTATTTCATAACGCGGTAATTTATTTGGCTTTAAATCCCAACAGCCGCGTCAAAGCATGGAAGGAAGGAATAGTTATTTCTTTTTCAGCGCTTGCGGTCTTTGTGATTGTTCTTGTAATATTGCCGCCTGATTTTGTCCGCAATATGATAATTGAGAACCTTGCGACAGAACGAATACCTGAAAGAATTCAACCTTCGGACGCTGAACGCGGCCTTCCGCGCCGGGGAAACGGCAGAAGAACATTGCCGTTAAATGAAGGAAACGGGCGCGGAGAATTGCGCGGCGTTTCCGAACATGAATGGCCGGGAACCGGAGACGGTTCAGGAGAGAGCCGTCAGTATCTTGTGAAAATTGTCGCGTCACAAAGAGAGCCTGTTTACATGGGTGAAAGTTTTCGCGGACTGCTTGATCCTGTAGAAGGTTTTCTTCCAAGTCCGCAGGAGCCGCTAAATCAAATTGCAGGACAAAGAATTTTTGTCACATGGTTCAATACGGATCGCGAGTATAATTACGACAGGAGAAGAAATGAGGTTTTTTCACTTTCTACACTGCAGCGAAAATATTTTCCGTGGCGGCCTTTTTCCGCTGATCCTGTTATATTAAACGAAAACTCAGGCCCTCTGCGCTATATTCATCAAGTGGCATCAGACATGCATATTGACGATCCTCTTTTGCTTGTAAACAATTATATACGTTATTTTTCGGAGCGTGAAAAAACCGCCCTTGCCCCGTATCTCGAAACGCCGCTTAATAATGAAGATAAAAAAGTTTTTGAAGATTATTTACGTTATGCGCAAAATATGTGGCGAGAAAACCGTGATGAAATAATCGCAGAAGACCGTTATTTAAGTTATGTATATAGAGAACTTGGCGGAGAAAGCGGCAATGAATATATTGAAAAAATTATCGCGATTCTTACAAGTTTTTCAGATTTCCGGTATAACCTTGCGTATAACGATGATTCTTCTATTTCCGCGTTAAAAGAATTTATTTTAAACACAAAAGACGGAGACTGCGTTGAGTTTTCCAACACGCTTGCGCTTCTGGGACGGCTTGCCGGAATTCCTTCGCGGGTTGTTACAGGGTATCTTGCGGCTGAAGGATTGCAAACTCCCGCTCATTTAGACGGACTTTCAGTTCTTCGCAGCAGGATTCCGTTCCTGCAGCAATTTCCTTTTGATAACCTTTTTATGGTGACTAACGCCCACAGCCATTCGTGGACGCAGTTTTATATTCCAAATTACGGCTGGCTTGATTTTGAAGCGACATCATTCTCAATCCCGCCTGAAGGCATGGGAGATTTTAATAATTGGGATGTGGTTATTCCTATACTTGACGGAAATCGCACTTTCTCGCAGGTGCGTAAATTTCCGTGGCAGGCGGCGGGCAGAGCGGCTCTTGTTTTTTTAATCACCGCCCTTGTGTGCGCTTATGTTCTTCGTTACGGCAGAGAACTTATTTTATATCTTGGTACGCGGAAAGGAAATGTTAGAAGCCGCGCGCGCTGTCTTTACCTTCTTTTACTTGCGCGTCTTGCGGCGGACGGTCAGCCGATAAAACCCGCGTCGAAAACCGCGCATGAGTACGCGGAATTGTTCTCAAAGAAAAAAAGAAGTTCCCGCGGGGACGCGGAAACGCAGAAAGAGGATGTGAATGAAGCTGAAAAATCAATATTTAAATCTTTCGCAGAAATTTATTCCGAGCTGCGCTGGAAGGAATTTTCTGATCAGGCTGAAGCTGACGAGCGTTATAATTTATTAAAAAAAGAATATTTCAATATAATTAAAATATCAATGAAGAAAGGGCTTCACCGATGGTTTATCCGGCTTATCAGTTTAAGAGGACTTGCTTATTTATGATGAAGAAAATAAATATTTTTATTTTATTATTTTTTGTTTTTATTATGCTTAGCGCATGTTCGCGTAACAGCGATTGGGTGCAATTCCGCGGCGAAGGCGGCAGAGGCGCAAGCTCATCGCGGATAAGTCCGCCGCTTGGCCTGAAATGGAAAATCAATCTGCAGTCGAGCGATGAAACAATACGTTCGCTTAATCCGCCTGTTGTTATCGGGGACACGATTTATTTCGGCTCAGATGATAAAAATTTTTACGCGCTGGATGTGGAAAGCGGTTATATGCGCTGGGTGTTCAAAAGCGGCGCGGAGATCAATTCAATTCCTTATGCGGATAAAGATCAGGTTTACTTCGGAAGCAAAGACGGAAAGCTCTACGCATTATCGCGTGAAACGGGACAGGAGATGTGGAGTTTTCAAACAAGGAGCCAGATTAATTCTCTTGTGCAGCGGTATGGAGATTACATAGTCTTTGTAAGCGATTCCGAAGCGATTTATTTTTTGTCGCCCGAAGGCGAAGAGCAATTCAATATTTTTAATCCCGGCTGGTTAAATTTTACATTTCTTATCGCTGACGATGTTATGTATATGGCGACAGGACCAAGAGTTGAACAAATCGGGCCTTATGACATCAATAAAAGAGAGTTCCTCTGGTTTATGTCGTATTACGATTTTGACGCAATCTGGTATTCGTTTTGCGCAATCCGCGGCGATTTATTATTCATGGGGACCGCGGATACTTACAGCGGAATGATTTATCTTGGCTATCATGCAATGAACCGTTATACAGGCGAAATAGTCTGGCAGAAATATCACGACGGCGTTTTAAATTTCTCCGGTAATGAAGCATGGGATTATTTTTGGAGAAACTGCGATATTCTGGATTTTATGGCGCCCACAGTCTGGAGAGATTTGATTATTTTTACAGGCGGGGATTGTACCGCGAGAGCGTTTAACGCTGATACAGGCGATCTTAAGTGGGAGAGAATTTTTGATTTGCCTGTAAGTTCCGCTCCCACTCTTGCTGATGACCGCGTTTACTTCGGGCTTCTTGGCGATGATGAAAATCCGCCGCAGCTTGTCTGCATTTCCGCAAGAGACGGCAGAGTGCTGTGGCAGATGGAAACAGAAGGC
>Ga0209755_10006860_pt1 | contig 12474 bp, 9 predicted proteins | sample TergutCo191P1_FD_187301 | JGI IMG/M metagenome (GOLD analysis project Ga0209755, IMG submission 187301) | Cornitermes sp. P1 segment gut microbial communities from Petit-Saut dam, French Guiana - Co191P1 (SPAdes) (version 2) | ecosystem: Host-associated > Arthropoda: Insects > Digestive system >... | reverse complement strand
CCCCCCCCCCCCCCCCGTATTAACTTTTCCATTTTGGAATAGGAGGATAGGAAGATGAATAAAGTCAAATTTATTCTGTTGGTGGCGAATTTTATATTTGCCATGGCATTAACAGTTTCCTGCTCGGATGATAACGACTCCAGCGGTAAAGAAAAGGCTTTTGGATGCAGGCCGGGAGCAAAGGATCTTTGCTTTGAAGTTCCTATAAGTTTTTTTACTGGAGAAGGGCTATCTTTTAATCAGGCAAAGGCAGGAATGTCAGAAAGTTGCCGTGATATGAATGAAGATGATGATGGAAATGGCATAGGTATATTCTATGAAAATGGTTGCTCGAGTGAGAATGTGCTGTTGGAATGCGACTGTTCTAATGTAAATTATGGAGAATGCCAGCCACCACTTATATTTTATTTTTATGAAGAACAAATGAAAAATATGACTTGCAACGAAGCTTTTGGGCTTTAACAAAAGGAGGTTTTTATGGTGATCGTTCTGGCTTTAGGGCTCATTTTGATACTTTCTTTCAGCACCACGGGAGGTGCCAGCAGTGGCTCCACAAGCGGTACTACAAGCGGCGGAAAGACCAATAAAGAAACTGTTATTTATCAGCAACAGCCTCAACAGCAGCAACCCGTAGTCGTTATGCAGCAGCCGGCAGCTCAACCTGCTCAGAGTGTGCAGCAGAATGCTCCGGTGGCAAAGCACAGTGCCGTAAAGAATTTTGCGGTGAAATCTTATGCTCGAATAGCCGGTGACGATAAAAAAGGCGGCGGAGAGCATTTTAATTCGCTGGTTTTGCTTATGGAAAGCGAAGGGGTTCCTAAAGAGGAAGCTTCGGTTTTAATAAAAAGAGCTTTGAGAAGAGCTAACGGCAATGCCGAAGTCTTTGGAAATGAAATAGAAAAATCAATGTAAATGGTGTTTCGTTGACCTTTTCTTCTGCGCTTTTTATTGTTCTAACATCGCCCTATCACCAGAATCCGGCCTCTGTGCTGGGGCATGTGTTTTTGCTTCAAGCAGATTCTTTGCTGCCATATCCGTTATGGAATACCATAGAATTTGTGGCAGAAGCCGAAGATGCCAGTGTATTCAGCTATCTTACAAAAGGTGTATATGGCGGCTTTGAGGCAAACTATCAGATGATGCCGTATTATGAGAAATATCATAAATATGCAGAAACGGAAAATCGTGAACTTTTTATATATCCGATCAAAATTTCAAAAGAAGAACTCGCAAAATTCAATGATACCCTTAATATTTGGAGAACAAAAGAAGATTCATATAAATTTTTTACAAACAACTGCGTGGACGGAATCTATAAGTTGTTGAAAAGTTCCCTTGATTCCATTCCCGAAGCACCGTTTCCGCTAACTCCGCAAAATTTAATCAGATTGCTTAATGAAGGCGGGCGCATAGAGAAGCCTTTGTCGCAAGACAATATGCAAATGCCCCATAAATACAGCCGTTTGGATGTGGGGATGCTGTTTTTGGAAAAACCTTATGCAAATTTGCGTTTTAGGTTATTTTTGCATGATATGAGTGATAATGGCGGTTATTATTCAAACAGAATAAGCTTTGAGTTATTGGCATTGAGCTTGTATTTTAATTCAAATAAGGTAAATCTCAAAGAATTGTGGTTTATGCGCCTTCGCTCGGAAGTCACTTCTGATAATTTTCTCACTGGATGGTCATGGTTTGCCGAATCTGGAATAGAGGGTGTTAGGGTGACGAATATGGGTTTGGGCAAAACTTACGCTATATTCGGAGATTATTTGCTGGGGTATTTATGGCGTTGCTCGATTTTTGAGGATGAACAGAAGGATTATTACGCAGGTTTTCAAGTTTTCATTAGAGGTTTTTCTGCAAAAAAGTATCGTTTTGGAGCTTCTTTTGATTATTTGCGTTTGCCCGTGAAAAAACATACTGTTAAAACCGATTTGAAAACATGGCTTTCCCTTGATTTAAGCGATGATTGGAATTTATTTGCAGAAAGTTCAATAAAACACTATGAAAAAAGTTTCTTTTCCCTTATGCTTAGATATTATTGGGGAATTTAATCCCTGAAATTTTCTATATTTTCTTCAAACACAATATTTCAGAAGGAAAGAAGGGAATGGCTACCATAACCAAAGAAAAAACTGCCGAGATTATCGCTAAATTAGGGAAAAATGCCAGCGATTCCGGCAATGTACGTTCACAAATTGGCATTCTAACAGAACGCATAGCAAGCTTAACCGAGCATTGCAGCAAAAACCGCAAGGACGTACACTCCCTGCGCGGATTGCAAATGCTTGTGTCTAAACGCAAAAGGTTGCTCAAATACTATGCTCGTCAAGACTTGGAAGGCTACCGCGCATTGCACAAAGAACTCAACTTACGTGGTGGCAATTAAGCCGAAAGGGGAGTATTATGCAAGAATTTAAAATGCTAAAGGCAGAAGAAGCTACTGCCAAGTTGCCGGACGGAAGAGAGCTTGTACTGGAGACTGGCCGCCTGGCCAAACAAGCCGCAGGCTCTGCGGTTGTTAGAATGGGCGATGCCTTTGTGCTTGCAACCGTGTGCTTTGGCCCGGAAAAAGCTACGGATTTTTTTCCGCTCACTGTGGAATTCAGAGAAAAAGCTTACGCTGCAGGCCGTTTGCCGGGTGGCTATAAAAAGAGAGAAGCGCCCCCAGGCGATGACGAGACCCTCAAGGCGAGGATCATCGACCGCCCTATTCGCCCAATGTTTCCGGAAGGCTTCACCCGTGAGGTCCAGGTAATAGTTCAGGTGCTGAGTGCAGATAAAAGTTTTGATGCAGACGTACTCGGTGTCAGTGCGGCGAGCCTCGCCATCGGGGTCTCAGAGCTTCCGTTTGAAGAACAGGTTGCTGCAGTGCGTGTTGCCGTTGTTGAAGGCAAACCGGTTATAAATCCGACTTTTGCTCAACTTAGCATTTGCGAGCTTGACATGGTGGTTGGCGGAACGGCGAACAGCGTGTGCATGGTAGAGGGCGGAGCTTATGAAGTTTCCGAGCAAATAATGATAGATGCTATTCAGGCCGGGCATGAAGCTATTAAGGAACTTTGCAAAGCGCAATCAGAACTGGTTGCTCGTGTGGCAAAACCGAAAATGGAACTCACTCCAAAAGCAGAAAACGAAAATGCCGTGAAAATCACCGAGGCTGTTAAAACTGCTATTTACGAAGAATTGTGCAGCACTTTGCACACACCAATGGTTAAAACCCAGCATTACCCTGCAATGGCGGCTCTTGAAGAAAAAGCCCTTGCAAGCGAAGCTGTTGCTGCCATAGTCGGCGAAGACGAAGCTCTTAAATCTCTGGCGAAAGCTGCTTTCAAAGACATTGAGCGTGACACAATGCGCAAAATGATTCTAGACGAAGGCGTACGCATAGATGGTCGCAAAACAACGGACATTCGTGACATTGAAATTCAGCTCGGCATTCTGCCTCGCTCTCACGGCTCCGCAATTTTCCAGCGTGGCGAAACACAAGCTCTTGTGACTTGCACGCTCGGCACAAAGAACGATGAGCAGCATATTGAAACATTGCAAGGCGATGTGACAAAGAGCTACATGCTCCATTACAATTTCCCTCCGTTCTCTGTTGGCGAAGTTAAAAAACTCGGTACATCAAGGCGTGAAATAGGTCACGGGCATTTGGCAGAACGCTCGCTAAACGCAGTGCTGCCTACACCCGAAGGTTTCCCTTACACAATTCGCGTTGTCTCTGAAATTTTTGAATCTAACGGTTCTTCTTCCATGGCTTCCGTTTGCGGCGGCTCGCTTTCCTTGATGGATGCGGGTGTTCCTATAAGCGGGCCGGTTGCGGGAATTGCAATGGGTTTGATATCCGAAAAGGGTTCCGTTAATGAAGGCGGAAAAATTGAGATTCTCTCCGATATAACAGGTACCGAAGATCACCTTGGCGATATGGATTTCAAAGTGACAGGAACCGAAAACGGAATTACCGCTTTTCAGATGGATATTAAAATAAAGGGCATAACGCCGGAGCTTATGGGTAAAGCTCTTGAGCAGGCAAGGCAAGGTCGTTTGCATATTATCTCCAAGATAAAAGAGACAATTCCGGAACCTCGCACAAAACTTTCAAAGCTTGCTCCGACAATGATTCAAATGCGCATTCCAACAACCAAAATTCGCGATGTTATAGGCTCTGGCGGTGCGGTGATTAAAAAAATCCAATCGCAAACCGGATGCAAAATTAACATAGACGATAGCGGTAATTTGGATATCGCTGCACCTAGCGCAAAAGCTGGTGCAATGGCAAAGCAAATGGTAGAAGATATAACCAGCGAACCGGAACCGAACAAAATATATAAGGGCAAAGTGAAGTCAATTCAGCCCTTTGGTGCTTTTGTTGAAATTTTGCCCGGAAGAGACGGTTTAATTCACATTTCGGAAATCTCCGAGCAGCGTCTGGAAAAGGTTGAAGATGCTTTGCATATAGGAGACGAAGTTACTGTGTTATGCCTTGGAGTTGATCCAAAGGGTAAGGTAAAACTTTCAATGAAAGCTTTGTTGCAGAAAAAAACAGGAGAGGAGAATGCAGCTCAAATATAAAATCCCATTGGTTCTTTTTATCGCCTACGTTGTAGTTGTGGGCTTGGTGGAAACGGTTACTATGGTTAGTACCTACAGGCTGAACAGAGAGGCCAGGTACGAAACCGCAACCGCTTACTCGCGAGAGCGTTCCAGTACCGTTGAGGGGTATATGGATTTTAGAATCTTGCAACTCAAAAGCCTGGAAACTGCGGTGCTTGCACTGAATGGCTTGAATGACCAAGTTAAAACTACAAGTTTGGAGAAAATATTGAATGTGCTGGCACTGGAAAGCGTTGGCAATGGAGATGTTTCCGCAGTTTCCAATGTTTCTGCGGTTTTTGAGCGGGGAGCTGTTTTTAGTGCGAATTTAACCAAGCCGGGAGAATATTACAATATAGGTGTATTTCGCCCTCTGAAAGGTGCCATAAGGACTGATATTGCAAGGTCCTATGTGCTTGCAGAAGAAGAAGAATGGTATCATGTTCCGAGAAATACCGGAAAAATTCATCTTACGGAACCGTATAAATGGAAATATCCTGGAGAAAACGAAGAGCGCCTGATTGTCACATTGAGCAAGCCGGTTTTCGTTGATGGAAATTTTGTCGGCGTGGTGGGAATGGATTTGGAACTTGATAAACTGTCGAAAGAATTGCTCTATGAAGTGAAAAGCACCAAAAGCGAATCTTATATGATTCTTGTTTCAAATGCAGGCTTAAGGGTGATGCATCCCAATCGGGCCAACCTGCTTGTGCCTATTGGCAATGACTTATCTTCGGTAGAGCAAAAATCACTGCTGGAATCCATACGCAAAGGCAAGGAACATTTGATAGTTAAGAAAAGTCTGGAGACTGGCAAAGTCTCTCTTTTGCCGTTTGTTCCGATTATAGTGAAGGATCTTGAATTGCCGTGGTCTGTGGCTTATATTACTTCTCTTGAAGCTTTGCAGCGTGAAGAATTGAAAACAAGAAAAATTACTTTATCGGTGCTTATAGGCAGTGTGCTTGTGTGGATAGGAATTTTAGTATTGCTTATGCAAAAGGTTTTCGGTAGCATGACCAATGCTATTAGAGTAACGCAAGAGGAATCAAAGAACTTGTTGGAGGCTTCTTTGCTTGTGTCTGAAATTTCGAGTAAGCTGGCTGAATCCTCATTGTTGGCTCTTGAGCAATCCGAAAAAGCATTTAAATTGACCAAGGAAACCGGTGACAATTTCAATTCCATAGCAAATGACACGGATTGGGTTAGTGCCAATACCAATCAACTTGCGAGCACGGCGCAGCAGGTTAGGTTAAATATGAATTCCGTGGCCGGTGCCGTAGAAGAGATGAGTTCCAGTTTTGCTCACATAACAGACGATGCTAACGCTTCTAAGAAGATAGCCGCAGATGCTATGGAAAAATCCGCTGAGGCTACCGATGTTATGAGCAAGTTGGGAAATGCTGCGGAAGAAATAGGCAATGTTACGGATGTTATTAAAAAGATAGCGGATAAAACCAATCTGCTTGCGCTTAATGCAACCATAGAGGCTGCGGGAGCAGGCGAAGCCGGCAAGGGCTTTGCGGTTGTAGCCGCAGAAGTTAAGGAATTGGCATATCAGAGTGCATTAAGCGCAGATGATATTGCAAATCGCATAACAAGCATTCAGAAAGGCACAAATAATGCTGTGGATATTATAAGCAAGGTTTCGTCTGTGATCACCGAAATAAATTCTTCTATTGATTCCATAGCAAATAGCGTGCAGCAGCAAACCGTAGCCAACAACGAAATTTCTAACAATGCGGGGCAGGCCAATGGTGTTGCGGAGCGCATGGTGCATGCTGTTGGCGAGATAACGCAATCTGCGAGAACTTCTGCGGAAAAAGCGAGCGGCGTGGCGCAGAATTCAAAAAATATCGCAGAGAACGTAGGGGCTCTTTACGAAGACGCAAGGGAAGTCAATGAGAATTCGGCTGTGCTTAAGGATACCGCAAGTAAACTTAAGCATATGGCAGAACGTTTGGATTCCATGTTGAGCAACTTTAAAACTTAAGGGTTAAGGTTATGAGAGATATTATCAAGGTTGATTTGGAGCACTGCGTAGGTTGTAATCGCTGCATAAGAGTTTGCCCTATTGATGAGGCTAATTTTGTTTACAAGCAGAAAAGCAACGGCCAAATAAAAGTAAAAATAGACCATGAAAGATGCATCGCTTGCGGAAATTGCCTGCAAGCTTGCCATCATGGTTCCAGATTTTACGAAGATGATACGGAACGTTTCTTTTACGATTTGCGCTCCGGGGTTGCGATCAGTTTGTTTGTTGCGCCGGCTATAAAATCTAACTTTAATAATTACGGGAGATTATTCGCCTGGTTGCAGTCCTTAGGCGTTAAGTTTATTTATGATGTCTCTTTGGGTGCCGATATTTGCACTTGGGCGCATATTCGGCATATTCAGAAGAACGGGCCAAAGCCCATTATTTCACAGCCTTGCCCGGCTATTGTGAATTATATTTTAATCCATCGCAACGAGCTTTTGAGGTATTTGTCTCCCGTGCATTCGCCAATGCTTTGCACTGCGGTATATATGAGCAAATACGAAATGGTTCCTGGCAAAATAGCGGCACTTTCCCCATGCGTGGCAAAAACTTATGAATTTGAGGCAACTCGTCTTGTTGAGTACAATATAACTTTCAAGAAACTGCAGGAATATATGCAGAAGCATAATGTGATGTTGCCATCGCAAGAAAAAGATTTTGATAATTACAAAGCTGGCTTGGGATCTTTGTATCCCATGCCTGGTGGTTTAAAGGAATCAGTGGAACATTACATTGGCAAGTCTCTGAGAGTGGATAAGTCGGAAGGGACGAACATTGTTTATAAAGCACTTGACGAATACTCTCGCCAGTCCATAGCAAAGCTTCCTGTTTTATTTGATGTGCTAAATTGCATGGAAGGTTGCAATGCAGGAACCGGTTGCGTGCATAACATCAACATTTTTGACATCAATACGAAAATGGATGCTTTGAGGCAAGAGGCGATTGCTAAGGACAATCTGGAATATATGGAAGAACTCTTTGAAAAATTTGATAGAGACTTGATTTTGGACGATTTTTTAAGGCAATATGCCGCTATTCCCAAGCTTCCTATTTATATCACTGAAGAAAAGGTAAAGAATGCTTTTGTTGTACTTGGCAAACACAATGAAGCATCCAAGAATTTTGATTGCGGCGCATGCGGTTGCGATACTTGCCTTGAAATGGCCAAGAGAGTGGCAAAAGGCATTAGCATTCCGGAGCATTGCACTGAGAAAATGCATTCCGAAGCGTTAGCCATTTCCGAAGGCAATTTAAGCCGTTTTGATACAATTATAAAAGAATCCGGAAAAATCAAAGAAATGTCATCTGGAATAGCATCTAACATAGAAAATATAACCGAAGCTATTGCTTCTTATGACCGTATGGTTATGGAAATAGAGAGAATAGCGGAAAAGGTGAACATAATATCTCTCAATGCGTCTGTAGAGGCTGCAAAAGCCGGTTCTTACGGGCTTGCTTTTGATGTAGTTGCAAAAGAAATCAGAGGTCTTGCCGAAAGCTCTGCAAAATCTGCTATGCGTACAAAAGAGGTTTCTAAAAATGCGAACAAGGCTATAAAAATTATGACTGGGGCTGTTGCAGACATAGACGATAATGCTAAATCATCTTATGAACATATAAGGGCTGCTGCTGAAAATACGAGGAAGATCCTGAACAAAGGAGAATAAGTTTGGGCAGCTTTATAGACCACCAAGAAGTTCTGGATACTTTGGAGCATGCTAAAAAAAATAAAAGCAATTATGAGTTGATATCTCAGATTATTGCTAAGGCAAAGGAGTGCAAAGGGCTTACTCATCGTGAGGCGGCGGTTTTGCTTGAATGCGATTCGCAGGAACATAATCACCAAATTGAGGAGCTGGCAAAGCATATAAAGGAAAAGTTTTACGGTAAGCGGATAGTTATGTTTGCACCGCTGTATTTGTCTAATTATTGCGTGAACGGGTGCATTTATTGCCCGTTTCATTTGAAGAACAAAAATATTGCGAGAAAAAAATTATCGCAGGAAGAAATTCGCAGTGAAGTTCTCGCTTTGCAGGATATGGGGCATAAGCGTTTGGCTTTGGAGGCCGGGGAGGATCCCGGTAGTAATCCTATTGAATATATTTTGGAGAGCATAGATACCATTTACAAAAGTGCTGATATTCGCCGTGTGAATGTGAATATTGCGGCAACAAGCGTTGAGAATTACAGAAAGCTCAGAGATGCCGGCATTGGAACTTATATTCTGTTCCAGGAAACTTATCACAGAGAGACTTATGAGAAATTGCACCCGAGCGGCCCCAAGCACGATTATGATTATCACTCTTATTCCATGGACAGAGCTATGGAGGGCGGCATAGATGATGTTGGCATTGGAGTGCTGTTCGGTTTGTATTCTCCTGCTTATGATTTGACAGGTTTATTGATGCACGCAGAGCATTTGGAAGAAGTTTTTGGCGTTGGCCCGCATACAATCAGCGTTCCTCGTGTTCTTCCGTCCAATGATGTTGGCGATGAGGCATTTGCAAAAATTGTTGCTATTATAAGAATTGCGGTTCCATATACGGGGATGATTATTTCCACCAGAGAGAATATGCAAATGAGAGAAAAAATTTTGGCTCTCGGCGTTTCTCAGATAAGCGGCGGTTCGCGCACAAGCGTTGGCGGCTATTCTTCTTCGCTTGAAGATAGCAGTGCGCAGTTTGAGGTTATGGATACCAGAACTTTGGATGAGATTGTGAATTGGTTGCTGAATTTGGGTTATATGCCCAGTTTTTGCACGGCTTGCTATGACCAGGGGCGTACAGGCGATAAGTTTATGAGCATGGTTAAGAGTGGAAAAATAGCAGATCATTGCAATGCCAATGCACTCGCTACTTTAAAGGAGTATTTAAGGGATTATGCAAGCGCAGAGACTAGAGAGACTGCACATAGGTATTTTCGGAAAGGTAAATAGTGGCAAGTCAACTTTGCTTAATGCGCTAACATCGCAGGAGGTTGCATTGGTTTCCGAAGAAAAGGGAACTACCACCGATCCTGTTTGCAAAGCGATGGAAATCAATGGCATTGGGCCTGTTATGTTTATTGATACGGCAGGTTTTGATGATACCGGAAGTTTGGGGGCTTTGCGCCTTGAGAAAACCAAAGAGATGATGAAAAAAACGGACATGGCTATTGTGCTATTTGCCGATGCTGATGTTGAGGATAGTCTTTCGTGGGTGTGCAAGCTTAGAGAGCAGAACGTTAAGGTTATTATTGCAGTCAATGATATGGAAAACAATAATGCCAAAGAGATTGCAGTAAAAATTTCTGAGCAGGTTATTATTGTGAATGCTTTGAAAAAGCATAATATTGAAAAATTGAAAGAAGTGCTGATTGAGAACGCTCAGGCAGATAAAGAGCCTGAAATAACCGGAATTTTGGCTAAGGAAAACGATGTTGTTATGCTTGTTATGCCTCAGGATATACAGGCTCCCAAAGGCAGGCTTATACTTCCGCAGGCGCAAACTATTCGCGAGCTTTTAGACAAAAAATGCATAATAATAAGTTGTACAACAAATAAAATAGATGAAACCTTAGCTGCGCTTAATAAAGCTCCGAGTTTGATAATTTGCGATTCGCAGGTACTCAAAATTGTGCATGAGAAAAAACCAAAAGAGAGCAAGCTGACTTCTTTTTCCATTCTTTTTGCAGCGTATAAAGGCGATTTTGAAACTTTTTTGGCCGGAGCAAGTGCGATTGGCTCTTTAACGGAAAATTCGCATATTTTGATTGCGGAGGCTTGCACGCATGCGCCGCTCAGCGAAGATATAGGCAGGGAAAAAATTCCAAGGATGCTAAAAAAATACACATCGCTTGTAACCGTGGTGAGCGGTTCGGATTTTCCCAAAGATTTAACCAAATACGCTTTGATTATTCATTGCGGAGCCTGCATGTTCAACCGTAAGCACGTTTTATCCAGAATAGAAGAGGCAAAACGGCAAGGCGTGCCCATAACGAATTATGGCATGGCAATTGCTCATTTGCAGGGAATAAATTTACTAGATTTAGACTTGTTGTACAAAAAAGGAGAAAACAGTGCGCCTTAAGTTTAAGATTCCTTTGATATTGTTTGCAGCCTACTCAATACTGGTAGGTTTGCTTATAACAATTACTCTTGTCAGATCTTCAGAAGTAAATAGAGAATCTCAGCATCAAGTTGCGATAACCGCCTCAAAATGGCGCAGCGATGTTGTAAAGGGCCACTTGGAAGCCAAAATTGCGCAGCTCAAGGCCTTGGAGGTCTCTGTGCTTGCGGTGATTGATTTAAATGATTCGATCAAAGCCGAAAATTTGAAGAAAATACTGTATTCCATGTCAAACCAGCCTGATGTTTCGGATGTTTACGTTGTTTTTGAGAGAGGCGCAGTTTTTAGCGCGGAGCTTACCGACCCCGGGATGTATTATAATATAGATGTATTTCATCCAGCATCTGGCGGCAAAGTGGAAATTGCCGTTGAGGAGACTTCTGACGTTAACGATGATGATGACTGGTACCATATTCCCAAAAAGACAGGAAAACTTCATCTGACCGAGCCGTATAAATGGAAATATCAGGGCGAAACTGAAGAACGCACAATGATAACTTTGTCCAACCCGCTTTTTATCAATGGGAAATTTGTGGGCGTTGTGGGAATTGATTTGGAATTGTGTAAGTTGCAAAAGGCATTATTTGATGGCTTTAAAAATAACGAGATTGGCACTTATGTGGCATTTATTTCAAATGCGGGTTTAATAACGGCACATCCTGATTTGAGCAACCTGCTTTCGACTATGGGCGAAGACTTGCCTTCCGAAGAGCAAAAGAAATTGCTGGAATCCATACGCAATGGCAAGGAACAGATGATAATCAAGGAAAATTTGTCAACAAAAGAAATCTCTCTTTTTCCGTTTGTCCCAATGCAGCCAAAAGGGATTGATGTGCCGTGGTCTATCACTTATGTTACGCCGCTTGCCGCTTTGCAAGGCGAAGAATTGAAAGTGAGAAACATGAGCATAACAATTGTTTTGATAAGCACGGTTTTTTGGGTACTTTTTTTGATATGGCTCATGGCAAATGTTTTTGGCGGTTTAACTCGCACGGTTGCAACTCTTAGCAAAATGACAAAAGGCGAAGGCGATTTAACAATCAGGCTTGAGGTTGCCTCAAAAGACGAAATAGGGCAAATGGCAAAAGGCTTGAATATGCTTATAGAAAAATTGCACTCTACAATAAAGACAACGCAAGGAGAGGCGAGAAGCCTGTTGAACACTTCTTCGAATTTGTTTGGGCTTTCTAACAAGATGTTGCAGTCTTCCGAAACTTCGCTTGAACAGTCCGCAAATGTTTTAAAATCAACCAAGGAATCCAGCGAAAATGCAAAGGCCATTGCAAGCGATGTGGACAGGGTTAGTTCCAAAGCCAACGAGCTTGCCAATATGGTGGAAGAGGTTAGCTCAAATATGAATTCCGTGGCTGGTGCTGTGGAAGAGATGAGTGCCAGTTTTGCTCAAATAACCGGCAATGCAAATGATTCCAGGAAAATAGCCGCAGAAGCAGCGCATAAATCCGGCGAAGCTACGGAAGTTATGGGTAAACTTGGGGCGGCAGCAAAAGAAATAGGTCTTGTGACCGATATTATAAAAAGGATTGCGGATAAAACAAATTTGCTCGCATTGAATGCTACCATAGAGGCGGCGAGCGCAGGCGAGGCCGGCAAGGGTTTTGCTGTTGTGGCTGAAGAGATAAAGGAACTTGCGGTTCAGAGCGCAAAAAGCGCAGACGATATTTCCAATCGCATAGAGGGCATTCAGAAAGGCACAAGCAATGCCGTGAATGTTATAAA
>Ga0209755_10006859_pt1 | contig 12475 bp, 15 predicted proteins | sample TergutCo191P1_FD_187301 | JGI IMG/M metagenome (GOLD analysis project Ga0209755, IMG submission 187301) | Cornitermes sp. P1 segment gut microbial communities from Petit-Saut dam, French Guiana - Co191P1 (SPAdes) (version 2) | ecosystem: Host-associated > Arthropoda: Insects > Digestive system... | reverse complement strand
CAAAGTTAATATGCTCATTATCTTAGTTCCTTTCCATGAGTATTTTTATCGGTTCAAACTTGGTGATTCTGCTGATTGCCGCAAGCCCCGCCGCAGAAGCAAGGAGCAAGGATATAACGACAATTTGAAGAATAGTATCAATCCCAAGTGTTACATTTATTTCAGTAATAGGGTCATCGTTGACAACTCTTGAAAGCCCGGCAATCGCCCGCCCGGCGAAAAAAGCGTCTTGTATATTTTGTGTGTTTTCTTCTTGCTGTGCTAACAATTCGGTTGATATTGGCTGTGCAACAAGTGAACCCACAAATATTCCGATTATTAAACATACCATTGTAATAATAATCATTTCAGACCATAAACCTAACGCAACTTTTGCTTTTTTCATCCCCATTGCACGGAGTACGCCTATCTCGTATTTTCGCTCTCTTATGGCTATTGAGGATAAAAGAATGAGTATTATTGCACCCAAAACGAGTACAACAATCATAAAAGTCATTACTATCCCACGCATCCCTTCAACCGGGCCGACAATGGCGTTAAAAAGATGTTCGTCTGTGATTACATCAAAAATCTCATGCAAGCCCTTTGCTCGTAGTTCTTGCTCGAATGCATCTAAATAAGAAGGGTGTCTAAGATAGTATCTTGCAATTATTGCCGCACCCGGCATTGTTTCGGAAACAGTCAGCACTTCATTTTGGCGAATCATTGTTGTACTACCCCATGTGCCAACATTTTCTGCCGAGCAAAAATAAATCCCTGTGACAATAAGGTCGTAAACAGGCGGAGTGAAGCCCATAGCGGCGGCTTGTTCCATCACCGTTCCATATAATCGTATGGTGTAGCCTAGGTCTATACCGTTTAATTCGGCAAGTTCCTCGCTTATAATAACTTCACCCATTCTTGTAGGCATTTCTCCAACAACTAAAACCCTGTGTCCATTTTCAAAATCTTCCCAGTTGTTGCCGTGCATCTGCATGGTGGGAGCAATCGCAAACCCATGCCCTGCGCTTAATTCTTCGGTTTGGCCTATCGCAGTAACTGTTTCGCTGTAAACCATAGCAGAGTTCATAATCACACTGCGCTGTAATAGGTCTGAATCGGCAAATGCGATGTATTGCTCGTTAGTAATTGTGATTCCCAGTGAGGCTTCGCCTCTTTGGCGCATATCAACAAATGTTTGCGTGTTGCGTTCTATTGTTACTTCTATGCCGAATTGGCCTCTGTACTCGTCAATGATTCTGTCGGATGTGTTGGTAATCATCAGCGCAACCACCGTTGTTGAGATGATAGCGAAAATAATCGCCCCTAACAGGATATTCCTGCCCTTGTTACGCACTATGTTTTTAAGTGCGTTTTGAATAATGTACATAAAATAATTCCTCCCGTGATTTTGTATGAGTATATTGTATCAATCCAATCTTACACCAAACTTACAAGGCGGGGAGGTCTAGCCAAAAACAAACACCGTCACTTGTATTTTCAAGGGAATACCCAATCCCCATGCAGTCAAGAGTTTTTTTGACAATCGTTAGCCCAAGCCCACTGCGATTAACCTCGCTGCTTCTCGCTTTATCTTCTCGATAAAAAGGTTCAAACGCATTGGAAGGTGTAGCTATACTTACACCCTTATTCAAAATGAATAATCTGATTGCGGTATCGTTGTTTTTCTCATGCCATATGCGAATTTCGCCGCCGACCGGTGTGTTTTGTATCGCATTTAGCATTACATTTGAAAGAGCGCGGGTAAGCATTTGTATGTCGGTTTTGCAAGTCACACCTTTTGGAATCTGAGTGTCAAGCCGCTGCTCTTTCGCTTCTATCAAGGTTTGGTGCGTGGTGATAATAGACTTTACAATCGTACTCAATTCTACTTTTTCGTAATTGGGTATGATTGTGCCATCTGTCAAGCGCACAATATCCAATATTTCAGAAATCATTTTGCTTTGGGTTTTCATTTTCTTAATACATTCAAATAGATATTTGGGATGGTTGCTGTATTCGCCTATATTGTCCAACATTCCTTGTAAAAGAATAAGTATAGAAGCGACAGGCGTTTTTAATTCGTGGGAAGCCGCAGAAAAGAAGTATCGTTGGTTTTCTTCCATACCTTGCACTCGTTCAATTTCATCTTTTAATGCTTCGTACATGGCGTAAACGTCATTGGCAAGCTGCCCTATCTCGTCTTTGCGGGGGGTAGGCGGCGGTACAACATCTAAATTTTTCATCCGCTTAGTATCATGTGCAATATTTTTTATTGGCTTAGCGATGCGGTGAGCGAAAATAGCCGCTGTAAATGCACCTATAATAAACAGCACTATTAAAACTATAATCGTTCTTTGTAAAAATTCATTGTATATAACACCATCAGACAAAACGCTTGCCATATAAACCGTCATACCGTTTGACAAAGGTTCTATAGACTGAAAATTGTCACCAATCGGCCTTACCCCAAAAAAGACACTTTGCTGTCCATCAGTTATGTTTCTTGTTTGAAATATTATCTCGCCGTTTTCTGCTACAATGCTAAACTCAACAGATGTGTTTCGCTGGTGAAAATCCTCGGCAAAAATTCTAACTTCGTCATTTGATTTGTTTTCTATTCCTTCAAGTAGGGGTGTAAAAATGTTAGTTAATTGTTGCCGCTCCATAACTTGCATGATTTCATTGATTTGATTTGAAAAGAACGCCGCCGCCACAAAAATAACAACGATAAGGATAAGGACTGTATACGAGAATACTTTTGCGTAAATACCAAAAATTCTATTTTTCATCAGCAACCTCCACTAAGCAGTACCCCGCTCCCTTTATTGTCTTGATAATGTTGACAGGAAGTTTGTCCCGCAAGCGTTTTATATTGACATGGACAACACCCTCGCCGCCTTCAAAGTCATACCCCCATATTTTTGTGAGCAAACTCTCCTGTGATAAAACCCTATTTCTGCTTTGAATGAGCAAAAACAAAATATCAAATTCTTTTGTTGTAAGCCCAATGTCTGCGCCGTCATATTCTGCCTTGTATGTTTCGGGATATAGTGTCAGTTTCCCAAAACATACTTCTTTTTTAAGAACTCCGCTTCGGCGTAATAAGGCTTCTGCTCTTTTCAGTAAAATTTCGATGGCAAACGGTTTTGTAACATAATCATCTGCTTCATTTGTGAACGCTTTAATTTCGTTGGCATCATCATCTAATGCTGTCATCATAAGAACAGGCGTATCGTGTAATTTGCGCAACTCTTTCAAAAGCTCATGCCCGTTTACTCCGGGAAGCATAATATCCAAAATGATAAGATGATATTGGTTATCATAAAATTTTTCTAAAGCACTGTTACCGTCTGCACAAGTTTCAACCCGATATCCTACGTCTGCAAGATACGCTTTGACTGCTTCACGGATATGTGTGTCATCTTCCACTACCAATATTTTTATATCCATAATCAACACCTCTGCTAAAATTATAACATGTTAATCTTACAGCAATCTTACAGCTTTATTGTATATAAATATTTTAGCAATATAAAAGCGACACAACATTTGCTAAGTCGCTATTTTCGTTTACTTTGCCATCACCAGCGTGGTACAATTATGCTTGCCTAGGCGTATAAAACAGTGACTCGACATAAAAAGAAGGTGTAAAGTTGAGCAAAGTCTTTGAATTTGAGGCAGCTATTCAAAAAGTATCTGACCAAGATGGAGCGTATATTCATATTCCTTTTGATATTAAAGAAGTTTATGGCAAAGGGCGCATCAAGGTACACGCGACTTTTGACGGTGAGCCATACGACGGCAGTATCGTAAACATGGGCGTAAAAAATCCCGACGGCTCAATCTGCTACATTATTGGAATCCGCAAGGACATAAGGGCAAAAATCAGCAAACATCCTGGTGATACCGTTGCTGTCACCATCACTGAAAGGGTGGTCGGGTAAATGAAGCACAAAATCATAGAGCGGTACTTGAACGATGTGCTAATGCCGCAGCTTGTCGCTCTTGATGTGTCCTCGAAATTCATAAAAACTGTAGCCAACACCATAAGTACACAAATTTACTCCTGTGTTTATTGTTGGATTGACGAACAATTTCGCAAAGGACTTTTGACAATCGGTGCAGAAGAAGGACTGTTTTACGAGCCTCACGCAGACAACGATATCCGTAATTTTGTGGTCGTGACTATCCGCAATTCTGAAATTGAATGGTTGCAGACAGATAATTACGTTTTGACGGGAATTAAATCCCGATATGATGATACCTATGTAAAACAAATAACGTCAGAAGCCATTAATTACTTCAAGAACGTGGACTTTTCCGCGCTTTCTGACGAACTCGAGGAACCGGCAGTAAATGTGTATGGCATTCTGGCTGAACAATACCCGGCGGCTTTTCTTGCGTTAATGGCCATTGGAACAGTAGACAAACAATTTTTTGGTTATCAAAAGGCAAAGCAGGCCGAAATACCTGATTTGTCTATACTGCCTTTAGAAAGAAACGTCATCAGCCAACAAGAAAAAGGCACAAGGTCAAATTACACACACGCCATGGCTGACGGGATTGCGTTCTCTATCGACCAGCCTTTACTAGATATATTAAAGCAATCAGTTGATGATAAAGCACCATTTATAAGCGACAGTTTCAAAAGTGTTTCGCGCAATATGAAAAAACTGCTCTTAATAATGGAATATGTACTGCGCAGCAATATTCCATTTGTAACCTCAAATTACTTCATCACTGACCACTACATTGAACGCCGCAAAAAAATTGTACGAGCGGGCCATGATCAAGATGAAATGCTGCGCAATTGGAGGAACAGTGAAGGGTTATGCAAAAATCATGAATACGCGCTAAAGATGGCTTCTGATGGGTTAGGCTAACCCGCCAAATGAAAGGGGTGCCGAGAAATGGAGAATACTAAAACAGCATGCAAGTGTCCGAACACACGCTGTAAACACCACGGTAGCTGCGATTCATGTAAAGCCAATCATAGGGGAAAGAAGATGTACTGCGAGCTACAGGACGGAAGTTTCCGCAAATGGCTCATTGACAGGCTGTTTCGCGCATCAAAAAAACGTGTATGAAAGGAGGTGACATATGGATGCAAAAGACAAGGTGCTAGATGTGCTCAAAAATTCTCCCGAACCCTTACGCCCTGGCGATATTGCCGAAAAAGCAGGTTTGGAGAAGATGGACGCAGAAAAGGCTATTAAGGCACTGAAAACCGCCGGGCTCATTGAATCACCCAAGCGTTGTTTTTATAGCGCACTATCAATATGAGTACAGTGTTTTTACAAAAAGGAGCAAACTCGAATTTCGCATCATTTTGCGATTATCGGCTTTGCTCCTTTTACGTTAGCTTATGTGACTTCGATATGCTTGCATACTGCGATCCCATAATTTCAACAAGATTTGGAAATCACATTTCTTGTACATCGGTAAGATAACATGAGCATCGATACAAAATCATGTTGGCCAATCATGGTCTGTCTGTCACGTTTTATCGTATAGAGTTAGCAATGGCTACCATTGTCTCCAAGCTAAAAGTTAGATTATAACCACGTGCGTCATGGGCTTCGATGTTCCGTAATATATAGAAAATTCCGTTTGAAACCCATTTTAATTCCCGTGATACCTGCCCGGGGTTGGCTCCTCCGTTTGGGTTTGTTACCAGCACTGCTTCTATATCACCAATCATCACTGTTTCGATATAATGTGTAGATTTGAACACAAAATACCCGTTTAGGCCGATATAGCGCTGAGTTATACAAAAGGCAGGGGCACCAATATCGTTGACATAAGACAATATCACACCTCGGGCATAGCTACCATCATAATATCGGGGAAGCAAAATCAGTCCTAGGTGTAAGTGCGCTGGCACGTATGCAGGTTCAACAATGGTAAAGGGCGCGTAACGATTAGCTTCTTCAACTGTTGCTATATCGCCTCTTTGGGATGCGATCGTCGGCCTGTCGTCTTCGGTGTAAATACCAAGGTAGAAGGAATCCAAGACTCTAACAAATGACTCGTTATGACCACAATATGCACGTAGGATTACATTGGGATTTTCTACACTTTCGGTCTGCATTACTCTTGAACGGCCGAGCATAATTTCTCGTACACTGTTGCTGTAGGCAGCAATTAGTGTTGTAGAGGCCAAAGCCATGATTGCGGCCGCTATTAATAAAACCTTTATACTCGGCTTACGTCTATGCTGTTTTTTGCCGGCTTGTACCTTGGCCAGTATACGTTCCCTGCTTTCTTGGCTTGGACCTAGACAGTCCCAGGTAGCTTTTAGTTTTTCGTTATTCATTTTCTAATACCCCTTTCAGCATTTTTCTTGCTTCGCTTAGGTGATTTAGTATCGTGGACTGTGGCTTGCATAAGATTTCCGCAATTTCTTGCGATGAATACCCCTCATAGTAATAGAGATAGACTGCGGATTTGTAGCGTTCCGGTAGGTTCATTACATGACCTATAAGTTCAAAGTCACTTTTGGGCATGGTGACCTCCAGATGTTGGTAGTCGTCTATATTTGCTCTTTTGCGCCACCAATGCTTTAGACGATCTTTGCAAAGGTTTATTGCCGTACGCAACAGCCATGCCTTTTGATGTTGTGCGTCATTAAATGGCGGGCTTTTCTCTAATAACTTAATAAATACGTCCGCCACCACGTCTTCTGCCTCTGCTGTGTTTTTGGTATATGCGATGCAAATACGGTACAGCATGTCTACGTGGGTTTCGTATGCTTGCACAAAGTCCTCGTCAAAAGCTTTTGATTGCATTTGTGAGGTCATTTTTGGCCTCCTTCCTGCCAATGGGCGCAACTTAACCGGTTTAAGTTGTTACATATATAACACGATTTAGGTTTACGAAATATCGGGCATGAATAAAATTATTATGCGAAAAAATGAACATTGACTTTAAGGGCACAACAATAGTGCATTATTAAGTGTTTTGGAATAGTGCGGAATTGTATTCTCTTGCACAATATTATGCATACTCATTTTGAAGTAATTTGAAGTTGAAAGCCGTATTGGGTATAAGCCCATTTATGCTGAATTTAAGTTATATTGCAAACTCGGCTGCAATTTGCGTCCTCGTCTATGCCTTTATCATGATGGAGTAAAATGTCGTATGGCTTTAGGACATCCCAATTAGCTTTACCGATGATGTGATAAAAGGAATCCGCTGAAATGCAAATATAAACGTGTGCCGAAGAGTCTGTAAATTTCTTTAGCTAAAAATCGCACAAATTTATCACAAATTTTACACACAATTTACTTCGATTTTATAAAGCAATGCTAGTATGGCATTGCTTTATAAATTGCAAATAAGATAATTTATCAACATAGATGAGGTGCTGACGAATACTCAAATTCGCAATTTCATTATGATAGCCAAAAATGCCGAACTTAAAAGCTGGAAATGCAAACAAATTTCATCGCTAGAATCGCCAATAAACGAGGTGTATTTATGGAAGCAACAACCAAAACCAAACGGTCTTGGATTCCATTTAAGAATGGTCTGACTAAGGAAGAGTTTAGTTGGGTTCTGTATGATTGGGCAAGCCAGTCCTATGTAATGGTTGTAATGACCGTGATTTTTTTCAATGTTTTTCATTGAAGCGGCTGGACGGCAGGATGTGGGTAGCACAGAAGCAACGGCGTATATTGCCTTTAGCAACACAATTGGCATGGTTATTATCGGTTTGCTTGCTCCAATTATCGGAACTCTATCTGGCTACAAGGGAAAAAAGAAAATCCTTTTTATGATTTTTGCCTTTATGGGTCTATTGGGGACTTTTGGATTAGCTTTTGTGCCTGAGCGGCTGTGGCCTGTTATTTTAGTTGTATTTATTATTTCATCCATAGGCTATGCCGGTAATACCAAAATTTATGATGCGTTCTTAATAGACGTAACGGATAATAAACGAATGAACTGGATTTCCAGCTTGGGATTTGCATTCGGATATATCGGTGGTGCGTTGCCATTTATCCTCTGTGTTCCGCTGGTGCTATTGGTTGAAATGGGCATAGTCGATATAGATATTATGCTTACATATAGACTGGCGTTTGTCATTGCTGTGGTATGGTGGCTGGCATTTATGGGGCCGTTCATAAAAAATGTGCATCAAAAATACGGAAGTGAAAAAGAGGAGCAATATGTACGAAAAAGTTTTGTTCGTATTTGGACAACAGCGAAAGAAATTGCCGCGCAAAAGCATATCCTCATTTTTCTGATTGCATTTTTTCTATACAGCGACGGAGTGGGATCTATCATTCGCATGGCAATTGCTTATGGCACAGATATTGGGCTAAGTGCTGTTACATTACTTATGGTGCTGTTGGTAACACAATTTGTTGCAATGCCGTTCGCGATTATTTATGGCAAGATGTCGCAGAAGGTAGGCGCGAAAAGTATGATTTATTTCGCTATATTTACTTATTGCGTTGTATGTCTAATCGCCTTGTTTATGAATCCTGAAAGAGAGATGCTTACTCTCACAGTTATGTTTTGGGCTTTAGCCATGCTGGTGGGTACGGCTCAAGGCGGTATTCAGGCACTCTCTCGCTCTTATTTTGGTCGGATAATTCCTAAAGAAAAATCGAATGAGTATTTTGGTTTTTATAATGTATGCAGCCGCTTTGCTTCTATGTTGGGCACGGCAATTTTTGGTGTTATTGCACTGCTTACAGGCCAGTCGCACTATGGAATCGCTGGAATTGCAATATTGTTTATTGTAGCTGCTATTATTTTTAAGTTTGTTCCTAGTGACAAACCGGGGGAGGAGCTGGATTCGTGACTTAAACTTTACCTAAATCCAATTTAAACTTTACATGAATTTGATTTAATTTTGTCTTAAAAACATGTTAGATTAGCCTATATAGATTTACAACTCATTCGTTTATTATGTAACGAACGTAAGAAGGACACATGATTATGATTATAAAAATAATTTTGATATGTTTGCTCACTGTAGCAATTGTCTTTGGTACTGTAGTTGCTGTGAGCTATTTTCCTCGACGTATTCAACAAGTATTTCCAGGTATTGAACTACTGATGACTGGAGAGAGCGAATATGAAATCTTACAAACGATGGAAATACGAATTGATGGGCGAATACGTTATGGCTTGTTCGCTTCTCATCCATTATTTGAAGGGTCATTTGAGGTAAGTGCATATGACTTCACATTGGATGTTACACATATCGGCATTCATTTCCCTAGGGGTTTTGGCATAGGTGGCTGGATGACATATCCATTTTTTGAGCGCATCATGGGTTCGGCCATAACACGACCGAGATCACTTGGAATGCTCCACACAGATGAAGATTTTTCTTCACTTGTAATTCATTTGACCGAGTGGATTTATATCGGTGAAGGTTCACACCAAGGTCAACAGGGGAATCGTGTAATTGCGGCTCCAGCAACAGACAGTAACTCTGCGTTGGAAGTGTTACGTTCAAATAGTGTATTTAGGTCAGATGAACTTGGTATAGTGCGCTATTGGTATTTTCCTTAAAAGAAATTCGCAAGGTGGAATATTACACATGACTAAAAACGAGGAATACTTCATGACAGATGAAAATTCAATTGAAAAAAAAATCCTTGATGATGTTTTACACCCCAGGTTGATAATTTCTGGAACAGTAATAAAAGGTATGGGTAGAGGGCGGATAATTGGTTTTCCAACGGCTAATTTAGTGCCCAATGCAGAGCAGGCATTCATGGAAAGAGGAGTATTTTATACTAGAATCACAATTGATGGCAAAATTCATGATGCCATAACAAACATAGGAGTGAATCCAACATTTGGTTACAGTCAGTTGATTGTAGAGAGCCATATTTTCAATTTTAGTGATGATATTTTGGGAAAAGAAATCAAGATTGAACTCGCAAGATTTATCCGCAATGAAATAAAATTTGCAAACGTAAATGAACTTATTTCACAAATTAATAATGATATCGAACAAGTACACACAGATAATAAAGCAGGTAGTTGCCCTGAAGCGTCCAAGTTATCTATCGGTACAAAAGCATGATAAGTAAGCAATACAAAGCCTGTACACGTTTAAGTTTCCTATTTTTTGATTTGCGGTCTAATTTTACTACAGACTTTTCGTTTATGGCTACTACCCAATCATCCCAACACGAGTACCCATTTTACGCACTACTAGTGTCCAATATGGTGCGTCATAATTGCCCTTGGGGAGTTTTCAGATATATATAATTATTAGCAGGTAAAGTAATAATACGTACAACGAATCCCACGTAGCGGTTTTGATAACTAAAAATCAAAGCCGTTGTTTTATTTAAGATATATGAATAAAAATCCAGCACGATAAAAGCATGATGTTCAAACCCCGTTTACATGAGTTATATAAGTATAGTTTTACAGAAATCTTTTTTGTGTTTTTGGTTTATAGCTGCACTACAAGAACTGGCAAGCATAACAATTTATCCACACTATACTGGAGGTGTCGCAATTTATGAAATGCGTTTATGTCTCTATAGAGAGAAACCTAGATGTATTTGAGTTATACAGAAATCTTTGGAGCAAGCATGGAATAGTAGGAATAAGAGTTGATTCCATGACCGAAGGCATAAGAAAGGCAGTCGAGATAGAAAAGTCAGATACAGATGAGCTATGCTTTATTTCTATTGTGGCCGACGATATAGATTACCTTCCTCAGCTTAAAATTTTAAGCGAGGAAACGAGTGCGCCCATTTTAATTGCTACGTCTAATCTCAGCGTGGATGATCACCATACTGCATTATGTAATGGTGCAGATTTTTATGGGCTGTACAACGATGACCCTGAAAATAACATTAAGTACGTGATTTCGGTAATGCATAGTATTAAACAGCGCAACATAAAACGAAAAGTTCCAAACAAAATAACCGCCCACAATGATATCCTTATGGTGGACGGGTACAGCAATGTTTATATTAGAGACAAAGAACTTCATTTAACTCGAACAGAAATGAACATATTCAAACTTCTTTTGACCAATCGCGGGAATGTGGTGTTTCACGAGCAGATTAATCGTCATGTTAGCAAGAACCCCGATGAGTTAAATATGAACGGTATTTATTGCACAATGAGAAGACTGCGGGATAAAATAAGCAAGATAACATTGTACGATTACATTGAAACGGTACGACATCTGGGGTATCGCTTAAATCAGGCGGAAAACTAAAATTGGTCATTGTACTAAAACCATAACACGGATTACCTGTACGTTCTATTTTCTGTTCTTGAGAATCTCTTTCACAAAATTTGATAAATGCAGTAATTCATTAGCATTAAATTGTTTTAAATCTTCGATTACATCATTCAACTGTATAGGATGCGGATTCCCAGTATCAAAAAATTCAATCGGTGATACACCTAAATAATCGAGTATGTTAAATAATGCTGACAAAGATGGCTCCGTTTTACGGTTTTCTATGTGGTTGATATAGTTCACACTATGGCCCATTGAAATACTCATATCTCGCGCTGACTCATTTCTATCGGTGCGTAGCTTGCTTATGCGTTCCGCTACATATTGCAGTTGATCCATAAAAAACACCTCCTACAACATTTTACCGTCCAAGTGCGCCATATCCGCACGGCAATAATGTGTAAATGTGTTGACACGCACCTTATATGTGTGTATTCTTTAAATATTGCAACTTATTATGAGTAAAGGGGGTGCAAAATGGAACGATACAGTACGAAAGGCATCGACGATTTAGGGAAAATGGTTCTACCCGCCGAGTTAAGAAAAAAGCTAGAGTTGGAACAAGGAGCTAAACTTCTACTCCACCCGATAGGCACAATAGCCGTATTGGAAAAAACAGATAGAGAACCTGAAGAAGATAGCTTTCTCTGTGAGGTAGACGAGTTAGGTAGAATAGACATCACCGGTGCCATCAGAGCTATATTTGGCTGGGAAACAAAAAGCCGCATTGCCATATATAACTTAGATAATGTTATTTTCTTGAAAAGTGACGACCAAACAGAAAAAAGCGTATCTTCATAACTTTGCATCAGAAAAAAAGCAGCATAAATTCACATATGAATCAGGGGGAATATTTTGTCCGTACTACAAAACAGGGAAGATATAGAACCGGAGTTTAAGTGGAACCTTTCAACCATTTATGCAAACGATGAAATCTGGCAGAACGAACTCAATGACATTACTGCTTCTATAGAAAGCGTTAAGCAGTATATAGGCAAACTTGGGGAATCCGCCGACGCAATGTTGGAGTGCCTTACATCAATAAACGGTTTGCAAATAGACGTTTACAAGATATATGTTTATGCGCACTTAAAGAAGGACGAAGATACAACCAATTCCTTGTATCAGGCAATGGCTGATAAAGCCGTCAGTCTCAACACCAGATTTCAGTCAGCAATTAGTTTTATTAACCCCGAAATTATTGCTTTAGGGTGGGATAAAGTCAGTGCCTATATGGATACACACAAAGGCTTAATTTCG
>Ga0209755_10006858_pt1 | contig 12475 bp, 8 predicted proteins | sample TergutCo191P1_FD_187301 | JGI IMG/M metagenome (GOLD analysis project Ga0209755, IMG submission 187301) | Cornitermes sp. P1 segment gut microbial communities from Petit-Saut dam, French Guiana - Co191P1 (SPAdes) (version 2) | ecosystem: Host-associated > Arthropoda: Insects > Digestive system >... | reverse complement strand
GTAACAACTCACATAACCTAATTATAATTGTTCTGATGTTATAATTGTTAATAACTATATCACCATTATATTATAATTATATTTAAGCATTTGACATCTGTATTTTTAACAGATATTTATACAACTGCTTTGACAATTTCCAAATTCTTGGTACTTTACCTGTATATGGATATACAGAAAATAAAGTGAACAAATAAATGAATGAATATTCCATAGCACCTGGTAAACAATGGATGTGGGGTTGGGTGGGCTTAAAATTCGGTCTGAATGTGGCAGAGAAGGAATAGTGCCTGCCTCTGCCATGAGCTGAAATCCTATCTCCATGCCAAACCCAGTCATATTCTGTGCTATCAGTAGTCTGATAATCTGTGTAAATTACCATAATTACATATCCACAGACATGGTTTATGATGCAGTAGGTAATGGCATACTTTCTCTTTCAGACACTTCCATTTTCCATATGCAAAGGAACTGTACAAGCTATACAAAAAAGAGGTAAATATGCATGCCCATACAGCAACCATTAATTTTCTGGTCCTGTTTTTAAAAGCTAGCTTTCAATAAAATTATGACACAACACAACAACTTCTGACTTCATATGCAAAAATATTATATGTTTGAAATGCTCTGTATCTTCTGAATAGCAGGTTAGCCAAACATTCAAAAAGCAAAACTTTTTTTTTTAAACATTACATGAAATATGCTGGTATTATTGAGTTACTAGTATTCTTTGTTGTTACTCATACACTTTACTCCATTGACACACAGAAAACAATTTATTGAAATTTGTCAAAGTGACTCAAGCAGTATGAGGGTAAATAGATATACGTCCTCCTCCATGGAAATGAATCAAGGTGTACCACAGGGTTTGGTACTCGGTCCATTGTTATTCCTTTTATATATAAATGACCTTCCCGTAAATATCCATGATGTAAATTTGCTGATGATATTAATGTGTGGCAGTGGCGAAAGATTGCTCCAAACCAAAATTGACAGGGTAGCTGCAGAAGAAACTTAGTTTAACAGGAACAACCTCTTGATAAATGCAGGAAAAACAGGAGTAATGTTGTTTCATAACAGACAAACACATGTTTTAGTAAAGCCTTTAGTGGCTTTTAACAACATGAACGTGGATTACACAGCTGAAATAAAATTTCTTGGCAATCAAATTATGGATACACTAAAATGGCACTCACATGTACAGTTGCTAGCAGGTAAATTGTGTAAGGTAGCTTTTATGATAAAATCTCTTAAGGAGGTTTTGAGTCTGAATTTGATTCGAAACATTTACTTTACAAAATTTCACTCACTTCTCCGGTTTGGTATATTATTTTGGGGGGGAACAGGGGGTGAATTAACTACTAGAATACTTAGAATTCAGAAACGAGTGATAAGATCAATGGTAGGAGTAAGCACAAGAACATCTTGCAGACAGCTATTTAAAGAAATGAATATTCTCACCTTGGTTTCACTATATATAATGGAAGTTATATGTTATATAAGAAAACACCATCAGTTTGTGGATCTAAACTCAAATATCCATGCTCATAATACACGAAGAAAACATCCAATCACACAATACTGATTTATATAAGAGAAGTGTAATAAATATGGGGACTAAATTATATAACAAACTTCCTGGGTACATAAAAGAAATGGATAGTTACAAGACCTTTAAGAAGGAATTGAAATCACTTCTTCTTCTGCATTCCTTTTACTCAGTGGAAGAATTTGTAGCTTTGTAACTATGTAACTTTATTAGCTCTGTACCTAATTTAAGTTTTATTACACTATACACAAGTGGTTCTAAAATCATTTGTAGAATACTGTGTTCATTGCTATTGGACTTATCTCACTTCTGTATAATGCTAGAAATTGATGAGTCCACAATCATACATATGATATTTTGGACTAATAAACTAAACTAAACTATCAATGGAATGGAAAATTAGGTGATTTAAAAGAACAAAGAAACTAAGAATTTCATCCACACTACTGAAAGGAACTAAAGTAAATAATACGGCATTATTGCATTTTCAATTAATAAATTCTTTTTTTGTGTGTGTCTAGCTCTCCGATTCAGTGGAACCAAGTGTGATAACTGCAAGTAAGTCTATGAAGCTAGTAAAATTCAATGATGGCATGGAGGAAGGATCATGTGATAACATCAGTTTGACAACTGGTGCTTCACTCTTCCAAATATACCTCAGTTTACAACATTTTTCAGGGTAATTGAATATACCATCAAATAAAATCCTAAATTGGCACAAATATAACATTTAAGTATTTTCAAGTGTTATTCTATCTGGCAATGTTTACAGGCTTGGAAAAATTTTATTTCCTGAAGATTCTGAGGTATCTGATTCACATAGTTTCTACCACTGGTTTTATCGTGCAGCTCTACAGTGGCTATATATATCTTCCTATAAGGCTCATCATGGCATAAAGAAAGCTATAGACCTGGATCAGTTCACATTAGTGGACAGGACTGATGAGTATAGTTCTTCAGCAGTTGACACACTCAATGTATTTGAACAGGTGAGACATGTATATTTTTATTTTTTTAATTACGTGAAGACTATAAGTTTATTAATGTATACACTTCATGAAGTTAGTTGGTTAATTAAGTAGTTTATACAAATTAATTTTTTTAATGAATATTGCAAAATGAACGTCTGAATTTCAGCTACAATAATAACAACTGTTTCACATGTCTTGAATATGTACATATTTAAGTATCTATTGAAAACATGTACAGTAATTCAGAATTCTGACACAGAGAGCTCTTGTACATACATTAAATTATGTGGTTGCAGTTTTAATTCATGTACATATTCATTCATTTCAATTTCAGATCAGAATATTTTGGAAACGTCTTGCCTGGCCAGATCTTGAAGTTGCCTTCACAATTGCTACAAATTTAATTGACGTAAGTATAGGTGTTCTGATGGCATTTAGAACAAATTCATTTCCTAAATATTTGTATAAACCAGATTAAATTTCTGGGGATGTTGAAAACTAAACAATTTGCATTACACCTTATAAATAAATAAAAGATTTTGCATATGGGAAGCAAGAGAAAAACAGAACTGGGAGTGACACAGACAGAGGAAGAACAATATTTTATATTTTCATTAAAGAAATTGCTATAACAAATCTGCGACTTTTGTACACCAATAACAGTGGTTCATCAGTTATAATCATGAAACGAAAGAGACAGAAAATGTTCACAGAATGACACTTATGGTGCATTTGCATATTCAAACATCTAAGGAATATTTTTAACATTGGTAATGAAGGTAAGCATAGAAGTATTTTGATCATCTGTTTAGCCACATTTCCATAATTTAATTGCCTGCTTTTGTATAGAGTTATCTAAAAACAGTCTGTCATACAAAACTTCAAGAGTATAATGAAGAACACTAGTGTTTGTTGCAGTTCAAATGTTTACACAATTCTCAGTTCTGTATTGTAAGTTTAAAACTGGTGTGGCTGCTGACACCAAAAAGGCATGATTAAAGTTGTCCCTGTACACACCAGGAAGGTACATAAGAAGGTAAATGTATAGTTCCACTCATTTTTAACCTAGGCACTAGATGGGGGCAAGTGGTCTACTTCTTGTTTTGACCACTTTACATCCTTGTATCCATTGAATAGGAAGTTAGGGGGGCCCCAGAGCTAGTCTAGATGCTGTGGAGAAGAATCTCTTGTCCCTGACAAGGATCAAATAATGATTCATCCTAAGCTATCCCAAAGGAGTTTCGTGACAATTATCAGTTGACTCAAAATATGTTAGTGAGAGACAGACAAACAGGTCAGTACATGTAGGTACTCTAACCTCATGTTTACTATGAAAGGAAACAGAGTAAAAATGATCACACACTGCTTCATTAAAATTCTCACTTCCGTATTCGTATCGCATATTCAGCTCTTAAGATGGAATGGATGGCACATTTCATATCCAATGATAAATATCATGTGGGGGATGTGTGAAATGGAAATGATACTGTGCAGCCTGAAGGAAATTTACTGATATTTTGGGGGGAAACTGCCAGTCCCATCTTCTACCCCAAAAATGAAAGAAGTAGGTGCATCCATAACTTCTGCAACTCTTTAGTGGGTTACATGGAGTTACTTTCCATAATATAGTAATCTTCACAGTCACTGCCATGAGAACCTCAGATATCACATACATGTTAAACTATTGTACCAAATATAAAAAAGGTAAAGGCATAGTTTTTCCCTGTCCACACCATGATGCCATGTAGTGGGAATAGAGGTATAGTTCTACATGTTCTTAACTTTGGCACTAAATGGAAGTGAATGTCAATATTATGCCCCAGCTAATGCAACTCTGGGAACTACACATTGAATAAGATCCTTGGTGGGCGCCAGAGGCAGTCTGGACAATTCCGAGAAGAGACCACTCTCTTGCTCTGCCAGGATTTAAACCTCATATCATCCACCCTGTAGCCTGGCCATTACACTGACTATGGTATCCTGGCTCCCACCAAATACAAGAACAGTCTATAAGTGTTAAAGTGAATATTGTAAAATGCATATGATTTATATATGCAGGGATGATAAATATTAGCTATCACACAGCCAATCAAAATAATTTTACCACACACTGCCTGAATCTGAAATTTCATATGACACCCATGTAAATAAAGAAGTACTAAGATTAATATGTGATAAGTAAGAAGTTTTTGATTCTAACTGCCTTGCTAGATAAAAGTTTATTTACATGTTGAATATTTTCTTTCTCTCTTGGCATCGACATAAGTAAACGTAATAACTCATCACTGTACATAACTGTAATTATGTTCATCTGTTTCAGGATATTTGTAACTGTGCAGCTTTCTATGCTGATAAAATTAGTGAGAAAGTGGAAAAAATGTGTGAAACTGGGAGTTCTGAAGAAAAGAATTTTAAAGTCAAGAGAGAGGTAAATAAACATTATGAATCAACATTAAGAGTCTCTTTGAATGTGAACTAATGTAATCAGGTATGGTCTACAAAATTCCATGGCTTTATAGCCTGGAAAACTGTCATCTTGTCAGTAATCACCTCAGAAATGATCATAATAAATCTGCATGTTTTCAGTATCTCACCACTCTGACCTGTTAGTTTCTGTCACTTTAAAACATTATCTTGTGGATATCATAGGTTTTCAAGTTCACTCAATAAAACCAACAAATGCACTAATTTTAAACCTTCCTTTTACACACAATTTTTCATAACTGACATGTTTTGATCTATCTTAACCATCTTCAGGGAGTTACTGAACATCAATAAAGCCTATATAAAAACATATATGGATTATTAAATACATTAAAATCTGTGCCTAAAATGTTTGCAGATATTATAAAATTCATTTGTAGTAGTGCAGAACTAGTCCATGAGATGTGAAGACTTATTTTCACAAGTTTTTACAGTGGTTCTGGAATTAATAAGTTTTTACAATTGTTCTGGAATTAATAATAAATAATTCCAGAGCCACTGAAAAAGCCTATGAAACAGCAATCTCCACATATTATGAACCATTTCTGCACTACTACTAGCGAATTTTGTAACAGCTATAAACAAGCCTCTAACAAAAATGGGTACCAGGAATATTTCTTGGGGGGTAAGAGCACTCGGTGCATCGGGTTGACAACCTCACCACTTTCATGTACTGTTTGCTATGAAATGTGGGAGCTTCAACCTCCTGGACTCCACAGGACCTGTCCAGGGCTTTACAGGTATTGCTATACCTTTACCTTTATGTCTCATCTGTAAATACCAGTTCTGTCTTCAGTAAACACAGTTGTATTTTGTCTAGAACAGAATAGCTACTGGTTGCCAGACACATTTATATGTGATGCTTTTCTAACCTACTTCTCATAATGCAGCCATGCTATGGTTGACGCAGTTAGTTGCTGGTCTCTCACCAAAGGCCTGGGTTCGACCCAAGGCTATGTCAAGCCACATTTGTGGTGGGCAAAGTGTAAGTAAAACAGGTTTTCCTGTGAGCCATTTCGTTTTTGTTTATGACTGTCAGTGACAAGTACTTCACACTCACTCATCCATTTATCACTAATGCTGTATATAATTAAGAATTGATGATGATGATAAATAATACACTTAAAAAATTCTGAAAATGCATACTATTGTGATGGTGGATGGGCTAGTAATTAAAAATGTTCCCCCTAAAGCTGTGCCAGTCAAGCAATGATGGTCAAATTTTCAATATTTTTCAGTGGTGTGTAGCAGTTACAAATGTTATCTTCGTCCAACAGTCTGTACAGACCACTGTTACTGACTTTGGACTGGAGGCCATTGTTACTTCTCTTGTCCATGCTGGAAACTGCAATTCTGCAGAAAATTGCAGGCAAACAATAAAAATGATACTTGGCAATGGTAATAGTATTGTCTGCAGTAAGATACAGGAGATGCTGGACAGAGCTGCAGAAAAGGTTAGTAACTTTTTGCCATACTACACAAATCTACTGTATATGATGCTTTCAGACCCTTTCTAACATAACTGCCTCTTACACATTATAGTTTAGAACAATGAATAAAAAGAAGGGTTTATGAACATTGTTACCAACACTCAGCAGTCAATCACTACTTTTAAAAAAAAAAGCAAACCCCATTTTTTTATAGGGGCTTAAGTAACTCTCTGGTAATAGATTTGTGAAAGATTATCTAAGGTTAATAATAACAAATATATTCATCATCAGTTCAATCCACTTTACAATCTCAAGATGTACACTAATATTATCTATCAGCCTCCTTTGTTTGGTTCTCTAAAAGCACACTTAACTTGCCGAAATTTCACATGCACTACTTGTTTTCCTTATCTGATATAAATATGTAGCCATTGCAATCCCCATAATTTTACAAATAAAGCATCACTAATTGCACTGTACAAACAAGCCTGACACATGGGGTAGTACTATGGCTATTTGCTAAAACCTGAGCATGATTTTGACAGCAGGTTCCTCTGAAATGCTGATAAATTTTTAGGAATGCAATGTGTCAAATCCCAGGATACAGTAAAGATATTTAAGAAAAGGGTGGGGGAAGTCAGGGTGTTTGCTCTGGTCTACACCATGATGGCTATCTTCACAGGCATGAATTTTTTTATGAACTCTACTTACGATAATATGTGCCCTGCCTTCTGCTGTTGTGTGGCTGAACACTAATTCATTTCCCTCAGCTCTATTCCACAAGTGTTATAATGCATTTTTAATTTCAACAGAATTATTTTCTTGGAGTTCAGTATCCTTTGGCCATTTGTTACAGAAGTGAAGGAAACTGTCAATGTGGAATGCTTGTCTGGAAATATTATTTTTGTGGGTACAACCTGTAATTATAATTCTCTTTGTTCAACTAAGTGTCACTGTCTGGATAAATACAAGGTATTTGAATAAATACAAGGTATTTACCTAAATATGGTGTATAAGACTAACCTCTTCACAGTTTTCAGTTTTAAGGAAAATTCCTACACAAAATGTATTGGGGTTTGTGTAACAATAAGATGGCCCTTATATTTCAGAAAATGAATTATGAAAACATTCTTATTATATATTCAGGCCAACACAGCGTTACTTCTGAGAGGTCACTTTCGATAATTTAAGTATAAGAAACATAAATGTGGAAACAGACTCACACTTGATAGGATTAAATGATCTTCCTCAGGCTGCTACTTAAATGCAACCAGCTAATGACATAATATTTTGCAAAGATCAGAAGCATTCTGATCATCAGTGATAAATTCATTTTTTGTTGTACATTAGTTAATCTCCCTTCTTTATGGAATGCAGAGGTGAGGGATTCATTTCTTTAAGTAAAAAAGTTTTTTGGCATAATGTGTGGCCTGTTACCTGGTTTCTCTTAGCAGTAATATTAAATTCAGAATTCATTTATACTACAAACATGTAACTTCTGCTGATTTCCTTGATCAATTTTTTTCTCCTGTAATTTGTTTCCTGACAAAAGACACTGGCCCTACTGGGATTCTAGTGGGCAATAATGAGCTATACCAACATTTTTTAACCTGTTTTTAGTATTGGCTCTTCTGTCACTCATGAAACAAGTTTCTATGTTGCAGATGATGCCCACTATCAACAGATTAATGATGCAACTTAACAAGGAGCAGAACAATGTGGATGAGCTGATGAAGTATTTGGATGATACTTTATGTGTGCTAAGCACACATCTCAGCTCTGACAATTTCAGACACATTCTCAATAAAATTTGGAGAAATGTGTCAGACAGTGTGTGTTCATTTATGGAAAATAATGTGAAAGTAAGAATTGTTGTGGATAGCACATAATTGCAGTAACTACAGAATTCTGTATACTAGTATATCTAATATGTATATTGCATTAACTCACCAACTTGCAGAGATGCTGGAAATGACTCTTTCAATGACAGACTTCACATCTGCAGATCATGTGTGAAAAGTGGCACACTTTCTGTCCTGAAAAAAAAAATAGTAGGCCTATGATATTACCGCACTTTCTGCGTGTGCTTGTGTGTGTGTGTGTGATTTTAATTTTTGCAACTTGACAGAATTTCAGGGAATTTGGTATGGACATTGTGCTTTTAGAGCTCACCTTAATGCTGTGTTTTTTAAATTTGCAAAATTAGTTATAACTAAAAAGCACAAAACACACAATTTTGCAGTTGGAGGTGACTAGGCTAACTTTGTGTGTCTGCTCAGGAAAAATCCAAACAAGTGCTACTGTTAGGATACAGTGACTGTCTGTATAGACACAATTCTTATCCCACCCAGGGAAAACTCAAATCTCAGTTGTGGCAGCACTGTTAGGAGAGAGGAAAAACCCAAACTAACATGAGTGAGTTTTCTCTTTGAATCACTATAATAAAATATTGGCCACAAACGAGGTTCTCATTAAACTTCATTGCCCTATGAGACTATATGCTGTTTCTCTACAACGTACCAGCACATGACCTAGCATGTTATATTTAATTTAAAAGTCCACACTAAGGCAGAAAAACTCAGACCATTGAGATACAATTGACTTTTAAATCTGTCTCCAAAAGGTTAAGAAATTCCATAAAAATCTGCCTTAGGAAAAAAAAGGCAGACATGTATTCTAATTAATACCGATGAAATCCAGGACTCTTTTGATGTAAGGAAAAGCAGGCCTGATTTCCAGCTTCCACTACTGTGTAAATCAGATCTGTGCACTTCCATTTTTCTATGCAACATAGATTGGTAGCTGGTTACCGATGTTTCGGGACAACGTATCAGTCCCAACCCAGAAGAATGCAGATTTCATAGGAAAAGCACACTTTATGTGTTCTAGTACAGAATGCCTTGCTTACACCAGCATTTCAAGCTCTGTGTTGTGACTGCCTTTACATATTTTTCAAAATATAAACCACCTAATATGTATCAAATAATTTTGACAACGATTATTTCTTCCTGACATGTTTCAATCCTAAGACCATTGTCAAGGGCACATTAATCACATACACTTCCTGCTAAGATTTTATACTTAATAATATTACCTAATAAGCCTTATAGATTTATACATGATTATTTAGCTAAAACATATTTTTAAAAATGCCTACTTTTAGTAGTCACCATGGTCCTATATTCAGCCTAGAGTTTGACATGCATGTCTGCTTGCAAAATATCGTCATTTCACTTGTTCTAGTTTTGCTTATTTATTTCATTTTGTGGCAGTTGTTTTACATTTTATATCAACCATACAAATTCTAACACTTGAACTTAACATTTTATTATACTTAGTTACATTTCCATTTAGTGGCTGAATTTGCAGTCTTTTCTTGGATTTATTTTTGTAACATTGTTGTCCATAACAAGTGTTTTGTTACTGTCATGCATATCTGTTGCATTTGTAATGAAGACACTGGTATCAGGGTTTTTCCCAAGTTCTGAGTCTGCAACCATTTAAATATTGTCACAAGCTTATTGGTGGTGTTAGCTATGATGTATCTGTATTAAATAGCGAATTTTGCTTCTAGCTTCACAGAGACCCTTCATTCTATAAGAAACAACATGAAATCCTTCAGACTATAGTAGATTTCTTCAAGCAGGGCAGTGAGGATGTTGTTGTTTCTGACTCTGCTATGCTGAGGAAGGTTGATCATATGCTGCTTTTGCATGGGATGGAAACAAGAGAACTTATTCACCAGTATTACTTGGAGCGAAAAGAAGAGCAGAAAACAATGGAGGTGGCAAGATTTGGACTTCTCACAGTTCGAATCCAATTGGATGAAAATGTGCTAAGGCTAGAGATACTGAACGCAAGAAATCTTCAGCCATTAAGAGGCAAAAGTGAGAAGTCAATATCATATTCAGTACCTATGAATTAACTTAGAAGGTTGCAAAATTAGGAGTATTTTTCTACGAAGCATAACAAACCTGTGTTCTCTATTTAATTGCAGATTCTTGTAATCCATACATAAAGATCTCTCTGCTGCCTGAAGAGAAGTTCTCAGGAGCTACAAAACTTGTGACCAAGACACACAGGAAGAGTATATACCCCCTGTTTGATGAGATATTTGAAATGTAAGAAATATTCATGTATCTATTTTAGGTTTCAGTAGTAGCCTTTAAGAGGGTTCTAGTTTGACATTCCTTAAGCAGACTGTGTAGGTTCAAATTACTTCCACTAGCTCTGTCCTCAGAAGAACTTCAGAATGTTGAACACGGTACAAAATACAAGCTGGAGTTACAGAAATCAGTCCTGCTTGAGTGCAAATAATGTTGCTTTTCTTGAAAGTTCCAACTGAGTAAACAAGTACAGAAACTTAAGATGTGTATTCATTTAGTTATTTATTTAGTGACACTGTCAGTAGCTCAAATTATGTGGTATCAAATCATTGGGCAATTAGTGAATAATGAAATAATGAGGATATGGAAAGAGTCATGACCCAATTTTAGATACAACATAGTCATTTTTCTGAGGGAAAAACCTCAGAAGACATCAGTCAGGATAGCTGGTTTCTGGGCTGAAACCTGAACCCAGGCCTTCCATATATGACACAGGAATTCTACTCACTTGACCACAACATTTGGTACCTTCAAAACAGATCACACAAATTCCTCCCTCTCCACTTTATTCCAAAAATCCATACTCTCATATCTTTTGACTGAACATAACTTCTGAAGCTGGTACAGCGCCACCGAATAACCTATTTATGTTATGTTAAAACCTCAAATATTGTAGTCAACCTAGTAACTAAAATTATTGTACACTTATATATTGACTTCATTGCTAGACTTCTTAAGAAAATATGATCATTTCCATATCCATATGGATTTTGTAATCCTGTATGGATCCACAGAATTAAAATTCATTATATGATATGATATCAAACTCATGTAATAAATGGAGAATATGTTCCGTTGTCTGCACATTAATCAGACCTATAATATACAAATAACTAATACAAGCACTACAATGTTCATGATGTATTTTATTCACAGTATTCTCACCAACATATTTCAGCCATTATTACAGCCATCTTCAGGGAGGTGTTAATATTACAACAATACAAAGGTACGAATGTGGTTTGCTGTGTCACGACCACTCAATAGCAATTAAAATTATAATTTCAGTTAATATTATGTATGTAATATAAATATAGCTTAAAATGGGAAATTTTTAACCTACATTCATATTACATACATAATTTTAACTGAAATTATAAATTTAATTGTTGTGGAGCGATGGTAACACAGCTGACCACATTTGTACCTTTGTATTGTTCTAATAATAACAGCATCCTGAAGATGGTCATAATAGCGGCTGAAATGTGTTGGTGAGAACATTTTGAATAAAATACATCATAAACATTGAAGTGCATTTGTTGGTTATTTGTACATTATGGAAAAGGAGAACAGTTGCACTAACTGTGTTATAAATGTCTACCCTCTTTCCAGAGAACTTTCATCACAACAAATGGAAGTGAAAGATGGACTTGTAATGTTTACAGTACGAGACAAATGCTTGTTGGGAGCAGATAAATTTCTTGCTGAAGGATTTCTCTCCTTTGCTGAAATCACCAATGATACCAACTCAAGAGTAAAGCTTCAGAACATGGAACAGCTGCATTTGAAGCTGAACCGTCCAGCTGATACGGGTACACTCACTTTTGCCTCCTCCACATCTGAATTTTTATTTTTGTAATTGCAGTATTTTTTTGGTTGCATGAACTTATTCAGCACATACCTTATTTGTCACATCTCATATGACTCAAGGTGTGGTATAGCATTGACATAATTCATAATTTCATAAAATATTCTTATAATAAAACCAACTAGATGCACTAATTTCTCAAATTTATTTTTGGAATAAAACTGTACATGTTTCAGACAGTTTCTCTGTCCATCATCAGGAGTTTTTCACTGTACACACAGCAATGGTATATGTCACACAGGTTACGGTTACAGCTTGTGAGCAGGATCAGGACAGAACTGGTTCTG
>Ga0209755_10006857_pt1 | contig 12477 bp, 12 predicted proteins | sample TergutCo191P1_FD_187301 | JGI IMG/M metagenome (GOLD analysis project Ga0209755, IMG submission 187301) | Cornitermes sp. P1 segment gut microbial communities from Petit-Saut dam, French Guiana - Co191P1 (SPAdes) (version 2) | ecosystem: Host-associated > Arthropoda: Insects > Digestive system... | reverse complement strand
AACCAAAACCCAAAACGCCTACATTGCCCATTGTGCGCACAATGGGCAATGTAGGCAAACCAAGCAACAACAAGTAGCTTTATATCGCTTGAGGGAGGTGTAACCTATGTTTGACGCAGCTACATTTGTTTAGGAAAAATTGGTATATTTTTGTTGACATTGGGGAAGAGGTGTGTTATGATGGGTTTAGTAACAAGGAGAGCCTCCGCAATCAAGGAGAGCCTCCGCAATCAAGGAGAGCCTCCGCAAAAATTTTGCTTGGGGGTGATTTTTATGAGGTGATATAAGAAGTTCAAGTAGCTATGTTGATATTGTCGAAAAACACAAATTTTAATGTTTGTTTTCAAACGAAAGAAGAGTTTTGATTTATGAGAAAACTAATTTATTTTAGGAGGGCTTCATCTATGAAACTAAAGTTAGGATTTGCCACAAAGGTCGTTGCCAGCGCAATGGTAGCTGTGATGGTATTTGGGTTTGCTATGCCTTTGTATGGAGATGTACAGAATTTTTATCAACCTACTGTCAGTAATGCTAGCATCCAAGACTTATCAAATGATTTACGCTTTTTTGTAGCCTATCTCGAAGAAACCCCTTATGATTTGAGTGAAATAGTTGGTGCGACAATACAAAACATGATGGATGAGAATGACCTTAATGTCACACTTTATAGTGCAGCCAATAGTCGCTTTTTGCCTTCAATAGAAATTGCTGAATTAGAGGCGTATCAATTTATGGATTTTTTAAATAATCCTGTTTTTGAGAATGTTTTCAAAAGAGCTCAAGAAATAATAGAAAGTGATTATATTTATCTTAATTATATAGCTTTTATTTTACCTCAAGCTAGGCACTTGGAAGCAATGCCATTGTCCTCTTGCCCTATAAGGCAAAGCACTTTTTTGGCTGGTAATGTTGGTGGACATGAGTTTCGGTTTTTTGATGTGCTTTTTGGGGTAAGAACAGGACAATTTACTCAAGTGCAAACAAGTATAAATTGGGCTCAGTTTGCAAATGCGACGGTGCAGTTAGGGTTTGATGTTTGGGGTACTGTTTTTGCGCCTGTTGGCTGGGTTCAAACAATAGTTGGAAATATTAGAAACTTTTCAGGCTCTGTGTCTTCCCCTATAAATGTTACCATAGGGGCATCTGGAACAGGTATCAGGTATTGGCTTGAAGGTCAAATAATCCAAAGGCAGTTGTTTATTAGCAGTACATCTTTTCACCCAATTCAAGAATTTGTTGGAATAGCCCTTTCTGAGAGGTTAGAGGCTAATTTGCTTATGACTGTAACTTATGCAACAACTCCTGGGATGGGTGGTCAATTTAGAACAAACACAGTGGCTATGAATGGTCCAAGGTTCATTTATACCACACCAAACTTTTTTAACAATCTAATATTTTTCAATAACTTAATTGCTCATTACAGAAGATACCCAACATTTATAGCGGGTTCTCATGTAATGCAAAGGGTGCGGGTTGATCAGTTTATTTTAAGTTTATTTTAAGGAGAAACCATAGAGTGAGGCTTCCATCAGACCCTATCCCCAAATACGACAAAATAGTGACCATCATATTTCTGGTGATCACTATTTTGACTGTTTCAGGGTTTTTAATAAATATCTTAAATGTGTCAATTGCTTTTAATATTGATTTAAAAGTGCCAGCGTTAGAGATAAGTGCCGATAATCCAGATAATTGGCGGCAGACCTATGTTAATATACTGGGTAGATATAGAGTGAGGATTTGGGGAGGGCAGCGTCTATTTTCTGGCATAGTGTATATTCATGGATACCCCATAACCCTGCAAGAACAAGCGTTTTTGCATCACTTTACAGATAGGGGCTCGACCATTGTAGGCAGGAATGTAGTTTTTCAAGATAGCCATTTGAAGCCGTATTTTTTACGTCAAGGACGCTTGACATATGCAAACAAAAATGATTACACCCTCAGAACGGGCGGGCAAAGGGTATATAGCCTTATAAATTTTGGCGCAATACATACAAATTCTCGTTTTAGAGATTTTATGATAGAAATCCACCCAGAATTTTCTTACTTTGCAAATGGCTCTAGGGTTGTACTGAAAATATCTAGAAATTAGGTTCGCAAAAAATAATTATTTACCCCTATGAGTATTGACTTGTGGGGGTTTTTTATTTATTGAGAAAGTGAGAAAGGGGAGTTTTATGAGAGATGATATGGCTTTGAGGGAAAATAGTGTTTTGGTTACTTATGTGGCTGGCGGCGAGGGTGTTGGTGCTGGGGTTACGGTGGCGCAGGGCGGGGCTGCGAATTTTTCGCGGGCGTCGCAGGTGGTTAATGGGCGTGGCCATTCTGCTGGGAAGATGGCGACGCTGGAGCCGAATGTTTGGCGGATGGATGGGAGCTTTATGTTGCCTGTGCAGGGGGGCTTGGCTAATGGAGTGCAGGTTGGGTATGTTTCTAATGGGGTTTCTCGCACTGATGGGAGTTTTGCCGTAATTCCTATGTTTGAAGTTCGATTTGCCACTGTGAGAAATGTGCCTTTTATCAGCATTGTTTTTGACCATAATATGGGTGTGGCGGTCAGCCGCGCTCAGTTTACTTTTTTTAATGCAGCAGGGACGATTATTTTTGAACAATTTGTTGATGGGGATGTGAGTAATGGCGCGCCTTATTCAATGGGAATTGCTGGCGTTAATGGGGTTTCTCGCATTTTGATTCGCCTGCATCGTACTGAGAAACCTTTTAGGCGTGCGCGTGTTACTCAGGTGCATTTCGCGCCTGTTATGGTTTTTGATGGAGAAAGTGTGATTAGTGCCTCTGTGGTGCATGAAGGGGATGTTTTGGGCGAAGGGCTGCCTCATAATCAGCTTAGGGTTAAACTTGCCAATGATGGACGGTTTAATGTGCTTGATGGAGGCGGTGCTATTTCTCTGCTTTCTCAAGGATGCAAATTGCAGTATACTATTGGAGTGCGACATCCTAATGTGCCGCAGGGGATGCGATTTACTAACTATGCAGACTACTTTCTCGATAAATGGTCTGTTAGTGAGAAAGCCGTTGAACTTACGGCTTATAGCCGCTTACGATTTTTGGATGGCGGGGTTTTTATGGGCAGCCGTTTTGCACTGGAGCATATGGGGGATTTAGCAAGGCGGATTGGGGCGGACGCGGGGGTTGAGGTTGTTGTGCCACATGTTATGAATACTTATCCGCGTTTTCCTGGATTTACGGGGAATGTTAGCCATCGTGAGGCTTTGGCTATGCTTGCCAAGCTTAGTTCTTGTTTGATTTATGAGGATAGGGCAGGGCGGGTACATTTTGTGGATTTGTGGTCTGCGCATCAGCCCTCACTTTCTCATTCAATTGATTTTGAGACAAGTTTCTCGCCTCCTGATATTACTCAAGGTAAATATTATAATGGGGTTATGCTTACTGAGTACATGATTTCTTTGGAGCATGGACTTTTGGCTAGTGTTGGGGTTGATATTGCGGGGAGTTTGGAGGTTTTGATTCCGTATAAAATGCCTGTTTGGTCGGATGCACAAATTGCGGTGAGCAGCGGTTTTAGTGTGACGGTTATTCGCAGGAGCACTATGTTTATGGAGGTGCGCATCACTGGCAATGGGCGGTGCACTGCCGAGGTTCGCGGGTGGCGCACCGCCTTAGTTTCTCAACCAACTTTTTATCCAGCACCTTGGAAACTTGGTAGCGAGGACGAGAAACCTTACGAGGTCAATTTGCCTATGTTTATCACTAATTCTGTGCATATTCAGTCTGTGCGCGAATGGTTTTTGGCGAGAAAGTTTAGGCTTTTGGAAAGACTTGTTTTTTGCAATGCTAAATGGCGGCAAAGGGCGTCAAGCGAGCTTGGCGAGAATGTTATGATGCAGGTGGATTCGAGAGGGCGAGAGGTGCGGTGCCGCACGGTGCGGCAGGAGATTGAGTTTGATAGGGGTGTTTTGAAAGGGGTTAGCAAAGGGGTTGTTTTGTAGTATTGCAATTTGGAATGAGTTGTGGTATGATGGGTGGGTGGGAGGTGATTTTGTGGCGGATAAGATTATGATTGGTGAATTTATTAGGCGGACGCGGAAGCAGCAGGGGATAAGTCAGAAGGCTTTGGCTGAGCCTTTTATGACGAGAAGCTATCTGTCAAAGGTTGAAAATAATAAGGTTGTGCCTGGCAGGGATAATTTGGAATTTCTGCTCGAAAGACTTAGTGTTGAGCCTAATTTGCTTTCAGTGTTTTTGATGAGCCTCAAGGAAATTGAATGGCAGCAAGTCAAAGATGAAATTAACGCGCTTTTGAAGCAGAGAAATCTTGACGAAGCCGAAAAGCTTATTTCGCTGGCGCAAGCAAATAAGGAATTTATGGAGCGTAAGCCATGTAAGCAATTTTTGATGTCTGCGAGGGCTAAGGTTGCGATAATCAAAAAAGAAGAACCTATGAGAATAATGGATATGCTGATGGAAGCTATTAAAATCAGCATCCCTGTATTTAAGGAGCAGCACATATATAAATATCTTTTATCCAAAGAAGATATAGCGATTATAACTGGGATGGGCATTGTGTATAGTCGCGAGAATCGGCTTAATGACGCAATTGAACTGCTTTATCGGCTTAAAGACAATTTTGACAGCAGATATATGTGCAACGAAGCAAAGGGCGGACATTATCCTATGTTAATTTATAATCTGACAAAAAACTTGGGAAATGCCGAAAAGTACGATGAGGCTATTGCCTTGTGCGATGTTGGGATTCAGGCTTGTAAAGATTTAGGTAAATTGAGGTTTTTGCCTAAAATTATGATTAATAAGGCCGTTTCCTTACATAAAATTGGAGACAAAGAGACTAGCAAGATGCTTATCAGACGTGCTTACCATGCTTTGCAGGCGTATGGGGACTTTGAAAGTGTTAAAATAATAGAAAGTTATGCCTTTGAAAACAAAATGGACATAACTTTCGATTAAAAACTTAGTCTTCAACTGAATCGTCATCAAGGATTAGAAGGGCTTCAACGTCAGAATAGACAGGGCTATTTCGTGACGCTAAGGCAGTTGTTGTGGAAGTAATTATTAGCAGCAATATAAGGACTAGGGATAGGATTTTTCTTTTCATTTGAGGTTCCTCCTTAAAATTTTAGATTTGCAAAAAGTATGCAATCTCATTATACACCACATGAATTATTTTGGGGAGTGTCAAAACTGGAACTATTTTGAGGTTAAAATGTTCCTAATCTGACACTTGCAAAATTTTGGCTGGCGCGGTACACTGATTTTGAGCGAATGGTGCGCTCAAAAAATAGAATACTTTAAGGAGGTGTTTTCTGATGAAGAAAACATTTAAAAAGTTCCTGTCCATGCTGATTGCAGTTATGATGATTGTAACAGCTAACACTGTGGTTTTTGCCGCTGAAACTGTCGTTACATATGGAGGCTCGTACATCCAGATGCTTGATGGGAACGGTGTGGGGATAGAAGCAAATTCTACTAAATACCCACAGGGATGGCGCAATCCCTGGCGGTGGCAGCCCTCCCCCTCCCCTTATAACTCATCCGCCAAGCTGTAATTGGTTTTGGTGTAGGCAGTTTTGTGACTGGAAAAACTTTTGTGGGTGCGGAAGACCGTAATAATGACAACAACATCCCCCTTGTAAAAACGTGAAGGGGATGTTGAATATTATATATCTATGTAGAAAGGAGAGGTGTGGCATCATGAAGAATCGCAAAAGGTTTTTAGGAAGTCTTGTGGCTGTTATTGCGTCGGTTGTTATTTTATTTTCTGTTCCGTTTTTCGCATTTAATGGCAGTGACGACAAGGCAGTGAGCGGTATTGGTATTTTTAGTACAAACTCTTTTGAAGAGCTTTTATCTTTTATGCTCTATGATGCAAAGGAGCAGATGGAATATTTTGAGCCGTCAGTTGAAGAATGGACAGAAATGCAAGAAATATTGCTAGCCGCTTTGAAAAAACAAGGTGGATGTTTGGAAGAATACCTTGAAGACTTTGATTATTTGGTAGACTTTCTTTCTGCCTATTATGGACACTTTTACAGGATAAAAGAGAAGGTGTCCATTGTGAGAAGCGGCATTGAAAACTTTTTTCATATGAATGAAATGGTTTTTAGCTATATTTTGATGAGCACTTTCTCAGCTGAATTGATGGCAGGGAATTTGTCCGAGCACTTTTTCGTGGTTACTCACACAGGCATTATGGATTTGACATGCCTATGCCCGCCAATGTGTTGCATAAAGGAGCATGTTGAAAATTACGGCTATTTCGCATATTCAATAATGCCTAATAGCGGAAACCACATCACAATTTTGGATAGTTTTAGGCATAGCTGCATTTAGGAGATTCGTGCTTGGTGTGGCTGGCTGGTTGATTTCGTTTTTTATTATATTTGAGTTGCCTGGGCTTGTGGGTCGGATTTTTCAGTAGTTCACTATCTAATATAGGGCATCCTTTGGGATGCTCTTTTTTATTTTGGAGGGATTAAGATGAGATTTAGTGAGAGGGATTTTTTAGAGGTTTCGGTGTTTGACGAGCTAAACCGAGGATTTGCCGAGATAGCAGCACTTAGGGGGGTTGGTGGGATTTTGCCTTTAGATTTGGCGGCAGGAACAGCCACGGTGCCCACGGCGGCATTTATCAACACAATTGAGCGGAACTTGGAAAGGCTTGGGGTGGCGGGGACTAAGGTTTGGATTGGGGAGGATAGGGATGCCCAGTGGCTGTCTTACCGGGATGTTAATCGGTGGTTTGAGGGGATTGAGAGTTTGAGAGGGCTTTAACGAGTAGTAGAGCTGCTTTATACCTTGAGATAAAACGCGTGGGTTCAAGCATGGTTGTGCATCCCTCTTATAAAAAGGATGGGATACTTGATATAGCACTTTGACCTACAATAGTCCATAACCGCAATTCCCAATCCACCCCTTTATATAGCAGTTTTACCTTGCGCAGTCCCTCTACTTGACCGAAAATCGCTTGAAGCCGCGGCACATTGGCTCGCTTTAGGACTGCGGAAGGTAAAACTGCTATAGTGAAGAAGTGTTTAGCTAAATCGAGGGGACCCCGTGTCAAGTGCGGGGCGGCGGTACTTGGGGACCGCGCAAATTGGGATGATGCGAGCTCGCAATGGCGGTATGGCGAGTTTTATTTAGTCGAACTCGGGTTAGTGAAGAAACTAAAAGCCTCCTGTTAGGAGGCCTCAGACTGTAGACAAACCCCCTAGTCACCCGCGCTTGTCTCGGGGTCCCTTCGTGGCTCGCAAGAATACCTAAATCAAGGGGGTCCCGCAACAAGTGCGGGATGACAGTTTGGAGCTTTACGCTTAAAAATTAACTTTGTCTACAGTCTAAACCTCCCATTAGGGTCTGTCGACAGTAAATTTCTGGAAGTATTTTTGAGCCGATTTTCTGCCACTTTCACTCGCTTGCTCCTCATGTGCTGCAAGCCACACTTCGTCACAAGTTCCTGAAACTGGCGAAAAACGCTCCACAAATCTGCTTTTTCTTTTTACGGGAACATGCCCTAGATTGTTTTGTCAATTTGATACAGCGTCCACATATAGCCAAATGAATCGCCAAAGGAGGCGGATTTGACACCGCTTCCTGTGACTATTTCACCGATAGGGCTTATTTGCACACATCCTAGAGCCATGGCGGCATCAAAGGTCTTTTGGATGTCGTTTACTGCTATGCTGACCCATAATGGGCGGGTATCCTCCTCTTTTGGTGCTAGCACGTTCTCCTTGCGGTTTTCGTCAACTAGGTGAAAGCGGCCGTTGTAAATGTGGAAGATTGCCTCGTTTTGACCTTTTTCAAGGTTTGAAACATCAACTACATTAACATCAAAAATTTGCTTGTACAGGTCAAGTGCCGCAACAGAATCACTCACAACCATAAAAAGCTCTGTGCCCATAATGCCGCCTGCTTCTTGCAACATCCACATATGCCCAATGGGGTCTTCAAAAGTGGCGATTTTTAAGCCGATGCCGGGGATTTCGGTGACGGGGCGGACGGAGTCACAGCCGGCAGCCAAAGCCGCGTCAAAAGTCTTTTGAATGTCCAAAACAGACACATTAACCCACATAGGGCGGTTTGCCCCCTGTATGGGAGGATACCATCTATACTTAGCTTTTTGCTTAACCAAGCGATAGCGGCCATTGTAAATGTGAAAAACAGCCTCTGGTGCCTCCCCTTCAAACTCGGTCACCTGAGCATTGTCAACCTCAAATATCTGCTTGTACAGCTCCAAAGCGATAACAGAATCATGCACAACCAAGCTTAGCTCTACTCCTGTAATCATATTATCTCTCCTTTTCAAATTGTGTTAGCACGGCTCAATATTGCCATGCTCGTCCATCATACCCCATTTGGTCATAAAAACTTCCTGTGCATAGGCAGGTGCAAATTTTTCTGAAATGCCGTGGGTCGAATAGAAAAACAAGGTGTTATAATGTTCAATTTCCTTAATATCTTCGTATGCAGGGTTGGTCTTAAAAGCCGCGCGCGCCAGTTTTATTTGCTCGTCAGACATATAAAATGGATAGCTTGTGAAAAAATCTAGGGGTGTGAGCAGGGGAAACTTCGCCTGCACGCGGATGGAGTGCGCCATGGTGTGCACGTCGTCACCTTCGGCTAGGTTTACGGCAATAAGGGCAAAGGAATTAGCCATAGTTGGGTGGCTGTAATAGTAGGTGTCCTTTTTGCCCTGTACGTGCAAGATGTCTTTATAATCCTCATTTGCAAAAAGCTTTTCAAACAACTCCGCCACGCCTTCATCTTCGGCAAAAAGTGTTGCAAAAGGGACGATTTGTGGCACCTTTGATGCTGACCTAATGCGGCTTGCAAGGGCTTCAATCTTTTTTTCTTCTTTGGTTTTTTCGTCTTGAGCAGGCTCATTTTCAGCTTCTGGCAGGGGCGAGAGCTCTACATTCACATCAGGCTGGCTTTCCAGAAATTCAAACAAGTCAATCTTTTCACCTTCGGGAATGTTAAGCCCTGGGTCAGGTGCTATATTATACGTATTACTTGTGATTTTAATTTCTTCCATAGGTTAAAAAACGCTCCTTTCATTCCGCATACGTATAAGGGGCGAGCTTTGCCCGCCCCTACAGTATGCAGTATGTGGATTAGATGAAATCTTATGAAGGCAAAATGCCGCGACTTGCAAGCTCGTCAGCCATGTAGCCAAGGTCAAGGCTTTCGAGGGTTGCGCGGGTTGGCACGCCTGTTACAGGGTCCCAGCCAAGCTTTGTAAAGAACATGTCTTGGGTTTTGTTCCAGTCATCTCTACACATTTTGCCGCCTGGGTTGGGGTTATCCGTTGCCCAAACGGGTACGCCGCTGCCAGCAACCGGAGTAGTCCAGCCATCTGGACCAGGCACTGCAAATGGGTTTTGGTTTGGCATACGGTCAAACCACTGGTCTGGGTAGATGTCGCGGGTTTCGCGCAGGTTGTTTGTGCCAAACTCGTTATGCCAAGTGATAAGGGTCATAACACGCATCATACAGCCCACTTTATCGGCATAACGACTGATTTTTTCAAGTGTCCAGTCGTCGCCAGTTACAGCGGTCATAAATCTTGCATCAATGTGGTGGTCACCAACGTAGTTGCGCTCAGCCTTTGGCGACAGGGTTCTTGGCCATACAAATTCGCATAGCGTGCCCATGTTACTCCACTGATAATACCAGAAATGGTAATGAGCTAGGTTGATTTTGGCATCATTAACTGGCGTGCGACCGCGAATAGCCGTGCTGCCCGACATGCCAGAAAGTGCGTCAAAGCTGCCTTCGCCCCACCAATGCTCCGCAACTCTAATAACGTCATCAAGCGGCAAAGAGTGCCATGTCATCATTACCAAAACGTGAGAGATTGGGTCACGGTTGTAAAGGTTATGACGCACCATGGAGGCTTGATAGCCATCACGGCTGTGGTGGTCTGGCCAACCTAGGAAGTTGGTTCTGCTTTCAAAGCCAGTATTGCGGCCTTGTTTGCCCGAGTAGGAGCAAATTACAGGATTGCCAGCTTCGTCAACAATAGGAACGCCATTCCAATAAGACTCAGGGAAGTTCCAACGCTTGCTGTAATGGTAGTTACCCATACCCAACCAGCTTAGCTCAGTTCCGCCGTTATTTGGGCCTTTTGCCATGTCTTGAAGTAGCCACTGCATCCACGCTGGGTCACGGTCTTGCATTAGGTGCCATGGAATCAAATCCCACTGGGAATCTGGAATAACACCGTGGTTGCCCGCTTCGTTTGGTCCTTCTGAAACGCGTCTAAAGAAGCCGTTGTTGAAAGCATAAGCAAAGTCACCCATGGTCATCATATAGTTTTCCATAATACCCATGTTGTCCCAGTTCCAAGAGCCTTGGCTTTGGAAAATTGCGTTGGCAGTAGGGGCGTCGCCGCCGGGGAACCAGCGGGAGTTTTCAATATTAGCCGCATTAATCGGCACTCCCGGGTAAAGGTTTCCGTGCATATTAACGGAATAGCAAGCTTGAGAGAACTTGCCGCTGTGGTTAATAATATCTCTAGCAGGCTTAACATCGTATCTTACATAACATTTAACGGTACATAGCGCGCAGCCAGCTGCCTTAACCATAAACTGCTCAGCACGGGCAGGGTTAACCGCAAGCTCAGCACCGCCGCCAAAGGCAACAAAGTGGGCACGATAGCCAACTCGGTTCATATCACCCGGAGGCTGGATGCCTGTGGGCACTGGTCCATTTGGGGCTGCCAGCCAGAATCTGTCAGGGCCTGCTCCCCATCCGCCGCCTGTTCTTGTAAGCTCGTTCCAACCTTGAGGCATTCTTGGCATAGGGGTCATCCATGCGTCTACAAGCTCTTTAACATAATACTCAGTTTCAGCCAAAACAGCTTGTGGGTTTGCCATCATAACGTGACCTGAGCCGCGGATTGCCATAGCCTTCATGTTTTTAGAACCAAAAATACTTCCAACACCAATACCACCCGAATTGCCTAAAGAGCCATGGATGGAAGCTTGATAAACTAAGTTTTCACCAGCAGGACCAATGGCAAAGCTGGTAAATTCTGGACCGCACTCTTTTAGGATGGCTTGGTTGGTTGCAAATGTTCCTGTCATGTTGCCCCAAAGATGGCTTGCATCCTCAAAAGTAACGACATCGTTATCAATTTTTACATAAACAGGATTAGGGCTAACGCCTTCAACGATAATTACGTCATAACCTGCAAATTTCATATATTGTGCTAAGTGCCCGCCGATATGGGCGTCAGAAATTGGATTGTTTTTCATCATAGGGGTAAAGAAAGAGATGTTTGTGCGGCCTGAGGCAGGGGTTGCAGTGGCAGTCAAAGGACCCACCGAAATGACCGCTTTAGACTCAGGGTCATGAGGGTGAAAGCCCGGCTCGCCAAAGGGCACTTCTTCCCAAAGAACTTTATAACCAAAGCCGATTCCGCCAAGATATTCTCTTAAATCGTAACGACCAAGATAATTGTCAATAGACTCGGTGGAAGATGTGTGGTCGGTTAAGTTTACACGCAGGATTTTCCCTGCATATCCATAAAATTGACTCATTATGTATCCCTCCATTTCTAAATTTTTTTAGAACTAGTGCGGCCACGGCCTTTGAGAAGCAGCTGTAATTGCATCCCATGGCACAAACCTTAGTGCAGCTGTTGGGCACACCTTAATACACTCAGCGCAGTTTTCGCACTTAGTTGGGCGACCTGTAACGGTGTTTCTGGTAATCATGCCCCATGGGCATGCAGGTATGCACTGACCACAACCTACGCAAGCATCAGTAATTCTGATAACGCCTTCATCATTGATTATAGCACCAGCAGCGCGAAACGGCGGCGGGCATGCCTCAATGCAGTATGTAGGGTCTTGGCATTGGCGGCAGGTGTCTGGGTAGCACTCCCAACCTTCGTTAAGGTCAAAGTACATGCCTGCTCCCTTGTCATTGGTCATAAGGTTTCTGGTCACTTTAAGACGGGCGTTGCCTGTTGATGCGGCACCGTCGTTGTAGGTGGTACATACGATTTCACAGCGTATGCAGCCTGTGCACATGTCCTTGTTTACAACAAGAAGTCCTTCGGTCAGCGCGACAACAGAAATCATACCTTCGTCAATTTGGTGTTGGCAAGCTCCAAAAAGGCTGAGCATGCCAGCAGAAAGCGTAACGCCAGCCAGCGTTTTACCTGACACTTTCATAAACTGACGACGGGTCATCTCTTTGTCGGCGAAACTCTTAATAGTTTCTTTGATTTCGTTAGACATAGATAATTACCATCCTTTCCTCAATACGATTTTTATATGGTAAATTATATCACAAGTTTTCAGCCATGTCAAGCACTTAGCCGATTTATTTGTTTTACAAAGTTTGCGTTTGTCAATGACCTGACCCAAAAAACTCATCCAATCTCTCAACTGGCGACTTCCTTCCCAATACCCTCATGGTTTTATGATTGCTCCATTGCAGATGCTTTGCTAGCTTTTTGTTTAATTC
>Ga0209755_10006856_pt1 | contig 12477 bp, 13 predicted proteins | sample TergutCo191P1_FD_187301 | JGI IMG/M metagenome (GOLD analysis project Ga0209755, IMG submission 187301) | Cornitermes sp. P1 segment gut microbial communities from Petit-Saut dam, French Guiana - Co191P1 (SPAdes) (version 2) | ecosystem: Host-associated > Arthropoda: Insects > Digestive system... | reverse complement strand
GCTGTTCCGCCTTATGCAGGGTTTCCGTCGCATTTTCTGCAGGTTCGAAAAACTGGATGCGATGTATATAGGTTTTATACAACTGGCTTTGGTTTATGTCTCAATTAAGTAGTGGGAACACGCCCTAGACAAAAGCCAGAAGTAAAAACAGAAAAGACAAAGCGAACATCTGACAAGGCACCCATAGATAAGAAGTCCATAAAAAAGCCAACCATTAATAAGACAACGGTAAAAGTGCGCAAGACAAAACAGATACCTAACAAATTTTCCAAAACACATATCGACGACAAACACTCATCCTTATCGGCAAGAGACAAAAAAATTAAAGAAAAACTTGAATCCATGAACGCAGCTGTTGATTCAATCAAAACAGCGGCAGATAATGGGGACATAATCAAATTACAAGAAACAATTAGAATAGTTTTTGCGAACGGTGTTTTTTTGCTCAAATCGCTTCCTAGAGTAAGAGATACGAAATTATTAGTTTTTTATCAGCGTGTACATAAAAAATTTGAACGCTTTATAGAATCAATGATGTTTGATATTGGAAATGTTGAACGTGTCACCATCGATAATTGTCGTTGTGATGGAAACAAGATTCTGTTGGAAAAAATTGAGGATGACGATGGCGTTTTTTATTATAGGTTAAAATATTCAAATGAAAATACAATGATAAGCATTTTCAATGAGTTTGGTAGACCAGTTTACCATAATAAAACGGAGCCAAATGGAGATCGAAAATTTTCTGTTGTTTCTCCTTCTGATCATATTATGTTTGAAGATGAGGAAAAATATGAATATGATGAAAACAAATATACGGTGATGCAATCCATAGTGATCGACCAAGAATTATATGGATCTTATGTTGGGAAAAATTTTGATACAAGAGAGTGGAATTTATCTTATAATAGAGAAACTCCAGAATTGTTGGATGTGAATGTTGTAGGTTTATTGTTTAAAAATAACGACTTGCAAACTATTATATCTAGAATGAAAAATAGACATATGTTTGATGTAAAAATAAATCTTCTTTTTCCCAGTTTAACGTTATCAGACAGTGGAAAACAAGTGACACAAACAGACACTTTGATAAATAACAATGAAACAACCTTTCCTGAAACCCAAAAAACAAGGGATACCCCTATTTTTCTAGGCACATCAATCTACAAGGGCAGAAGAACCGTTCTCTATTCTTCCGCAGGAGTAGGCAAATCGCTATTGTCAATCGCTATTGGTAAATCCAATGAATTCCAGAAATGTTTGTATATTTTGATCGATGATGCCAGCGATGATAATTACCAAAAATACGTCAATGCTCTAGGAGAAAAAGCCATCCTTCTTACCTTGAAAAAAATCGAGCTAAAAATTGATGAAATTAATAAAATTAAAAATGACCAAGCCTTTGTTCGCGGTTATGCATTATACACTCTTGCTCAAGAACAATATCAAGAATATAAAAATTATCGTCGTGCAGAAGAAATTATGAAAAACGTAAAAAAGAGCATGAAGATTCAGGATGAAACAAACAATGTCGTTGATGTACTATTAGCTATTGAAATTATGATAAACGATGCTGTTGAAAACCATAATGTTGATTTCATTTGTATTGACTCACTTAATCGGCTTGTAGATGATATCCGCAAACTAACAAAGCCTGTAATTAGCCGTATCACAAAAAAAGCAATAAATGCCAACATCACGATGCTTTGCATTCATCATACCAATCAAAGGGGAAAAATCGCTGGATCAAGTTGCATAAGTGAGATGTTCGATTATGTTTATAAATTATCATTTTCAAAGAGGAAAAGCCACCAAGAAAATGAAATAAATCTTTTTCTTGAAGCAGAAAAATCTCGATACACCCCTCCAAGAAACATCTTTTTTAAAGCCATATTTGGAGATGAGGATATTCCCAAATATGAAGAACTTGAGCATGATAGTGAAATTGATATGCTTGCTATTAATAGTCCCCAAAATTTGATGAATACAATTCTTTCGGTCATTGACAGATGTACAGAAGAAACAATTTCTTTTACTGTTATGAAAAATTTACTTGGCAGGAGCCCAGAACCAACAGATAATGCAATTAAGAATGAACTGAAAAAAATTGAAAACAAAGGAAAAATCCAAAAAGTTAACGGTCGTTGGGATAAAATCCACATTTTGAATAAGTATTAAGTGATAGGTGAGAACAACTGATAGACGTTCTTGCAACACAAAGAAACATGAAGATGATATTGTAAATAAATGCAAAAAAATACAATCATTCAAAATGTTAATTTATTTTTTTTATTGATAACATAAACAAATTTTGCCGTCTTGGGACAAACTTGTCTTTCACTTTCACTGTGTTCAATTTAAGGTTACTGTGAGTGTATGCTTCTTTTCGTGTAAGTCTAGGGATCGATATTATATTGACCAAAAACCCAAAGCTGAGGTACCATCATCATCATCATGGGGGGATACATTAATTTTTTTGAGGAAAAGATGTAAAGAACACACGTCTCCGTGATGATGTAATGATGATGGCGGTGAGGCCGGTATATGTTAAGCAGGGTTTTGTTTATCCTATACGGTCTAAAACTCCACAGCTTGCAGTGGTATGGCCTCTGTAGCAAATCGTGTTGGGGCGAGTGAGAGCTCATCCATAAGATCTAAATGTGGGTATACTGTGGAACATTAGACGCCATTAAAAACTGCATGAGGGAAAGTGGATTGAGATATTTTATAGCAGTCAAATAATAGGAACAAAAACACATACAACTCTGCCCTGCGAAGAGATATCACCCAATAAGTTCTAAGAATTGATGTGGGACTGATTTTTCTCTCCCTAAGCAAAATACATCAAACTCATATTTGTACCCCCATAGTGCGACCTTGGAATATTCTTCTTTATTACACAATCCAAACAAAGTTATAAAAAGATAAACAGGAAAAACATTATAATGTGAAACAGAAAAGAAATTTGTTCCAAGGAGGAAAAAATGGGAAATGTCTTAACCGTCGAGGATGTGGCAAAAAAACTACAGATGTCTAAGAGTACAATTTACAAGCACGCTGAAAATAATAAAATACCGAGTTTCAAGATAGGTTCCTGCAGAAGATTTTTTGAAAATGAGATAGATGAATACTTAGTCGCCATGGTAAAAGAACAACGAGAAATACAACCTAACACCCCAATCACAAACAAGGGATGATGCGATGCTATTTTTCGAGGGCGAACAAAGTCTTGCGGGAATTGACAGCATTAATCTATTAATTTGGCCACATTTATACGGCTTTTTGGACCATAAAAAATCTGCGGACCCAAAGAATAGAATTAGTATAATCCCCAATAAAAGGAGCATCCAATTACGAAATGGTGTACACATTCCCATACCAAATTACCTCTTGCATATTTCTGGAGAGTTTATTTCTCCACATCTGCCAATAAAAGAGACCGTTGTCAAAGCGATTTCAATATTGATAACCAGAAAGGTCTTGAATATTATTGACAGAACCAATGGGATGGCGTTTGACATAATATCCGAGCCGTTCATTAGGGAGAATCTCTTTTGATTTGTTTCTGGCATCTCCGACATAGAATTTTGCTTTGATTTCGAGCCCGAGAACATTTGGCTATCGGAATCAGCAAGGGTAATAGATACAAAGGACAGACTATTCCAGGATATGTTAAAAATAAAATTAAAGGACAGGCCAGATTGTTTGTTTAAAATTGGGTGTACTTATTATTCTAACGATTACAACGGAAGAAGGAAATCTACATTGAAACTCTATAATAGGGAAATAAAATTATTGAAAAAAAACAATGAGTATCCAGCCAACTTTATTAGGAACAACCCATTTAAAATACGGATTGAGTTTACTTTCAAGAAAAACCGTAATACTTCTTATCTTAATTTCAATAACCTAGAAGGTGATTATCACCAAATTATTGAAAGGTTTATTCCCTATCTGGCGAAAAAATATAAGAAGTATTTTTTGGGCAAAATCATGATAAACCCTGTTGGCAATCCTTGTTTTGCAAAAATCTATGCGTTGGCACATGCAGATGCAATCAAAGGCGAAAAGCGATTAAAAGCTTCAGGGCATCAAAAAAGAGGTGAGAAGAGATTCATCGAGGAACAGAATTATCTTAATCTGATACATAAACTAAAACAAAACAAAGAAAGTTATGACAGGTTCACATGGGCGTTGCCCAGTTGCTATTTTGTGGAATGGGAAAGGGCATGTTCCTACAGCCCATTCGATCTGATGGATGAAGAACGGATATTTTTCAAAGAGGATGGTTTCATATTTTTAAGAAACACTGGAATAATGCCTATGTTTAGGACGATAAATGATTAATACAAATGATGATTTATCGTTGTATTGTAAAAAAACATACATATATTAAGGCCCACCCTTGAGGTTTTGATTATGAATATTACACATCGCTATTTAAAAAATTTGTATATCAATTTAATGGTTGAAGAGGCACTGGAAATACCAGAAGGACTTATTTCAAACGGCGACTTACCTAGAATAGGAAAAATTATAAAACTTTCTGAATATCTAAGCGGCAAGCGAATAGTGCTACGAAAAAATACAAGAATCATTATTCGGCACTATGGAAACAATGCCGAGGATAAAACACTCGAAACGGACACTGCAAGAGGCAGGGAGATAATCTCCATTCCTGAAAACAAGAGCTCCGACACAATCATGTTCATCATTGATAATGACAGTAACACCTACAGATGTTTAGACAAAATCGGATTCAACTGATGGAGATTATATGGTGCTGAAAAAAATCAAGAAAGTGATTTTAAAACTCGAAATTGTCATCATCTGGATGTATCTCAGGCCATTTCACGGGACAAAGATTGCTTAAATAAATAGCGATTGTTTTGATGTTCCAATATTTTAATGCAAAACATTGGAACATCAAAACAATGGAACTGAGATAAAAAACGTAATGCTGGACTAGATGTTGGGTAATAGCCTTTAAGTGACAAAAATTAAAGCGGATATAGGATCTTGGCATTGCAACTTGTACATATATGGAAAATAAATCCCCAGTATACATTATATAAATTGCGGGATCAAACACTGGAAGACTACAATTCAAATAGTCCTAATGAAAACGGATGGATACGATATTTAGAACCCGTAACAAACCATATTTCGAATATATATTCTCCTTTAGGTATTTAATACCTGCCATCTTTAGGGGTGGTCAATCTCAATATAAGGAGACGACAAATGAACGACCTCAACAGTATTTTAATCGAGGGAAACCTTGTCAGGGAACCGCAATACAAAACGACACCCAAGGGAACGCCCCTTTGCACCTTCCCGATCGCGACGAACCGTTTCTACAAACAGAACGAAGGCACCGAGAAGGAGGTGAGCTTCTTCAACGTCGAGGCATGGGCGAAACACGCGGACGTATGCAACAACCACGGGAAGAAAGGGCGGGGTGTCCGGATAGTGGGCCGCCTGAAACAGGACCGCTGGAATGACAACGAGGGAAAGACCCAGTCGAAGATAGTCATTATAGTCGAACATGTGGAGTTTCGGCCCGAGTTCAGGAAGAACCGTCCCGCCGAGGGGGAAACCGAGTCGGTCGAAAACGGGGAATCCACGGAAAGCCTTGTCCCCACCTTCTAGGGCACCGCCATGCAACTCATGAGAAACAATCACGGCCTGACGGAGAGACGTTCTTCCTCGCAGATCTACGCGGAATGTTCCATATGCCGCACATGGGCTTTCGGCTACCATGACGCGTACTGTTCCCGATGCGGCGCAAAACTGGACGGCGACGGACCGCTTGCAAGCATCAACGATTACGCAAAAGCCCTGCTTCTGGATTTTTTGAACGGCAATCCCGACCTGGCAATGGAAACCGACATAGGCGAGATACCCGACCACGCCACCGAAGCGATACGGGCCAACGGACACGTCCTGTTCAACCAGTACGCAACACGCAGAATAATCGCCGAGTGCTGGAACGAGGTGGAAACCGCGCTCGACGACTGGCGGGACGGCGGCGGCGGTGATTTCCCAATCAGCAACATCGAGCGGCTGCACGTTTTCAGCGTCATTCGCCACGTCGAGATGATATGGCGCGACATCACCCACGACATGCACGAGGACTATCTCTGCGACGAAACGCTGGCGGAGGCCGTCGAACGGCTTGAATGCCTGTAGTTAAAAACATTTTCCCAATTTTCTATTTCAATTTATCTTAGCTTCGCTATCCAATGCGGGGCATCACCGGAGGCTACATATGCATGGCTTACAGGAGCATGACTACATGTTCTCAGGCAGGGGCAACGTCCCCTGGCACGGCATCGGCGCGGTACTTGACGGGGTACTGTCGTCCGATGAGGCAATCAGGGAGGCGAGGCTTACCTGGACCGTCGAACAGAAACCGGTCTATGCGGAAAGCGACAGGACGCGGGCGATACCCGGCTACGTCGCGAACGTCCGCAGCGACACTAACGAGGTTCTTGGCATAGTGTCCGAACGTTACCATGTGGCGCAGAACAAGGACGTGTTCGCGTTCGCGGACGACCTCATCGGCAACGGACGGGTTCCCTGCACCTACGAGACCGCCGGTTCCCTTTTCAACGGCAGAAGGGTGTTCATGCTGGTGAACATGCCCAAAGGACGTATCGTGGAGGACGAGTACCACCCGTACCTGTGCCTGTCCAACGCACACGACGGCTCGGCGTGTCTGCAAGTATTGCTTACGGGGATTAGGGTTGTCTGCAACAACACCCTGTCCGCGGCACTGCACACGGCCAGAAGAAAAATCTCGATACGGCATCTGTCGTTCATGGAAAGGCGAAAGGATGAGGTGCTGATGGCGATGGGCGCGGCCTCGAAATACTTCCGCGACCTTGAGGCCTTCGCCTCTATGCTTGCGGGAAGGAAGGTCAACATCGGCAAGGTGCTGGACAGGCTCTTTCCCGCGTCGGCGTGCGTGTCGAAAAGGCAGCTCAAGTCGAACGCGGAGACGAAGGAACTCATCAAAAGCCTGCTCAAGCGGAAGGACGATTTGCAGAACTTCAAGGGCACGGCTTGGGGAGTTTACAGCGCGATTGCGGATTACCGTTCCAACGCGGAGCCGAAACGCAAGACCTCCACCTACGCGGACAGGAAAATGGCGACGTTCCTTGACGGCGATCCCGTCATGAACAGGGCCCAGGAAATCATAGCGGAACTTGCGGCGTAGGGGGAGAACGTGAACAAAACCAACAACAATTCCCAGCCAATGGCAAGCCACATCGTACGCAAGGGACGGAACCGCAGGGCATCGAGCGTGTCGCAACTAAAACCCCACAGGAAAACGCGCTTCCGCAAGGGCATCGAGGAGTTCCTTCGACTGCACCAGGGCATCGGCTCCATCAACGAGTACGGCGATCGCATCATTAGCGGAGTGCGTATCTGTTAACACCACTAAAAGCCGTTCCGTACGGGACGGCTTGATTTTTGCGAACAAGGAAGGAAAATGAAAAACATCATCATCAAGGACGGACGGAACCACAGGGTGATATCCGGAAACGCCATCTCGCTTCTGGACACCCTGCCGGCGTCCATCTTCGAACTCGATTACGGGCAGGAAACGGGTTTCAGCCTTAACGAGACCGACAGCCCCTTCAAGAACTCGGAAAAGCTGTACGGGGATGCGGAGGCGATAACCGAAAGGGTATTGAGCGCCTTTGACATCGTGGAGGGGAATTTGGGAGTATTGTTCTCCGGACCGAAAGGTCTGGGGAAAAGCCTAACCGTGCGCAACATCTGCAAGGGTGCGTTGAAAAAAGGGCTGCCGGTCATTCTGATCAAGAAGCATTTCGAGGACATCACCGCTTTTGTCGAGACTATCAACCAGTCGGTGGCGGTCGTCTTCGACGAGTTCGAAAAGATTTACCCGGACAGAAACAGGGCCGACAGGGACGACCTGGAAGGTCAGGACAGCCTGCTCAATCTTTTCGACTCGTCCCTCAAGTGCAAAAAGCTGTTCCTGCTTACCGTCAACGACACCCACAACCTTTCCGACTACCTGCTGAACCGTCCTGGAAGGCTACATTACCATTTCAGGATGAACAGGCTTTCCATCGATGAAATAACCGAGTACTGCAAGGACAGACTGGACAGGGAACGGCACGGGCTTATCCGGGACATCCTCTCGCTCGGCGCGCGCATCCCCGACTTTTCCTACGACATGCTCCGTTCCATCGTCTTCGAACTGAACACGCGCGGGTGCGGACTGCCCGAGGCCAGGAAGGTTCTGAACATAGAGGCGAAGACCAGGTCCCCGTTCGACTACACCGTTTATTTCAAATCGGGGAAAACCGAGAACGGTTTCGACTACATCGACACGGGCGATAGCCGCCACGGCCTGAACTGGTACGGAAAGGCCAACGGCGAACGCGACGGCGCAGCGGCGAACATGCTTGAAGCCAGATGGACGGGGGATGCCGACGGGTCTTTGTCGCTGGACGGGAAACACGTCCACTGGACGCAGAGGGAAAAGAAGGGCACCGACCGCGTCGAGAAAATCGTGTTCGTCCCCGCGAAGGGAGGTTTCCTTGCCTCGGAAAACGACTGGGATTAAGGCGTCGTCACGACCGCTCCGTGTAGGGGCGGTACGATTTCCATGACAAGGGAGGAAGAAATGGCGGCTGAAAAAAGATACGCCGTGCGGACAAGGTTCGCGTTCGACGGGCTTTTTCTTGTCAGCGCCGTTAACGAGGCGCGGGCGAGGGAATACGTAGAAAAGCACTGCGGGCTCGTCCTTGGCGGGAACATCCATTCGACGCTTTCCGAGGAGGCGGTTGACTGGGATTTTCCCGTGCATCCGGAAAAATCCGTGGGAAGGGCGACGCTTAAGCGGAAAAGACGGCAGGAGGCGCGATGACGACAAGGGAAAAAATCAGGGCCTTGGCCCAAAACAACGAGGATCGCGAGTGGTACCCCACCACGGACGAAATCATCAAGGCGATGAACGCCGACCTGCACGGCCTGTTCGCAAAACACGACCTTTCAAGGGACGACAATCTGGCGCGCGACAAAAGGCTTTTCGACCACAAATGGGACTATGACCGCAAAACGGGCAAGGACGTCTACACCTACACGGTAAAGTCGTTTCTGGACGTGGGCGCGGGGGACGGGAGGGTATTGAGCGGGCTTCGCGGCGTCAACGATAATGTCAAAGTCGAAAAACTATACGGCATAGAAATTGCCAAGGCGCAGGCGGACGATCTCATAAACCGGGGCGTGTTCGTCATCGGGCGGGACTTTTTCAGGTGCTCGCTGGTGGACAAGTGGTACGGGGTGGTCTTCAGCAACCCGCCCTATTCCGAGTTCATGGAATGGACGGAAAAGCTTTTCAGGGAGGCCAACTTCGGCGTTATGTATCTGGTGCTTCCCGTGCGCTGGAAAAAGACGCTGGACGAACGTTGCGGCATCGGGCTTTACGACGTCGCCTCCATCGGCGAATTCGATTTCCTGAACGCGGACAGGGCGGCAAGGGCGCGGGTGAACCTTGTCAGGGTTACCCACAAAAAGGCGAAAGCGCGGGACGGACGCGGCGGTTTCCGCGAGGCGTTCGGGAACGGGGAAGAGACGGACAGTTTCGAGCGATGGATCATGGAAAACGTCGGCACCTTCGAGGGGAAGCCCGATGAAAGCGAAGAGGACATGGCTCTCAAACTTCGTGGAAGCACAATCGATGAACTTATCGCCAATTTCGAACGCGAGGCGGCGGCGCTGTTCGACCTGTTCAAGTCCATAGGCGACACGCCTTTCAGGGTTATACAGGCGTTGAACATCGACCGCAAGTCCATACTTGAGATCATCCGCGAGGACATACGGACGCTCAAGAAGCGCTACTGGAGGGCGGCGTTCGACAGGCTCGACGCGGTAAACCTGCGGCTGACCGTCGAAACCCGGGACAGGCTGCTTTCGGAGATGGAGGAGTTCGGCACGCTGGACTTCAACGAGGACAACCTGTACTCGATAGTCGTGTGGGTTATAAAGCATTTCAACGAGTACACGGACGAGCAGCTTCTTTCGGTGTTCGACGCGATGACCGGCCAGGACTATGTGAGGGCGTATAAAAGCAACGTCCACTGGACAAGGGACGACTGGCGTTACACGGGAAAAGGGAAGCCTGGAAAATACAGCCTTGATTACAGGTTGGTGACCCGTTGCCACAAAAGTTATCGGTACAGCCAATGCGTGGTTGACGATTTCATCGTGGTATGCCGAAGCCTCGGGTTTTACGTCCACGAGCACCGCACTTTTGACGGCAAGGCTTACGGGGAGGAACAGCGATTCTGCACGGTGGACGGCAGGCTGGCGTTCACGGTAAGGGCGTACAAAAACGGCAACGCCCACATGAGGGTTGACCGAGGACTGATGATGAGGTTCAACATCGAGGTTGCGCGACTGCGTAACTGGATTAACAACCATAACGACATAAAGGACGAGTTCGAGGTGTCCGAGGCGGAGGCTATCCGCCTGTGGAAAAAGCCGAGCCTGTGCCGTATCGGGCATTCCGATCTTTCCCTACCGGAGTTCAACGGTCTAAGCGCATAAAAGCAAAGCCGTCCATCCCCTTATCAATATCGCCGTCATCGATTGCGTTTCCGTAACGGAAAACGTAACGGTGGCGACGGTATTTCCATATATCACAGAAACATCGACAACATTGGCAATAACGGAGGCTTACAATGCCAAACCACTGCGTAAACACGCTTCATCTGCCCGAAAACGCCGTGCCCGAGATAGCGGAGAAATACATCGGGAAAAACGAGCGGGGCGAAAGCGTTTTCGACTTCGAGAAAATAATCCCAATCGGAGAGGTTCCGGACCGGCACGAGCAACGCCGTGAAAAATGGGGAACCAAGTGGATAGGCTACGACCTGTCCATCGGGGATACGTATATCTCCTTTCTCTCGGCATGGTCGCCGCCAATCCCCATCGTCGGGAAACTGGCGGAACTCCATCCCGAACTGACCTTCCACCTTGACTACCACGAACCCGGAATGGGCTTTCGCGGGGAGGCCACGGCGCGGTGGAACGACGGCGAGGTCTTTTTGGATGATCAATGCCGGGACATGACGAAAGACGATCTCGAAGAACTTGGTCTGCTTGACGGCGAATAGCGTAGGCGGACAAAACCATCACAGGAGGCATCAATGAAAATAACGAACAGGCTGAACCTGCCCGAGGGGTTCGCCAGGGCGGTCTCGAACGAAAAGCACAACGCCCCCGGTTCGCTTTCGGCGACGACGCTAATCCAGGGCGTGAAGCAGATCATCTTGACCGACCGCCACTGGGACGAGCTTGAGGACGACGTGTCCGACCGCATCTGGGCGATCTTCGGGTCGGCGGTGCATTCGCTCATGGAAAGCGAGGGGGAGCACGACTTCGCGGAACAGCGCATGGCGTTCCGGGTCGGGGACGTTACCGTAACCGGAACCATCGACAACTACGACATGCACAACGGCGTTATCTGCGACTACAAGACCGCGTCCGTGAACAAGGTGAAGTTCGGCGACTTCGGGGACTGGTATACGCAGGGAATGATTTACGCATGGCTGCTGACAAAGAACAACTTTCCCGTAACCCGGTGCAGGTTCATCGCCCTGCTCAAAGACCACAGCAAGACCGATGCTATGCGCGACTATCAGTACCCGAGGAACCCCGTATACGTCCACGAGTTTCCCGTAACGCCGCAGTCGCTGTTCAAGATCGGCCTGTTCGTAAAGAACAAGGTGAACGAGTACCGGCGTTGCGCCAAACTTGACGACGACGCGATACCGCCATGCTCGCCCGAGGAAAGATGGGAACGCCCGCCCAAATTCGCCGTGATGAAGAATGGGGCGAAAAGGGCGGTGCGGCGTTTCGACAGGCTGGAAGAGGCGGAGCAACTGGTCAACGCCAAAGGGGACGGGTACTACGTCGAGTTCCGCAGGGGCGAGGCGGTAAGGTGCCGCTCCTACTGCCTGTGCCGAGGGTTCTGCAACTTCCACCAGGAAAACGTCGCCAACGTCGTTGACACGGCCGAGGAAAAGGCGGCGGCGTAAAAAAACAAAACGTCCTTAACAACCAAGGGCAAAGGAGAGAACATGGCTTTCAAGCAAGCGGAGCGCGCCAGGCTGTTTCTGAGGTGCGCTATTTTCGGACCGTCGGGGTCGGGCAAGACCATGACGGCCCTGCGCATGGCGAAAGGCATCGCGGGGAAACTGGACGGCAGAATCGCCGTCATCGACACCGAGGCGAGGAGCGCGTCCAAGTACGCCGACCGCATCTCGTTCGACGTGGAGGATCTGGGTCGCAAGACCATCGACGACTACGTCAACGCCATGAACGAGGCGGCGAAGGCCGGCTACGGCGTGTTGGTCATAGACAGCCTGAGCCATGCGTGGCGCGAGCTTACCGAGGAGGTTGACCGCATCACGCAGTCCAGCGCCAGCAAGA
>Ga0209755_10006855_pt1 | contig 12479 bp, 11 predicted proteins | sample TergutCo191P1_FD_187301 | JGI IMG/M metagenome (GOLD analysis project Ga0209755, IMG submission 187301) | Cornitermes sp. P1 segment gut microbial communities from Petit-Saut dam, French Guiana - Co191P1 (SPAdes) (version 2) | ecosystem: Host-associated > Arthropoda: Insects > Digestive system... | reverse complement strand
TTGTGGCTGTACTTTACAAGAGGAAGCGCGCCGCCGTGGTTTACCTGCGCGGAAATCATGAAGCGTATTTTTTCAAGAGCCATGTCAGGATCAAGATGGATGATCCCCTGAATGTCCTGCACTGTGTCGCGGTATCCGTAACCGTTGCGCTGACCGCAGTAAACAAGAGACGCCGCGCGCGACCAGATAAACGTAATAAAACACTGATAGGCGTTCCATGTGTTAATCATACTGTCAAAGTTTTCATCAGGCGTTGTTACTTTTAAGTTTGCCAGTTTCTCATGCCAGTACTTTTTTAATTCGGTGATTTCCCGATCGGGCAGGGCGGGATCTTCATAACGCGTAATTAAATCATTGGCCTGCGCTTCGCGTTTTTGTCCGAGAAGGAATACAAACCCTGCGCTTTGATTCGGCTCAAGTTCTACGGCTGTGTGCAGAGCGCCGCAGGGATTCATGTTGTAGTTTAACGTACCGTCAAGCCTGCCTTCCTCGACAGATAACGGATTTCCGTAATCGCGGTAACTGCCGATAAATTTCGCCTTGTCTCCGCAGTAACTTTTTACCTTTGCTCCCGCAAGGCCGAAGAAACGCGTATCAACTCTGCTCTCGTTAACGGCGTTCAGGCAGTTTTCGTTGATCGTCTGCAGAATGAATTTTTCCTTAAAATAAGTTTTTGTGATAAACTGAGTGTATTGAAGGTTAACCTGATCCTGCTCGTAAAAACTATCGCAGGTAAATTCCACAAAACCAAAAATAGAAATTTTACGCGCCGCGGATCCAGTGTTTGTAATTTTTACTTTCCATGCTTCATGATCCGCGCCATATGGCACATAATAGCAAACTTCGGATCGAATATCTTTATATTCCGATTCTATCAAAGTGTAGCCAGTCCCATGCCGGCAAATTGATTTGTATTGGTTTAACGGTTTGCCGACAGGCTGCCATGAAGCCGACCAGTAATCTCCGCTTGACGGCTTGCCGTCTGCTTCATCATCGCGCAGATAGATGTAACGTCCGGGCCGATCCTGTTCATTAAAACGGTAGCGGATCAAACGTCCCGCGGCGCCGCTTTTTACAAAACTGTAACCGCCGGCATTGTTGGAAATAATCGCTCCGTATTCAGGGGATCCAAGATAATTCGCCCAGGGAGAGGGTGTATCAGGTTTATTAATCACGTATTCACGTTTTTCAGCGTCAAAAAAACCGTATTGCATAATAAAACCTCCGAAAATTTGTAGATTCATTTTACTGTATTTTTATATTTTTTTCTATCAGTTTTTTTATCAAATTGACTTATGTACAGAATATGGTAAAATTGATTAATCCTGTATTATAATGAGAAGGATCACTATGTCCGCAATAACAAAGTTATATAGAAAAATATTAGCCGCTTTATTAACCCTGTTTGGATTTTCGAGCACTGTTGCCGGTTGTTGGTTACTAGGTTACGGAGCTGATGAATACGGCGCCCCATTCGCTACCTACAAAGTCAAGGGCGTTGTTGTATCCGAAGAAGGCGATAATCCCATTCGGGGAATACGCGCGGCATTGGAAGTGAAATATCAATATGACTCTGAAGAACATTTTCATGAAATAGGTTCTACGCTTACAAACAACAGCGGAAATTTTTCTGCGGAAGGCGGAGAATCTCCCAACATTAAAATATTATTTGTTAAATTGACCGACATCGACGGTAAAGAAAACGGCTTATTTGAAACCAAAGTTGTTGAAGCGGATTTTACAAACGCGGCGTTTACGGGCAGCAGCGGTAATTGGCATAGAGGCGAGGCGGAAATTGATTTAGGCAAAATTAAAATGAAACCTGATAATAGTGATGCTGAATGAAGACGGCGCCTCTTACTTTAAAAAAACGCATTGGCCTTGAAATTTTCTGCCGGTGGCGTGACAGCATTATTAAACAGCATCCTTTGAATTATTTATTGTGGGAATGCACTCTTCGCTGTAACATTTCATGCGCGCATTGCGGCAGTGATTGCAGGCGGATGCCGCAGGCAAATGATATGCCTTTGGAAGATTTCCTCAAAACCATTGACAAAATCGCGCCTCACGTTGATCCGCACACAACAATGATAGTGCTGACAGGCGGCGAACCTTTACTGCGAAACGATTTGGAACAGTGCGGACACGCGCTGTACGAGCGCGGTTTTCCGTGGGGAATCGTATCAAACGGTTTTATTCTTGATAAAAAACGTTTTGAGAAACTTGAGCAGGCAGGTTTACGCTCCATAACAGTTAGTTTGGACGGTTTTGAAGAATCGCATAACCGCTTAAGAGGCCATCCCGAAAGTTTTAAAAACGCCGTTAACGCAATTCGCATGATCGCTCAGTCAAATTACGATGTAGTGTTTGATGTTGTAACCTGCGCTAATAAATGGAATCTCAATGAACTGCCTAAATTAAAAGAATTTCTAATAGAGAACGGCGTTAAAGCATGGCGTATTTTTACAATCTTCCCGGTTGGCAGAGCCGCTGAAAATAAAGATTTGCAGCTCGATGCCCATCAATTTAAGAAGTTATTCGATTTTATCAGTGTTACGCGCAAAGAAAATTTGATAAAAACAAATTACGGCTGCGAAGGATTTTTAGGCAATTACGAAACCGAAGTCCGCGATAATTTTTTCTTTTGCCGCGCCGGTATCACCATAGGATCGATATTGGCAGACGGATCAATTTCCGCGTGTCCCAATCTGCGCTCGCGCTTTATTCAGGGCAATATCTATAATGATGATTTTATGGATGTATGGAATAACCGCTATCAGGTCTTTCGCGACCGCTCATGGGCAAAGCAGGCAGCGGGCGCAGCTAAAGCAGCGTGCGCAGATTGTAAATCTTTTAAATACTGCAAAGGCAACGGAATGCATCTGCGCGAAGAAAACGGAAAACTGCTTCTTTGCCATTTTAATAAACTGATAGAAGCAGAGAATGTTTTGTAACTGCTGTGCGCTTTTTCGCTTATATTATAATTACCCCCTTGTACCTTCGCCCATGGTCAGTTATTATTAAAATAATGGACTTGGATCAGGAAGAAGCCCTTTATGAATTTCTCGAGAATAATAAAAAAACATTTAGTCTGGATGAAATAACTTTATATGTGCAGGCTTCGGGGCAGAGGCCGAATAAAAAACTTTCGATGGAAATCGCGGCATATATGGATCTGCGGAAAATCGCCTTCAGGCAGGATAACCAGCATTGGGTTTCCCGAAGAGGCTGTTTTGAGAAAGCTGAGTTTGTGATTACGCCGTCAAGACTTGAATTATTAAACGGCATTCTGATACCGGGCCACAGGTGTATACCTTTTGCCAACCCGATGGTTTTGCCACATCGGTTTAAATTTTATTGGAAGGGCAGCGCTATACCGGAAACGACAACGGAAGCGTCGCCTGAAGAATTGTATCCGTATTACAATCTTTACAGCGAAGAGTTCGCGCCGCAGTATATCGCAAGGGACAATCCCGCGAATGAAGACGCGTATAATGCCGACCCTTACGATGATCCTCCTGAAGTTTCAGTTCATACTTTTGATATGCGCGCGATTTACCGTGAGAGCGCGTTCGTTCCCGGCGATCGTTTTGCCGTGAAAACTCTTGACTGGAAAGATTGCCGCTTTGAATTATTTAAAATCGGGAGAGATGAATGGACGCGCGCGGAATTGGATAAATGGGTTGAAGCCGCCGAAAGAGGTTTTGAAGACTGCTTTGCTCTGCTTGGACCGGGAGCGAGCATGGAAGAACAATATGCTTTCGCGTATTGGTTTGGCGGCAAACGCATGAGAGGAGTTCCCGCGTATTCGCTGGAAGAATTTTTATATGAAAAAACAAACCGCATCGATATTGTCCCTTACGGAATTGAATCACGCTGCTGGTTTGCGGGAAAAGAAATTCCCGACAGCAAAATCCTTCAAAGTTTTTCTGTTCCTCCTGACAGAACGTTCATTGAAGAAATGCTTTTTGGCAAGAATATACCTGTTTCCGAATATGTAATTCTTTCCTATATTAAAGACGCGCTCTTCCGCAATGAAAATGAAATAGACATCGAAAAAATAATTGATCGTATCATTCCGCCTATAATAACTATTGATAATGAGGAATGGAGTATTTTTGAGGATTATATTTCCGACAGCCTGGATGATTTTTCCCGGAATTATTCAAAGTTTACCGATCGAAAATCAGGTCCTGTAAGACAGCGTGTCGCGGAATTGCATACGGCGGTCATTGAACTGTCCGCCAGACTGCAGAAAGGCGAGATTGAAATGGCATGGCTGCCAAGGCATACATTCATCGTGCTTTCCCAAATTCAGGGACACGCCGCGGTGCTGCTTGAAGATCTTGCGTTTGACGATTCTCCTACGGACGCGGATATAATCGCGATGGATAATTCTCTTGACAGCATGATTGATACGTACACCGATATTAAAGAGCTTATCAATTCCGCGATGGATAATTTCAGAAGGAGCAATCTGACTGTCATTCACGGAGGAAAAGCCGCGGGGCAGCTGTGGAGGATGATTCAGATTGGCATTACAGGACTTAATGTCTGGCGCAGGGCGATTATTACCCACGAATGTTCCATGGAGGAACTTCACAAATTAATACAAATCGGAATGAACTGGAATGAAAAATCGCGTTTTCGTTTTTACTGCGAAACTCCCGACGGCGGAAAAGAATATCTTCATGATAAGATTAAGTTAGGTGACATTGATTTTCCGTGCAAAAAAGAATTAATATACGAGTACGCCAAATGGACGGTAAAAATAATTATCATGTCTTCGTATCAAGGCACGAATAACGAAGTAACCCGTTTTTTGGCTGGAGAAGGAAACGCGCCGCCGGAACAGGTCGACGGCGTTCGTCACTTTAAAAGGCTTGTAGGCTCTCTTGAAATGGGCAGCGTCTCGGAAAGGCAGACCGCCCAGCGCGAACTGGGTTCCGAATACGCTGCAGGCATTTTTGACCTTGAAACTATAAACCGCCGCTTACGCGCGGTTTTCCCTGATAAATGAGGCTGCTCCAAATCTGTAACAGCCTCACGCGGTTTAATCATCAATTACTTTCATCATATTTCTTTTTCCGAGTAAATATGATCTTGAAATAAACATTTCCACAACTTCTTTTACTTCATCGCTGTTTTTGCCAAAAACCTTATTTGATAACATGAGCAATTCTTCTATAACGTCCGCAGAATCAAGGTTTTCTTTTAATTTGTCAATATTCATATCTTCTCCTTAAAAAGAATAGTTTGCATTATTCCATTATTACTGAAAATTAAAGATAAATCAATGAGCAATCTTTTAAACTTTAGTCTAAAAAGCCTTTAAATTATTATTTCCTTGATTTTTTGCCCGCTTTCTTCCCTCTGGCTTTTTTTGAACCGGGGACTTTAGCGGCTTTTTTGCGTTTCCCCGCTAAAGTGTTGGTTTTGGTTTTTCCGGCTTTTACCTTTGCTTTTCCTGTCGGTTTTTTTGCTTTTGGTATGCTTTTTACGCTGGAAATAAATTTTTTATCGGCGGAAAGTTCATCAATTTCTGACGATGCCTGCACATCAAGCCAATATTTGGGCGAGTTGCCGAAATATTGCGCTAAACGCAGCGCCATTTGTACCGTTATTCGTGATTTACCGCTGATTATATGAGTAACAGTTTGATAATTCACCTTTAGTGATTTAGACAATGAAAATGGGTTGATTTGATAGTCATCAATGAATGACCGGAGGACTTCTCCCGGGTTTTGTGATTTGGCTGCTTTCGGCATAATTTGCTCCTTGGTATAAATTTGTTTATTCAAAAATCTAATAAAATGAGGCTATTCCAGACCCGGGTAAGGTTTGTATCAGCCCCGATTGTATTTTCTTTTTGTCTGTCTTACACTATTATAAATATTAATCTTTGTCAATCAGTTATCTTTAAAGATGTATATAATATTGCAAATTAACAAAATTTATGGAGAAGGTGATGACAGTAAAAAAAATTTTCAGTGTGTTGATAGTATTTTTAACGCTTATTGCAATTTCCGGATGTGATTTAAGCGAAAATTATCCAAATTATTTTTATAATGTTGATGAAATATCCGCGGGGATTTTCAGCGCATTAGCTCCTACAATAATAATGAATGACTGGTTTCTGCTTGTGTCAAGACAGTCGACTTATGATTCCTGGATGCAGAGTAATAATTTATTTTTATATAAGGATATGAAACTTTCAAAACCATTTTCCGGTTCGGATATATTATCAGAGGACACTATGATTTACTGTGATTTTGATTTTATCGGCCAGGGAAAGAAAATAGGTGAAATTACCGGCACAATTACTTTAACCGATATTCCGGATCCATTAACAAAAATTCATCTTCAAAATAAATATTGGAATTATAATAAATGGTGGAATTTTAACAGAAAAATTAAAATCAACGGTATTTCCGGCACAAGCGGTTCTGTTAATTGGTCGCTTCCTGTATATGAGTCTTTTATTCCGAACGTACAAAGCGGATTTAATCTGGTTATTATTCCGGGCGACTCATTAGAGTCTTACGAAGTATCGATTCCAATAACAAAAGTAATTAATGATACCAATGAAAATATCGGCGATCTTGGAAGCGTTAGCATCAGGGGCGTTAAATTAAGCGGAAAAATTAATGTTACTTATAATAATAAACCGGTTCCTTATTTAGAAATATTAGCCCAGGATGACGGAAGCCGTTCTCTAAACAGGACACTTCTTACAAGTCCTGAACCGGATGCTCCCTGGTCTATAACGTACAGAAGCATCGGTTCCGGAATAAATATAATGTTTGTGATATCTGTTTATAATTCATCTAAAGAGTTTTTATTTAACAGATATCTCGATAAAATTGTTACAGTGATAAATAGCCAGAATATGTCCGGCATTGATTTAAATATAGGTGATATTAACGAGTAATTATAATTTAAATAAAAGGGAATATATGCTTACAATACTGTTACTTATAATAATTTATTTTGCTTTTATCAGCCTTGGACTGCCGGATTCCTTGCTTGGTTCCGCGTGGCCGTCAATGTACAATTCGTTAAATGTTCCGCTGCATTTTGCGGGAATTATTTCAATGATTGTAACGGGCGGCTCTGTAATTTCATGCATATTAAGCGAGAAAGTTATAAAACGATTTGGAACCGGCATTGTTACGGCAGTAAGCGTTTTAATGACCGCTGCCGCTCTAATTGGTTTTTCTGTCTCTCCTTCTTTTTTTTACCTGTGTCTCTGCGCTATACCTTTGGGATTAGGCGCAGGTTCTGTTGATACAGCGCTTAATAATTATGTTGCCCTGCATTATAAATCAAGGCATATGAGCTGGCTTCATTGTTTTTGGGGGCTCGGCGCTTCGGCAGGTCCTATTATAATGTCTTTTTTCTTAATTCAAAAAAGCTCATGGAATTCCGGTTACAGAACTATCGGAATAATTCAAATATGTCTTGTTTTTCTGCTTTTTATTTCTTTGCCTTTATGGAAAAAAAATCCGGCATCAGAAAATTCAGAAAAAAATGAATCTGTAAAATATTCAAAAATATTAAAAGTTCCCGGAGTAAAAGAAGCGCTTTTAACATTTTTTTGTTATTGTACGATTGAATTAACAACAGGATTATGGGGAGCGAGTTTTCTTGTAATGGAAAGGGGAATATCGCCGGAAATCGCCGCCCGTTGGATATCGCTATATTATATCGGAATTACCTTTGGACGTTTTATCTCCGGTTTTATTACAATGAAATTAACTAACCGGCAAATGATTCGTTTAGGGCTGATAATTATCGGCGCCGGAATTATCGTCATGATTTTACCGTTTAGCGACATAACATTACTACCGGGACTTTTTATGATAGGCTTAGGTTGCGCGCCTATTTTTCCCAGTTTAATTCATGAAACGCCTGTAAATTTCGGAAAAGAACACTCGCAGGTAATAATGGGATTACAAGTCGGAAGCGCATACGTAGGAACTACGCTGATGCCGCCTTTCTTCGGCTGGCTGGCTTCTTTTTTAAGCTTCAGTATTTTCCCTGTCTTTATTGGGCTGGTGTTGTTGTTAATGATCATCCTGGTTGAGGTGCTTAATAAAAAAGTGGATGGGAGACGCCCAATCCTCATTTAACAAAACTTTAACAATTCATTAATTTACCCTTAACACAAAAAAAATATATTTTTCTTAACTTTATCTTATAGGAGTGAATTATGAAAATTAAATTAATTACAAAAACAGGATTTGCCGTTTTGATGGCAGTCCTTGTTTTGGCAGGCGCCTGTAACAGAGGCGGATCGGCTTCAGGTTCCGGCAGCGAGGCAAGAGCCGGCGCGCCTTATACGATTGAGGTTGGCGGCTCAACTTCTGTGTCTCCTCTCATGGAATTGTTTGCGGAAAATTATCAGCATGCAAAACCGAATATCAAGGTGAACATTAATGGTACCGGTTCCGGCGACGGCATCAATAATGCCGGCATTCTTTATCAGATTGGAATGTCGAGCAGAGAGCTAACTCCCGCCGAGCAGGGCAAGGGTTTAAAAGAAACGGTTATCGCCATTGACGGCATTGCTGTTATTGTTCACAAAGAAAATACAGTTAACAATCTTTCTGTTGATCAGATCAGGGATATTTACACGGGAGCTGTCACAGACTGGAGTCAGGTTGGAGGCGCTGCCGGAAAGATTGCGGTTATCAGCCGTGAAGAGGGATCGGGAACAAGAGGCGCGTTTGAAGAAATCGTCAAGTTCCAGGGCAAACTGCTTGCGGGAGCAAATGAATCGACAAGCACCGGCGCAATCAAGGCGGGTATCACACAGAATCCGAACGCAATCGGTTATATCTCTCTCGGCTCCGTAGACGATACAATTAAAGCGGTTTCTGTTGACGGCGTAGCGCCCGCGACAGAAAATGTTAAAAGCGGCGATTACAAAATCGCCCGTCCCTTTATCGTTCTTACAGGAAGCAATCTTCACGCGGAAAGCGCGGCGTTCACTGAATGGATGCTCAGCGCTGACGGACAGGCAATCGTCGGCAAAAGCTGGATTAAAGTTCGTTAAACGAAAAATTATTACACATGGCGCAGACTGTGTTTAACCGGAAAATAACAGACGCGTTTTTCAAACATCTGTTCAGCATCGTAGCCCTCTTCTCCGTTTTGGCGCTGGGGGCTATACTGCTGTTTGTTTTTTTTCAGGGCACAAGGCCGTTTTTGTTAGGCACTAGTCATTATATCAAACTTGTTGTGCGCAATATCGATGAATTTACAGTTAACGGAATTTTATATAAAGATCGGTTAGAAGCGATTAATGTTCCCGATAAAACAGAAATTATTTCGATCCGGTATTTTTCAAATAACGCCGAAGAAACGCTTGATATCAAAGTTGATATAAACGAAAAAGACCCTGCAAAAAAATTAACATTTAAATACTCAGGGGACGCTGTTGCGGCATACCCTTACCGCGGAGAGGCTTTTGTGCATTCAGTAAGCTGGCCAGCCGCGTTTGCTTCACTTGATAAAAGAATAAATATTATTTTACCCGAGCCGCCCTACGGCTTCGGTAAATTCATTGCCGGTCTTCGTTGGAATCCTACTACAGATAAAGTGTACGGAATCCTTCCGATGATTGCCGGCACATTGATGGCAAGTTTCGGCGCGATCCTTCTTGGAGTGCCAATCGCATTGTTATGCGCTCTTTTTATGGCGGAATTCCTGAAGCCAAAACCCGCGTCCTTTTTACGGGCAGGCGTTGAATTGCTTGCAGGGATTCCTTCTGTTGTGTACGGATTTTTCGGTCTTATGGTGATAGTCCCGTGGGTAAGAACTACTTTCAACATTCCATCGGGTAACACTCTTCTTTCGGCAATCATCGTTCTCGCGCTGATGATACTGCCGACCATTATCACAATCGCGGAAACATCTCTTAGAGCTGTTCCGCTCTCTGTCAGAGAGGCAAGTCTCGCGTTAGGCGCAAGTAAAATGCAGACCGCGTGGCAGGTTGTTTTGCCGCACGCCAATTCGGGAGTTATTGCCGGCATCATTCTGGGAATTTCCCGCGCCGTCGGAGAGACGATGGCGGTTATTCTTGTCGCGGGAAATTCGCCGCAGCTTACGATTAACCCGCTGGAGAGCGTCAGGACTCTTACTTCAACAATCGCGATGGAAATGGGTTACGCGTCGCATGACAGTCTGCACAATGAAATGCTTTTTTCTATCGGGGTTACTTTGTTTGCCATTATTTTGATACTTAACAGTTTTATTTTGTGGTTCAGAAGACGGATGGAGCAGGAATGAAAGTTGTTACGAGAATAATAAAAAGAAAAATTTTTGATAATTTATTATATGGCGTTATGGCTTTTGCTATGGCGGCTGTTATTATAGCGTTGTTTTTTATTATCATATATATTTTCAAATCGCAATCGGGGTTTTTGAACTTTTCGTTTATTTTGGGCGTTGAAAAAGGCATCTTGCCGATGATTGTCACTACGCTTTATGTGGTGCTTGTTTCAATTTTGATTGCTTTGCCGGTGGGACTTGCTACGGCAATTTTTCTCAATGAATATTCCGGGAACTCCTCATTTATCAGAATTTTGCGGCTTGCGATTGAGACGCTTGCGGGGATTCCATCTATTATATACGGGCTTTTCGGGCTGCTTGTTTTTTGCCGGGTGATGAATTTCGGGCAGTCGATAATCGCGGGCTCTTTAACATTGAGTATCATGATTCTGCCGGTAATTATCAGGACGACGGAAGAATCGCTTAAATCAATTCCTGACAGTTTCAGGGAAGGCTCTCTTGCGTTAGGCGCGACAAAATTGCAGACAATTTTTTTTGTTGTTTTGCCCTCCGCGCTTCCAGGGATTGTTACGTCTGTTATTCTCGCGATAGGGCGCGTTGTGGGTGAATCGGCGCCTGTGCTTCTCACGGTCGGGCTTACAAGAAATATGCCGCGCACTATTTTTGAATCGGGCAGGACGCTTACCATACATTTGTATGAACTGACAAAAGAGGCGATAAATCCCGATGATTTTGCAATCGCGTTCGCGACAGCATCTGTCCTCGTAATACTTGTTGTTGTTATCAATACAGCGACAAAAATAATTACCGAAAATTTCAGAAAGAAATTGGGAGACACTTTATGACACCCAAGATAGACGTATCGGATCTGGATCTATTTTACGGAGATTTTCAGGCGCTAAAAAACATTCAGTTTAGTCTTGAAAAAAAAGAAATCGCGGCTCTTATCGGGCCTTCCGGCTGCGGAAAATCAACATTTATCAGGATATTAAACAGGATGAATGATCTGATCCCGTCATGCAGAATAACAGGAAAAGTGTTAATTGACGGCGAAGATATTTTCGGCTCAATGGATGTTACAGAACTCCGTACGCGAGTCGGGATGGTTTTTCAAAAACCAAATCCTTTTAACATGACTGTCTTTGACAATGTCGCTTACGGAAGGCGTATGCAGGGCGTGAAGGACAAGCATCAGCTTGCCGACATTGTGGAAACATCACTGAAAAAAGCGGCTCTTTGGGAAGAAGTAAAGGACAGATTAAAAAAACCGGCGACGGCGCTTTCCGGCGGTCAGCAGCAGCGGCTCTGCATTGCGAGAAGTATCGCGATGGAACCTGAAATCATTTTGATGGACGAGCCGACAAGCGCTCTCGATCCGATAGCGACAGGCCGTATTGAGGAGCTTATCGTGGAACTTAAAAAGGATTATACTATAGTGCTTGTTACGCACGCGATGCATCAGGCGTCCAGGGTAAGCACAAAGACAGCTTTTTTTCTGCTCGGCGAATTAATAGAGTATAATGATACAAGAGAGGTTTTTACAAACCCGAAAGATAAACGGACAGAAGATTATATTTCGGGAAGATTTGGATAAGAGGGGAGGCGGCAGATGTCAACAAGGAAATCTTTTTCAGATGATTTAAGCCGGTTAAGGCAGGACATCCTTTCGATGGCGACAAGGGTGGAAGAAAATATCGGTAAAGCTCTGACAGCTCTTCGCACCTGCAATGCGGAACTTGCCAAAGAGGTGCGCGCGGACGACGCGCAGATTGATATGCTTCAGTTAAAAATAGAAGATGACGCCGCTTTCATTATCGCCACACAGCAGCCTGTCGCCCGCGATCTTCGCGAAATGGTGACGATTTTTAAACTTACAAGCAACATCGAAAGGGTTGGCGATCATGCCTCCCACCTTGCCCGCGCCGCGAGAAAGCTTTCTAAAAAAGGCGACTCGCCTTTCAGGGCGCAGATGCATCTTGAAAAAATGGCGGAGATCGGGCAGATGATGCTTCGTTCGGCAATCGCCGCTTTTTTGGCGCATGACGCGGACGCCGCGCGTACTGCGGCGGCATTGGATCGTCAAATTGACGGTGAGCATGAATCTCTGACTGATGATATAATAAAAGTGATCAAGAAGAATCCCAGTCTTGTAAAAAGCGGTTTGCAGATTCTTCACACTTCAA
>Ga0209755_10006854_pt1 | contig 12479 bp, 8 predicted proteins | sample TergutCo191P1_FD_187301 | JGI IMG/M metagenome (GOLD analysis project Ga0209755, IMG submission 187301) | Cornitermes sp. P1 segment gut microbial communities from Petit-Saut dam, French Guiana - Co191P1 (SPAdes) (version 2) | ecosystem: Host-associated > Arthropoda: Insects > Digestive system >... | reverse complement strand
ATGCATATTTGGGACAGATTTAGCTTGCTTGACAGAAGAATTCTTGCAACAACATAAAACTTGCTGACTAAAAAAATTAAAGCAAAATTATAACCAACATAAATCCAAAGGTTGCGCAACAGACACACATCCAGATTGTCTTTTTGGCGGAAGATATAAAATAAAAGGAGACCGTAGATCACCAGAAAGGGAGGAATGCAAAACCTCTTTTCGTCGCAGTGTTGAAAAAGCAACTGGTATTCGAGACAGCCTGTTGCGCTTTGCGAGCAACCGTATTCATGAAATTGATGAGCATTTACGGAGTTCATCTGAAAAATGAAGGATATGATAAATATAGAGAAAGAGAAAAAATAATACAAAGGAGTATTTATGGAAGGAAACGCATTCAAAATAAGTAATATCTACATCTCCGAAATTTGCACGGAAGAACAGTTGAAGAAAAAGGACACGGAGTAATTTTACTTATGAAAAAAGCTGTTATTTTTATGCTCTTGCTTGCGAATTTACACACCTACTCTGCTCCCACAGATTTGGCAGATGCAGAATATTGCTTGAATTTAAATAACGAACGCCCAATGATTATGCTTGAGAAAAAAAATAATGACCTAAAGCCTATATTGTTGAATATGAAATACCCTTTGATATGCAAATATTATAGTAGCGATACATCTGCCAACTTTAAATTTACTAATGATAAAATAACTTGCAATGACTTCTACACTTTAGCTAAACTAACAGGCACTGAGGAACAAGAAATGATTAAATTATCACAAGCAATTCAAGTAGATTTTCCAAAATCTGAAGCAATTTCTTTTGTTAAAGAACGGCACAAAAAAGAGGAATTGCTGTTATTTAAAAATCAAATCATTGATGCGGACATAAAAATATCTATTCGCTGCTTACCATATTTGGATACAACATTCAACATTCCATTCCGTGCCCGCATAACTGGAGAATGCAAATAGACGGCTCAATACTTTACTAAATTCCCCTATATGTCCAAACCAATATCCTTAACCGGCATTAAACCCACCGGAACCCCGCATTTGGGAAATTACCTCGGTGCTATACGCCCGGCGCTTGAATTGCGAGAAAAATACGATACCGTTTACTTTATAGCGGATTACCATGCCCTGACAACGGTGCATAACAGGGAAGAAATGCGCAACAACACCCACAAGGTAGCGGCAACGTGGCTCGCTTTGGGGCTAAATCCAGAAGAAGGTTTGTTTTACAAGCAAAGCGATATTCCTGAGATTTTTGAACTTTCGTGGCTACTCTCGTGCTTCACGCCAAAGGGCTTTATGAACCGAGCTCATGCCTACAAAGACAAGGTCGCAAAAAATCTGGTTGTGGGCATGGAGCCGGATGACGGCGTTAATATGGGGCTTTACAGCTATCCATGCCTTATGGATGCGGATATTTTGATGTTTAAATCCGATGTAGTCCCTGTTGGCAAAGACCAGAAGCAGCATGTTGAATTCAGCCGTGACATTGCGGAGCGTTTTAACAAGCATTACGGCAAAAATGTGTTCGTTTTGCCGGAACCTGTGATTCAGGTAGAAACAGATATTATTCCGGGCCTTGACGGGCGTAAAATGAGCAAATCTTACGGCAACACCATTGAAATTTTCCTGGGGCCAAAGGAATTAAAGGCAAAAATAGGCAAAATTGTGACCAATAGCCAGTCCATGGAAGAAGCAAAAGACCCGGCAAAATGCAATGTATTTGCTTTGTATAAGCTTTTTGCGAGCGAGGAGCAGGCAGAAGCTTTAGCTGCTAGGTACCGAGCCGGGGGTATGGGCTGGGGTCATGCCAAAGATGCTCTGCGCAAGCTTTTGGAAGAGTGTTTGGCAGAGCCAAGGGAAAAATACAATGCGCTTCTGGCTGATACAACGCAAATAGACAAGATTTTGGCCTATGGAGCGGAAAGGGCCAGGGCCATTGCCCGGCCTTTTATGCAGGAAATCAGAGATACGGTGGGGATTATTGCATAAAAATTGCGTAAATGCAGATTTTTTTACCGCTTTCCGTTTTTTTTTATTATATTTAGTTAGATTGGTTTTTTTGCTTGGAGAAAGCTAAGGGTGTTTATTAAAAAGAGTTTATTGTTAGTTTTATGCGCTTTTTCGGCTGTTTTGGCCGATTTTAGCGATTATCGCGATAGAGACGCAGAGAGGTTTGCGATAAAAACTCCAAAGCCTTTTAAAGCAGACAAAGATGTTGTAACTGTAATTATGCGTGAAGGAATACCTCGCGGTGGTGGCTATACCTACCAGTATCCTCGCGAAAACCCTCCTCCGTTTATGACGGACAAATTCGCCAAAGAAGGCGATTTATCCATGGAAATAGAACTTATAGCATCTGATTATTCCGGCGTTGCCATTGCAATAGCGGGCAATGTTAATTTAATCCCGTATATGGAAGAGGGAGTTTTGGAGTTTTGGATTAAAGGCAACAAGGGTGGGGAAATATGCCAGTATGTATTGATAGATGACGGCGTAAAAAGCAACGGAGAGAGCTTGCAGGTGAAGATAGGCTCAAAAAGCTTTGGAGATATTTCAACGGATTGGCAGCACATAAGCGTACCTTTAAAGCTTTTCGGAGAAACCGGCGTTTATTGGGACATAAAGAACCAACGGGAAGTTATGCAGCCCTTTGCATGGGACAGGCTCAAAGGTTTTCGCATAGAGGTTCGCAAAGATGAAAATCAAGAGTTCAAAGTGTGGTTAGATGATATAGTGGTAAAGAAGGTAGGGAAAGAATATCAAGGTCCTGAGGGCTATCCATTCCGCAATATTTTATGAGGCTTAAATGAAAAAAAGCATTTTATTATTATGTTGTGTGTTTTTGGCTTCTGCTTTTGCGGAAACGCCGGAGCAACAAGTTGAACGCATTAATTCAAGGCTGGATTCTTTGGGTGAATACGCCTCGTCTTCAGTTATAGGTAAAGATGACGCTCCCGTAGCGGTATCCGGCGATATAACCGTGCGCTTTAAGCATTTCGATTTCTTTGAGTCATCGCCGCTTCAGTACAACGACAAAATGCGAACCACTGCGATGTCTGCCTTGAATGCGGCAATATTCGTATCTCCGGCTTCTTACTTAACCGTGTTTTCCAATCTGTATTTGCCAATGGATTTCAGCGGCTTTTTCACAAATCAGCAAGCAATAACGCCAAACACTTATTATTATAATACCGGAGAACGGGTTCTTAACATGCACTCCACAGACTATTTCGGCGCTGTGGTAAGCGAAAATATGCTTGTTGGGCTTGAACTGCGCGGTGGCTATTTTGGCGCAAGGTTTTTGATGGGTGGGGTTATTTGGACAAATCAGAGCCCTTTATCCATGTGGGAACGCGAAACCATGGCGAGGTTCGCTTCGCAATACGAAACTTTTGAAGAAGAAAAGGTTGTGAGCACATACTATAAAGAAAAGAATTTTAAACCCGTAAAAGAAGGCGGCAGAGCATTTTGGACAAATCGTTCCTTTGGGGGCTTTCTGTTTGAGCTGGATCCTCTTCCCGTAGGCTTAAAAGCGCAATTCTTAGTTTCTCAGCCAAACGATGTTGATATAGGCTCTCGCGATGGCTTGCGCGCTTATGGCGGGTTGGCAGGAGAGCTGGAACTTGTTGGAACCTATGATATGCGCGGAAGCCTTTATGCCGGCCGTTTTGCCAAAGAAGGAATAAAAATTGCAGGTTCTGATATGACTGTGGGCTTAAACTATATTGGAATAGACTATGACCCTGCCATATTATATGAAAGTCCGATTTCCAATACAACCATCGGCAATAGCGCATACTTTAATGCTGCGGATACAAGCGTTAGGTTTCCAAACAGCAGAGTATTATCTATTGATTTTAAAGGAAATTTAACCCCTAAACTCTATTTGTCTTTTGATTTGGCTGCCACCTGGGACGACTCTTTGGTATTCAAGTATTCGGAGCCTTGCGCTTCGTCTAAGATTGAAATCCCTTTGAATTATAGATGCTTTGACAAAAACGATTATTCAAACGAGAGTTCCAGCCCTGCATTCGGAGTGTACGGAAAATTGCAAAGCAAGCACTGGGAACCCATAACTTTAGAAATGATATTTTTGCCGCAAGACTTTTATTCGCCTTACTCCATGTCTAACCCATCGCGTTATCTTTCCTGGAGAAAAGATGACTTTTATGTAGGGGCAGGAACTTTCCGTTACGGTTCTAACATGAAGGGAGCAAATTTAAAGTTTGAGCCGGAATTTAATAGAGGCCGCCTTGATATTCAATATGGCGTTCACAAGCAGATTGAAAAAGGCGCAGATATAATTAATTTCAAATATAATCTAAACGGCCGTGCCATGTGGGAGTCTTCAAACTCTTGGACAAAGTACAAGCCCTTCTTTTTAGCGGATTCCGGTATTGGAAGTGGCGAAAATTTTTATAATGCTCGCTATATTCCTAGAGTGGCTGGAGAATTCAATAAGGGAAAGCTTGTTCATCAAACCGGTGGCATACGCGGCGGAACTTGGGAAATGTGGGAATCTTTCACCCCATACGAAAGTGACTTGGATGCAAAAAATACAAATATGCCTATGAATAAAAAGTGGAATACTTCGTTTGTTGTTGATATGGGCTATGATATCGGCCATTGGTTTAAAACAAGCCGCAGCATAATGCTCTCTGCTTATTCCGCTCTTTCCGGAGTTTCCACCTCTTATGCTCCCATAGCGTATAGCGAAAAGCAAAGCGATATGCTTATGTGGAATTGGTTTGTGCAATCAGAGCCTGCGATTGCCATAACTCCAACTTTGCATGGCTTGTTGATTCTAGGGTTTGAAATGTTCCGGGCAGAGAATGCTTATGCCGTTTTAGTGGGGGGCGAAATTAAAGATGGCCCAGTTAAAAGCGGTTATCAAGTGCTTTATAACGCCGGTTTTTATGATTATGTGTATGCGCCCATAAATATACTGCAAACTGCGCTTGGCTTTGGATTGGATTGGGATTTTGCCGCAAGAGCGGGCTTGCATTTCCGTTATAAATATATGACCCATACAGACGAGGCGGTATCAAAGAATGATTGGAAGGCTCATTATGTTCAAGCAGAAACAAAGGTTTGGTTCTAAAGGCGAGGTGTTGTTATGAAAAAATTTATCTCAATTTTTTGCGCTCTCGGCTCTCTCGCTTTTGCAACTGAAACTTATCGGAATCAGCTAGCCATAGATAGCATTGCGGAAACTATAAATTCTCAAAAGGGCATTGAGATTAGCGGAACCGTTCGCGGAGTTTCTTACAGTTCAAATCTTTCTTCCGACCAAGAAGAAGCTCTCAATATGCTCAACGATAGCACTGCTATAAATCAAATGCCGGATAAGGAAATAGCAGAATTTGTGCAGTTAGACCTTGACTTTTTATTTCGCCCTTGGGACAATGTCAGCGCGAATCTAAAATTACGCTTAGGTGCTGGCATGCAAGAGTATTTTGCCAATTCGGCTACTATGGTAAGCGTTCCTTGGATGAGCATTCAGGGCAACGCTTTCAACAGGAAATTCCACTGGATAGTTGGCGATTTCAGGCAGTTGTATTCTCCATTGACTATTTATGCTCCTTCAACGGACATTATGTATGAGCCCTATGTATTTGCTCGCAAAAGGGAAGTTGCCATGGGAGACGCTTTATTGGAAGGCAACAAGCGCAATTTGCAGGGCTTCAATTTGCAATTCCGCCCGTATTTTGGCGAAATATTCGGTGAGCTTCGCATTGAGGCCTTAGGCGCAAGATTGCGGAGAACGGGCTTTTTGGATACAGCCGGCGCAATGGGAAATATTTTGCCTAGAGAAAATATACCGGGATCTTCGCAGGCAGGCACATTTGATAAATTTTTGCTGGGCGGTAATTTTGAGCTTTTGCCAATCAATAAAAATGTTCTTATTGGCGGTTCTTTCTTTACCATATTTGATGATAAGAGCACCATATCAAGGCAGCCCCCGTATATAAACAGAAGAGACACCATATATTTATATATAAACAAAAACGATACTTTGCCGCAGAATACTCAAATTTTTGCGGGCAGGCTTGGTTTTGATTTGGCCGGGAGCTTAAATAAGCCTTGGCTTGTAGCCAATGCTGTAGGTGAATATGCGGGCTCAAAAGACAATATATACAGGTTTAAAAAGAATTTAGATGAGAATGATGAGATTATAGATTCATTTGCGGTTGACAAGTTCGTTGACGGGCGTGCGATTTTAGCAAGTTTGAATGTAGGTTATAAGGGAGCTTTTAAAGCCGTGCTATCCGGAAATTTTATAAGCAATGACGCAAATTGGTTTAATCCGCTTGCGCAAACACCGCAATTCTTGCCACGTAGAATATTGAACAGCGAGAAAGATGGGAATTTGAATAAATATGGCGTATATTCTCCGCTTTATTCAACTTTTGACGCTTTGTATAATTTTACGCCCAAACATTCTCCCATCCCTACAAATTTGAATAACATGGGTTCTTTGCCGCAACCAAATAGCTATAACATAGCTCCTTACGCAAAAAGCTCATGGAATGCGGCAACTTTCACTCGTGCGGAACTTGCCTTGCTGGAAGAACTCTCCGATATAAATTTGAATGCAGCCCTGCCTCATGGCCTTGCCACGGCAAACCGCGTTGGAACAACAGGAACTATTACCGTTGGCTATGGAGACTATATTGAAGCGAAGTGCCTGTTCACCAGTTTAAAGCAGGAGTCGGCGATTCCGGGAGCGAAAGAAGCTGATTATATGGAATTCGGCGGTGGCGCAAAAATAGACGTGTTGGGGCTTATAGGTTTTGAGAAAAATCCCCTTGAACTCAGCGGTTCTTATAAATATTCGGAAAGAGAGCAGGAATGGGAAGGGCTGGGCATGTACGAATTTAACGGAGATTTTATAAATGGCGGTGTATATTGGCGCTTCTTCCGGCGTTTTGGCTTGACAGCCGGCTATCAGCGCATAACGTCAAAAGTAAGCTCTTTGAACACTAATATAAATGTGGAAGAAGAGGATGTTATTCCTGTTGCGGTTGACAATAAAGCTTCTTGGAAGATTAATATAATTCCGGTTGTAAAAAGCGTTCAAGATCAATGGATGGTGGGTTTGGATTATACAGTTGCCAAAAATGCCTGGCTTTCCGTAAACTATGGCATAATGACCGTGGAGAATATATATAATGTGGGTGGCTTTGCGGAAGAGAGAAACGAAAGATGGCAAATTATAGACTCTAATTTACCGGATTATTTAGCCGCCTCCGTGCCGGAAGATGCTAAAGAGCTGAAGCATAAATTTTCTCGCAGTATGTTAGAAGCGACAATCAATGTGGGGTTTTAAGATATGAAGAAAATTATTTTAGGCGTTTTGTTCTTTACCCTGTGCTCTGCTTGGGCTTCTGGCGAGCAGAAAGCTGTTCTCAATTCCCTAGACAGCATTGAGAAGAATTCTTTGGGGTTTGCCGTAAATGGATTTGCAAGGGGAGGTTTTTTCTTTTCCGGTATGGATTCGGAAGCTTTGCTTGAAGAAGAACCCCATAGCGAGTATATGTCTTTTACTGATTTCTTGCTAACTTTTTCAATCAGGCCCAGCAACGAAACCAGAGCTATGTTTGACTTGCGTTTCCATAAAGACTGGCAAAGCGCATATCGCGAAGGGCACAATGTTCCCATAATCACTTGGTGGAGCTATGATGGTTTGATTTTGGATGGAAAATTAAAATTCAATTTGGGGACAATGCGAGTGGCACACACCCCGTTGACGATAGCAACGCCAGCTTTGGATTTTATTTTTGAACCTCAGATTTTTGCGGAACGGCGAGCTGAAATTATGGCAGACCGTTATCTGGATGATTCCGGAAGACGGCTTATGCAGGGCCTAAACGCAGAGATGAATTTTGCCGCAGGGCCTATTGATAATATTTTAATTCAGGCTACTCTTGCCCGTTTGCGCAATAATGCAAAAAAAACGAATCAGGTGTTTTATGATTTTGACAACCGCGACCGCTATGCTGCCGCAGCCCGTTTTGGCGTAGAGGCTTTTGGGGTTAACATTGGCGTAGGCGATGTATATTCATTTGACAGGGTTAGAAGCAATCGCACAAAATCTTTACCGATGGCATCGGAAGATTCTACAGATTATGAATTTAACAATGTATTGAGTTTTACCGGTGGAATAGATAGCAAAAAATGGCTCTCCGGTTCTATTCGCTTTGGAGCAAATGCAGAACTTGCCATATCTAATTGGAGGCATTATAGGGATCGTTGGAAAATGGAAACTGAGAATGCTGTTTCACTAGGAATGCCTACGAATTCCATTCCATGCTTGCAATGCCCGGATAATGTTTTGGGTGAATATCATTACCCTTACTATACGGATTCTTCCAGAGTTGCCCGTGTTCCTGTCTATGAACTTTCCAGAGCGGATCTTTTAAGAGACCAGACTGCTTTCTTGGCAGATGCTTTTGTGAGCTATTCAAAAAGTTCCCTTGAAGTAAAGCTTTCCGGGCATTACTTGAAAACAGATGTTGATTTTGAATCAGAGCTTGCCGCCAATCCTTCTTATTCGCCTGTAATGCCCATATTGAACAGCAATGCGGTATTTGATTCCGCTACTAATTCCGATTTTGATAACGTGCTTAATGTTTTCCGTTCTGGATCTTTGGAAAATCTGTATTCCTCTCTGTATTACACTCTGCCCCAAAATGCGGCTTCAATGGCATTTGGTTCCGGCGGAACGCCGGGGAATCCCAATCTGAACAATTTGTACAACAACTATAAATTCGGACATTATTACAGAAATGCATACAGCTATCGTGTACACACGCTTTTGGAACGCCGCGATACTTCTGCTGCGCATTATTTAGACCCATCCGTGAATATGGCCTTGCCAAATGGATATGCCACGCCGGACAGGCATGGAGGCGATGCCAATCTTGCTGTAAACTGGAATGAGGCTGTTCTGTTGCGGGGTGTATTTGGGCATTATGCATCTGATTCAAGCGGTGATTATACGCGCTTGGGTGGCGGATTATCCGTGAAAATAGGGCGTTTGGCAACTTTTTTGCCAAAGCCAATAGACATTTCTGCTTCTTATGAGCAAAATAAGGAAAAAGGCGGCATGGAGCGTGAAGCTACTAGGATAATGGCTGGTTTTAGTGCGGGTATATGGCGTGGGCTTTCTTTGCTCGGGGGCGTTCAGCTTTTGGATAAAACATTCGGTGTGCCTTATGGCGGGATTGTGAACAAAACCTCGGAGAAACTGCTGCTTGTCGGTCCCAGCATTAAAATAAGCGAGAGGGCCAGTTTTGTTCTTCAGGGAGGCTTGCTCTCAAATAGCATAAGCGCAACGGTGAATGACACGGAATTAGAGATAAGCAAACACACGGAGTTGGAGATAAGCAAATCTTTGATTTCAGGTATTGTAAAGGTTGGTTTTTAGAGGTATCTATGAAAAAGAAACTTTTTTCCCTTGCTTTTATCGCTTTGGCATCTTGCTCTGATATGGCGCCGAGCGTATCAGAAGTAGTTTCAGAGGAATTGCCGGTGGGTTTTGACGTTAAAGACTACGTTGAAATAAATCCGGATGTCAAAATTTCTCAAATAGCTATGGACATAAAGATTAAAAATGCCACTTCTGCTTTTGGGTCTTCTCAAAGGCTGGAGGCTTGCAGGACTTTTCTCTCGGATGTTGATTTAGCCGAAGATATATACTTGAACTATTTGAGCTGTCCGAGAAAGGGCTGGAATCCGAACCTTAGCTGCGACGATGAAGAGAATAAGGATGCTTTTAACGGATTTACGGTTAACAACGTTGCCTATAACAAGGAGAATGCTTGCAAAATAAAGGGTTGCTGGGCAAGCGGCTGGGATGAGCCGTATTGTCCTGATATAACGCTTGCGGAATGCCAAGATGAGATGGGTGATGAGCATTATTGTTGCTTGCTTGTGGGAAGAGATGAAATTAAACCGTTAAAAATTAACATGGGCAGGGCGCAAGAATATAACCCCGGAAAACAAAATCCATTGTCTATTGATACTGTTTTTACGCATATATGCACGTTTAATCTTTTGCCGTCAGATGGGGTTTTTGAGTTGAATGAGAATAAAGCCTATATTGATAATTTTAAATATGATGATATCCTTATAGAAAAGCATTTTCTGATGGCGGGCCGTTATGAAGGCAGAGCTTACAGATATTGCAATAACGATTTTGACAGCAAGGATGTTCGCAGAGAAGATATGGCTACTTATATTCGTATTCGTCCTTACAACAGGAACAATGAATATTTTTATGATTACAGTATGAACCCCAAGACAAACCAACCACAATTTTTTTGCCTGAACAAGGTTGATGGCAAGGTTTATCGAATCAAGTGAGGCTTTTATGAATAAGGTGTTTATATTTTTGTTTTTAGCTGTCTTTGCGTATGCGCAGGATGTTATAGGTTATTTCCCTAATTGGGCGCAATACTCCCAATTCACCCCGGCAGACGTGCGCTACAATTTGCTAACGGAAGTTCGTTATGGCTATGTTGTGCCTACAGGTTCTGAGCTTGCTTTTGTCGATGAAAGTGATAAAGGTAATTTCTTGGATTTGGTGAAAAGAGCTAAAGGCGCTAAAGTTAAAATTATAGTTTCTATTGGCGGCCAAGGCCATGAAGGCTCTATGTCGGAGGCGTATTCAAATTCTGCGAATTTTGTAAAAGCGGCTGTGTCTTTTAAAAAGGAATATGACATAGACGGTTTTGAATTGGATGGCGGTGTTATAGACGCTGAGAATGCAGCTGCCCTTGTTAAGTTAGCTAATGAATTGGCAAATGCCGGAATTCCGGTTTCCATTGCCTTGCCCGGAGAAGAGGCTTTAGCTTCTGCGCTTGGCGATGTTAGCAAAATAGCTGCGGTTTCTCTGTGGTTTACCGACGCTGCTTCTGTAAGTGAGTCTGCGGTTAAATCGAATTCAAATAACATTTTTAACGCAAGGGTTTTGGCGGCTTTTGCTTCTGCCGGGGTTGCTAAAAACAAATTGGTTGCCATTGTTCCTTTATATGGCAAAACTTTTTACAAGGCCAAGGGGCTAGGCTCTTCTCATGAGGGAGCCGGTTCCGGCAATGATGGCGTTTTGCCGTATAAAGACGTCCTTGAGAAATTCAATAAAAAAGATGCTTACAATGTATCTTTTGACGAGGCTTCAAATAGTGAAGTTGCCGTTAGCGACATGGAGAGCATAGTTTTCAACGGAATCCCCTCCATGCAGGCAATCGCTAAAACCGTTAAAGATAACGGCTACGGCGGAGTTGCAGCTTTTGATCTTTCCGGTGATCACAAGGAGCCAATAGTTTCTCTTTTGGTCTCCATCGGCCAAGTACTGCGCCCCGGAGTAGATTACAAAAAGAAGCGATAAAAAAAGGATTATTTTTCTATATTCCACATCAATGGAACCATCTAACTTTATTCAGGATTTTATAGTAGAAGACTTGGAGAGCAAGCGGTATGGCAAAGTGCATACTCGGTTTCCGCCGGAGCCTAACGGTTATTTGCATATTGGCCATGCTAAAAGCATTTGCATAAATTTTGGAACTGCGCTTAAGTTCAATGGCAAGTGTAATCTGCGCTTTGATGATACCAATCCTGCAAAAGAAGATGTTGAATATGTAGATAGCATAAAAGAAGATGTCAAATGGCTTGGTTTTGACTGGGAAGACCGTGAATTCTACGCCAGCGATTATTATGATTTATGCTACGAATTTGCAGAGCAACTTATTTCTGTGGGCAAAGCTTATGTTTGCCATTTAAAAGGCGATGAAGTTAGCGAATATAGAGGCACACTCACAAGTCCGGGTAAAGATAGCCCTTGGCGAAATCGCCCTGCGCAGGAAAGCCTTGAGGTTTTTCGCAAAATGCGTGCCGGAGAAATAGAAGAGGGAACAGCATTCTTGCGGGCCAAAATAGATATGGCAAGCCCTAATATGAATATGCGCGACCCCGCTATTTACCGAATTAAAAAAATGGAACATCATCGCACCGGCGACAAGTGGGTAATATACCCCATGTATGATTATGCTCATCCTATTGGGGACTGGGTAGAAGGCGTAACTCACAGTATATGCACGTTGGAATTTGAAGCTCACAGACCGCTTTACGAATGGGTGCTAAGCGAAATCGGCCTAAACCCAAAAATGCCTGCGTTTTTTCCCCGTCAAATTGAATTTGCAAGGTTGAACTTAACATATACGGTTATGAGCAAAAGGCTTTTGCGTGAGCTTGTGGAAAACAACCATGTTCTTGGTTGGGATGATCCTCGCATGCCTACAATCAGTGGTCTAAGACGTAGGGGCTATACACCCAGTTCGCTGCGTGAGTTTGCGGAGAGGATAGGCGTTGCTAAAACGGATAGCATTGTGGATATTCAGCTTCTTTATTTTTGCATAAGAGAAGAGCTTAACAAAAATGCGCAGAGAGCTATGGTTGTTTTGGATCCTG
>Ga0209755_10006853_pt1 | contig 12479 bp, 7 predicted proteins | sample TergutCo191P1_FD_187301 | JGI IMG/M metagenome (GOLD analysis project Ga0209755, IMG submission 187301) | Cornitermes sp. P1 segment gut microbial communities from Petit-Saut dam, French Guiana - Co191P1 (SPAdes) (version 2) | ecosystem: Host-associated > Arthropoda: Insects > Digestive system >... | reverse complement strand
AGATTGGATCCAGTCTTGTAGGCGTTTTATACATTTTAGATGAGCCAAGTATCGGGCTCCACCAGAGAGACAATCAGCGTTTAATAGATACGCTTACATACCTGCGCAACCTTGGCAATACATTAATCGTTGTAGAACATGACGAACAGACCTTACGCACAGCAGACCACATTGTTGATTTGGGGCCGGGAGCCGGCGTTCATGGAGGAGAAGTTGTCGCGCAAGGAACTGTAGAAGATGTTATGAAGGTAAAGGAAAGCCTTACAGGACAATACCTCGCGGGAAAATTAAAAATTGATATTCCAAAAGAACGAAGAAAAGGAAATGGGGCGAGTTTAAAACTAAAGGGATGCAGTGAGCATAATTTAAAAAACATCAATGTAGAAATTCCACTTGGCATTTTTACTTGTATTACAGGGGTTTCAGGCTCCGGAAAATCTACTTTGCTTTCCGATGTTTTATACCCCGCTCTCGCGAATAAAGTTTATGGTTCAAATCACACAGAAGGCGCGTATAAAAAACTGGAAGGCGCTCAGCATATAGACAAGGTAATCGATATTGATCAAAGCCCGATAGGCAGAACGCCGCGCTCAAACCCAATCACTTATGTAGAAGGCTTTACAGCGGTAAGGGATATGTTCGCCAATTTACCGGAAGCGAAAATGAGAGGTTATAAACCAGGGCGTTTTTCTTTTAATGTGCGCGGCGGCAGATGCGAAAATTGCGAAGGGGACGGAACTATCAAAATTGAGATGAACTTCCTTCCCGATGTTTACATAACATGCGATGTCTGCAACGGAAAAAGATTCAACAGAGAAACTTTAGAAATTCGCTACAAAGGCAAAAATATACACGAAGTCCTTGATATGACCATTGAGGAAGCGGCTGTTTTTTTCGCTCCCATTCCTCAGATAGCCCGAAAAATGCAGACGCTGTTGTCTGTCGGTCTTGGCTATGTAAAGCTTGGTCAATCAGCGCTTACTCTCTCGGGCGGCGAAGCGCAAAGGGTTAAACTCGCTCTTGAGCTTTCAAAGCGTTCAACGGGCAGAACCCTTTATATACTCGACGAACCCACAACCGGGCTTCATTTCGCGGATGTAAAACAGTTAATGGACGTTATCCAACGCTTGGTAGATCAGGGAAATACTGTTATAATGATAGAACATAACCTTGATGTATTATTGCAAGCAGATCATATTATCGATCTTGGTCCTGAGGGCGGTGAAAGAGGCGGGCAGGTAATTATTACAGGCACGCCTGAACAAGCCGCGCAGTGCAAAGAATCGTACACAGGTTATTATATCGGCGAAATGTTAAAACGCGGAGTAAATAAACCTGATAAAAATGGAAAGAAAAAGTAAAGCGTTAATATTAATAACATTCTTTCTTTTAAGTACGGTTTTATTCGCGCAGAAAGAACCGGCGCTGGAGCAGGTTCCCGAAATTGCCGAAGAAATAGCCGAAGAAGAAATTAGCCCCTTAACACCCGCCGAAAGAATGCAGGTAAACATGGAACTTAAGACATCAAGCTTGAGTGAACTTGCTGTCTGGTGCCGTACCTTAGGTCTATCAGAAAGCGGAACAAAAGAAAATCTAATTGAGCGAATAAAAGAACATTTTAAAATAACAGAAACATCAGCTCCGGCTAACCAAAAAATAATAAAAATCGAATCGGCGCAAACTTCGGAATATTTTTCTATTGATGTAATCGGAGAAGATTACGCAAGGTTAAAAGGCGACGTTAGGCTGAGTTTACAGGATGGAGAAAAAATTCACAGAATAAACGCTAACGAAATACTTTTTAACCGTACAAGAAATATTATCAACGCCAGCGGAAATGTAATGTACGAAAAAGTTGATGGTTCTTCCGTAGAGACTTTCCGGGGGCAAAGTATAACTGTTAATATAGATAATTGGTCGAGTATTTTTCTTGACGGAAGCACAGAAAAAAAACTTAACAGTGACGGAAGCGCGTATCTTTTTTCCGGTAAAGTAATTTCCCGCAGCGATGAAGAAGCGACAATTCTAAATAACGCTTCAATTTCTAACGCGGCAAGCGATGAAGCTTATTGGTCTATAAGCGCTTCTAAGTTATGGCTTCTTCAGGGCGCCGACTTCGCTATTTTTAACGCGGTTCTAAAAGTGGGAGAAATTCCTGTTTTATATTTTCCGTTTTTTTATTATCCTGCCGATGAACTCGTTTTTCATCCTGTTATCGGGTATCGTTCAAGAGAAGGAGCTTTTGTTCAAACAACAACCTATATATTAGGGCAGCCAAAAGCGGATCCTTCAACGCAAAGTTCTATTACAAGAATTCTTGGAGATACAAGTGACAAAGAAAAAGAATTACAGGGTTTATTCCTGCATGCTACAGGAAAAAAAATTGTAAACCCAAACAGTGTCAGCTTAAAAGCTTTAGTTGATTATTATGTTAATTTAGGCGCGTATACAGGTATAGAATTTACTTCTCCACAAAAAGGAATCCTCAATCCTATTGGATTGTCTTTAGGACTTGGTTTCTCAAGAACAATTACTCAGGAAGGCGGGAATTTCAACCCTTATAAAAAGAATGCCGATGGTTTTTACGATGGCACATTTGACTGGAATAAATCCAATCTTTTTTCGGAAGTTGTTCCTTTCCGTTACCGTATGACACTGGAAAGCGCCATTAGCGGCAAATACGGAAGGCTTGCGTGGAGTTTTCCATTTTACTCCGATCCTTTTATAGACAGGGATTTTTTAAAACGTACTGAAAACATGGATTGGATGAACATGATTCAGCAAGGAGCGGCAATGGAAGAAAGTTCATCGGAAACTGAGATTGGCGATTATAGATGGAACATGAATGGTAATCTAAATCCTTCATTTCCCATTCTTGCTCCCGCTATATCAAGAATATCAGTTTCAAACATATCCACAACTGTCTCTTTTAGGCAAATAACAGACAGCGTTATTTCCTTAAGTAATCCATATTCTCCCGGCCGCTCCTTCTTCGCGCCTGACAAATATACAATATACAATTTTTCCGGTTCAATTACAGGAACGCCTGTAACCCTTGGTAAAAAACAGGGAAAAACATCTTCAGATAAAAAAGAGCAAATTGATCCATTCAACGGTTACGGTATTCCAATTTCTCCTTTTGCAAGCGAAAGCGAAGACAAAAATAACTCAAATACCGCGTCCTTGGATGTAAAACCAAAAGATATTATATCTCCTCCGGCGATAAGCAGCGCTTTTAGCATGCCGGGAGAAGGAAACAATGTTTTTAGCGTTGATTATTCATTATCTCCCACAAGTTCTTCCGAATTGCAATTCTGGACAAGTAACTGGAAATCCAACGAAGATATAGATTGGAATGAACATCAATCAATTCTGTTAAACATTACAGGAAATGGTAATTTAAATTTACGCATGGATCATTCAAACGGATTATATAACAATTCTTTGTCATTCACCGGCAGAGCTACATGGCAGGATTACTCTTATCTAAATGAGAAATTTTATACGAATCAAACAACCGGAGAAGTAAATGAAACTGCCATGAAAAACGCGCGAAAGCAGCAATATGGTCAAACAAACTATTTAACAAGTTATACATATAACACTACTATTCGTCCTATTTATAATGACGCTGTTTTTGGGCAGTCAAATGTTCAATATACATTTGGAGGCACACTTGTAAAATCAAAAAAATATGATAATGGAGATAAAGCGGAACTTGAACCTGAATGGGGTTCCTGGGTAAAAGAAGACAGAAGCAAGGATATTTACGGACTTACCAGCCATAAACTTTCTACAAATTTTGACGCCAATGTAATGAATAAAAAGCAAAATTTATCTTTGAGCGCGGATCTTCCGCCTCTTGATGGTCTTGTTTCAGGAAACGCCACATTCAGAGTCTGGATATCAGAAACCACAATAAGTACCAGAATGGAAAAACCGCCGGAAAAAGATGAATGGATTTTTAAACCGATATATTTTACAGAAACTCTAAGATTTGGAAAATCTAGTTCATTTACTTATTACATGGTAGTAAACCCTGAGGAGAATAACGAAATTGATACTATAAAATCTACTTTAACTTTATGGTACTTTAGCGCGGCTTATACCGCCGCGAAAACCAAAAAATTAGATTTTGTTAAAACCGCTCAAGGCGGAAGCTGGGTAGCCGATGGGGAACCTACTCTTCTGCCAAAGGAATTATCTCTCGCTTACAGGCAATCATCTTCAAACATAGAAATAATAAAAAATCGCGTTAATTTAACGTTCAATTTGGATTCAACGCTTCAGTTTGATTTACAGCAATATACAAATTCAAACTTTCGATTCTCTATAGGCATGACAACAAACATTACAGGATTTTTAGAACTAAAATTAACAATGTCGTCCATTAACTCAGTTGTTTGGCGTTATTTTAAAGATGTTCCCGGATTTGAGGAACAAACATCCATGTATACTGACGGACCGCAAAACAATCTTTTTACGGATCTATTTGATTCTTTTAATTTATTTGATGAATCAAAACGCCGAAGATCGGGATTTAAAATGCAAAAATTGAATTTTTCCGCCATCCATTATCTTGGCGACTGGAAAGCGGAACTTCAGGTAGGAATGTACCCGCATCAGGATCCTGCTACTAAAAAATATGATTTTATTTCAGATATTTCATTTATAATACAATGGACACCAATTCCGGAAATAAAGACAGATTACGCGCTTGACGGAAAAGAAGACAGATGGAGAAAACGCCAATAGACATTTGACTAAAAAATGTGTATACTGCGCCTATAGAGGAAAATTTGGAGGAAAGAATAACCATAGCTTTAGACAACAAAGAAGTGCTCTGCGGGGTTTGTGGCGCGAATGACGGAAATCTCAAGATAATCGAAGGTTCTCTTGGCGGATATATCACCGCGAGAGGCAATGAAATCCATTTTGAAAGTCATGATGAGACCGGAGTAAAACGCTTTAGAACTATGATGGACACTCTTATTGCTACTGTCGAAGAAGGTGAACAACTCTCTCCTGAATTTATCCAGACTATCGCGCGGGAAGCTTCGCTGCAAGATGCGCAGGGAATTTATAATACAGAAGAAAAAAACGACGCGTCATTTCGCGACTCCATGATTCAAATTCCTCATGGTTTTAACAGGGTCTATCCCCGCAGCGGCAATCAGGCGAATTATATTAAGGGAATGAGAGAAAACGAAATTTGTTTCTGCGTAGGACCCGCTGGAACCGGCAAAACCTATCTTGCTATCGCTCATGCCCTGCAAATGCTGCTTTCAAAAAAAATGAGAAAACTTGTCCTTACGCGCCCTGTGGTAGAAGCCGGTGAAAACCTTGGCTTCCTTCCCGGAGACTTAGCCCAAAAAATCGATCCGTATTTAAAACCGCTTTATGACGCTATGGAATCTCTTATTCCTTATGACGTAATCAACAGAATGGAAGAAACAAGATCGATAGAAATCGCGCCTCTCGCGTATATGAGGGGACGAAGCCTTAACGACTGCATGGTAATTCTGGATGAAGCTCAAAATACTACAAAAGAGCAAATGAAAATGTTTCTTACAAGAATTGGAAAAGGAGCGAGGGCTGTAATTACAGGTGACACTACCCAGATAGATCTTCCGCGTAAATCGGATTCCGGACTTTTAAACGCTTTGGACATATTAAGAGAAATTGAGGGTTTGAGCTTTTCATTCCTGCACACAGGGGATGTCGCGCGTAACCCGCTTATAAAAAAAATAATACAGGCATACAATGAAAATGAAAAATAAAGAAAGCAAAGAAAAATTACTCGCGATCTTGCAGGCCATAAGATCAGGTCCCGGTATCTTTAGCTTTGTGTTATGCGTAGTCAGCGCGTTTTTAATTATTGGAAGCACAAGTGACACGGCAACATTAAACTTATTTAATATCCTTGGTACTGTTTTTTTAATAATTTTAATTTATATACTTTACATATTATTACATGACAAAGTTTTAATGGGTAAGAAATTAAACCACAGCGAGTGTTATTTACTTGCTTCATTAATTGGCTCCTATATAATCGGTTCTGTGCTTATAAATAATCTTTCACCGGGCTTTGACGGTTTTCCTACAGCTCTCGCGGTCCCTACTGCCCTTATCATAATGATAATCGCGGTCTTTTTGGGAAAACGCCCTGCCATGGTTATGGCAATAGCGCTTCCCTTGGGCGCGTATTTCGCCGGAGCTTTTGACAATCATTCATACATTATAGCCCTTGTTTCGGGAGCGGCTGCATCTACAGTTCTTCATAAGGCGCAAAACAGAATGAGCCTTATAAAAGCTGGTCTTGTAATAGCGGCGGCAAATTGTATAGCCGTAATTGTTGTTTTACTTATGCGCGAGGCAAATTTTGTCGACTACCCTGCCATGTTATTTTGGGCTGCCCTTAACGGAATTTTCTGCGGCATGATTACAATCGGCTGTCTGCCGCCCCTGGAACACGCTCTTAACGCGGTTACGCCGTTTCGGCTTATGGAGCTTTCCGATTTAAACGCGCCCATCTTGCGTAAACTTTTTACAACAGCGCCGGGAACTTACAGCCACTCTTTAATGGTCGCGAACCTCGCTGAGCAGGCGTGTCAGGATATAGGAGCGAACGCTCTGCTTGCCAGAGTCGGCGCGTATTATCACGATATTGGAAAAATGGATAACCCCGATTACTTTGTAGAAAATCAAACCGATCATAACAAGCATGATGAAATTAACCCGCGCCTTTCCGCTACAATTATCAGAAGCCATGTAAAACTTGGCGTAGAAAAAGCGCTCAGCTTTAAGCTTCCAAAAGATGTAATTGCCATTATCGGAGAACATCACGGCAACTCGGTTATTTCATGGTTTTATAATAAAGCCGCGGAAAACGCGGCGGAAAACGAAGGAACCGTAAGCTCGGAAGATTTTTCTTATCCGGGACCTCCGCCGCGTTCAAAAGAATCGGCAATTGTAATGCTCGCGGATATTACGGAAGCCGCTGTAAGAACTTTAATAAAACCAAACGCGACAAAAATCGAAAAGTTCATTCAACAGCTTTTTGAAGCGAAAATTGATCATGGGCAATTATCGGAATCGGAGCTATCCTTCCGCGAACTGGAAATGATTAAGAATACATTTGTCAGAGTACTCGCCGGTTATTATCACGCCAGAATCGATTACCCCAATCAAAAGAGCGATAAAGATGAATAATGTGAGTATTGACGCTCAGGAGCTTCCTCTGCCGCCATGGAGCGGGCAAGCTGTCGGTTTCGCGCTGAAAGTCCTTAACGAGATAAAAAAAGACAATTGGGAGCTTTCCATACTTTTTTGCGGAGATAAAACCATAACAGAGTTAAACTCTCAATATCGAAATAAAAACGAAGCTACAGATATACTGTCTTTTACTTTAGGCGAAACTGTAGAGGACGGCGATAATAAAGTTTATTTCCCCGGAGATATTATCATTTCTCTTGATACCCTGCGGGAAAACGCCGAATATTTCCAAACACCGCAGGATGAGGAGTTACGCAGATTGCTAATTCATGGTATTCTGCACTTAGACGGTATGGATCACGAAACTAATAATGAAGATGAGCCCATGCTGAGTTTACAGGAGGAAATACTGACGCGGTTAAAAAACGAGCAAATAATACCTGAGAGGGGGGCAAGTGAAAGCGCCTTTTAAAATTAACACTCAGGCAATAAGGGAACTTGAAGAAGATCAGAAAGAGATGATTCGCGGTGTCGTTGAATTATCGGACACTACTGTTAAAGAGGTAATGGTTCCAAGAACCGACACTGTTTTTCTTTCTGCGGAGGCTTCCAAAGAGGAACTTCTTTCCTGCATTTGCGACAGCGAGCATTCGCGCTTCCCTGTATATCATGACACGGTAGATAATGTAATAGGCATCCTGCATGTTAAGGACGTACTAAAAGCTCTTATAAATAACAAGCCAATTCATATTAATGAATTTGTAAGGAAGCCGTTTTTTGTGCCTGTTTCCAAACACATAGACGAGCTCCTTCGCGAATTTTTGCGAAAAAAGGTTCACATCGCCATTGTAGTAGACGAATACGGCGGAGTATCCGGCATAGTATCCATGGAAGATATTATCGAAGAAATTATAGGCGACATTCAGGACGAGTTTGACCATGAAACCGATGACATCGTGGAAATCAGCGAAGGAGCGTGGCTGTGCGACGCGAGGGTAAACCTTGAATTCCTAGCGGAAGAAACGGGGCTTGAGCTTCCTGTCAAAGATTTTGATACTCTTGGCGGTTTTGTGTTTGATTTATTCGGGAAAATACCTGTTAAAAACGAAAAAATCGAATACAAGGAATGTGACTTTATTATTCAGGAAATGGACGGACATAAAATAAATTCTATTAAAATAGTAACACATAAAAAGGAATAATTGTTTTATAATGGGGGGGCGATGACATACTCAAATTTTACCACGGAGTTACACGGAGTTACACGGAGTAAGATTTCCTTTTCTTGTAAAACTCTCTGTGCTGCTCTGTGTCCTCTGTGGTTCATTCTTCTTCTTTTCTTCTTCTCTGCCTTTACTGTCGACGCGCAGCAAGTTCCCGCGGCTTCTTATTACGAGCGCGGCAAAAACTTCATGGCGGAAGAAAACTGGTATTCCGCGGTTGAATCTTTTCTTGAATGCCTAAGGCTTAACTCAGCTCATGCCGAGGGAACAGCTTCTCTCGCGGAATGTTACTACGAGCTAGCCGAATTTGACGAAGCTCTTAACTGGGTTAGAAAAGCAAGGGCGCTTGCTCGCTCTAATATGTCCATTTCCAATCTGGAAGTTTTTATCCTTATCGCTCTTGGCCAGCTCGACGCTGCCTCCGCTCTTGTTACAGAAATCTTAAAAATTGAACCGTATAACAGGGAAGCTCTTTTCGCGGCAGGTGAACTTGATATTGCTCGCAATAGACCTTCAGAGGCTCTGCTGCGCTACCGCGAAGCTGTCCGCCGTTACCCCGACGACCGCAGACTGCTTGTTTCTCTTGCCCTTGTTACCCTCTCACTTGGCGACGGTGACACCGCTCTTACTTATATTGATAACGCGCTTAAACAGCATCCCGGTGACTATCGGGTTTTATTCTACGCGGCTTATATTTATTCGGCGAACAATAAAGTAACAGACGCGATCCGTTACGCTGAACGCGCTCTCCACTATAAGCCGGATCACGCGCAATCAAGGTCTTTAATGGCGAATCTTCGCTACAGGAACGCTGAATATGAAGAAGCGGCGCGTCTTTGTGATGCCGCTATCTCAACCAACAGAAATGACATGGGCGCGTGGTATTTAAAAGGCTTGTCGTTTATCAGACTAAGACGTTTCAATGACGCGATAACTGTTCTTTCAAACGCTCTAAGCATAAATGAAAACGATGAATTTATCCGCGCTACATTGGAAGAAACTCTTATAACTTCTACTGTGTTAGAAGATCCAAGAAGAAGCAGATTCGCGGCATGGCATTTTAACAAGGCAAAGAATTTCCGCGAGCGTAATTTAACAGACCAAGCGCTCTTTGAATACCGGAGGGGCTTACGCATTAATCCCTTTGCTTCTGACAGACGCGAGTACGCTGAGCTTCTAAGATTGCAGGGCTACCCCGCTCGCTACCTGGAAGAGCTTCGTTTCCTTCAGGATCAGGGAGTAACAGACCAGGCTATAAATGACAATGTAGAAGCATACAGTTCATTGCTTTCCAACGCTCTTTTTAAACAATGGCAGGTAAACCCCGTTGAACTCGCGGAAAAACATTGGAAGGTTTCAGTCTTCTCGCTCGCGGGGCAATCAAGCTTTATTCACGCGGACGCGGGGTCGGTTGCCGCAGGAGTAATCAGAGACTTGCTTGTTCATGACAGAAATATCTCCGCGATGAATCTGGATTTAAGACAGGCAACTTTCTCTCAGGCTTTCCGGCAATCAAGGGAAGGCGGCGCGGATTATTTTATTCTTGTATCTGTTACAGAAAACGAACGTGATATTTCAATAAAAGCCGAAGTCTTTGTCGGCAGAACAGGTTCGCCTGCCGGAACTTTCTTCGCGTATCGTACAGGAACAGACAGGCTTCGCGACGCGAGCCGCGGAATTGTTACGCAGCTCTCGCAGGCTATGCCTCTTCGCGGAAAACTTTTAATCAGAAAGCAGGGGCAGGCGCTTATCAATAAAGGAAAGGCCGATGGCGTTAAAGCGGAAACTGTATACGATGTTGTTAAACGCGGGCGGGCGCAAACGGCGAATGAAGGTATCGCTCTGGTTTATTCAGGAGATGAGCTTGTCGGCAAATTAACGATTACTAATATAGACGAAGAAATCGCGATCGGCACCTTACAGCGAAACGGCTTTTTTGATCGTATAGAACCCAATGATGAAATAATATTTAGCGCTAACAGAACAGAAAAACCAGCCGCCGAAAGCGCCGCAAACCCTGAGCTGCGTTCGTTATTAAGATCTTTGAGATAATCGCGATAATATATTATCGCTAATAAACCATAGCGGAAAGAACGGCGTCTATCCATTTATTCGCTTCGGGAAGATTAATGCTTCTGAAAGATAAAAACTCCATCAGAGATTCACGGTAAAATCCGTTGTAATACAAAGCCTGTCCAAGATAAAAACGCGCCCGCCCTTCAATTTCGCCGGAGCGCGGCTGAGATAAATAATGCTGCAAGCTGACTCGCGCCGTATCCCATTGGAACTTGACAAAGTACTCCATAACAATTTCAAATAACGCGGATTCTTCGCCGCCTGTTGGAGCGACAAGATCAACAGCGAAAACGCGCGGTCTTTTTAAATTAAGAGGCGCTTTACTTGGCATTTGTGTATCCCGCAGGATGCCGGAAGTTTCTTTACTTAAAGGCATCTGCCCCGGGATCTCTGTAAGGAACAAACCTTCCGGCATTGTGTTGCGTAGAGTCATGACGGGAAGAGGAATGGGACGCAGGGAACGCTCTGTAGATTGTTCACCAATTATCGTAACAGGAGATACAGTCGCGTTAAAACCCGGTTTAATTCCCATGTTGCCTGACGATATTTCATCTTCATAAACAAGCGCGTAATACCAGGATAAACCGGGAACAGGCACATCAATAAAAGGAGAAGCAATCCTCGATTGAACAATTACCGCGTTAAGCAAATCCTGAGGGCGAAGAACAGGCTGTGTACTCCGATAAAGTATCGCGTTTCTTCTTGGTCCTTCAATTTCGTAAGTGATAATTACCCTGTCGCCGTCAAGCGCCGCTCTTAAATTATAAATACCTTCGGAAGGTTTAACCGCCGGAGGCAGAGCCGCAACAGACGGCTGAGTTGGAGAAACGATTTCTTCTTCTGTAAGATGGGATTGCGCCTGAGAAGTAATAAGACTTGTGCTGTTAATGCGCGGCAGAATTAAATCATAGCGTCTCCCGGAATTATCACTTGCCGCTACAAAATAATAAAGGTTTTTCATGTCGTCAGTATCATCAACATAGTACTGCTCGCCGTATCTTACAACTACAGGTCTTATATTAGCCGGCACTGAACCGCTGAAAGGCCGAACCGATTTAAATATATAAACAGGACCTCGCGCGTCAGGCGAATCTACCCATGTAAGTCTTATTAAGTTATTTCTGGCTTCCACTTTTATCTGAGACACATAAGGCGTAAAATTGTTTGTATTCGCGTTTTGAGCGGGAAGCTGCGCCGCATTTTGCGCGAAAACGCCTGCTCCAAGAGTAAAAAAGAGGATAGAAACAGTTAAAAAATACCTTTTTCCCATTTGAATATAATTTTAATAGAAAAATTGCTTAAAATCCAGAATAAAACATGAAATTCTACTCATTATACTGCAGCTTATACAAACTTGAGTATAAACCATCCCGCACGACAAGCTCATCATGGCTGCCATCTTCCACAAGGCGGCCGTTTGACAGCACCAAAATTCTATCGGCGTCTCTAATCGTAGAAAGCCTGTGAGCGATAACAAAGGATGTCCTTCCCGCCAAAACCTTTTTTATTCCAAGCTGAATCAAGCGCTCTGTTTCTGTATCGATGGAACTTGTCGCCTCATCAAGAATAACTACGCGCGGATTGTGAGCGATAACGCGCGCGAAACTTATTAACTGCCTCTGCCCTGTAGAAATATTTGCCGCTCTTTCAGAAAGCACTGTTTTATAAGCATCCGGCAAGGTTGAAATAAACTCGTGAGCGTAAACGGTTTTTGCCGCTTCTATTATTTCTTCCTGCGAAAGGTTTAGCCCAAGACTGATATTTTCTTCGATGGTGCCGGAAAAAAACGTAACATCCTGATTAACGCCCATTATGGAATTTCGCAAATCTTCAAGAGGAATTTGATTTATTGGCTTTCCGTCAAGACGAATTGTTCCCGAATTAATATCCCAAAGACGCGTAAGCACATTGATAATCGTTGTCTTTCCAGCGCCTGTGTATCCTACGATCGCCGTCATCTCTCCG
>Ga0209755_10006852_pt1 | contig 12480 bp, 5 predicted proteins | sample TergutCo191P1_FD_187301 | JGI IMG/M metagenome (GOLD analysis project Ga0209755, IMG submission 187301) | Cornitermes sp. P1 segment gut microbial communities from Petit-Saut dam, French Guiana - Co191P1 (SPAdes) (version 2) | ecosystem: Host-associated > Arthropoda: Insects > Digestive system >... | reverse complement strand
ACAAACTGTGACGAATCAGGGTATACATATGACATGAGAGTGTGCTTGGGTAAAGACTCTCGCTCTGCCACTGACGACATGACTGCAACACACGCAACTATTAGACATTTGACTTGCAGATTTGAAGGCTTAGGACACAAACTATTTATGGACAATTTCTTTTCCTCGCCCAGACTTTTTGACAACTTACTGAGACGTAAAATACATTCATGCGGGACAGTACGGCCCAACATAAAAGACATGCCCTGTGACTTCAGACCAAAAAAACTGAAATTGACAAAGGGCGATGTAAGGGTGAGGACCAGGGGAAATTTGACCGCGTTTGCTTGGAAGGACAGACCAGACGTTTACATGCTGACTGACATGGACCCGCCACCAGAAGAAGGGAATTTTTGTGATGACAGCAAACGGGCTGTGAAGCCTCAAATCGTGGCATGGTATTACCGGCACATGGGTTATGTTGACAGTTCTGATCGTATGGCGAACAGCTACTCAATGTGTCACCGTAACTTCAGGTGGACCACGAAATTGTTTTTCTACCTTCTGGATCTAACAGTACTCAACAGTTGGATTCTGTTATCTTCATGTGGGGCTAAATGTACCCACCGAGATTTCAGACTACTTCTGGTGAGGAACTTGATGGAAGAAGCCAAGATCGCCCTGCCCTCAGTTTGGTTGGAAGGCCAAGTGCGGCTGCAGCAAATGTTATGAGACTGGACAGCTGCCATAACCAGCACTGGCCAGAAAAATCCAGCAAACTCCGCTGCCATGTTTGTTCAGCGCGCGGCCAGCAAAGGGGCACTGTGTACAAGTGCGCCAAATGTAATGTGGGTCTGTGTGTGGTGCTTTGTTTCGCCAATTACCACACAAAAACAAATTAGTAAAGCCAGGAATTAAAACTAGCGTGTGTGTGCATGTGTGTGGTGACTGAAGAGTGACCCAAGGTGCCACCGAACCTCTTCAGCAGCCAGAATTATGTGAGTAATAAAATATTTACACCATATTTTATATACTGCGTGCAATAGAGGGGCCTAAATTTATTACAAAAACATGTGAACATTTTTTACCAAATTGATCAATTCATAAACACACTGTGAAATTTTATTTCCTTACATTTGGAGGAAAAGTCTATAAGATATGATATTTTTTTCTAGGAGTAAGTGTTGAAAATTAAAACCCCACTCTAAAAATCTCGGCACGGTGGCACTGTGCGGGGGGATTTAAATCCGGCATTAAAGGGTTAATGTATGCTGCTACATTCTTCATGATTGTACACCAGTCTGCCCCATTACCCATCAAGTTTCTGCAGCAAATGTCTCACCTATTTAAGCTGAGGAAGTTAGTTGTCTTTTGAGGATTCCACTGTTCTGAGATATAACTGTGTCAGTTGGTTGTCAGATCTGACATTACCAGGCAAAGTAGTGTCCTCATCTTTGGGGGTTAAATTGTCCAAGAAGAATTTAAGAACAGAATTCTTGGTACACCACTGTGAAAACCTCCAAGCACACCTAACTGTCGTATGTTGAGTCCTAGCTTTATTGGTCTGCATGGCAACATTGCCACCAATGCAAATACTGAGGAAGTGGCTTTCCACAGAGAAATGTGATTGGTTCATGCTTTAGGCAGTGATTTTCATGCTACTCTTCCAAATAGGAAGAATGGACTCATACACAGGATAATAATTTGTGAGCTGTTAAACTATCTGTGTAAGTATGGGATTCTTGCTTCATCTTTACCAGGAAGGAGGAGGTTATACTCAGCTGCCTGTAGTTTGGCCACACATGCCTAATCCATGGACATGTATGGCATAGCTAGCCAGCTTTGTTCATACACAGTGTGAGGAACCTCTGAAACTTAATTGCTGGGTGCAAGCCGTCAATTTCCAGGGTGATGCTATGGAGTAGTAGCCAGATATAATGCAGCTGTGTGCTACTTTGTACCACTGAGCTGATTATTTTGAAGTAGTGGAGTGAGTTTTGATGTAACTGAACTTAAGCATATTTGTGCAATTTACCTTAAGATGTGTTTTGTTTGGTGCATTCTGTGATGGGTGCAGCCATTGAAGTGTTAGAACTTCAGGAACAGAGAATTTGAATCAGGTTTTGTTTTATTTTAATTTTGAGAAACTGTCTGCTGAGACTTGTGGAATGCTTAAAAATGACTTTCATGAGGACATTATTAGTGTACCACAAACCTTTGAATGTTATTCACATTTCAAAAGTGGCAAATTTGGGTTGAAGATTTTAAAGGTACAGGTTGCTTATCATGAAGGTGCACTGATAAGAATATGAAAAAAGTGCATCAAATCGTTCATAAGGACAGGTTGCCCATCAGCTTGTACTGATAAAAATGTGGGTAAAGCACATCAAGTCTTTCTTGAGAATAGGTAGTGTATGATTGGCAATATTAGTAACATTCTAGGCCTACCATGTCATATGTGCTGATATATTTAACCAAAGATTTAAACATGGAGTGGATTTCTGAAAAATTTGTGCTCCCTCTACTGAATAACAGTCAGCAGCAACATTGACATTCCATATGCAAGGACCTGCAAAACCAGACCGAAAAGACAAAAATTTTCCTGTTATTATAGCAGGAGGTGTAAATGAAAGTGTAGTTAAAATTATGGAGATTCAAGGATATCAGGGGCATTTAAACTTCTGATGCTGGACAGCATCACAAAATGGGAGTGCCAGAAATGCTTCTATCAGTGAGAGAGGTTTTGCCTAGTGGAAGAGGTTCTGGGTCTGGTATATAAACTTCAAAGGCAGACCATTTTGAAGAGGACAATCTTGACCTGCAATCAAGGTAAGCCTGAAGTTACATGGACCCAGTCTGGAAACTTCTAGCTCATGTGTTGTATATTTTTGAATACCCATTTTGAGTTGAACATGTGCCTCATGTCCATGGGACACTGCAAAGCATCATTTAAGATGATTGCTGCATTGTGTCAAATTTTTTGGTAGTTGTGAACATCATTGCCATTTTAAACTGAACTGCTGTTTTGTGCCATTTGAGAAATTCCCTCTTTAATGTTCTTGTACTGAGTTTCTTTTGTGCAGTGTCATAGGAGCTCAACACCTTTATTTAACTTCTAATGAGCTTGTGACATTAGGACATTGACACTACCGATACAACCATTAATTTCCTCTCAAATCACCCTATGGAACACAAAATTGCCATGTACAGACATAGCACTAGAATGCACTCTCTTCCATTAACACCGAAACGGAAACAAACAGAATGGACTTTAATACAACTAATTACACAAAATAACTTCCCATAAAAAGTCATACAAAATCTAAACCTGCAAATACAACACAAAAAACCAACCAGGATCAAATCAACAGAAAAAACAAAAACGGTCAACCTTCACATACTACAGCCCAAGAATAAGGAAAATCACAAACCTAATCAAGCACACAAACAGAGGAATAGCCTTTAAGAGTACCAATACCATACAACACCTCACAAAACCAAAACTGCCCAGTAATACTCAGGAACAGGACAAGAGTGGCATCTATAAACTTATGTATAACACATGCCAAATATCATATATTGGACAAACAAGCCAAATTTAAAACAGAGATATCAGAAACACATAAGATATATGACACAATGAAACCCAGTGGGCTTATGGACTAACATCCTAAACAACAAACACGAATATGTCCTCATCAATAACACCATGACCTCATTAAAACATATCAACAAAACTTCACTATTATTACCATACTAACAACTATATATTTAAACATACCACCAGCTCAAGCACCTTATTTCAGAACAGTATATAGGCAAACAGAATCCCATATATCAGCTGATCCATAACACATTCAATATGTCACTAGCCCTTGAGACCAGCTGATCAATACCCCACCATCATCACAACTAAACCAGTTCCATCCTGACCACGCTAGCAGACAGCCAACAGAACTAGGTATGTAAACAAAGAACTTTACTATATCGGCAGAACCTCTTGCATTTTCTGGAATACTTTTACTATTTTAACCTTTTTATATAACATAGAATTTTACCTACAACATGTTTTATAATTTAACTACAATGTACATGTATATACACTAGTAATTTTATCCACCTTTAAAATTTCAGCATGACAAATATCTATTGCATGTATGCAGTGTTGAGATACTCCTGTAGATGGACAGTGGACCTGCCTGAAATATGTAGAGTACCTTATCAAATAAATTTGAGATATTGTACATCTTGTTGCATTTTATTATAAGAGTATAAGAATTAGGACATTGATTAAGTAAACAAAATTTGCGCTAGTTCCTTAATAATCATTTTGAAGGTTCCAAGTAATTTACATAACACACTCACCTTTATATGGCTTGGCTGGGCTTGACTGGCAGCTCAAGGACAGGTCTACGCATTGTACAGATAATACATCATTTTAAACAGGTACAGTATCTTGCACTGCAAGAAGGCCACATTTTTCTAGCATCATTGTCTCTGTAACTATTCAACTTCAGATATAGGTGTAAGAACTGCACTGTTCTGAGTTCTTACACAGCGAGTAGTTGTAATTCATTACGGACATTTCAGGACAAACTACTGGTCCTGAAACATTGTAAGGAATTACAACTATTCGCTGTATAATAATTCAGAAGAGTGCAGTTCTCATCTGCATCATGGCAGAAACTTGAAATTACTCAGCAGGTATAGGTATGTTTAGATATATCATTGTAACTTGACCTAAGGAATATTCTTGTGCAGTATGACAGATTGCTTCTGAAATACTCTGTGTACACATAGGGATGCACAAATTCTGGGTCACAGGTCACATGGGCACATAAATTTTGCCAGGTGGTACCTCTTATTTGTATGTCCTCAGTATGCTACTTGTTTGATTTCACCCATCTGGCACTTAGACTTTTGAGGTGGCTCTTAGACTTCTGGAAAAGTTGTGCACTACTATGTGTGTGTGTGTGTGTGTGATGTACATGCACACACATTAACTTTATTCTTTCAACAGAAGTGGAATTTGCTTTGCATTGATGTGTTGATTTTACACACCTTTGGTACAGAGTTCTATCTTTCCCTTTTAAACATTTTAGAAGCTGATAACACACAAACTTGCCCTGTGCATGTGCACAGCAGATGCACATACACAAGTGCCCACACAAAATTGGTTTCATGATTTTTATGTGTATTGCTTGAAGTAACATTTTAACTATTTATTGTGAAGTTTTCATAATGGTGATCAGTTTAGAATAGCGGTGAATTTAATTATGGAATTCTACGTGTAGTTAATTATGAGAAAAGCTGTGACTTTGGCAGTGATGGAGCAGGAGGAGGTCAATCTATAAAATGTTTTTGACTGTAAACGTATGTGTTTCAGTTAAAAATATGTTGGGCTGTTGGCAGTCATGTGTAAAATAATTCCAGTAATGTTACAGAAAAGACACTTACTTTGACTGGGGGGGGAGTGGCGGCGGCAGTGACAGTTGTTAAGAATACTGCACAGCGTTGGATTGAGATGGTGAAAGTGGCTAAACAAGAAACTGTTTTATTACAGTGATCATGTGTTGTTGGGTGGTATTGTAGTTACTGGGTTAAGTTATGTGAACTTCAGCCTAAGGGCAGATTTTTTTTTTAAATTAGGTGAGATATGGGTTGACGGCTGTCTGACATTTAAGACATGCTGGCTAATGTGAGGAATGAAGGGAGTCTTAGAAGATGGCAACACAGGAAACAGGCTGATTGTAGTTCATGCTGGGTCAGAGGATTGCTGCAGCAACCTCAGCCAGTAAAGTTCTAATTTTGAGAAGTTGGTGAAAGAAAACTTAGTAGCAAAGTTATTGGTTTTTTTGGGGGGGTGGGGATAATGTTCCCTAGCACTGCGTGCAGTTTACACACTTCCAAATATCTGTTTCAGTTGAAAATGCCAAAATAAAGAGCATGCAGTATTGACCACATGCAATCATGTGGTCCTGAATGTTGTGATAATTGTATTGTGCAACTCATCAGTTGCACTGTATTTGTGTGTAGCTACATTATGCAGTTTTACAGGCAACTGTACCCTGAGATAAAAGATACTTCCTTGTCCACACCATCAAGGTAAGGTGTGATTTGCCTGAACCATTTCTTCCCAGTGGTTTGTTAATTGATGTTTTTGTGGGAATTTTATACTTCTTTGTTTGAAAACTCTAATTTGATTGTGTAGAATGTCAAGAGACTCTACAAGAACTTTCTCTTCATTACTATTGGCACACACCAGTCAAGGCAGAATATTTTGGTTTCAAGATAACCTGTCTTCTTTATAGTATAGAAAGTGTTAGGTCTTTCCAACCTCGTCATCACATGGTGCATAGTGGTGTATTGTGGTTTTTATCAGAAGGGGGGAGTAAACATACTCAATTGTGTGAGTGTTCATCAGAGAAAGATTGATTTCAGGCTTCCTCTGTGGTGTACAGTAGATCTGTGCTCATTTGAGATTTTGTGCATCAAAGATTGGTAGTTTCATACTGACATTTTGAGACAGCCTGTTGGTCCCAAGTTCAAGGGTAAAGCAGTTCAAGAAGTGATTGGCCCTTGAAGATGGGACTTATAATTGGTCCTGAAACGTTGGCATGGACCTATCATTCTGCACTGGGTAACATCCCCAAAAGAGCACAGATCTCAAGAACTTTTGAACTGAGTGTCACATGAAAAAATACTTAAGCTAGTTTTTAAAAGTTTCAGGCCATACCCTTTGATTTGCAGCATAGTTTGATCATCCTAGATGCATACCGAATGTGTTGATGACATCATCGAAGAACGTTGATTGTAACAACTTTCTGTCCAGCAGATGACTTTTGATGTTCAGGCGTGAGAAGTATGACAGTCGTCCTTGGCCCTGGATGTTGTGAAGATAGTTTTTTATTATTATTGAGATTGGAAAATGACCGCTCATCTGGTACACTTGTAACTGGTATTGTTGGGGAAAGTTTCGTAAGCTTGTAGGTTTGACGGAACATATCTTTCACTTGCTGCCTATGTATTTCTGAAGTTCATTCACGTTTTTGTGAGATTTGACATCAGACTACATTGCCACAATTTCACTTTTCATATGCACTGGATTAAAGCACCAAGCTAAGGTCTCCTTTAGTCAATTCAGTGCTTCAGTGGGGAAATTCCGCTGGTAGTTTGTAAAGTGTTTGTGGTCTTTAGGCACAAAAAGAAGTTTTGGTGCATCACAAAACCAATATGAAAAATTTGTAATTAGCACATCGATCATCTCTGCACACATTCTGTTGTAAGTTTAATTTTCATCTTCACCCTCCAGTGGTTTCATTCTGTTTCTTTTGACTGAGTAAGAACTTGGTATCGTCTTCAAAATTCCCTCCCAGAGAGAATCAAAGTTTTCTCAAAACTGCTGCAAAAGGAGCTTGAAGTTATCATTGTTCTCAGTGCAGTACACATTGTCACTGCTCTTGGGTTGAATCTGGAACAAACTGTTGGACAGGAAACACTGCTTAGGAAAGATTAAAATCTGAGTCCCTCAAGAGTGCCAAGTAGCCATGCGCAAAGCACACACTTTCTGGGTTCCTGTCACTACCATTCTGATTATTGTTATGAACAGATTTTGAAAGTCAGTTTTATGTTTCTGCACGGTTTCCAACAGTCTGTTGTTGTGGTTCCACCTCATAGGAACAGCTGATGGGAGTTTTTTCTCTACTTCAGCATAAAAAAGCTGTGGTTCTTTGTCGATTTTGAAAAAAAGAAAGTTCCATATCCCTACAGAGAGAGGTAAAGAGTTCTCTGACAGGTTTCAAAAAGCTAGCAGACTGTGATAGCATCAATTTCAGACTGTGAGCATAACAGTGGACCAAAATTGCTTCCTTCTATTGCTCCCTTAGTTTCTTTTGCAACCCCACATGTTCACCTGCCAAGAATTATAAAAAAAAAAAGGGTATGAGCTGCAGTAGAGTAAATTTCTTCAATGACCATGCTGTGAAAATAATACTTTGACCATCTGGTGTTGGGAATAGAGAGAAACAAGCTCATTGAAGGACAAATTTTTAATATAGATAGAACTTGCCTATCTGCTGTTTAGAAACCTACTAGAATTTTAGATCTGAAGGTCCAAAAACAGATTGGTGCAGGTGTTTCTTGGGAATGAAGGAAGAATGTAACATTTGTGTGCATTTAGTGCCTCTGGTTTTGTTCCATGTACATAAGTCTCTCCCAGTTTGCTGAAGTCTGTGCAATTTGGAAAGGGTTGTTCTGTTGGAGGTATTTATTTGTGCTCCAAAAATGGGCGATTTATGAAGAATTTTTCTACCTCTGATTTCAGCATTTTAAGAAATGTGTCAAACCATCTAACAACAATTCCATTCCTCTTAGACTGGACATTTAATGCAAGTCATACTTTTTTTAAAATTTGTAATTACTGTGAGGGTAGTGGAACAATTGTAGTTTCCATTCTACATCTCATCATATTCATTTGAGGACTCTGAAAGCTGATTTCAGTGGGGAGTATGATCTGTACCTGAAAAGAATTGAACAGGTAATGGCAAGTATAGGCCTAACTATGTCAAGTGTGAGTCTGCAAAATTTGGAAACTATAACAGGAGCGACAATGAAAAAAGACTTCAAAATTATTAGTATTTATTTATTATTTTTTTTAACAGTATGAATGAATGAGCCTTCAGTCCCATTTTATTCCCTAAGTTCTGTGAAATGAAGTTTCATTTTAGCACAATAAGTGCTCATAACTGCATAATATAACCCAACAGGTTGGGCAATTCTGCACAGTTGTACTGAACTTATTGCACTTTTCATTTCCAAATTTCTTACAAAATTGAAAGTGTTTGTTGAATAATGTAAGAAAAACACAGGAGAAGGAAAGAGTAATTTTATTGTAATTGTCCATGTAATATAATGGTGATAATGATGTTTTGCTTAGGTATGCAGAATTTGAATACTTTCCTTACATCTTTTATGTTTTAATGTAATAAATCTGATGTTAGATTTAAAGGGAAGCAAGGCTTCCAGGGAATATATGGACACTGCTTCCCTGATGGTGCAGCCCATTTTGTCGGACAAGTTCTGATGATCAATGACAGTTAATGTTCAAGACATTCCACTATCTTAATGCCAGGAGTCCAAGTCATTGCAAAGGTTAAGTTCCTGTTTATTACATGTTATTTAGATCTTGCTTCGAAAGGAGGAGCAAGTAGCCACATTGTGCACATTACCAGATGAATTCATGGAAAAACCTGCAGTAAAAGTTCCCAATAAACACATCATACCAGCAGAAGCAATCATAGTAAACAAGGAATTGGGTACGGGAGAATTTGGAGTGGTGCAACAAGGCGTGTGGACAAATGATGGAGAAAGGGTATGTAGCATGAGATGTAGTAATTGCCATATTCACCCAAATATGAAACAAAATTTTTTTTCCTAATCCATTATGTAAAAATTGGTGGGTGTCACCTTATAATTACATACAGTGTTGAACACATTTGTGTAGGTGTTTTCCAGAAAATTTGAGTATGTGGTGGTGGGTATATTGTATGCAGGTTTGTCTCATATTTGGGTATATGTGGTATGGCAAACAACTGGCGAGATAAAGTGTAATGTAGTTACAAACTTCAAAGGATTTGTTGCCTGAGAGTTGTGTTCTGAACATGCTAGATGTTACAGTTGTTAAAAATTATTTTGTGTGTTTCTCACAGTATTATCTATGTTTTTCATGATTGTTCGTTTGTCTGTTGTGTGGAATCCAGGTACTCTAGACAACTGTGTTAATGCGTTATATGCAGTTTTTTTTCTTTTATTAACTTGTGTTGGCAGTTATTCAGAAAATAAAGCACTTGTGATTTTGTGTAACAGTATGTATAAATAAGGGGCATGAAGTAAGCAGTTGAGGATGTGGTACTGTGAAGCACAGTGTGCATGGTTCAACACAGATTTGTAAAACATGACACTTAATCCCTATGTTTGAGGGACCTGATTTCCAAAGCTCTGTTGCTACAGGAGGTTTTGTGACTCAGATTCCCATTGTAACAAACAACTGATGGCTGTGTTTGTCTGGCTCTTGATACTACTATGAATTTGGTACTATTGAGTAGACTGGTCAGGCTGGGACAGTGACTAGTGTAGTGCAGTGAGGAGGGATGATAGTGAATAGTGATGAGTGAGATAGGAATATACACTGGCTATTAGTACAATGTTGGCGAACCAAGTACCTGAATGGAAAAATATGTATTGCCCTGAGTATACATGATTATAGTTTTCTTAGAAGTGTGGTATGCCCATATTGGTGCTGGTAAGACAAATGTTGATTTCTCATGCCTTTAGTTGATTGCCATATGTTAGGCAGGTGTTGTCTGGATGTAGTGATTCATAAACCATAATAGTTAATCCAATAGTGGAAGCAGCAGGCTAAGCTTAGGGGTTTGCAGCCCTTAAGATGATTATGCTACCCAGAATTCAGTGGTCTTTCAGATACTGTCCATTTTTTGAGATGCAGGATTGGCTGGCACTGTATTGTGCATCAGCAGTGTTGATTCACACTAGCCAAGGGACAGATATGACACTACACAGGATATTATTTAGTGATGGACTGCGTGATGTATACAGGTCATGTAGTAAAAATGTAGTGTACTGTAGTAGTTTATGGTCCATGATAAGTGGGTCCCTGTCATCCCAGAGTGGCGCGTCCTCAATTTGTGGATGGAGGAACAGCCTCCAATGTGGAGGGTAGCTGCCGAATATATTGAATAAGCAGTCGTGGACAGCCAACAAGTGTATCCGTTAGCCTGGAGGTTGGGTAAGGTGATAACAACTCACCATAAAAACTGGCCTTGTTACTAAATACATACATGTGATGTGGGCCTGGACTGATAATGTGGTATGACCTAAGTCTTGGAAAAGGAGTGTGAGATTTGGTACATGGAATGTAAGGAGCCTGTATAGGTCAGTGTCACTTCCAACAGTAGCCAGGGTATTAGCAGTATACAAATTAGATTTAGTGGGTGTACAGGAAATTAAGTGGGACAAAAGGGGCACTCTTAGAGCAGGGGTTAATGTTTTTACTATGGCAAAGGAAGCGAAAATCATCAACTGGGAACAGGATTTTTTTTGTACATCACGGAATAGTATCGGCAGTTAAGAGAGTAGTGTGTGTTAGTGATAGGGTGTCATATATAGTTCTGAGAAGTTGCTCGTGTAACATCATTATTTTGAATGTGTCTGCACCAAGTGAGGAAAAAAGTAATGATTCAAAAGACAGTTTTTATGAGGAATTAAAGCAGGTTGTTGATCATTTTCTTAAGTACCATATGAAAAGTATGTTAGGAGACTTTACTGCAAAATTGGGGTGGGAGGATATTTTCAAACCAACAATTGGAGTTGAGCATCTACATAAAAATTGTACCATAAAATCTATAAAAGTGTTATGTTAAAAAAAAAAAAATAGTAGTTTTATGTGCACAAATAAAAGTGTTGTGGCATATAATAAACAAATAAATTGGGGATTCTCGAAAATATGATCATAATATTGTTTTAAAACTTGTTAAAGGAAGAATAACAAACTCACAAAAAAGTAGCATCTCCTTAATTCCATTTTATTGAAATTGTTGAGGCCATCCTACCAAAAAATAAAAATTATGTAAATTGTCAACCCTTGCAAATGAAAATTAAACATAATTCCAACACTGCTTGTTTTCCCAGTTACTGAAGATGAAATAGAAAATGTACGTAAATTAAGAGGCAAGTCCTTAACAGGCTTTGGTGAAATCCCAGAATGTTTGGTCATGAAATATATTCAGTATATCGGTAAACCTGTGGTCCATATTTTTATTGTATCTTTAAAATTGGGTATTTTCCCTGATACGATGGAAATAGCAAAAGTAAGACTACTACATGAAAAAAGGTGATAGACAAGAAATTCCTTATTACAGACCAATATCTATTTTATCATTTTTGTTCAAAAATTTTGGAAAAACTGATTTTAAAAAGGTTAATACTTTTTGTATCAAACACAATATATGAGGGTTGGAACTTTAATAGTGGCAACTATTTATTTACAACTGATACAAAATAGATACATGTTTCAAAATTTTACTGTCCTTCAGTGTAGTCACCAGCATTGTGTACAATCCATTGCCAGCAATGTGGAAGTTGTAGGATACCTTTAGCAGCGCCTGTTGTGTTGATAGTTCGAATGGAGCGGTCTACTGCCTGAAGAATCTCTGGAAAAGTTCTGAAGCGAATGCCACGAAGTGGTTCCTTCATCTTAGGAATCAAGTTGAAGTCACAAGGGCTTAAATCCGGGGAGTATGGTGGATGGTACAGCACTTCCCAGCCCCATCGATCGAACAAATCAGCCACAGCTTGTGCTGCATGCAGCCGAGCATTGTCCTGCAAAATGATGGGTGGGTTCTGCAGAAAGTGTCGCCGCTTCTTTCTCAAAGCTGGTCGCAGGTTGTGTTCCAAAAATGAACAGTAATACTGTGCATTGACGGT
>Ga0209755_10006851_pt1 | contig 12481 bp, 10 predicted proteins | sample TergutCo191P1_FD_187301 | JGI IMG/M metagenome (GOLD analysis project Ga0209755, IMG submission 187301) | Cornitermes sp. P1 segment gut microbial communities from Petit-Saut dam, French Guiana - Co191P1 (SPAdes) (version 2) | ecosystem: Host-associated > Arthropoda: Insects > Digestive system... | reverse complement strand
AAGTACAAGCCTGGGTTTCCCAGCGCAACCATGAGAAAGGCACAGTTCGCTGGCACTTCACCGCTTCAGATGCAAGGATTAAGCTCCAGCATTTGTATCCGCGTATTTAGACTTCATGGAGTACTAGGGGTAAAACCACCACCGAGAAAACCCGCCACCATAGGGAGCATTGGCGCAACGTAACGCTAGAGCGAGTTTATGCTATTTACAGGGAGCTTTCCCGACCCGGAGAACCAAAGGTTCTTTGGGTTGGCGTGGTTTTTGCTTGCCCGCTAATCGGGCAAATTTGCAAAAACCATGACAAAGGGGAATAGCGAGAGATTTGCCGTAACGATAGAGAATAAATTCGCGTAAATGATTTTAAAATTGCGTTAGCAATTTGTCCGACTTGGGGCGTTGCGGGGTCTCCCGCAGAGGGGTTAGCGGAAAACCGCAGGTTTGGAGCGAAGGGGAGACTTCCCCTTTCTTATGCATTTTACATAAAAATAGAGTAATTTCGAATTTTTTATGATGCCTGCAGGATGGTCTAAGCTTTTACTGCAACTCCTATTTCCGCAAGGCATTTACGAAAGTGATAACCATAGATGGCAAATTACACTGACATAGCAAATGCCTGACCTTTTTTTAGTAATGACCATCCCAATAATTTCCAAAATTCACGACGACCATCGGAAAATAAACCCAACAGAATACATGCCTTGAAAAATGCGCTTATGTGGCTAATTCCAATCTTGTTACGCCTATAGTTTTTTGGGCGATAATTTTCAAGGAACAATCTTACTCGTTTGTAATAATTTTTTGGCGCATATATGGAACCAATAACACTTTTATAGCCATCCAGAAGATCGCTTAAAGGCATTTTTGTGACAAAGTTTATATCTGTATTGGATGTGGCAAAATCGCCTAACAAACGCTCTTCTTTTTTCAAACGGTCAAACAGTTTCGTGCCTTTCAGCGCAGTCAGTACACCAACCATCGCTGTAACAATTCCGCTATTTTGTATAAAGCCAAATATATTCGTAAAAACTGACGGCTTATCGTTATCAAAACCCAGGATGAAACCGCCTTGAACCTGAATGCCATGATTTTGGATACGCATGATATTTAGGATTAAATCACGCTCTTTGTTCTGTGTTTTATTGCACTCAGCCAAGCAATCTTCGTCTATTGTCTCAATTCCAATGAAAACGCAGTCGAAGCCTGCCTCTGCCAATAATTCCATTAGCTCATCATCGTCAGCTATGTTAATTGATGTTTCTGTATTGAAATCGAACGGATAGTTTCTCTCTCGCATCCAGCTTATAATCTGTGGCAGTATCTCCGTTTTTAGCTTCCGCTTATTGCCGATGAAATTGTCGTCAACAAAAAAAACACTGCCACGCCAACCTGAATTATAAATGGCGTCCAATTCATCAATGATCTGTACAGCGGTTTTGCTTCTTTGTGTATGCCCAAATAAAGAAACCACATTGCAGAATTCGCAATGGAATGGACAGCCTCTTGAATATTGAAGGCTCATTATTTCATATTCTTTCATGTTGATAAGTTCCCATGCGGGTATCGGCGTTTTCGTTAGTTGTGGGTATTCTTTCTTATCATATTTATGATCGTACTTGTGCTTTGCGCTACCGGTTTTTAAATCATCAATAAATTTGGGTAAACAAACTTCAGCCTCATAAAAAAGGAGGTGATCAACATCATTAAAGCTCTCAAAATCAACGGTGAATAAAGGGCCGCCTGCCACGGTTTTTGTTCCAAGATCCTTGCAGCGGTTTATTACGTTTCTCGCAGATTCTTTTTGAATGTTCATCGCGCTTATGAAAACAAAATCAGCCCAAAAAATGTCCTTGCTTTTTAATTTTCTGATATTCATGTCTACCAGTTTCAGGTTCCAATCCTTTGGAAGCATCGAGGCAACAGTTAAAAGACCCAAGGGCGGCAAGTTTGCTTTCTTGTTTATGAATTTAAGCGCATGCTTGAAACTCCAGAATGTGGTTGGGCTTTCAGGATAAACCAATAGTATATTCATTTGCTTTCTCCAAAATGCAAGGGTTTTAACCTAGCTGTAATTTACTGCGAACCGCTGAAAGGGATGGTACGTGCTTCAATTTCCTGTCGTTCACGTTCCGCTTTTTTGCTAAGTACCGATTTTCGTGATCCAAGTAAACTTGAAACTGGTTCCATTATCGGTATATTTTCACACACAATTTTGATGATAACAGTTAAAGGAACGGCAAGCAACATTCCGGTAAACCCCCAGATAAAACCCCAGAATGACAGCGAAACCATTACAACCAAAGGAGAAATTCCTACATGCTCACCGACCAGTTTTGGATCGAGTAAGTTAGAAAGTACTGTGTTGACTGCCAAAATAATGGCGACCACTGCTATTACCGGACCGGGCTCGGGCCAAAACTGGATTAACGCGAACAGGGATATTACAACGCTTGTGGCGATACTGCCAAGAGTTGGAATGTAATTCATAAAGAATTGAAGTATGCCCCAAAGAATGGCAAACTCAAGCCCTATAATGCTAAAACCTACGGCGTAGATAATACCGTTGGCAAGGGAAAAACCAGATTTTGCCACTAAATAACGGGAAACCTGAGACATCAAATCACGTCCGATTTTGCTAAATCGCCCTGAACGGTTGCCAAAAGCCGCTTCAAGTTTTTCCTTAAAAAAGCTTGCTTCCACCAGCAAAAACACTGTAAAGAGAATTACCAGAACGGCGCTTGCAATAAACCGGAAGACGCTGTTGGAAAATGCAATGGTAAAATCAAGAATGAAAGTACGTATTCCAAGTTGGCTCCATAGGTTCTCTATGAACGTTAGATCCGCATCGAAAGGAAGCTGTAATAAACGCGCAACCTCATAATATATCAGGAACAAACGTTCTTCATATTGCGGAGATTGCGCGGCTATCATCATTCCTGATGTAAAGAGTACCATTCCAAAAGCGGATAAGCCAATAACTATTATAAGAACCACTATAAGAATTGAAACAAAGCGCGGACAACCTATTTTATTCAAGAAATTTACAATCGGGTACATTACAAAAGTCAGCAATATTGCAATGACAATGGGTAAAATCACAGGTGCGGTGATCCTTAATACCGCAGCGCCAATGATGCAGCATATAAAAACCATCAGAAAAAAAGTGGCTCTGGATGAATTAAAGGTTTCGTTAATATTTTTCATCCTCATACTCCTTCCTATTTTACCGCTTTACTGTGCATAACTTGCCGTGTTGTTTTTTTTACCAATTCCTTTTTGGTTTTCATTTTTTCTTCCCACTTAATTGAGGCTTTTTCTATTTCCAGTTCTCGTTCCAGAGCATCGCCCAATGTGTTGAGCGTATTTGAGAGTTGGCGCAGTACCTCCATTCCCACCCTGCCGGCAACCTGTTCGTGCAGTTCAAAAAATGGTTTGAGCAGTTTTAGGGAGTATCGTTCGCCAGTGGAGGTGAGGCGAATTTCCTTTTCCCGCTTGTCCTCGGTGTTCGTAGGAACGAGAAAAATATAGTTTTCTGATTTCAGTTGCTTGATAAAACTGTTGACGGTTTGTTTTGGCATTTTACAGGTTTCGGCTATCTGCTTTTGCGTTACTGCGCCGTGCAGTCTGAGCAGGTAAACTATATCAATAATGCCATACGAGATTCCCTGTTTTTGGGCGTACATTGAATACAGTCCGTTGATTCTGCTGATTCCTGCGGATATGGAGCCGAGACAGGTTTCTATGGTTATGTTCATCTGCCTATCCTTATAGTCTAATACTAGACTTGTTGTAGTCTAATAATATACTATTGTCAAGCAGTGCCGAGAGGCTATTTTTTGGAGGCATGATGAGGTATAGGCTGCTTGGAAGAAGCGGGATTCGTGTGAGCGAGATTGGGTTAGGGTGTGAGCAATTACAGGGGAAGGAATATCCTGTTCTTAAGGCTATTGTGGATACGGCTATTGACTGCGGCGTTACGCTGTTTGATGTTTTTATGCCGGAGCCGACGGTGCGGACGTATCTTGGCAGGGCGTTGGCGGGGAGGCGGGATCAGATTGTTATACAGGGGCATATCGGCTCGACATGGAAGGATGGGCAGTACGCAGTAAGCCGTGATATGCGGGAAAACAGGAAAGCTTTTGATGATTTGCTGGAAAGGCTTGGAACTGATTATATTGATATTGGAATGCTGCATTTTGTTGATACCGAGGAAGATTTTTTTAGGGTGTCTGTTGGGGAGCTATTTGAGTATGTAAGAGAGCTTAAAAAGAGCGGCACGATAAAAGTGATTGGTATGAGTACGCATGAGGCTAGTCTGGCAAAGCGGGCGGCGGAATCGGGTGTTATTGATGTGGTGATGTTTAGTTTGAATCCTGCTTTTGATTTGCTGCCAACCAATGTGCCGATGGGTGAACTGATGGCTGACGAAAACGCCGCATCGTCGATGCAAAATCAAATTGACCCGAATCGTGCCGAGCTCTACCAGAGCTGTGAACAGCATGGTACGGCGATTACGGTGATGAAAGCGTACATGGCAGGGCGGCTGTTGAGTGCAGGGCAATCTCCCTTTGGATCGGCGTTGACTCCTGCCCAATGTATTCATTATGCCCTGACACGTCCGGCGGTGGCTTCTGCATTGATAGGATGCGAAACTCCTGACGAGGTGCGCGCGGCGGCGGCTTATGAAACCGCCACGGACATGGAAAAAGATTTTTCTGAGGTTTTTCGCAAAACTCTTGCAGTAGAGGGTAAATGCGTGTACTGCAATCACTGCTTGCCGTGTCCTTCCCGCATTGATATTGCCCAAGTAAACAAATATCTGGACTTGGCTACGGCGGTGCAAAAAATTCCTGAAACGGTAAGTGCCCATTATAGGGCTTTAACGGTAAATGCGGAGGATTGTGTGTTGTGCGGCGACTGTGAGGAGCGCTGTCCTTTCAGGGTTCCGGTGCGCCAGCGCATGGAGGATGCGGTACGGATTTTTGGAAGCAACGGAAAATATCTTGAAAATGCCTGACCTATGGGAGGTGATGATGTGACAAGCATACGGTTGCTGAAAACACAATATTTTTCATTTTTTTTAATTTTCTCTTGACTCTACCATCGTGTAATACTATATAGTGTGCCACACTGGGCAAAGGACCCGGTATTGAGGAGCAATTTTTATGAACAACACAAAAGACGAAAACGCTACAAACACACCGGAAGTTTCTGTGCCGGAAGTTTTTGCGAGCGTAGAAGCCGAATGCATAGAAGAAAAATTTACAAAACCAGTAGATCCCGCCAAAAGGAAAAGCAATAGGATGTTTTTCGCAACGATAGCGTTAATTGTGTTGATTGGCGTGATCGTAACTATTTTTATGGTACAGCGCACACCGCAGGTAACTACTGGCAATGCACGAGTAACAACAGATCTCATAACCGTAATGGCGACAGCACCCGGTATTTTAGAGCGTTTTGCGATTTACGAAGGCATGACTGTGCGTGAAGGCGACATTTTGGGATGGATGCAGCATGGCGAGTCTTTCCGAAGTCCTGTAGACGGCATTGTTGTAAATACCAGTGTGATGCAAGGTCAATATATACTGCCGATGGTATCGCTGGCAACGATAGCCGATACTTCCAACATACATATACAGGCAAACATTTACGAGACAAACATACAAAATGTACGGCATGGGCAGCCAGCAAGCGTTACCATAGATGCCTTTGGCACAAGGCGATTTTCTGGTTATGTAAGCAACATCAGCCGTATTAACCAAGTGGAACTGGCTGGTATGCCTGTCGCCCTATTCACAGGTACATTTAGACGATTCACACAAAATGTCCCTGTGCGGATTCACATAATCGATGATGTAAACTTAATTGATGTCCTTGGTGCAAGCGCGCGGGTTAGTCTGCCTGTAACGAATGAAGAAATACAGCGCATTGCCACGGCAAACAGCAGGCCAAGGCATACAGCGGTAACACCGGGCATTGTCGAAAGTGTGCAAAGTATGAATGTATACGGCTTGCTTCCGTTTACCCTAACGCGGAGATATGTCGAAGAAGGAGACCGCGTAACTGCGGGGCAAGTGTTAGCCGTGCTGGAAACCGACGATTTGCGTATTGAAATGGCGGGAGCCGAAGCTGCGTTACGGATGAGCGAAGTAGCCGTAGCAACAGCGCAGCACAATTACGGAATCTCAAGGACATTGTACAACGCGCGTGCTGTACCGCTTAATGACTTACGCCAAGCAGAGTTCGCCCTTCAAGCAGCTATCGCTTCCCGCCAGCAGGCACAGGCGATGATAGAAGCGGCATATCTCGCGCTGGAACGCGCCGTTATCACTTCTCCCATTGATGGAACGATAACAACTGTTATTGCGAGGGAAGGATCGCCTGGCATGGGTCTTTTGTTTGTGGTGGAAGATACGGATAACTTGCGAATTATGACCAGCTTCCGCGCTTACGATATTGGCAGGATAACGGAAGGCATGGAGGTCGCCATTATTTCTGACGCTGCCGCAAGTGGTGAATATACAGGAATTATCAATAGAATTAATCCCGCTTTTGAGACTGACTTTCACATTGCCGTTGTCTTAGCAGAAGTACTTGTTGTACAGAATGATAACAGTTTACGCATCGGCATGAATGTACGTTTAAGCGTATGTTTAGAGTAAGCACTGCATTGCCAGAGGAAAGAGCGTGGAAAAGCTAGACCCAAGCCTTGAAAAAGAAATAAGCACCAGTATGCTCTTAAAATTCTCTTTGCCCACCGTACTGACCTATGTGTTTATGGGCACGTTCGGCATTGTAGACGGCGTATTTGTATCACGCATATTGGGCGAGTATGAATTATCCGCAGTAAGTTTAGTAGGACCATTTATAATGTTTGTGCTGGCAATAGGCACTATGTTTGGAGCTGGCGGCAACGCGCTTGTGGCAAAGGAAATAGGCGAAGGCAATATACAGTGGGCGCGGCAGGATTTCACGCTGGTTATTATTATGGCTTTTCTGGCTACTGCCGTCCTTGCAATTATTGGCGGGCTTTTTCCTGATCTTGTGCTTACGATACTGGGTGTCGATGCCGATGTCTACCATTTGGCGCTGGTTTATTTTATGCCTCTGGTGGCATTTCTGCCTTTTGTGGGGGCTGGTATCATGCTTCAAATTTTTCTTATCACCGAAGGCAAGGCTCATTTAGGAATGATAGCGACCATCATAGGGGGATCTCTCAGTATTTTTCTTAATTGGCTGCTCTTGCACCGTTTACAGTGGGGACTTGAAGGTGCGGCTCTTTCAACCAGTATAGGATATAGCATTCCTACAATATTCGGGCTTATTTATTTTTCGACCAACAGAAAAAGAAACGGCGTACTCTACTTTGTAAAACCCCGCTTTAAATTGTATGTGCTTGTGCGAACCTGTTTAAACGGTATGTCAGAAATGGTAATCATGATGGCGAGCGCCATAACAGGTACCGTGATGAACAATATTCTTATGGATATGGATGGACCGATGGCAGTAGCCGCCGCAGGTATCATGATGGCGATGTTTGGCACTGCTTCAAGCGTTTTTGGCGGGTATGCTGCTGGCGTATCTCCCCTTATAAGCTATAACTATGGAAAAGGTGAAACCGGACGCCTAAAAAGAATATTCGGCTCAAGCCTTTGGATAGTGTGCTTTATGTCGCTTGGTACTATGGTTTTTAGCTGGATATTTACGGATCTTTTTATCGGCATCTTTTTACGGGATGTATGGGTATATATAGGCGGTTTTATTTTACTGCTACCAGTGTATGAAATGGCGTTTAACAGCGTGCGCATGATTGGATTCGGCTACATTTTCATGGGCATAAATATGTTTGGCAGTATGCTGTACACGGCTTTTAACAATGCAAGGGAATCCACGATTATTTCTTTGCTACGAGGCATTGTGTTCTTTATGATTAATCTGGCACTACTGCCGATGATACTAGGTGTTAATGGCGTTTGGGTTGCTATGCCTTTTGCGGATGCGCTTACCGCTGCTTTTACGGTTTATTTCTTTATCAGGTTCAGAAAGAAATATCAATATGCGTGATGCCAGGAGGAATTATTTATGAAAAACAGCATTATCACCATCAGTCGGGAATATGCCAGCGGTGGCAGAGATATTGGCAGAAAGCTTGCTGATGAGCTAGGGCTTCCGTTTTTCGATAAAGAATTGATGCGTATGACCGCTGAGAAAAGCGGAATGACCGAAGAATTTATTGAAAAAAGCGGAGAGAGCCTTCCAAGCAAATTTCTGCTTAACCTCTACCGCCTGTCGTTGAATACTCCCATTGTACGCATCCCCAAAGGGCACACTTCCTATGTTCCGGCTGCAGCCGCTTATAATAAGCCTGATTCAGATAAACTGTTTATTGCTCAGGCAACTGTCATCAAGGAGATTGCCACAATGGGCGGTTGCGTTATTGTCGGGCGTTGCGCCAGTTATATTTTGAGGGATCACCCAAACCTACTTTCGGTTTTTATCAGGGGCAATTTTGGTGATCGACTGACGCGGGCTGTTGAAGTCTACAAACTGCCGAAGAAAAGCGCTATTGAATCGGTCGAGAAAATAGACAAGCATCGAGCAAACTATTATAAGGTTTACACCGAACGGCAATGGGGAGATGTTTCAAATTACGATCTGGTACTCAATACATCGTACTGCGGTATTGATGGCGCTGTCACTGTGATAAAAGCCATGTCGGAAGCTAAAAAGCGGGAAGCCTGAAAATGAAGGAATGCCTATCCTTCACGCAGTTTTTGCAGTTCCTCTTTTGCCAGATCAAAATCCGGCTTAAGGCGCAAGGCTTTTTCTAAATCCGCAACCGCATTGCGTTTGTCCCCTATCTGTGCATAGGATTGTCCCCGATGGACGTAGGCTATGGCGTAATCGGGTTTTAGCCGTATCGCTTTGCTAAAGTCTCTGATGGCGTTGCCGTACTCTTTGTGTTCTTGGGCTATTGATCCGCGGATGGTGTAGGCGATATGGTTGTCTGGGTCAAGGGCTATTGCGTTACCGAATGATTCGTGCGCTTTTCTCATTTCGCCCAATCCCTGATATGCTACGCCCAGATTGAGGCGGATGGTGGGATTTTTCGGGTCGAGTTTGATGGCAAGGTTAAATTCGCTGACTGCTTCGGCGAACTTGCGGTCTTTTAGGTAGGTCACGCCTTGTTGTATGTTCTTGCCCGAAGTCGGTTTCATTGCTTTTTCCCATTTGATGAGGCTTGCGGCAACGCGATGGCTCGCAGTTCATGTTTTGGGCTATAAATTTGAGTTTTACTGATATAGATTTCGGTTTGAATAACCAGAAAAGAAGGATTGCCTTTTAAGTGCTCGTGAAAAATTTGGGGAGCTTCTTCTATGCGGTTTGTTTCATCTTGTTTGCATAGGTAGATTCCAGCGGGAATAACTTTCATGTTACTTTTTACGGCATGCTTTGAAAGTTCGGTGAAGGCATAGCGCTGAATGCCTGCGGGTGTGTGCTCGCACATATAGCCGAATTCCAGAAACTCGTAAGGGTCATATTCCAGGTGTTCTAAGCCTAAGAACAGCTTGATCAATTCCAATATACCTGCGTTTTCCAGAGTATGTTCAAGTGGTATGACATGAAACAATTTTTCCGGTATATCTCTTTTGTATATCCCTTTTTCCGCTTGGTAGGTATCCCATAGGGCTAATTGCTGTTCGAAAGCTTCAATGAAATTCAATCCTCGGTTGAGGGTTGCCAGTTTCTGCCGCAATCGATCCTTTCCGTTAGCCAGAAGGACAGAGAGGTCGATAGTTTTGTTTTTGTGGATGTACTTGCTTAACTCTTTGAGGGGTATATCCAATTCAATGCACAGCATGATGATGTTGATAAGATAACATTGCTCAAAAGAATAATAGCGGTAATTTGAGCTAGGGTCAATATAGACAGGTTCAAGGATGTTATGTTCTTCGTAATAACGCAATGACCTTATGCTTGCCCCTGTGAAGCGTGAAATGTCCCCGATAGAAAAAAGCCCATCTTGTCTTGCCATATTGTTACCTCACTTTATCGCTTATTGAGCAATCATGCCCAGTGTGTTCCAAATTCGCAAAAATTATAAAGTATTACGCCGTGGCAGAGTCAAGTGGTTTTTGAGAAAAAAAATAAAAAATATTTTTACTTTTTTTGAAATTTCTCTTGACTCTAACACAGTGTCATACTTTACCGTGTAGTCAGTATGGAGGATTGAAAACATGATTTTTTTTGGTTTGGGCAGGGCGGTTCGGCGAGTTACTCTATTGGTGGTGGTATTGAGCGCCGTTCCGCTGGCTGTCCTGGCGGATGATGGTCTGGGGCTGTTGCGGCTTAGTCCGAATGAGGCGGTTGAGTTGGGGCTAAGGAATAACTTGGGGCTGGAAGCGGCACGAGTTCATACGGCATCTGCCAGACGTTCATCGAATCTCGCGTGGAATCAGTTTGTTCCGTCAGTTGATGTAGGCGGCGGTTTGTTTCGCTTGAACGCACCCATTGCCGGAATTCCACAATGGGGGCTGACTGCTTCCCTTTCGGTTACGCTTGATTTTAACTTTGCGATGTTCGAGGAGATGCGTAGGGTGCGGCTTGATTTTGAAAGCGGTTTGCTTTCTTACAGGACAGCGCGGGCGCAGCTTGAGAGGGATATTCGCAAGGCGTATCACAATATGCTGCTGCTCAAAGAAAACATCGCTTTGCTTCATGAGAGTTTTGAAAGCGCCGAACGGCAAGCGCAGATAATACAGAGCAATTTCACCGTTGGGCTTGCTTCGGAGCTTAACTTATTACAGGCTCAGGTCGCGCGGGAAAATTTGCGCCCCATTATCGATCAGGCAGAGGCGGGCTTACAGCTTTCGATGATGCAGTTTTCCATGTTTTTGGGATTACCATACAATACCAATTTTGAGCTTATTCCTGTAACAGATGGCATATTCCCGATCCCTCTGGATACAGCGGAATTGATAACGAGGGCAGCCGCCAGCCAGCCGGATGTACAGGCGTTACGGCAAGAGATTCTTGTTATGAACAGCATCAGGCAGTCAGCGAGGCTTAGACTTTTGACACCGAGCCTTTTTTTGGGCTGGAATGCTGATCCAATGTTCGGCGGCGATCCTTGGGCAGATGATGTGTTTGACAGGGATCGCTGGAGACAGCAGGAAGGAGCTTTGAGTTTTACCGTGGGCTTCAGGTTAAATGGGCTTTTGCCTTTTCTTGGCGACCGTCAGGCGGTTCGTTCTTTGGAAGACCAAATCAGGATGGCGAATATTGGTCTTGCACAGATGATACAGGGAACGGAAATTGAAATTCACAATCTGGTGCTGACGCTGAAAAGAATACAAGTGAGCATGGATGCCCTTAGGCAGACGGTGGTTTTGGCAGAGAGGTCATTTTATCTTGCGGAACAGGCGCACCGTGCGGGCATGATTGATCTTTTGCAAGTGCAGAATGCCGAATTGTCGCTGCGGCAAGCTCGTGTGCAATTAAACGAGCAACAGTTTAATTACCTGAATGGTCTTTTGGATCTTGAATACGCATTGGGTCTGCCCTTTGGGACATTGGCTGTGACCGAAAGCCAAAATTAACATGGCGGTGAGCTAAAGGTATTTTATGTCAAAGATTTTTGAGTTTATGAAACCATATTCATGGATGCTTGGGTGCGCGTTTGTGCTTCTTGCGGTGGAAGCGATGTGCGCGCTGGCATTGCCGAGTTTCATGGCTGATATTGTAAACGATGGTGTATTGCCAGGTCATATATCAGTTATTTGGCGCAATGGTGTCATCATGTTGCTTATCACTTTGCTTAGTGTTGTTGCGGCGTTGATTACCGGTTTTTTTACCGCACGAATGGCTACAAGTGTTGCCAGTGATTTACGCGAAGCGGTATTCAAAAAAGTGCTTCACTTTTCAAATGCAGAAATGAACCGTTTTGCGACTTCATCTCTAATTACCCGTACTACAAACGATATTACGCAAATACAGGCAACCTTGATAATGGCGATACGGCAATTCATTTACGCCCCGATAATTGGGATTGGCGGAATCATCCGTGCTATTGACCGAAGTGTATCCCTTGCGTGGATAATCGCCCTTGCCACGATTGTGTTAGTTGGAATTATGGCGGTTTTATTTGTTATTGTTCTGCCAAAGTTCAAGATGACGCAAACACTGATTGACCGTTTGAATCTTGTATCACGCGAAAACCTAACTGGTATTTTGGTTGTGCGGGCGTTCAGTACGCAACGCTTTGAGAAAAAACGTTTTGAACAGGCAAACAAGAATTTAGCGGAAACAAATCTGTTTGTAGATCAGACTTTCGCTTTTATGCTTCCGAGTATCAATTTGGTTATGAACCTTACCACGGCTCTTATTGTGTGGGTGGGGGCATGGCAGGTATCGGCGTTTCGGGTTGATATTGGGGATATTTTTGCCTTTTTGCAATATGGTATTTTGATTGTGTTCGCTTTTT
>Ga0209755_10006850_pt1 | contig 12482 bp, 10 predicted proteins | sample TergutCo191P1_FD_187301 | JGI IMG/M metagenome (GOLD analysis project Ga0209755, IMG submission 187301) | Cornitermes sp. P1 segment gut microbial communities from Petit-Saut dam, French Guiana - Co191P1 (SPAdes) (version 2) | ecosystem: Host-associated > Arthropoda: Insects > Digestive system... | reverse complement strand
GGGATTGTTAATCACAACACTGGGTACAGAGTATACGCTTCTTGTTGACGGGTCTCTGTCTCTGTAGACTAAATCCTGTCCTTGAAATGCAGGATCAGAACCAAGTAATTTTTTGAAATCCGGAAGGTACTGATCAATGTACGGAGCCAAATCCAAAATACCGCCCATCTGCCTGAACTGAGAGATCATTTCTGTGTTATATGTATAACACAAATCCGGCGCGCTGCCGCTCGCCATTAAGTTGACGATATCAGTATTTTCTGACCAGCGTCCAACAGGAACAAATGTGACATCAATGTTTAAGTCTTTTTTTACTTTTTCCTGAATCCATTTTGTCCATGCATTGTCCGCAGCGTTAGAACGGCCGCCGTCCATACCGCGATCAAAAATCTCTACTGTAATTGCTCCTCCTCCGGCCGCAGCAGGTGCGGCGCTGGTCTTTTGACAACCGGTCGTTACCAGAATGGCCATTAAGGCTATGACCAAAGCCAGTAAAATTTTTTTCATAAGCTCCTCCTAAATAATTTTTGCTATATTAATATATAGACCATCTGACCATTAAATGAATATTTAAAAGCCGGATCGTTTATATAAAAATTTTAGATCAACCTTTTACCGCTCCTATTGTAACGCCTTTTATAAAATATCGCTGAAGCCACGGATAAACAATCAGTATCGGTATAGTCGCGAACATAATCGCGGCGGCCTTCATCGCATCGGACGCGCGCGGAATCGCGCCTGCTGTAAGCTCAACCGTAGAAATATCCACTCCGGAGATATTCTGAATAAGCTGGTAAAGTTTTAATTGTATCGGAACCCATTGCGGCGCCATACTAAGATAAATAAGCGCGTCTCCGAACCCGTTCCACCTGCCGACAGCATAGAACAGCGCAAGGGTCGCAAGAACCGGTCCTGACAGCGGAAGATAAATCCTTACCAAAACTGTAAACGGATTCGCACCGTCTATCTCGGCGGACTCTCTTAAGCTGTCGGGAATTCCAAAGAAGAAACTCCTTAAAATAATCATATTAAATACTGAAAGACAGTTCGGAATAATTAATACAAGCGGATTGTTAAGAAGGTTTAATGACCTCATTAATACATAGTTCGGGATTGTTCCCGCGCTGAAATACATTGTAAAAATAATCACTGTGTTTATTACCGTCTTTCCCCTAAGCCAGTCGTAGGTTAACGGATAAGCGCACAGTATAGTCATAGCCAAAGATAAAAGAGTGCAGATAACAGTCAGTATGGCTGTCCACCACATGGAACGCGAGAATGAACTATCCAGAAAAACATACCTGTACGATTCTAGTGTCATTCCGTAACTGTATGTATTCTCGTTAATATCATGCACGATGGGAAGAAACGACACCTTACCGCTTATAACAGACTGCGAACTGCTTAACGACTGGGCAAGAAGGTTCATCATCGGCATGATGCACAACAGAATTACGCCGAACAGAATTAACGCGATGATCCAATCGGATAATTTTATTTTTTTAGATTTTAGCGCCATTTACATTTTCCTTTTACCAAATACCGCGTTCGCCGAATTTCTTCGCCATATTATTCGCCGCGATCAGGAAAATAACGCATATTACCGACTGGAATAATCCTATAGCCGCCGTCAATGAAAATTGGAACGATCTGATACCCCACCTGTAAACAAGGGTTGAAAGCACATCAGCTACTTCTCTTACCATTGTGTTTCCCATAACGAACGGGCGGTCAAACTCAATTCCAAGTATACGGCCGATATTCATAATTAAAAGGACTACAATGGTCGCTCTAATACCCGGTAAAGTAATGTGCCAGAGTTTCCGCCAGCGGCCGGCTCCGTCAACTTCCGCTGCTTCGTATAACTCAGGATTAATACCGGTAATCGCCGCAAGGTAAATGATTGTCCCCCATCCCATTTCTTTCCACACGCCGAAAGTGATATACGTCGCTATCCAGTTTGGTTTACTCATGAGAAAGTCGATGGGGCCAATTCCGAGGTTTTCTACCATGAACAAGTTAACTATTCCTGTTGTCGGAGCAAGAAGCCTTGTAGCCATACTCGAAATAATTATCCATGAAAGAAAATGCGGCAGGTAAATAACAGTCTGGGTGAACTTTTTAAACCGCTTGAAAATTAACTCATTTAATAAAAGCGCAAGAATAATAGGAGCGGGAAAACCGACGGCAAGATCGAGAAAATTCAACCACAGGGTATTTCTGATAGCGAGCCAAAAATCTCTTGACGCGAATGCTCTCTGGAACCAGTCAAAGCCAACCCAATGGCTGCATCCTGTCGTATGGATGCCGGTCTCAGCATAATTACAAGTCGAAACTCCCGAAGCCCATACGCCGTGAAACATATTATAATTTTTAAACGCGATTATTATATTGGTCATCGGTACATAACGGAAGACAAGAAAGAAAGCAACCGGAAGGAGCAGCATTAAATAAAGCATCCATGAACGTTTAAAATAGGAAATAAAACCGACTTTTTGAGGTTTTATTAGTTCTTGTTTATATGCCATTAATCTTTCCTATAAAAAACTTACCTATATATGATAATTAGTTAAACATATCTTTGTCAATAACCGGTATACATAGTATTTTATTTCAATATTAGTTATTATGTTGACATCATGAAAGATTCATTGTTTTCGACTCTAATTCATCTTAAGGGAAACACGCGCGCATGTGTTTATACAGAGCCGCTTTGGGGGCTTTCGATGAATCTTTGCATGCCGTATTTATCGGTTTATATGTTGAATTTGGGACTTAATGATTCACGGATTGGTTTTATTGTTACAATCACATTGTTATCGCAGATAGTTTTTTCTTTTCTGAGCGGTCCGATAACCGATAAAATCGGCAGAAGATGGGCAACCGCCATTTTTGACGTTCTTGGCTGGTGTATTCCGGCCCTTATCTGGTGGCGTGCTGAGAATTTCTTGTTCTTCCTTATTGCCGCGATAATAAACGGATCAAACGGAGTAACCGCAAACTCATGGACATGCCTGCTAATTGAAGACGCGGAAAAAAAACAAATAACAAGAATTTTTTCACTTACAACGGCATTCGGGCAGTTATCGGCGATCTTCGCTCCAATTACAGCAATATTAATTTCCAAACTGACGCTGATTCCCGCGATCCGGATTCTATTTTTAAACGGTTTCATATTAATGGCTGTAAAAGTCGTGGTTCTTTTTTTAACATCACATGAAACTGAAATCGGAAAAATGAGAATGGCCGAAACAAAAGGGAAAAATATTTTTCATCTTTCGAGCGGCTACGGCGAAGTTATTAAAATGATCTTTAAATCGCGCGGAATGGTGTTTTCTATTATCATCGCGGCTATGGCATGGATGGTCGGCACAATCAACAATACATTCTGGCAGATCATCGTTAATCAAAAGCTTCTTGTTCCGGCGGAAATTCTGCCGTTTTTTAATGTGTTCAAATCGCTTCTGGCGATTATTTTTTTATTTTTTGTCATTCCGAAACTGCTTAAAGGAATATTAAAGCTTCCGTTGATTTTCGCGTTTTCGTCCTATTTTATCGGGCAATTTTTACTGATTATGATTCCGGCGGAAGGAATCGTTAAATACCCGCTTTTATTTTTATCGCTTGTGTTTGACGGTTTCGCGATTGGAGCGCTTGTAATGCTTGGCGAGTCTTTAATTAACCTTCATTTAATTCCAGACGAACGCGCGCGAATTCTGGCAATTCGTTTTATGTTTATAATGATTGCGACCGCTCCTTTTGGATGGATTGGCGGCCTTCTTTCGGAAATATCAAGAAATTTGCCGTTTATTTTAAATCTTACGATTCTGATAACCGGTATTGTAATAACATTGATTTATTACCGGAAAGAGAACGATCACTCGGCTGAACACGGCTGAGATTCTAATAATTAAAATTATTTTGATATTTTACCTAAAACTTTTTTTATCCGTAAAAAAAAATTTGAAAAATTTTAATAAAAAATTCTGCTCTAGCATTATATGCGAGACCAATGTGTTATATTTTAAACATGAATAATAAAAATAAGGGTAATTCGTCAGCGCCTTCGCGGGCATCAATTCCAAAATCGGCATTGGCCAGGCTGTATCTTATTGACCAAAGAATCGCTTCGGGGGTTTATCCAAGCGCGAAGCAACTAGTCGAATATCTGCGCGAACCGTGGGGAAAAGTCAGTATTGCGACAATCGGCCGCGATATCGCGTTTATGAGAGACCGTTTAAACGCGCCGATAGACTACGACGCGAAAAACCGCGGGATTTATTATACAGAACAAAATTATCGAATCCCAATGGGGTTTTCGGGAGCCGATGAACTTGTAGCGCTTGGAATGGCGAAAAATATTTTAAATCTTTACAGAGATACGCCGATTTATGACGCGGCGCATAAATTACTGGAAAGCATCACCGCTCCTCTGGCGTCCGAAGGCAATTCGGACTGGTATGAAAACCGCATTGTAATTCCGCAGACACCGACCGCTCCGGTGCCGCAGGAAATCTGGAATCTGATAACAAAAGCGTTACGCGAAAACCGCGCGCTGGTTTTTGATTATAAAGGAACTTATGACGAAGATTATAAAAGCCGCCGCGTAAGGCCGTATCAATTGTTATTTGACACCGGAGTCTGGTATATTTACGGATTCTGTGAAGAGCGCAAGGGCATCCGCATATTTTCTATCGGAAGAATAAAAAACATAATTCTTACAAAAGATCGATTTACTCTTCCTGATGATTTTGATTACCGCACAAACAACAGCGGAAGTTATTTTGGAATGTACGCAGGGCAGAGAAAATATAAATTTAAAATCGCATTTTATGATTATTCGGTTCCCTGGGTAATGGATCGGAACTGGGCGGACGATCAAAAAATAACAAAGGCTGATGACGGAATAATTTTAAGTTTTTCGAGTACTCAGTTCGGAAAAGTCGCGGAATGGGTTTTATCACGCGGAAGCACCGCGCAGCCTCTTGAGCCGGAAATGCTCGTCAGTCATTGGCGCAATGAAGCTAATGAAATGTATAAAAAAGCAAGGAAGAAATGAATTTTATAACGATTGATTTTGAAACAGGAATGTATTCGCGCGAGAGCGCCGTTTCCGTAGGTCTTGTTAAATATTCGGACGGAAAAGCGGCAGATACTTTTTATTCGCTGATACGCCCGCCAAAGCTTTATATTCGTCCTGATTTTACTGAACTTCACGGCCTTACGGTTGATGATGTAAAAGACGCTCCTAAATTTATTGATCTTTGGGATAGTAAAATAAAATCTTTTATCGGCGATTTTCCGTTAGCTGCACATAACGCGCCGTTTGACGCGGGCGTACTTTGGGCGGTTCTTGAATGTTATAACCTTGAAATCCCGCCTTTAAATTATTTTTGCACGCGCACCCTTGCCTGCCGCGCATGGCCGGGACAGGAAAGCTATTCTCTTACCTCGCTTGCGGAAAATTTTGGCATTGTTTACAACGCTCATAACGCGCTGGATGACGCTTATACGTGCGGAAAACTTGTTTTGATGGCGGCGGAAAAATTCCGCGGCAAAAATATAAATGATCTTCTTTCCGCCGCGGAAATGGAAATGAATATTTTAGAATAAAATGTTTATCAGTATAAAACAATATTGTATACAAGGGAGATATAAAAAATTATGAAAAATAAAAAATCAAGGAAATTTCATTCTGCCGTTTACAGAGCAGGAACAGCAAACAGAAACGATATACCGGTAAATGAAAAAGACATTTTTGATTATATGGAATTAATTGTTGAATCCTCTAAAAAATCAGGCCTTGATAAATGTCTTTGCGATCAAAAATTAAAAACCGGTTTTGATTTTATTACCGCGAAGCTCGGCATCTCTCCGATACAAACAGTTTTATTTTCGCACTTTATGGAAAGAAGCGCCCGCAATCAGATTCCGATAAGCGAAATCGCTGAATCTATAAAATGCAGCACTATCAGGATAATTAAATATATGAATGAATGTGAAGAACTCGAAAAAAAAAGATTAATCCGCTGCAGCAGGGATAAAGACACAATTTTTTACAGGGTTCCAAGCGATGTAAGAGAATCACTCAGAAAAAATAATGAGTTCAGACCTGAAAGCATAGAAAATCTTGATATAAATAAATTTTTTGCCGCGCTTGATAAATTATTAAATGAACGCCAGAATAACGAGCTTACATTTGAAACGCTCGCTTTTGAGCTTACCGCTCTTATAGGGTTAAATATGCACCTTGAATTTTGTAAAAAATTAATGAGTTTTAATTTAAGTAAAAATGATTTGATTCTACTTATCTATTTTTGTTTTCTGTTCGGAAACAATAATGATGATAATATAGGCGCTCATGATTTTGAATTTTTATTTGATGACAGAAGTGAATTTCATCATACAAGCAGATTATTATCCACAGGCGATCATATTCTTATAGTTAATAAAATAATGGAATTTAACAACGATCAGGGTTATTATGACAGTGAATCATGGAAACTTTCCGATAAAGCAAAAAATGAATTAATGTCGGAATTAATAATCAATAAAAAAAGAAATGTAAAAAAAGGCATTATTAAATTTGACACTATCAGCCGGAAAAAAATGTTTTATAATGAAAGAGAAACAAAAGAAATTAATAAGCTCTCTTCTTTTTTACAGGAAGAAAATTACCAGAATATTCTAAAAAGACTTGACGGCAAAGGCATGAGAAAAGGATTCGCGTGTTTATTTTCAGGCGGACCGGGAACGGGAAAAACCGAAACTGTTTTTCAAATCGCGCATGAAACGAAACGCAATATCATGAAGGTTGATATTTCACAGTTAAAGAGCTGCTGGTACGGTGAAAGCGAAAAAAAAGTTAAGGCTGTTTTTGATGACTACCGCGACGCTGTAGACGGTTCTGAAATCACGCCAATCCTCTTGTTCAATGAAGCTGACGCCGTTATCGGCAAACGTAATGTATTTTTAAACGGACGCGGCGCTGTTGATCAAACCGAAAACACAATACAAAACATAATACTGGAAGAACTTGAAAAACTTTCCGGCATATTAATCGCGACCACAAATTTAACACAAAACATGGACAGCGCTTTTGAACGCCGCTTTCTGTATAAGATCACTTTTGATAAACCGTCACTAGAGAGCCGCAAGGGAATCTGGAACGCGCTGCTGCCGGATATAACAGAAAATATGGCGGTTGAATTATCAAGCAAGTACGATCTTTCAGGCGGTCAGATTGAAAACATCGCGCGCAAAACAGAAGTTGACTCGATCATTAACGGAGACAATCTTTCATTGGAAACATTAAAACAATACTGCAAGGAAGAAATACAGAATAGTTTTAATGATAAATTAAAAACTATCGGATTTTAAAAAATGTAACGCTGGAAAATTATGATAAAAAATTCAAGTTTATAAGCCGTTTGTCCTATTTAAACATAGAATAAAACGTCTTCATCATGCTAGACTGTCAGTATGAAAACACTTGCAGAACAAAGATATTCAAAACTTGGACCAAGAGTTGTAAAAGCTCTAAAAGAACGCTCTTTTGACGCTTTTTATTTTGATGAACCGCAAGATGCCTCAGATAAAATCGTTTCTTTAATTCCAAAGGAACATACTGTTTCATGGGGCGGTTCAAAAACGATGCTTGATCTCGGCATTCAGGAGCGCCTTGAAAAAGAAGGATATAACCTGCTTAACAGGGATAAAGCCGCGTCTCCCGAAGAACGCGCAGACATAATGCGCCGCGCTTTGTTATGCGACACATTTTTGTCAGGCACAAACGCTGTAAGCGAAGACGGCTGGCTTGTTAACATTGACGGATACGGCAACCGCGTCGCCGCGATGATCTTCGGTCCCAAACAGGTGATAATCGCCGCGGGCATGAATAAAGTTGCAAAAACTCTCAGAGACGCGAAAATCCGCGTAAGAACCGTCGCGGCTCCGCTTAATATTGAGCGTTTTCCCCATTTAAAAACTCCGTGCAATGAAACAGGTACATGCGCAAACTGCCTGAGTCCTGATACAATCTGTTCCTACTTTGTTACAATTCGCTATTGCAAACCGGCAGGACGTATAAAAGTAATTTTAATCGGGAAAGATCTTGGGCTGTAGATTGTTATATGAAACATTTTAACAGCGAAGAAATGCCTCCTTATAGTGATGTTATTGAAGCGATCATCAATATAAAACACAATGAACTAATAAAGATTGTATTTACTTCCACAAAAAATAACGCGCCTAAAGCTGTCATAAAACCAATTCTTTTAAAGAAAAATAAAACATGGCAATGCGAAAAAATAATTGCTAACAGCGCGTTTCACGAAAATATCCCCGAATCAGGATTACGCGCGTTTTTAGAAAGACTTCTTAAAGAAAATCAATACAGGCAGATCAATATTATAACAATAGAGCATGTTATCTTATACCGCATAACAAAAAAATTAAAACTCTCTGTAACAAAATCAGCTAACAATCAATCAGATACAAAGGAAACCTCAGCGGATATCGCGGTAATAAAAACATCGTTTAACCACGACAATGAAAAAAATTATCTATTAAAAGAAGGAATGTCTATAATGCCTCTGGTGGATTTAGGCGTTTTTACAAAAGATTTTAAAATAATAAAAGCAAAGTATAATAAATTTAAGCAGATAAATAATTTCTTAAAAAATATAGTATCTGCAATGGGACAGGATAATGTTAAAACATTAAATATTACGGAATTCGGCTGCGGAAAATCATATTTAACATTTATCTTATACTACTATTTTAAATATATTCAAAAAATAAATGTCAGCATAACAGGTTATGATAAAGAACAATATGTTGTTGATTTATGTAACGGTATCGCTCAAAAATATCAATATGAGAATTTAAAATTTATACAGGGAGATGTTTCACAGCTGACGCAGTGTTCACAGTCGCGAACCTTCGGTTCGACGCAGTGTTCACAGCTAACACAACATGAGCAGCTAACGCAGAATGAACATCATAAAAATATCGACATGATTGTAACCCTTCACGCGTGCGATACTGCGACTGATTACGCCCTGCATTACGCGATAAAAAATAAAATAAAACACATTTTTTGCGTTCCGTGCTGTCAGCAGGAAATTAACGCGCAAATTAAACTCACAGAAAAAACCCCGTCCGCCGCTCTGCTGCGTTACGGGCTTTATAAAGAGCGTTTTTCCGCCCTGCTGACAGACTGCATCCGCTGCGAAGTACTAAATGATAGCGGCTATTATGTTGATGTTGTTGAGTTTATCGGAGAGGAAAACACGCCGAAAAACGCGATGATACGCGCGCGTTATACCGGTCATAAAAAAAATTACGGCGATGAAATAAAAAAATTAACCTCGATGTTCGGAATTGAACATACGCTTGTAAAATTGACGGAAAATAATTGACATAGCATAAATTACTTTAACAAAAAACAAACCGCCATGAAAATGTCAGATAACATAATCACGGCGGTTGATCCGCAGAAAATTTTTAAGCGTTTACGCCGCGTTAATCTGAATCACCCGTTTCTGAGCTTCAGCGCGCTTTTTAATTTCAAGGCGAAGAACGCCGTTTTTAAAAGCTGCGTTTACAGCTTCGGGGTCGGCATTTTCCGGCAGCTTGAAAGACCGGGTAAAAGAACTGATCTTCCGCTCACGAAGAAGATATGTGCCGCGATTTTCATCGGTCTTTTTATCTTCCGCTCCGGAACCATCTCCCTGCGTGCCTGCTGATGTTTCCTGTTTTAAATTGCGTACAGTCGAAATAGTTAAATTACCGCCGTCTACATGGACATTGATGGTCTTCTCGTCGTAACCGGGAAGTTCCATATCAAGAACGTATGCATTCTCGATTTCCTGAATGTCCACCGCCGGCATCCTGTCAAACATTCTTACAGCGGGCGCAAGAAATGAATCGCCGAAAAATGATTCGAAGTGTTTTTCAAAATCGTTGAGCGCGTTTTGAATTCCTGCAGGGTGGTAAATACTGAGAGTTTTCATTTTTTTCTCCTGTCCTATGGGATTATTCAAACCAATGACTTTGCCAAAGGTTCGGGAACTGTGTTCCGTGCAGCTTCTGGTTCAACGAACCATCCCCCTTACGGCGGGCTGTCTGCTTGTCCTCATCGACATATAATTATTAGCAAAAACCGTGCCAAGGGGAGAAAAACAAAAATAAAATAAATAATTTTTATTTATTGCAGATGAGGTATGCTGCTGCCCAGAAAAACTTTGGAAGAATCCGCTTATGAGCCTCGGAATTTAACCGTATTGTGTAAAAAATAATATATATTTAAGATTTTACATAGTGCCGAGTCTCTCCAGCGGGGAATTCCAAAAGAGGTTTTTCTGCACAGCCCATACCTCATCTGTAATGTAATATAATATAAATATTTTATTTCATTTTTTCTTTCATCATTGGGTAGTTTTAGGTAATAATGACACAGTGGGGAAAAATACATAAAAATTTTGTGTCAATTTGATACAATTTATTAGAATTACCAAATATTTTAGGTGATGATGACGTAATTAGGTATTCACGCATTCAATTTTTATAAATATAATTGAAAATATTAAATAGACCGTTTTAATTTTTCACCATTCTTTAGGGTTGTTATCCGGAGAAGTAATGTTAAATGTTTCCCCGGAAGGCTCAATTACAAAAAAGCCCTTACTTAAAGCAAACTTTTTTACATTTGGCGGCGTTATTGCGCCTGCCACCGCTCCGTAAAAAATTCTTTTATCATCATGTGAATCGGCGTATTCCCGCATTTTTTCGAGCCGTTCAACGTGGTCACTTACATCTTCTGTATTAAGTTTGGATTTAACCTCTACAAGCATTGCACTCTGGCTGTTTTCCAGCATTATATCAACCGCGAATAAAAAATTTCTATTACTGTCGGTGAACTTACTTTCGTTATTAACCCTTTGGAAATTAAAACCTAATTCCATGAATTTTTTCTGAAGACCCGGGGCAACCATGTATTCAACGATCTCGCCGAAACGGTTCGTGAAATCCCCGAATCTTTTATTAAATTCTTTCATCTGCCGATCGGTCTCCTTCATCCGCTGGTCGGTTTCCTTCATCCGTTCATCGGTTTCCTTCATCCGTTCATCGGTTTCCTTCATCCGTTCATCAGTTTCCTTCATCTGCCGATCAGTTTCCTTCCTTCGTTCGTCGGCTTCTTTCATCCGCTGATCAAATTCTTTACGAGATTCCATTATTGCAGCCCAAACTTGTTCAAAATTAAGTCCTCTGGGATAGTCCGGTTGAATTTGTGTGTCACTCATTTTTAACTCCTCGTTCATACTATACAACCTTTTACTGTTTTTGAAAAGATGAATCAAATAAATATGATACTGGATATAATCATATTAGGTATAACACGCCATTGAATTATCCTATATTTTGAGATATTCTACATTTAAGTAATACAGGAGGAAATCATGCAGTACGGTTTTTTTGACGATGACGCGAAAGAATATGTCATTACGCGTCCGGATACGCCTTATCCGTGGATTAACTATTTGGGCTGTGAAGAGTTTTTCTCTCTTTTTTCAAACACTTCGGGCGGTTATTGTTTTTGCCGCGATGCGCGGATGCTGCGCCTTACACGTTACAGGTATAACAATGTGCCGGCGGACTCGGGCGGGCGGTATTTTTATTTACGCGATAATAACGATGTATGGACTCCCTCTTGGATGCCGATGAAATCCAAACTTGACCGCTACGAATGCCGGCACGGAATGGGTTATTCCAAAATTTCTTCATGCAGGAACGGACTTGCTTTTAAGCAAGTCTCATTTGTGCCGTTAGGTGATAACTGCGAGATTCACAAGGTGACTCTTACAAATGAATCCGGCTCGGAAAAAAATATTGACATGTTCTCTTTTATTGAATTTTGCCTTTGGAACGCGAATGACGATATGACAAACTTCCAGCGCAACTTCAGCATCGGAGAGGTTGAGATTGAAGGATCCCGCATCTATCATAAAACCGAATACCGCGAACGGCGCAATCATTACGCGGTGTGGTCGGTTAACGCTCCTGCCGCGGGATTCGATACGGACAGACAAACCTTCCTCGGACTTTATAACGGTTTTGATTCGCCGCAGACTCCTTTCAGCGGTAAGGCGAATAATTCAGTTGCGTCAGGCTGGGCGCCGATCGGCTCGCATCACATCAAGGTAAAACTTGCGCCTAACGAATCAAAAACATTTGTGTTTACGCTTGGTTTCTGCGAGAATCCGCAGGATCAAAAATGGGAAAAACCGGGTATTATCAATAAAACGCCGGCAAATAAACTGCTGGAAAAATACAATACTGCAGAAGCGGCTGACAAGGCGTTAGCTGAACTAAACGCGTACTGGAAAAACCTTCTTGGAAAATTTACAGTGGACGCTTCGTCGCTTTCGCGCCCCGATGATATAAAAATGGCAAGAATGGCAGGCGTCTGGAATCAGTAC
>Ga0209755_10006849_pt1 | contig 12482 bp, 9 predicted proteins | sample TergutCo191P1_FD_187301 | JGI IMG/M metagenome (GOLD analysis project Ga0209755, IMG submission 187301) | Cornitermes sp. P1 segment gut microbial communities from Petit-Saut dam, French Guiana - Co191P1 (SPAdes) (version 2) | ecosystem: Host-associated > Arthropoda: Insects > Digestive system >... | reverse complement strand
AAACAGTATAGACATATAATTTCCACACCTCCCTGCTTGTATTTCTGTATATCTTATTCACAGACAACGTGAAACTACTTTATTATGTATTACAGCTACAGTAAAACTTCAATGATCTGCCATTTTCTATTAACCATCATGGTGGCAAGCCACGGGATGTGGGAGGTGTAGGAGGAAAAGTGCATGCATTCCTTGTCACATGCTGTGTAGTGTGTAATTAAGATAGCATTTTCTTTCAAATCTTGACCTATTCTGTAATGTTCACAAGTAAATTCATACAGTGTAGTATGTAAAATAACAAAGAATTTAATTTGCATTATGCAGCATGTAATTTCTTCAGTGTCTACTCCACTATCTGTCTAGTCCCACACCCATCATTGCTTCAGTCCCAACCCCACTGGATAATTAAAGTTTTATTGTATTTAAATCTGATTTCTATTCCCTGAGGACATTTCAACCACACATGACTTGGTTAACTGACTGAAAAATTTCGGATCCTGTACAAATTACTCACCTGAACACACTGTAGCATTTAAATAATAAATGACACAGCACCTTACTATGTTCAACTATTAATATCACTTTTATAACATTCATGCAAGTTGTGTAACACTCAGTATTCTTAATAATGATATGCAGTACAGGAACAACAGCTTCCCTACAATTTGAATAACAAAGGTCAAATAGCATACGAACTCAAGAGCAAGGATCTCACACCAATATAACTTGACCTCAGGTGACAACATTGACCTGATTAAATAAGAAAAATTCATGAATTAGAAAATATCCAGAGGTAATTCACATGGTAGTCATAATAAATTCATTCCTTCCACGCCATGGATTCAATTAATTCACTTAGCTCATCTTCTACAAGAGCCTTCATACACTCAACCCCTTTTCACTTTTTACCACCAACAACACATTTTTATACCTTTCAAGGCATCATCTTCAGTGTTTCTTTTTGTTACAAGAACTACATGTAATTCAGTGTGCATTTATATGTACTGTGTTAGTTTTTTTTATTTATTATGTTTGTGCTTGTCATTCATTAAAACAAAACACTGTTAAAAAATTAAACTTATCACAAATATAAACACGTACAACACTCAAGAACACTACGGCATGTATTGCAGTTGTCTATTTAATTACATTCCACCTACTCATAATGCACATGTGATATGACTAGTGCATTAACAACATTTCACACAGTCACAAACAGTGAAGTCACAATACGTATGTCTGTCATGGTAGTTACTTGTTTTTGATGTTCTGTATTCACATTAGGCAACCCCATGTTCATCTTACTGTGAAACATACTTCCACTTCGTATATTTACATATACATAGCACATACTGTTTCCTACATGTGAAATAAAATTAACAAAATAGCAGTATATGCTGCAATGTGCTTGAATGATTGATATGTTTAAAAATCTTAATAAGTTTCATTTCATTAAAAATGTTTCAATTAATGACAAACATAAACATGAATATAATAAATACCAACTATGTGCATTTATAAGCAAACACAAAATCATATGTAATTCTTGGCAACAACAAAATATGACACTGAGCAAGATGCATGGAAAGAAGCAAAATGCTGCACAACATTAAGATTAATGGCAGCAATAAACAAAACTAAATGAATATCTCTAACAAGTCGCATTCAGCTCTTGATATGTGTATGCAAAATAGGCCCATGTTGGGCAAAATACATTTGTAATTACAGTATGGATTACACACTGAAACATGCACAAAAGGGCAGTGGGAAGGCTATACTCAAGCTTTGCTTTTGTGTTGCCTGCAAAAAAATACATGCAAGTTGCATCAGAAGACATGCAGTAGGGCCACAGAGATAGCTCTCTACTGGTGCAACACGAAACAAATGATTATCTAAATTAAAATTTAAAATAAAAATATTACATAATTATCACATATGACAGATAATAAATGAATGATGATAATGACAGTGCTGTGGGAAGGTAAAACATACACAAAAGAACTGGAAATTAGAAGAAATGGTGATAAATTGTTTCATACATGATCTATTATGTAAACATACTTCTGAAATTTTAAAACCATTTTGTTTGGGACTCAGTTCATCTGCAAACTTAACTTTCTGTATATTATATATTCCTTTCCTCTGTTACATTACTTTCTTTTTCTATTGTATTAAACATATCTATCACAATTTTAACATCTTTAATTTTCTGGTCCTGCTGAGTTTTGTTCTTAATAACCATTAGTGTCTTATTTATGTGATCAGTATTAACTACTATTAAAACATTTTATGAACAAGGAAAGAGAATACCAACAACAAAATTATCTGAAAATGAACAGCAAAAAACAAGAATAACTGGGATTTTTAAAATTCATGGAATTGTGAAGGGTATACATATAAACATTATGCTGTAACACAACAGTGTAATGCAAGACAGGCCTGAATTTTACAAATATGTTACAAGGTTCAGGTGTGTATGACAGCTCAAGTGCTGTCAAATGAACAAACTGCATACATGTGGTCTACCAGACATTAACACATGAACGGTTTACGATAACAGTATAATAATTTGTGAGAAGACTAGACACAAACTACGTAAGTGTGAGACTTGAGCCTTTAATTGTAGTGAAGTTTCACGGAGTGGTCTTTTGGTTTATGACAAATACTGTGCTCTGCAATATCTAGATCTGAGTGGGCCAAGAAGGGAAAGGGTCCCATTACATTAGAGTGGAGGAAAATGAGCTGCAGAGGGCAAGTGGCCAATCAGAGGCTGGAAAGAGAAAGGTCAACAGGAATCACAAATTCCTTTCAAGGATAGAAAAATCAAGTAAGCTACACACATCAGCCCATCCCAATGATGTGGACAGGGATAATGTCAACTCCCCATCCCCAAAAGTCCATGGAAGATTTTCATTCATGTCCTGGAAGTTCTGTTCAAAAGACTGTTGGACCTGAACCATTTTTGGTGGTCTCTAGGCAGAATATAAATAGAAGAAAAATAAAACACTGGATAGATAACCAGCATTTGACAAGGTGGCAAGGTCTTAGTAGTACTATGAGACAGGCTCAAGAATTGATTTCGGGCCCCGAGTCCAACTGCTAAAACCAGGCTACTGTCCTTTAACAAGACACAGTCCACGGTCATTACTGTCCTCCTTACCGGACATAACACCCTGAGAAGACATCTTCACTTAATGGAGCTAATTAACAGTCCCTTGTAGAGGAGGGATGGAGCAGAGGATGAAACCTCAGCCCACATTCTCTGTGAGTGTGAAGCTGTGGCTGTACTCAGACATGTATATTAGGAACATTACGAGTTTTAAGTTTTGGGCACCATTTGGAACTTTAACAAAGGAACAGGACTCCCCTGAACTAGAATCACATTATTGGGCACAAAGGGTCCGTTTTTAAGGCCTAGGCACATCGGGACCATAAGGGTTTGAACCCAATTGCTAATCAATCAATCACACCCTGAAGGAATGTAAGAATGTAAGAAGGACAAGCTGAACTTGGCTTTCCTCACTCAGTAACCCTTATATAATTGCCTATTTCAGGGTCTTCTTCTCCTTCTCCTGCCTTCTATACTGAGAATAAACTTTACTGACCTACCATGGAATGGAGCCCTGAAATCCCCCAGAAGAACCCTCCTTGCTTCTGGCACCTTCAAACTCAAAATTGTATGGATTATTTTGAACACAAGGATTGCATGTTATCTCGGTGGTCCACACATCATGGATTCACGCATATTGCTGTGCCACTCTAATAAAGTCTCTGGCATTGCCAATTACATAAATCTTTTAGTTTTTTTTATGAGTGTCATGAAGTTTGTTAAAAGCAACCCATTTCCGACACCCCTACTAGGTAATACAGTGAGATGTACGTGAGCACATTGTGTTGCACACAACACAACAGCATTGACCTTAAGCTATGCAACAGAATGGTTGAAAAAGAACAAACGAGAAAAGTGCAGGAGCAGAATCAGTCCAAATATGACCAACACAGTCACTCACTTCTTTGGTGCTAAGGGTTGTCAATAGCGATAAGGTGACATCAAGGATTTGTATCATTTAGGTGTGCAAGGAATGAATAATTAGACATGGCCAGGCAAAGCCCACATTGATATGACGCCCAACAATGTTGCAAAAGTGAAGAAAGCTGTTCATGCAGAGGTATTGGAGCATCCCTGCACTAGCAGTGCAATTCAATAGGAGTGTTAGAACTATGCATAAAATCATGTAACACCCAGGATATCACAAATGTTCACAGAATGATTCACACAAATGAAAACATAATCACAGGCAACAGCACATGGTACTACTTCCAGAGTAACAGCAGTGCTACCAGGCTGAGGAAGATGCACTTAACTGATAGATTGTGGCAGGTAATAACATGTGGTGCCACCATTTTCAAGCAAAGGCAAAAGCTGAGAGCATGTATTCTATGACTATTCATCCTCTACCTGCACTAGGAAATTCAAATCCAAACCATCTGAAGGAAAGGTCATTCTAATTGTCTTTACAATCAGTGCATTGTTCATGCTGTGTTCAAGAACCCTAACATCACCATCTCTCCACATCACTTCTGTTGATCTCACAGCTTCACATCACCAAGTAAGAGTGTTTTGGGATGTTGCGTCATGCTCACAAGGAGCGCAGTCATGTTACACAACAGACGACCCACACTATTTAGTATACACTGCTGTCCATAAACTGTGATGGGTTGAGATCTCTCATATAGCCTGGAGCTTTTACTGTGTGGGTTTCATGTGTTGGGGCCTCTAAACAAAGTGCTAGAGGCCACACATTCTGGTCAAACAGAGATGTCAATGCCATGGGGGTGCAATGTTTCCAGTATAGAATTCTTTGTGGACAGGATGCATAAAGTGGTGTATCAATGGCCTCAACTCCTTCACTCTAGATGGGTTTCATTGCAACAAGACTCGTGTATTAAATGACTGATCCCGACTACTTTTAAATTTAACTTCCCTCTCCTATATTCTGTGTAACCCTTTCAAACACAGAAAGGGTACTTGGTAATTCATAAAACAAAAATTGTCTATAGCTCTGCATCAGTCATATAACAATGTCTTTTGCTTCCTCAGTAATGGCTTCCTCACCATTACAATGAAAAATATACCGATGACAATGGCAAAAATGACACAACATGCAAGTGAAAAATATGAATATTTCAATACAAGTCATCAAAATGTAACCTTAAGTCGTCAGATTAACCAGAGGATTGCTCCTGTATTTATGAAAGTTTTGCAGAACCAAAACAACCAACCTGTCAATAATACAACGATCAGTAGCTGAAATGTGTATATCACTAATACTAGTATATGACATTAGTTACTGGATTATATACCCCTGGACCATGACACAAAAATATTTTATCAAAAACCAATAAATAGCAACTGTGCAAACTGCAAGAGGATGCTCATATACTACGAAGCTATCTGTATGTAGTTATATATCAATTGCCAGTGACTTGTGAACCATAGCTGTGTGGTATGAATGTGAGTGCTGGAAGGATTTAGATTTACCAGGAGGTCTCTGGACTAAGGTATGACTTATTTCAAGCATCAATCAGACCATTTCTTTTCTAAATATACACACTTTAATAAACAAAACAAACAGTACACAATGTATTAATAGTTACAAGACAGCAGTACATGTGCATTCTAAACTTGTCTTTTTATGCCTCATTTTTTATTTCTTTTACTTCAGTATTATTGCCCTTTACTTTTAACACTATTATAATAGCAGTAATAAAACATCTGGTTTTTGGTTCCTTTTTAATTTTCCAAATGAATAACCTACAAATATATCTCCTTACCCATTTCAGCTTGAGAGCTTCCTGATGATTGCACAAATTTGTTTCCATAACCCTTTAGAATGTCTAAATGGTTGCTGTTCATCCAGTAACTTGCATTCACTGACATGTTCAAACGTATCATGCATATCATGCATGTACTGAAAGAACTGTGTATGTGAGCACCATCTCAACTGTCATACCAAGCTAATGAAAGAGTTAACAGGCAACATTTCATCCTCTTGGAAATGTGGCTCAGCCTGGTGGAAAAAATTAATACTTTCTTTGTAACAAAAGTGAAACAGAGGTGTTATTTTTAATCCTCTTCCTAGAGGTAAACGCCATGCTGAGACAGTTAAACATGGCTAAAGACAATGAACCATTGTGTCCCATTGTCTTTTACAAATACTGGGATAAAATTATTTCAGTTGGCTATTAAATCAGTTCCACTACATTACACACCAGAATTGTTTGTACTAAATTACTAGTAATTGTATTACTAATTTTTATACAGATCTACAATTATAATATCATAACTACTTCTTATTTCCTTGAAATCAAGTTAACATGCAACATCATACACTTCAGGTATTTGATAGTGTTCAACAGTTCTCCATCAGCCAGATTAAATCATTTGAACATCTTTTCCCATTAGAAATCTGCTCACCAACAAGCTGAAATGTGTACATGTTTCACTCTAATAGCAAGCAAGAAGCACTAACAACACATAATTTTATTCATAGTTTATTTACTTGTTTTGGTTCATTCTTTTTGATTTGCCATGTGATGACAATAATAAAAGCACCACCCTGAATAATATCTATTTACAAAGATTCCCCATCCTTCTTCCCCTCCCTATAATGTTTTAACCAAATTATGACATCCCTAATTGATGGAGACAAGAGAATAAAAAAACATGACTAGCTTGTCTCATGTGAGATAGCATTAATATATAGTCACTTAAGAAATTTCCAACCAGAAACAAATTCAATAAAAGAATCACTTATTTGTTCTAATCACAAAGTACCACATTTGTTCTGGTCAACTTTGTATTACAGACAGCTGCATCTGTTCAAATACATAAAAATTTGGCACCTTTAGAACACTAGTCCTCTACCCTCCCCAGTCAAAAAATATTAAAAACACATAAAAACAATACTGATTTGAACAACCATGCTCTCATATGCAGTTTCATTCTTACACAACTACTTATTATGTTTTAATTATTTACTTATTTAAATATGTTAGTTATGACCCTGTTCATTAAAGGCTAGAAAAATCTTCTCTTCGCTCACATGCACTGTGGTAGCCTTGGTTTGGGTTTTCAATAGGGTTTCTCATTTTTATGATCTGATGGTTGGATATTTCAGGAGGGTTTTTGAGGTCTATTAACATTCAGTACTCTTGCATCTCAATATTGTGACTTCATTGCAATCTACTCCTACGTCAGGCATGTTATGTCAAAATCAATATAACATTTGTTTTATCTTTCAAGCTATATGTCTTACACCAGTCTCAGAGCTGTTGATGGGAGTATTCTGTACACTTCTAATGACTGTAACTGAAAACACCCTCTGCTCACATGTACACCCTTTATCCATCTCCCCACATTTCATCAAATACTAAACTGGATATCAAAAAAGTGGGGAGATAAATTTTTCTTGAAGCCATAAACCTACAAGGTATGTAATAAATTAGTGAACATCCCCTATCACATAGAACACAGTATATTTGTTTCACACATAAATACATCCACGTAGTAACAGCTAAAAACACGCTCATAATTATGCAAGATTTAACATTCTCAGAGAAGTGTTGCTTGAAGTTCAAGTCTTATGCATTGTTATCCTATGTCAATGGGCAAATAGGTCCCTATGTTTTGGAGGATAATGCTGCCTCCCATCTTGAGTGTCTGACAGGCCATGTGTTCTTGGGCTACTAGGCCCTGAAGATGGAGGTAATCTGTTTCTTTGAAACAACAGTAACTATTTACCAGCAGGCATTACATAACATCCTAGAAGACTTGAATGTTTGGCCTCATGATTACACACTTAATTGAAACGCTTGTCAGTAGGATTTATGCAACAGCAAATAAATGAGACAATAGAGTTAATATCTTCATGAACCTGACATAGAAGAAAGACTGCAGAGGTCAGCATTGCAACAGGTACAATCAGTTTCCTGAGCTATACATTTTTAACATTACAACCTGATGATTCAGGTCCTACCACACATCAGGTGAAGTGGTTCAAAATATTGGCACAAACTTCAATTTACAAATATTTGGCACATTAATTTGACTTGCAAACCTCTAGGTTTTGCCCATCACCTGTGTGCCAAAGGCAGAACCTGTCTCGTCAGAAAAACAATGCATGCCAAACAATCTCCTGAAAGACTCCGTAACAAGGGAATCTACCGAAGTATCAAAATTGAACAGAAGGAAACATCTTCTAGTGGCAAAACTTGGTATAGCTTCATTCTGGAGACCACTGTCTGGCATGATGCAGGGATACCAATAAAAGCTATATTATACGTCATTTGTATGCAAATGGCTGACTTTGAGATTAAGAATAATAACCTAAGACCTTAATGAATCTTGAAAATGAGATATGTATTTAAGTTGTTCTTCACAGCCACCTTGAATATACAAAACAAATAATTAGTATATTAAAACTGGTGTTAACTTCATTTTTATAAAAGATGGTAATTACATGGTAGAGCAGACACCTGACAGTGTTTTAAAACAATTTCTTTGTCAATACATGTGTAATGAGTCATGCAGTTAGTAACAAGTCATTTATTACAGCCAAATGAGGTCTATATGGAGCCAACCAAGATTAGCTTCACTAGAATCTAACAATTTGACTTATGTATCATTTACAAGTTGAACACTGCATCAATAAAGAAACATATTATGTACAACTCCTACAAAAATGATGTTCAGTGTTAGGCAGTGTTTTATCCAATAATTAGTAGCATCAATGGTCTCTTTCCATGTCCCTTAGATTTCTCTTAAAACCCAACATAGCACCTGCCTCAAAACTGAAGGCCGGCATTCCACTCTTATGTCCAAACTTGTAAACAAGATTCAGTAACTACATAATCTTCTGTTTTATTATCAGCAGTGAGTGAATGTACAGATTTCATAACAAACTAACAAAGCTTCCCTTAAGAGAACAGTTTAAAATACAAACAGCTTTTTATATTGTTACTAAAGAATCAACATTGTTAGATATTTTTAAGGATTATTCTCTTTGGAAAAAAGGTTAAGTTATTAGTATTGTATTACTTGATTGCCTTGCATACAATGTCCAAATGGGCTTACATTCAAATAAAAACAAAATGTAAACAACTGAAAATTTTTCCATTTCTTTCATTAAAAAAGTTGTCAGCATAGAATTAATGTTAAGGCCCCTGTGCTCCATGACATATATCACTTCTGATTCATCCAACTCTCACTGAAATCAAGATACATATAATAAATAGTTTCTGATTATTGCTCTGAGCTCAATTGTAAACTACTCCCTGCACTGAAAATTAAACTGAAACAAGGATATGCCACATAGAAGGTTATCCTGGCCTCACACAGATTGTTTCCAAGTCCACCAGCATCCTGTGACCAAGCTGGAAACATTCTGCCAATCATGATGACACCAGGTCTGTCCAGAAAGGTCATGGGGTAAGGGCACAATATTTTGTCTTCACACCAGTTCGCTGGCTAGAACACAAATGGGGGGGTAGAGGGATGGGCATCTACCGGTTTTCTTTGCCTTAGACAAATGGTTGATGTTCATGTCACGGGGACAAGGTCCTGAGAGACTTCACCACTGACTCTTAATCTCATCACAAAAAAAAAAAAAAGTTGGGAGTTTGTAATATTTTGTTACTTATCCGAAACCACAGCCATTAACAGTGGTGGAATCACTAATGAGATACATAATGAAGTACAACATTACTGACATAAATATATATACGGAGGAGAAAAAAGGTTTCCTGACCTCCTGTGCCATCACTGCACCTGAAGAAATCTTTAAACAGGCAAAAAATAAACCCATTTTCAACTGTACTCTTTTAAGCTCAACTGGAATATAAAAGTCATCTTTTTTCTCCTTCCATTAATATTTTATGCATCATGACGCAAACTATTTGCCTAATAGATCTGGAAACTTCTTTAATCTACCTAGTGTCTAAACATTCTACGCAAAGGAAGAAATCTTAAATAGGTACCCATAATGAACATCTAATAATTCTGTATTAACTATGTAATGTCTTGAAAGTGCTGCGATTTGGTTCATAGTAAGTTTTACTTTTAACATGATTTGTCTTCTGGGGAAAAAAGAAGAGTTAAAAAAAAGCCCAGCAAGTTCAAGCAAAAAAACACTTCAATAGTAACCTCTCTAGAAATATTAGGCTCATTGGAAATGGGTATCCATTTAAGGGAGAGACAAAAGTGCATTGTGTTAAAACCAACTGACAACATAGCAAATGATGTATAGGTGCAAGAGAGAGAGAGAGAGAGACAGGGCTACACTATGTTGGTGCTTTGCATTAATGGGACAAATTTTATCAGTACACATTATGTAATAATACCACCATTGGCTTAGATAAAATCATTTGCTCTTTGCACAAAAATATCTTTTCAGTCAAGATATTTCTTTTTATATAGTACAAAACACTGGTACATAACAATTATATTATTCTGATTAAAAAATTGCAGAACATCGCAGATATCTCATAAACAAAAAAAATCTACATCTCTAAAAGTGTAACCAATATACCAACACTCATTCATAATAAAGGAAGTGCGACAACACATTAATCGACATAAAACAATATTTAGATTGTCCATGTTGTTATCAACTTTGTCTATCTAACTGTCAATAAATCCTGAGCACGACACATTAACTCATCAGTGCAGCGTGCTCCTCATATGTACACACTTGTGACTGGACATAACTGTGTCCAGTTCATTCCTCCCACCAGGTTAAATTTAAAGCTTATCATTTCTATGAATGATATGAAGCTATTTCAAGTGAACTTCTTTTTAAAAGATATGTCTTTATCTTTGCTTTGTGAGCATAAAACTGTTTCTTTCCTGGAAATTATTTTTTAATAAAACGCAGAGAAAAATTTATATTTTATATCATCAGTGAACTTAACTCATTCATGCAACATCACATGTGATATATTCTACGTGCATAATGTTCTATTGGTCGGTATCACATGTGAAATATCTTACATGTTATTCCAACAATATGGGATATGTATTACATATTCCATTATCACATGGGATATGCCTTACACATTATCCTCAAACACTTTTGTCACCCCTTTCAGATAGAAAATTAACATATGTAGCAAAATCTCTTCCATCAATGGTAACACAACATCAATACAGTATCCCTACCCTTGAGTATCATCTGCATCCTGACAGAAACTGCCCCAATACAATAATAACATTATTAAGCTATTACTAATCACAGCAACAATATTTGCCAGTGGCTAGTGCTGTCATTAATATATATTTGTGACTTAGTTCTTGCTAAAACAACAATGATACATTTGTTAGACAAAGAATCTGCACACAAAATAAAATATTTTCTAAACTATGTTTTTTGTTCTTCAATGGAGATTCTTCTAAAATGTGATTCTACCTTTTACTTACAAATTATGCTTTCTTCCTTAAAGATGAGCATTACAGTGGTTACTTTCTTATTAAAAATTGGATTATAGTAAATAGGATTTGGCACATTTTAATATTAAAAGGGTATAACATTACATGGAAGATATGATCATGAAGCAATGGAAGAAGAGGGATATGTACTACAGGTCACCTGGAGCCTAGCTTTGGGCAAATTTTTGTTGGGGGGAACACACTTAGAAAACTGACATCTGTCTGTTCCATACTAAAAAAAAGGCAACAACATAATGGCATTAATTATGTAAATAATTGTATTGTCCCATATGTGGTGTCTATCCATTCTAAATTTAATGCAATACAACTGGTTTTTTTGAAAATTATTACAGTGGCCTTGACACATTATAATCAAGTTGTGATATGGTAAGAAATATGTGATGTTTCAGAGAGCATGGCACAGCTGACATTGTACTCATCAAACCTACACTTTGTAAGAACATTTCCACATCTTGTTGTACATTATTTTGTTGTGCATATGCAAGTACTGTCAGCTATGTAGCTCTTTCTCTGCCATGTGAGCAAATTTCAGCCAGGCTGTATCCTGGATTGATATGGTCAATTTGACATTTCCTTTTCTGATTTGGCTTTATTACTTTTCTTAGGAAGACACTAACAGAGATATAGCAATTAGAATAAGTGTTAGTATGGTGAACATGTGCATGTGGTGCGTATGGGTGAGGAGAGGGGGGTGTATAGAGTCTTGGTGGGGAAACGGGAGGGAAAGAGACCACTGGGGAGACCTAGACGTAGATGGGTGGATAATATTAGGACAGGTCTCCAGGAGGTGGGATGTGGGTATATGGACTGGATTGGGCTGGCCCAGGATAGGGACAGGTGGCAGATGCTTGTGAGTGCGGTAATGAACCTTCAGGTTCCATGAAATGCGGGGAATTTCTTGACTAGCTGCAAACCAGTTAGCTTCTCAAGAAGGACTCTGCACCATGGAGTAAGTTAGTATGGTGAACAGGTCTGT
>Ga0209755_10006848_pt1 | contig 12486 bp, 10 predicted proteins | sample TergutCo191P1_FD_187301 | JGI IMG/M metagenome (GOLD analysis project Ga0209755, IMG submission 187301) | Cornitermes sp. P1 segment gut microbial communities from Petit-Saut dam, French Guiana - Co191P1 (SPAdes) (version 2) | ecosystem: Host-associated > Arthropoda: Insects > Digestive system... | reverse complement strand
TCTCCCGAACACAGACGCAGCGCTTCAACTGGCGATTATCCACACGTGGGTCACCGAAGGCACATATGACAAAGAATATGTCAAAACTCACTGCGTAGGCATGGATCAAATCGAAGCTTACGTGCTTGGTAAGGTAGACGGCGTGCCGAAAACTCCGAAGTGGGCCGAAGGCAAAACATCTATTCCTTCCTACACAATCAAAGCTCTGGCAAGGCGCTGGGCGACAAAAGTCACCACAGTCGGCCACTATTTCGGCGGCGGCTATATCCGCGGCCCGTATTCCACAGAGCCGGCACGTCTCGAGGTTGTCCTTCTTGGTATGCAAGGTCTGGGCAAGCCGGGTCAGCACCATGCTCAAATCGCATATATGGGCATGCCGAAAAACATCACATGGGATCAGCTCAACTACGATATCGCAAACTCAGATACTTCCAAGGGCTTCCAAGAGTACTCCGGTACCTTCGAAACCATCAGGCAGAAGGATCCTTTACTCCATGAGAGAATCTTCAACCCACACCGCGGCACGCCGCAGGCTTGGGGTAAACAGCTCATTCCGAAGACCCTCATTGAGGATGCCATCAAAGCCGGTACTGACAAGTACATTGAATTCTGGGGCACAGGCGGTCACGAAGAAGAGCCGATTGACCAGTGCGTAAAGTACACATACCCATGTAAGAAAGGCGATCTCCGTTATGATCAGGCCAAGGCAGCAGCAGCAAGAGGCCAGCTGAAGCATGACGATACCGATCTTGAAAGAACATACACCAAGATTGACTATGACGGCACACCAATCCACATGGTATGGACAGACACACCTTGCCGTCAGACATGTTGGGGCGATGGCTTCAATATTGGTATGACAATCCGCGACCCACAGATTGAGTTCGTTTTGGCTCAGCACCCGTGGTTGGAAAATGACTGTATTTATGCAGACATCGTCCTCCCGACGAACACATATCTCGAAGTTGACGACGTAATGCCTTGCGTACGCGATGGCGAACACTTCCAGTCGATGCTCAACATGAAGCAAGCAATCCCGCCTGTCGGCGAATCAAAGTCAGACTTTGAAGCCGTAGTTGAGATTGCTAAGAAGCTGGGCATGGAAAAAGAAGTAACCATCGGCAGAACTGTCAAAGAATACGTCACCGGTGTCTACGAAGGCATGAACTTCGACAAGATTGTTCCTACCAAAGAGTGGGAAGAGAAGGATTACATGGTTATCCCGGTTTCAAAGAACTGGAAGAACCTGCCTGCAGGTCTCTATGAGTTCTACAAAGACCCGGTTAAGAATCCAATCCCGACACCGACAGGTAAGCTTGAGTTCGTTTCGACGAATCTCTCTAAGTACTTCCCCAATGACGAAGAGCGTCCGCCGTATCCGCAATGGATTGAGAAAGGCATTACCCACGATGAGCGCCTCTCCAGCCCAAGAGCGCGTACATACCCGCTACTCGTTATCACAAACCATCCCAGATGGAGAGTTCATGCGCAAGCTGACGATATTCCGTGGACCAAAGAAGCCGACACAGGCAAAATCAGAGGGTTCGACGGTTATCTCTACGAGCCATGCTGGATTCATCCGTCCGACGCGGAAGCCAGAGGCATTAAGCAGGGCGACATCGTACGCGTGTTTAACGAGCGCGGCAGCGTTCTGTGCGGCGCACTGGTGTTCGAGCGCATGATGCCGGGCGCACTGTCAGTTGACCACGGCGCACGTACCGACATCATTATTCCGGGTAAACTCGACCGCGGCGGCGCAATTAACCTTATTACACCAAGCGGCCTTACTTCAAGACATGCAGGCGGCCAGGCCACAACCTCTTTCCTTGTTGAAGTTGAGCGCGTGAGCATGGAGCAGTATGACAAGTGGAGAACAGAATATCCTGAGGCATGGAACCGTGAGTACGACCGTGCATCCGGCCTGAAATCCTCCGCGTGGGTTGAAAGGGGTTGCAAATAATGGGAAAGAAAGTATTTCTAATTGATACCAAAGGCTGCAACGGTTGCTATAGCTGCCAAATCGGCTGTAAGGACGAGCATGTTGCAAACGATTGGACTCCGATAGCTAAGCCAATGCCCGAAATCGGTCATTTCTGGTTCAAGCTCAATCAAAAAGTCCGCGGCCAAGTGCCAAAGGTAAAGGTTGCGTACCGTCCTCAAATGTGTATGCACTGCGACAAGCCTGCTTGCTTTGACGCATGTAAGCACAGCGCTAAGTACAAGAGGGACGACGGCCTTGTTATTACCGATCCTGTAAAATGTGTCGGTTGCCGCAACTGCGTTGACCTCTGCCCCTATGGCTCTGTCTTCTTCAACGAGGACTTGAACATCGCTCAAAAGTGTACAGGCTGCGCTCATCTCGTTGACGGCGGCTGGGAAGAAACCAGATGCACAGACAACTGCCCGACAGTTTGTATGCGCTTTGTAGATGAAGACAGCGTGGAAGCGAAGGATTTCATCAAAGACGCAGAAGTGCTAAAGCCAGAGCTGGGCACAAAGCCTCGCGTATACTACAAGGGTCTGCCCAAGAAGTTCATTGCAGGAACTGCTTTTGACCCCAAAGCTGACGAAGTTCATATCGGTAGTGACTGCACCCTCACGGGCGGTGGCAAAACATACACCACCAAAACAGACCACTTCGGTGATTTCTGGTTTGAAGACCTGCCAGATGGAGTTTACAAGCTCGAAATCAAAGCGGGAAGCAAGAAAAAAGTCATCGATAAAATTGATGTCACCGAAATTGATGTCAATGTAGGAGACATTGCTCTGTAAATCAGAGATCAGGAGTCAGTGTTCTGAATTCAAGTTCTGATAAACCATATTCCTGATCGCGTCCTTAGCGACAAACATAAAGCACGATGATCAACAGACCGTCGTGCTTTTGTTTGAAAAACCGTAACTATTCACCCCCTGTCCCCTGCTCCCTAATCCCTACCCCCCAAAAAAAGGAGAATACCAATGGCTAATATAATGGTTACCGAAGCATGCAATCTCCGTTGCCCTTACTGTTTTGCCGAGGAGTTTGTAAATCACTCCCCAAAGGAAATGTCGGTTGAGGATTTCCGTGTAGCGCTGAGTTTCGCGTTAAGCGATCCGGAGGACAGGCAGGTCGGCATTATCGGCGGCGAGCCGCTGCTGTACTCCCATATTGAAGAAGTTTTGCGTATTGCTCTCGACGACCCAAGAGCAAATCCGGTGATGATTTATACAAATGCAGTGCATTTGGAACGCTTGCCGGATGACATACTTGAAAACAGAAAATTCCGTATGCTCGTCAATTGCAACTCTCCGGAGGATATGGGCGAGGATGCTTTCAACAGAATGACGGACAATCTATTCAAGTTCCAAAAAGGCCACAATGGCGATGGCAGGTTCAGGCTTAGTGTGAATATATACAAGCCGGACTTTGATTATTCATACGTTATGTGGTTTGCGCAGGAAATGAAGTTTGATGTCATTAGATTGTCAATATCTGTACCGCAGGGCGGTGAGCTCGGCGGAAAGAGCCCTATTGAATACTTCAATGATATGAAGCTTGTTTCGATGCGCTTTGTCTGCGATATGATCCGCATGGGTGTTATAACCGGCTTTGACTGCAATTTCCTGCCTAAATGTTCGCTTACCGAGGCCGAGTATGATGCTGTCAACGGCCCTAAAGAAATCTTCTATGAGACGCTTGAAAAGCGTTACTCCAATTCATTCTGGGCGCGCGCAATAGTCTGCGATGTTCACAACTGCTCCCCCGTCGTTGATATCCTGCCCGACCTGCAAGCGATACGCTGCTTTGGCTTGTCCGAATATACGAAGCAGAATATCCGCGATTACCGCAACATTAAGGAGCTTAGAAAATACTACACAAATAATGTTGACAGGCCTGCAATCGGCATTTCATCGTCAAAGGAATGCGACAACTGCTTAGACCGCGAGCTTGGCACATGCAGCTGTGGATGCCTGCTGTTTAAGGCTCCGAAATTGTTCGCAAAAAGCGAAGGATAAATGACTTTGCCCTAAGTCCGAGACGCCTTAATTGTTAAGGCGTCTCGAATTTTTTGTCCCTGTTAGTTAAAAGTGTCTATGAAAATCTTCCAACAAAGAGCGGCGAGATAGCGGAAATCGCTTGACCAACACACATTTAATGTGTATAATCAATTCGAGAGGTGATATGATGAAACGACGTGATTTGGTTAAGCTTCTCGAGAAAAACGGTTGGTGGGTAAGCCGCGCGGGGAACAAACATACAGTATATACAAACGGAAAGGCGAACGAATCTGTATCAAGACAAGCAGAGATAGATGAGATACTTGCAAAGAGAATAATCAAGCGTCGAGGGCTGAAATAGGCTCTCTGGCGTACCAACACAGAAAGGGTGAATTAGAATGACCAAAGTATATCCAATTATACTAACACCAGCTGCCCTAGGTAATGGCAAAGGGTATGTTGTCCATGTGCCAGATCTTGAGATTGACACACAGGGGCGTGATTTAGCTGAAGCTATCGAGATGGCGCGTGATGCAATTGGGCTATGGGGTATATGTGAGCAAGATGATGGGCGCGAAATACCCGAACCGGCAACTGTTGAGCCTGCGCACGAATCAGGGGAGCTTGTGTCATGGGTCGATATTGACTTTGCAAAATACCGCAAAGCAAACGATATGACAACCATGCGGATTAATGTATCAGTTCCAAAATACCTAAAGGTACTCGGAGATGAGGCTAGTATAAATTTTTCTCAAGAGTTACAAGAACGGTTAAAAGAAAGGCTAGGGTGTGTTTGAACCTCTATTATTCCAAAAATATTTTTTCAGCCACAAATGATTATAGAATAAACAAACCGGAACAGCCATGATGAATTTTTTTCAAGCACAATACCGGTTTTAACACTATTTTTCACAATTTCCCTTGTATTTGCAACACTTGACAGCCCCTTTCATTTATGTGAGAATCGCATTGTGTATGCTCATGTGATTGATTGGGGTGACGCTTTATGCGCAAGCTTGCGACCGCGGCCTTCTCTTTCGCAGCCGCGATTTTTTTCTCAAGATATTTATTGCCCCATGGCTGGCTACCTTTTTGCGGTGCGGCAGCAGCACTCGCATCGCTAACCGGGCTTCTGTTCCGAGGCAATTTGAGGCTGCGGATTTTTATACTATTTCTCGGAGCCTCCACAGGATTTTTATGGAGCTGGGCTTTCACGGCACTATTTGTAGCCCCCTCTTGGGAGTTACATGAAGAAAAGCTCACCGTAACTGCCGTAATAACAGAATACCCCTCCGCGAGGGCAACTCGCGGATACCGTGTTGACGGTATAATCCTATGCGAAACCGACCCTGACATTGGGGCACGGTTTTATTACTTTAATGAAGCGGAACTCACCCCCGGCGACATTATCAAGGCCTCTGCCACCCTGCGCCGCACCGTGGGCGCGGAAGAAGAACAAAATACCACACTGAGTGCTAGGGGTGCTTTTCTGACAGCCTTCGTTTCAGGCAATATTGAGGTTGTGGGCTCGGAGAGCCGCTTCCGTTTCTTCCCCAAAAGACTGGCATATGCCGTTGCAAACATGATTGACATACTCTATCCAGACGATATTTCACACTTTATGCAAGCGCTTCTGGTTGGCAGGCGGGATGAACTTTTCCGTGATACTGCGCTTAATGCCTCGCTTTCCGCATCGGGCATAGTTCATGTCGTTTCTATTTCCGGCATGCATGTCTCATTTTTGATGAGCTTTCTTGCCTTGATGGTAAAAAACAAGCGCCTTTTTGCTTTTGTAGGTATCCCTGTCTTACTACTCTTTATGGCTATGGCAGGCTTTACCCCCTCGGTGACACGTGCGGGAATCATGCAAGTCTTTTTGATCTGCGCGCCTATTTTTAAAAGAGAGCGGGACAGCATAACCTCACTGTCGGCATCGCTGATTGTTTTGCTCACCGCCAACCCCTATTCTATAGCTTCTGTAGGCTTGCAGCTATCCTTTTCCGCCACTCTCGGAATCATACTTCTCACACCGAAAATCGACTCGGGTGTAAAAGATGCGCTGCGCGACAGTAAGCTGTATAGAAAAAAAATCCCAAAGGCCATAATAAGCTTCATAACCTCAAGCCTCGCTACTACTATTGGAGCGCTGGTACTGACCATTCCGCTGACAGCAATTCACTTCGGCTATGTTTCCCTCATTGCCCCCATATCAAATTTGCTGACGCTCTGGGCTGTGTCCCTGGCATTTCCGGTCGGGTTGGTTTCGGCGGCTTTGGGCTTTATCCACTACCCTATCGGCATTATTGCCGCCTTTCCTGTCACTATTCTGGCGCGATATATCATCCACGCGGCCCGGGCCTTGGGAACAGTCCCATTTGCAGTTATTTATTCCTCAAACACGCTCATCATGTTCTGGCTTGCTTACACCTATATTGTGTTTATATCCCTGCCCCTCCTCAAAGCGAGAACTCGGCAGTATGTAACACCTGCCTGCCTTGCGGTGGTACTGCTCTTCGTTGTAATTCTACTACATCCGCTGCTGCCGGGTACAAGAGACAATTCCATGACTGTTTTGGATGTCGGTCAGGGCTTGAGCATTGTTGTTAATTCAGGTGAATATACTGCCATAATTGATTGCGGCAGCATGAGCGGCGAGCCTGCTGGTGCCATTGCTCACGAGTATTTATTAGGCAGAGGAAAAACATCTGTTGACCTTATGATCTTAACTCACTTTCATTTAGACCATATCAGCGGCGTGGAGTTTCTATTGAGCCGTGTAGATGTTTCTGCGCTGGCAATCCCCGACCCCGAGGGTTCATTTGCCGCCGAAGACATAATTGGGCTTGCAAGAAGGCGCGGAGCTGATATAATATACGTCACTGAAGCCTTGGAGGTCACACTTGGAGAGCTCAGCTTGATACTGTACCCTCCGGTTGGCTTTGGTGATGAAAACGAGCGCGGCGTTACAATTCTTGTTTCCGGCGGTTTTAGCGCGCTCATAACGGGAGACATGAATTCCTCAAGCGAGAGAAGCTTACTGCGCTTGTTCGAAATTCCGGATATCGATGTTCTCGTTGTCGGGCACCACGGCTCGCGGCACTCGACTTCCGAAGAGCTTCTCATGGCCGTTACGCCGGAAATCGCGATAATTTCCGTCGGGCGCAACAGCTTCGGCCACCCTAACGGAGAAGTATTAGAGCGTTTGGACAAATACGGTATAAATGTGTACCGCACAGATTTATTGGGACATGTTAAGGTCAATTGACAATTAACAATTAACAATTAACAATTGGGTTGCGTTTGTTGGAGGAGATGGGTTATGCCGGTAAAAAAGAGCAGCACTGATGGGTATAAGAGGTTTACTGATGCACTCAAAACGGGTGATGTCGGGTGTTTTTATATTTTCCATGGGGAGGAGCGTTACCTTCTTGAGCGCCACCTCAGCCAGCTTAGAAAGCTTCTGTGCCCCGATGGATTGAGCGGTTTTAATTACAAGCGGTTTGAAGGAAAAAACCTGACCGCCCAAGAGCTGGATGAGGCGATTGACACTCTCCCCTCGTTTGCGCAAAGAACACTTATCGAAATTCATGATTATGACCTTTTTTCAAATGATGACAAACCCAATCTGTTGCGGATTCTTTCGGAGCTTCCCGAATATGTGTGCGTACTTTTTATTTTCGATATTGTAGCCTTCAAACCCGACCGCAGGGTTAAGATTAACGCCGAAATCCTAAAACATGCCGAAGTTGTCGAGTTTGCCGTTCAGGAGCAGTCTAAGCTGCTCCGGTGGATTGTGGCCCACTATGCAGATGCAGGCAAAACCATCAGCACGGGAGACGCAACGTACCTTTTAATGCTCACCGGAGGCCATATGTCCGCATTGCATGGCGAGATTGAAAAAACAGCGTCATATTGCAAAGGCGGCACCGTAACGCGTGCAGACATCGATGCTGTTGTCACCCCCGTTCTCGATGCGGCCGCTTACAAGCTCACCGATGCTCTTGCAAGGCGTGACCATGCAGGCGCAATGCGGCTCTTGGATGAATTATTGCAGATGAAAGAAGCTCCGCATAAGCTGCTTTTCAGCATTTCCTTAAAAATGCGCCAACTTCTGGCTGCGCGTTTGTGTGTGGAGAATAATGAGGGAAAAAGCACACTCATTGACATGTGCGGCATAAGACATGAGTTTCAGGCAAGGGCTCTGATGGACACAGCGCGGAACGCTCCGCTTGCAAGCTGCCGCGAAGCCGTCATGCAATGCGCGATAACCGCCAATGAGCTAAATTCAAGCTCCGAGCCAGAAGCCCGCCTAACAGAGCTCATTGCCAGACTGGCTTTTCTTTAACGGAGGTTTTTAAAGCATATGAAATGCGTAAAGGAAGTAATAGTAGTTGAAGGCCGCTACGACAAAACAGCCGTATCCAGCACGGTAGATGCCACTATAATTGAAGCTTCCGGATTTCGTATATTTTCAGACATGGAAAAAATCGAATTATTACGAAAGCTATCGGAAAAACGCGGCCTTATCATCTTTACGGATAGCGATGCATCCGGCTTTTTTATCCGCGGCAGGCTCAGCGGTATGCTCGCTGGTTCAAACATAAAGCATGCGTACATACCCGACATAAAGGGCCGCGAACGCCGAAAAGCGAAGCCCTCAAAGGAAGGCAAGCTCGGCGTTGAAGGCATGAGCCGCGATGTTATCCTCTCAGCTCTCACTAGGGCAGGTGCGACCTTTGAAGACCAAGATGCACCCGAAAGAAATATTGAGAAAATAACAAAAGCAGACCTATTTGCGCTCGGGCTTTCCGGCAGCGCTGGCAGTGCCAATAAGCGGCGTGAGCTTCTAAAGCATTTAGAGCTGCCAGAAAGGCTCTCTTCAAACGGGCTTCTGGATGTTTTAAATATTCTCTACACCCGTGAGCAGTTTTTTCACTACAAACCAGAAGAGTGCCAAATTGCGGCAAAAAGACAAGGATAGATGTAAAAGTTTATTTCCAAGCAGTCCTTTTATATAGATTTTCATATACAAAATGTAGTGTCACATGATACAATGCTACCATTGAGAGTTGGGAGGAAATATGAATGAAATGCCCATTTTGCGGATTTTCCGAGAGCAAGGTCGTTGACTCGCGCCCTGCTGAAGAAGGCTCAACAATACGCAGGCGGCGCGAGTGCCTCAAATGCCAAAAGCGGTTTACGACATATGAAATCATGGAGCAGCTGCCGCTGATTGTCGTAAAAAAAGATGGCAGCAGACAAACCTTTGACAAGCAAAAGCTCATCAACGGAATGCTCAGGGCTTGTGAAAAGCGGCCGGTTCCTATAGCGGACATCCAAGCTGTTGCAGACGAAATCGAGCAAGAACTACAAAACTCATTGGAGCGCGAAATTAAAACAACCGAAGTCGGCGAGATGGTCATGAGCGGACTTAAGGCTCTTGACGAGGTTGCTTATGTGCGATTTGCCTCTGTCTACCGCCAATTCCGGGACATCAATACATTTATGGAAGAGCTCAACAAGCTCCTGCAGGAAGATTCAGTGAGGAAAAATTCTTAAAGAGGGGAAACTTTATATGGGGTTAAATGAGGAATGCGGCGTATTTGCAATATATGATTCCAAGGGAGATTGCGCCAGAAGCACGTATTACGGATTATATGCCCTGCAGCACCGGGGTCAGGAGGATTGCGGCATTGCAGCTATTAATAATCTGGAACTCTCCTGCCATAAAGGCCCGGGACTTGTCGGCGAACTCTTTTCCGAAAAAACATTAAACGAACTAAACGGCACCATGGCCATAGGACATGTGCGGTATGGAAGCGCAAAGAGCCTGCATCAAGAAAGCGCGCAACCGCTGACACTCACTTATATTAAAGGTTCTCTGGCAGTGGCTCATAATGGCCGGCTCATAAACAGCTTAGAGCTTAAGCGCGAATATGAATATAAGGGTGCCGTATTTCATACAACGACCGACTCCGAAGTCATTGCATATATCATCGCCCAAGCACGGCTTAAAAGCGGAAGCGCCGAGGCGGCAGTAAATGAGGCCGTCAAGCGTCTAAAAGGAGCATTTTCCCTTGTTGTAATGTCCTCACGCAAGCTAATTGCGGCGCGGGACCCTTGGGGCTTTCGCCCAATGTGCATAGGAAAAAAAGGCGATGCGATAATTTTCGCGTCAGAAACATGCGCACTAGATAGCGTCGAGGCCGCTTTTGTCCGCGATATCCTGCCCGGCGAGGTCGTCTGGGTCGAAAACGGAAAGCTTTACAGCAACACCGAAAACTGCACCGGCAAGTCAAGCCTGTGCATATTCGAGCATCTTTATTTCGCCAGGCCTGATAGCATAATTGACGGGCAAAGTGTTTATCATGCGCGCATTAACGCCGGAAAACGCTTAGCTAAAGAGTATCCAATAGACGCCGATGTCATAATTGGCGTGCCGGATTCAGGGCTGGTTGCAGCCAGTGGATATTCAATTGCATCAGGCATCCCATTTAACGTTGGGTTTATCAAAAACCGGTATATAGGGCGCACCTTTATAAAGCCAGCTCAAACGACAAGAGAGGAAGAGGTTAAAATCAAGCTAAATCCTCTGCGTGCTACCATTGTAGGAAAACGCGTCGTAATGATTGATGATTCAATTGTCCGGGGCACTACCGTTATCCAGATTATCAGGCTCCTCCGTGAGGCAGGTGCAAAGGAAGTCCACGTTCTATCCTCTGCTCCGAAATTTATAAGCCCTTGCTTTTTCGGCACAGATATTCCAACCAAGCAGGATCTTTTCGCTTGCAACTATTCGACTGAGGAGATGTGCGTCAAAATAGGCGCTGACAGCCTCGGTTTTCTCAGCCTTGAGGGGCTTAGTAAAATAGCGCCTGATTCAAAATGCGGATTCTGTGATGCCTGCTTTTCAGAAAACTACCCTATTTCCTAGGGTGATGCCCAATTCGGAATCCTTCCATAACCCTAGTTTTCAGTGCCACTCAGCACCCCAGTTACCCAATGTCATTAAGATAATCCCACGCTGTCATCCTGAGCGCAGCGAAGGATCTTTTCTTTAACGCCGCTCAACATAAGATTCTTCGGTCGCTGTGCTCCCTCAGAATGACAACCCTTTTTGCGATTTCGTTAACTTAATGACATTGCCAGTGACCTAAAGCCTCTTTCGTGGTAAATTCAGCTCTTTGTAAATATATTGACAAACAAATGCGTTATGTGTATTATGTCATAAAATGTGGCCACAATTTGAACGAATTTATGTAAAAACATACAAATGAAGGGAGAGAACGATTTGTCATTTAATTTTTCGCAAACCACTCCAATTCTCTTTGGCTGCGGCTCTATCTCCGAGTTGGGAGACAAAGTCAAAGAAAAGGGAAGCTCCAAAGCACTGTGCGTCTACGACGCAGGGGTCGCCGGCTCCGGCATCGCTGATAAGGTGCTCGGAATACTAAAAACCTCCGGAATCGAAACAGTCATACTTGACAATGTTCCGCCGGAAACCCCCACAACTGTTATAGACGAAAACGCCGAATTTGTACGCTCCAGCGGTGCTGACTGCGTGATTGGCATTGGCGGCGGAACCTGCCTGGATACAGCAAAGCTGTACGCCATCATACTCAAAAACCCGCCCCCTATCGATCAGTACTATGCATCTAAAGGCCAATTCCCCTCTTATGCCCCACTCATTCTGGTTCCGACCAGTTCTGGCACAGGCAGTGAAGCTACCGCGTTTTCCGTCGCGCACGACATGAAAACAAACAAGAAAGAAGGGATTTTTAGCTCTGCAGCCCTCGCAATACTCGACCCCGAACTCACTGCAACCTGCCCGCCAAAAATCACCGCTGCATCGGGAATGGATGCAATGAGCCATGCGGTAGAGGCGTATACGGCAAAGATTGCAAGTCCGATGACAGACCTTTTAGCTCTGGATGCCATCAAACGCATCTCAGCAAACCTTGAACGCGCCTACAAGGACGGAAAGGATATTGAGGCTCGCACAGAGCTTATCTTAGCTGCCAACTTCGCAGGCCTGTCGTTCGGAAATTCCAGCGTTCACTTCGGTCACGCCATCGCACACACACTGGGGCTGGAACTTGACCTGCCGCACGGCATAGGCTGCGCATTGGTAACGCCGGAAGTTATTGCATTCTCTGAAAAAGCTATCCCCAATAGGGTGGCGGATATCCATGCTGCGCTTGGCGCGCCAAAGGGCACCTCCGCGGCTGATTTTGCCCGTGAGATGTTGCGCAAACTCGAAATCCCCTCGCTAGCCGCTTTAGGCCATAGCCGTGAAAAAGTTGTCGGCCTCGCCGAGGCTTGCATGTTCGACTGGTTTGTAATCCACTCACCTTTTGAGGTCAACGCAGACAAAATGGCCGAAATACTAGGTGCCATTTACGACAATTACAAATAAATTCAGGGGCTAGGTTTTAGAAGCTAAAACCTAGCTCTAATCAATATCTTGTACAATTACCTCTGGTGGAATATCGAGAACATGAGGCTTGC